>Ga0302325_10003276_pt1 | contig 38348 bp, 28 predicted proteins | sample Palsa_T0_2_FD_201948 | JGI IMG/M metagenome (GOLD analysis project Ga0302325, IMG submission 201948) | Peat permafrost microbial communities from Stordalen Mire near Abisko, Sweden - Palsa_T0_2 | ecosystem: Environmental > Terrestrial > Soil > Palsa > Peat permafrost | place: Sweden: Abisko...
GCCTGGTCGAAGCCGACGACCAGCGCGCACGGCACCGACGCTGAGCTTAACGGAACTGCCAAGTGCTTCCGCAATATCATCACGGCTGCGCAGGCGACTAGACGCCAATGCCCGCACAGCGATAATTCCCATGCCGAGCGCCAAGCCAAGGACAAGCCCTCCCGCGACATATTCGAGCGCATATTTAAGTCGCGAGTGGTGAAGCGGAATGGCCGGGTTGATAACTTCGCTGCCTGCTATCACCGTCGCCGTGCTCGATTGTATGCTAGCTTGGTTCGTGCTCTCCGTGGATTGGAGTGCAGTGAGCACGCCGCTTATGCGGTTGCCTTGCGCGCGCAGACTGCGGAGCGTGCCCTGAAGTGTAGCTGAATCCGGCTGAGTCGATATCTTTTGCTGGACTGAACGTATCTGGCTGTCAATAGAATTAAGAGACTGCTGGGTCTGACTGATCTGCTGTTCTTGAGCCTTTATCGAAAGTTGCTGCTGAGCCAGTAGTGTGCTCGTGCGGAACCGGAGGAATTCCGTCGCCAGAGCGCTCGCCCGGGCAACCGCCGCAGTGCTTGATGGAGCGCTGACTGTGATGGTAAGTACTTCGTCGGTAACCCCGAGGACGGTGTATGTGGCGAGGAAGCCAGTGACGGTCAGAGGCAACCGCAGGTCCGCGATCACCCGCCCGGCAACGGTGGGACTCTGAGCTAGGGCCACGTTAGTTGCCATCGCGTCGGCCGGCCCCTCAGTGGGCACGTTCGTCAGCAAGAGCGAGGTGGAGGCCTGGTAAGGCGCCGGGAACTTTACGTACAAACCGCAACCCAGCACTAGGCCAACCACGGCCGTCACGCACCAAACCCAGGCTTTGCGCTTCAAAGCAGCGGTGATAAATCCGAGGCTGACCAGTCCCGTTACAGGGTTGGCTTCCGGACGTTCCTCATCAGCGGTGAAATCCTCATAGCTTGCGGACCTTTCCGGCACGTCGTCGCCAAGGGTCAGCGGAAAGATCATCGTCTCATCGGGATCGTTCACCGTTTGATCTCCGTCATGCCGTTCAGGCGCGTCGGCAGCCGGTATGCCGCCGGTCGAACCAACTGGGGAACGCTGCCGGTGGTGCGGTCAGTCGGCTCGGGGTCCGCGATAAGGATCCCAGTGATATTTCGGCCGTCTGCGGCCGCGCTAACGGCGGCCCGGGCCAGCTGCTCTGCGCTGGCGACCCCGGCCGAAACGCCAAGAAGGTTGATCCTCGTGCGCACTGTGGCTGGTACGCGCGGATTCGAACTGTCGACAACAACTACCACCACAACCAGCGCGACACCTGGCTTCCCGGCGACGTTACTGTCATCGGTTACCGTGACCCGCAGCCTGTTCGGACTTTTCGATGATGCTGGCGAGGCCGCCGCGCAGGCGGTGCGGAGGAAAGCTACGGAGTTCGTGTCCTGCTGCGGACCAATGACCAGCTCCGTGGAAATTCCGAGGGAGGCGGCGAAGACCGCCAGCTGGGGACCGAGAGCCAAAGCCCTCGCATCGGAGGACAACGACAAGACCGCGATTGACCGGGCATCGCCGTCGCTGCCGTTATTCAGGTTGGCACTGAGTACACCGAGCTGCTTCAGAAGCTTGCGCAGATGCCATTCGTGTACCACCGCTGGCCGATAGTCCTGCAGGAGCTTAGCCCAGTCTTCTGCATTGGTAGGATGATCGACCGGGATCGAAGCGATAACGGGCACCCCAAGCGAATTTGCTATATCATCCCGCTCCCTGAGCCGGGGATCTTTCCGGTCGATCCTTATTGCCGCGATCGCTCCTATTACTACCCCGAGCAAGGCGCCTGAAAATCCGTAGATGATCAGGCTTTCTAGTGGTTTCGTCCCTGTCGCGGTCGTGGCAGACTCAAGTACTCGTGCTGGCACATTCTGGATTAGGCGTCCGGAACCGACGTAGTTGATATAGCTGTTGGCGACAGCGTTGGCAATCGCTTCTGCCTGGGCGGCGGTAGTGCTCGTGGCGCTTACCGAGAGCACGTAGGACGTCAGGCTCTTGACGCTGACTTTACTGCGCAGGTCATCGACCGACATGGTAGGAGTTATGCTTGGCGCCGCGGCGGAAAGGACAGGATCGCTACTCGCGATCACGACCTGAGTCTGTATGCTCGGTGCGGACTGCGGGAGCATGACAAGCGCGTTACTCGTTATCGCCGGAGGGTTGAGCACGGCGAAGGCGGCACCGATCAGAAGGCCCAGGGCCGTCATGATCCCCACCAGGGTCTTGTGCCGCCACACTACTTGCAGGAACGTGCGCAGGTTCGGGGTCTGCTGACTCATCTAGCCTCCGCTTGGATCCCCGGCGCCTTGTCCGGCCGAGCGTCGGATGAACACCATGATATGGGGCGACGAGAAACGCCGACCTTCGGTGATCCGTCAGCCTCGCTGAATTCCAGCCGGGTCGCGAGCGGGGCGCCTGGCGCAGAACGACCGCAGCCGATGAGGCTGAAGGCAGGAACGCGGCGTCCTAGACCGGGCGAGTACCAACCGAGGATAGGGTCCGTCTCGCCTCGGTGCAAGCTCCACAGCAGTCCAACCGGCAGGTCCAGCCGCGCCATTTCGGGGGCGGATGCTCCGGACCACCGCAGGAGCGCACCTGACTCTTCGAGCTCCACTTGAATCTCAGGGCCGAAGTGGAAGGCCATACGGAGCTCGTGACTGCCACCATCGATCTCGTCGATAATGTCAACACTGCGCGACGCCCGGTCAAGCAGGACTGAACGACGGTGCAACGCAGGCGGGTTGAGAGAGGCGTACCCGTCGTGCTCACCCGTCCATCGAGCGATGTCGCCGTCGTCAATAACCTCAACTTCGCGGGCATTCGCCTGGCTGACCCACATGAAAGCGCCACCATCGCTGGATTGGCTCCGTCCTCCGAGTTCGACGGTGTTATGCGCGATCGTCGACCGGAAATATGACCGCCACGCAGGCTCGCCGTGATAACAGTAGGTACCGGGATCAGCAAGGATGTCTACACCGCCGTAACGCAGTTCCACTGACAGGGCATCAGCGTGAGCATGAGCGGCGATACTGAGGAAACCATGCGGACCGCCATCGCATCGGCACCAGATCTCTTTGTCGCCTGCCGTGCGCAGCAGCGTTGTTCCCGCGTCAGCGAATCGCGATGGCCGTTGGCTGGGTCTGCCTGCTACGTGGTGCTTGACACCCGCCAGCGCACCGATAATTGAACCGCCCGCATCGGCCGGCGGCCGGGGCCACCAATCGAGCCGACCGATTAGCGCATCGGCGAGGGTTAGCAACGACGGCCAGCGGTTGGCGGCTGGAGCATCGAGCAGCAGTGCGCAGCCTTCGTCGGAATCACCTTGGCGGGGCGGCCGCAACTCCTGATCGACCAGGGCCGCCGCGCTATCTGCCATCGCGCCTAGGCGCTCCCAGGCGATGGCGCTCAATGGGTGACCGCTCGCCTCGGCCTCCACGGCGGCGAGAAACCCGAGTTCCGTGATGAAGCACTGGTAGTCCGAGGCGAGCTCACGGCCGATACCTGACGGGAAGGTGTTGTGGATGAGTTCACGTTCGAGCAGCCGCGCCGACTTGCGCCGCCAGCCTTCGCTCTCTCGGAACCACGGGAAGGCGCAGCTAGCCACAAGTTGCCCGGCTGCCTCGGCGACTACATGGTTGTTAGCCGATGAGCCTCGGCTGGGGAAGGCGGCGAGGTACTGCTGGTGCCAGCGAATCTGCTGTAGGGCGAGCGCATTATCTTCGAACAAGCCAGCTACGCCGACCCACTCGTCGAGGAGCCGCCTGATCCAGGCCAGGCTGATGAGGCGGATGCCGAGTTCTATACCGTTCGTCCAGTGAACTCCCGAAAGGAAGGGATTCTCCTGGAACCAGGAGTGCAGGTGGTCGGCTACTCGATGCGCATACTTTTCTTCATGCGTCAGGAACCATGCAGTGGCCAGGAGGGTCAGATGCTGCAGGCGTGAGACTTCCCAGACCTGCTTAGCGTTGCCGATCTGGTCTTCCGAGCGGTGATCGACGCGGAAGGCATACCGGCCGGGAGCTGATCGGCGCCCGGTCACCGGGTCGTAGAACCAGTCAGGCCGCACTAGGTCGGTCCTGGGCACACCCAGCACTTCCCACTCACCACGCAGAAGACGGTCTGCGCTGGCAAGAATGGCCGTCCTAGCGCCTTCAGGCACCTGGCCTGCGATAGCCGACGGCAAGACGGATGTAAACCGGCGTTCGCCCGGTGGTGCCGCGGTCGTGGTGCGCTGCCCTGGCTTAACCTGCCGGAACGACCATGCTGCCTGGAGCGTCTGGGTGCGCGCGCGCCACGCCATCTCTGCGGGTGACATCCTGGCCACCCGGCGCGCGTACCAACCGAGCCGCGAGGTCTGGGTGGTGCTCACACGCGCTCCGGCCGCCGGCTCAACAGGCTCTCGCGCACGGCGATGGTCGCTCGCGTGGTGGCGACAAGAGACTCGACCGTAATAGGCATCGGCGCCCCAGTCAGGCAGGCATCGACAAATTTTGCGAGCTCTGCATTCTGCCCCTTGTCTTGACCTCCCCTGGCCCGCGTGCTGTTCTGGCGCCGTCCGGCCCAGACCGTGGCTTTCCTGAAATTATCGAGCCGCGCACTGTAGCCACCTGCGGCGGCATCAAGCGTTTCTTTCGGGAAGCGCGCGTTACCTCCCGTGACGTAGGTGACCGTACCGCTAACACCGTTCTCAAACCGTAGGGTGACCTGGACGTCATCCTTTTCCGGGCCCTGAACGGCGTAAACCTCCTCGGGAAGGCTGTCTACCCACCAGCTCAAGGTGTCAATGAAATGACCACCCTCGCCAGTAAACCGCGTTCCTTCCAGAGCATCGTTGGCGTACCAGCTATCGGCAGCCAGTGATCCTGCACTGACCAGGTAGCGCGTCACCGCGTTAGCGCTGGCCGGGCCGAATTCTGACTTCATGGAGGTGAGCAACGGCGCGAAGCGCCGGTTGAACCCCACCATCAGACGGTCGTTGCCCGTGGCCGCGATGACTTCGACTATTCGGTCAACCTCCTCACGAGTCAGCGCGAGGGGTTTTTCAACGAATACCGCCTTCCCGGTCTCGAGCGCGCGGCAAACCAGGTTCGCATGCGTGTGATGACGTGTCACGATGAAGATCGCATCCAAGGTCTTATCGTCAAGCACCGCGTCAGCATCCGTGGAAGCCGTGGTGAAGCCGAAGCGCCGCTGCGCGTTAACCGCCGAGAGTGACCGATTCGTCGCAACATGCGCCAGGTGAGCGGTCTGCAGCTTGGCCAGCCCGGGCAGCAGCATGGCTGACGCATAGTTACCCGCGCCGATGAACCCGATCGATAGCCGCCCGTCACTACCGCCGCGCGGCGCGGGCGCAGGGTTGGCGCGTACTATGCTCGTCGCTGCCTTGGGCTGGATGTCTGCGGGGGGAGCCGGATACTCCAGGAGAACGCCGACGGCCTTGAGCGCGCCTGAGGACATATCGGCGTAGACATCGCTCGCGTTTTCCATCGGAAAGACACCCGAGACTAGCGTCTCGACCTCGATGTCCTTATGCGCGATGAGATCGAGGAAGCACTCCAGATTACGACGCTCGGTCCAGCGGACATAGCCGACCGGATAGTCGATGCCCTCGACTTCGTACCGTGGGTCGTACCGCCCGGGGCCGTAAGACCTCGAGAACCGGACGTCGAGTTCCTTGTCGTAGTAGGCATTCCAAGGCAGGTCCAAGCGGGTCTTGCCGATATCGATGATACGGGCGCGGTCCCTGGCCAGCTTAGCGGCGGTCTCGACCGGTTCATTGGACGACCCGCCCGCGGCCAGGAAGACATGATCGGCCCCGCGCCCGGAGGTGATTTCATCAAGCGAGCTCTTCAGGGCGGCCATGCCCTCGTCCGTAGGCGCCGCGCACATTACTGCGCCAGCCTGTTCAGCGATCCGGCAACGTTCTTCAATCACATCTATACCGATGACACGAACCCCTCCGGCGATGAGAAGGCGCACCACGAGCTGGCCGACAAGGCCGAGACCGATGACGCAAGCCGTGTCACCGAGCTGAGTTTCCGCACGTCGCACGCCGTGCATTGCGATCGTCCCAACGGTGGAAAAGGCAGCGTGTTCAGGCGACACACCTGGCGGGACCGCCGCGCACAAGTTGACAGGCACCCAGTTGTACTCGGCGTGCAAGGCGTATTCATTGCCGGCCGCTGCGACCAGCTGGCCGACATGAAACTCTTCGGCGCCACGTCCTACTTCAACTACGACGCCGCACAGTGAGTAACCAAGAGGGGTGTAGGAGTCAAGCCGGGTCATCACCTTCTTGTAGGTGGCGACCGCACCCTGCTGTGAGACCGTGTCCAGGACCTTACGGACCTGATCCGGGCGTGCCCGGGCCTTCCCCACCATGGACATCTTGGCTTCGGCCAGCTTCATCATTTCCGTGCCGGTGGAGATAAGCGAGAACAACGACTGTACGAGGACGCCTCCCGGCCGGCATGCCGGAGCCGGCACGTCAAGGACCGTGAGCTCACCTGATTTATAGTTCTGCGCTATCTGTTTCATCGTTTCCTCGTCAGTTATGCCGCCACGCAGAATAGTCACACGTCGGGTACTACACCTCTAGCGTGCGCTGCTGCCTTTTTGCTTGAATAGCGTTCCGCGAGCCTGCGCAAGTCAGCTGCCGGTTCGCTCAACTGTCCTGACGCCATCGATCAGGCATTGATATACACCGAGATAGGCGCGCTCTTGGTGGGACCAGGCCAGTTCCTGTTCAACGCGGATACGTCCGAGCTTGCCTAGCCGAGTCCGCTTGGGTTCTTCATCCATGAGTTCTACGATTGCCGCGGCATAGTCGTGCACATCGTTGGGTGTGACGTAAACTGCGGCGTCGCCCGTCGATACACGAGTCTCCCGTAGATCGAAGGCAACGACCGGCAGTTCGAATGCCATATACTCCATTGACTTGTTCATCGTTGACAGGTCGTTAAGCGGATTTTTCGGATCGGGCGAAAGCCCCACATCCGCCGTGGACAGAACCCGTCCGACAAGTTCATCCGGCGCGCGCCCGGTAAACTCGACATAGCCCGTCAGATTAAGTTCATCACGCAGCGCTACTAGGTCATCGAAACAGTCCCCCGAACCGATCAGGGTAAACGCGATGTCCTCGCGGTGGAGCTGATGCACCACGATGTCGGCGGCCCGCACGACGATATCTACCCCGTCCTGCGGTCCCATGACGCCGATGTACGCGGCAAGGAACCGGCGCCCCCGGCGTTGCGCAGGGTCAACTGGGCCACGCCGAAGGCGCAGCGGATCCGGTCCGGTCCGGACGACCGTGACATCGGCGGCCTTCTTACCGCTTCGCTTGATAGCGATATCACGATAGGAGTCGTTCGTCGAGATCACGTGATTCGCGGTTCGATGAGTCCTGCGCTCCAGTGCGCGCAACATCCTGTAGGGCAGCTTAGGGCCGTCAGGAAAACGAGATTCATAGAGTTCAGGGCACAGGTCGTGATGATCGAAAACGAACTTAGTGCCTTCGAGGGCCCGAAAGACAAGGGCTATTGGCCAGAAGATGTCGGGTGGGTTACAGGCCTGTATCACGGTGAACCGGCCGGATCGTCTTGCTTTGAGCGTCAGCCAGGCGGTCGCGAGGAACGAGTACCCGTACTCGGCGATGAAGCCGAGCTTGCTACCCCCGGGCGCATATGGCCGGTACTTGTACAGCTCCACCGTATCGACCACTTCATACGCCGGATCACCGCTCCCCTTTGGGCAAACGACCGTGACCCGGTAGCCCGTCGCCACGAGGGCCTGGCACTCTAGCCAGACCCGCCGGTCGAAGGGTACGGGAAGATTCTGGACGATGATCAGGATCCGGTGTTGCTTCACCTACATAAGATCTCCGGCAGGTGATCGTGATACGACGAGCATCTTTTTTTGGTTTCCTCCCGGCAGTGATGCTATGAAGGCTGCACCGGGAAGTATCAGGAGCAGATCGTCGCGGATCTTGCAGATGGCAGGCTTGTTCCCGGGACCGATCTGACTCGGGTCCTGACACTGGGGGTAGCGATGAGAGTTCTCGTGGCGGGCGATCGAGGTTACATCGGGGCCGTTCTCGTGCCTGTGCTGCGCGCGGCCGGGCACGAGGTTGAAGGACTTGACCTCGGCTTGTATGAGGGTTGCGACCTCGGGCCCGGACCGGATGACATAGGCAACCGGCCGCCGCTCGACATCCGGGACGTTACGGTCGGTCAACTCGTCGGCTATGACGCGGTGCTCTGCCTGGCCGCCCTCTCAAACGACCCGCTCGGTGACCTCAATCCGGGAGCTACGTACTCGGTGAACCTCGACGGGACGTTGCACCTGGCCCGGACGGCAAAGCGGAGCGGGGTCGAGCGCTTCCTCTTCGCGTCGTCGTGCAGCCTGTACGGAGCCGCGGGCTCCGACGCCGTCGCCGAGGATGCGCCCATGTCTCCCGTCACCTCCTATGGAGAAACTAAGGTCGCGGCCGAGCGAGGACTGTCGCTGCTGGCCGACGACGGTTTCAGCCCGACCTTTCTCCGCAATGCCACCGCGTACGGAGCCTCGCCCCGGCTTCGGCTGGACATCGTGGTGAACAATCTCACCGCCGTGGCCATGACGACCGGTCAGGTGAGGCTGGAAAGTGACGGCTCGCCATGGCGGCCGCTCGTGCACGTGGAGGACATCAGCCGCACATTCTTGGCCATGCTTGAGGCTCCACGTGAGCTCGTGCATAACGAGGCGTTCAACGTCGGGCGGTCCCTTGACAACTTGCAGGTCAGGGACGTCGCCGAGATGGTCCGCGCGGCAGTGCCCGGATCGAGGCTTTCCTTTGCCGATGGCGCTGGACCTGACCTGCGGAACTACCGGGTCGACTTCTCCAAGCTGGATGAGGCTTTCCCGGATCTGAGCTTGCGCTGGACCGTACGCGCGGGCATCGATCAGCTCGCATGCGCTTACGGCGAGCATGGCCTAAGTTACGACGAATTCACCTCATCGCGATTCGTCAGGCTACGGCGAATCCGCGAGTTGCTAGCCGCCGGTCTGCTCGACGACATGCTCCGTCGGCAGACCAGCGAACAGTTCCAGACGCAGGGTGCCCGGTCCGGGCCAGAGAGCCGCTAGCGCTTTGGTGAACCGCATCCCCCATGTGGACGTGACCCACCCAAACGGCACACATGGCGGCTAAGGCAGGCGCCGAGCAAGAGACCGCCGCCGGACCGGCACTGCTAAGGTCCGTGACGGTGGTTTTCGACCGGCTGCGAAGCCAGGCGGTCCGCCGTCTTAGCTGGGGCATCGCCGACCAGGCGATATCCAGCTTGACCAACTTCGCGGTCGGCATCTTTGTCATCCACGCCTTGGGCGCCGTGCAGTTTGGCGCATTCAGCCTGGCCTACGTCACCTACGGGTTCGTACTCAACGCGTCCCGCGGCCTGGCCACCGACCCGCTGGTAGTCAGATTCACCGGCACTGACCTGCCGACGTGGCGGCGCGCCGTCGCCAGCTGCACCGGCACGGCGACGGTGGTAGGCCTCGGCGGCGGTGCCGTTGCACTGGCCGCGGCTGCGGCCCTGAGCGGGACGGCCGGAGCGGCCTTCCTCGCACTAGGACTGACCTTGCCCGGGCTACTGCTGCAGGACAGCTGGCGATTTGCGTTCTTCGCTCTCGGACGTGGCAGCCAGGCCTTCCTCAACGACGTGATCTGGGCCGTAGTCCTACTTCCTGCCCTGCTGATCCTGCGTATGACCCATCACGCGGACGTGTTCTGGTTCGTTTTCGTCTGGGGTGCTGCGGCGGCGGTCGGCGCCGCCATCGGCCCGTGGCAGGCCGGGGTCATGCCCAAGCCAGCTGACATATGGAGCTGGGTGTCTCAGCATCGCGATCTCGGGTGGCGCTACCTTGCCGAGGGGATCACCAGCAGCGGCGCAAACCAAATGCGAGCCTACGGCATCGGTCTGATTCTAGGCCTGGCCACTCTTGGTTCCGTGCAGGCGTCCGCCACTCTATTCGGTCCCATGTCGATTCTGTTTCTCGGGATATCCCTGGTCATCATTCCGGAGGCCGCTCGGGTCCTGAAGCGCATGCCTCGGCGTCTGCCGTTGTTCTGCATGCTGGTTAGCGGCGGACTTAGCGTGGCGGGACTGGTATGGGGGATCATCCTGCTAGTGGCGCTGCCGAGAGGATTCGGGAACTGGCTGCTTGGCCCGATCTGGCGGCCTACCTATCCACTTGTGCTGCCGCAGATGCTTTTCGTCGTAGGCTGGGGCGCTAACACTGGGTACGCGGCGGGCCTGCATGCTCTGGGCGCTTCACGGCGAAGCTTGCGCACGGCGATTTTCGCGTCGGCAGTATACGCCTTCCTGGCACTAGTGGGCGCCGCGACAGGGGGAGCCTCCGGAACGGTGTACGGCTCCGCGGTCGCCGGATGGATTAGCCTCCTGTACGGGTGGTGGCAGCTGCGCGCGGCCATGCGGGAATCCGATGTATACCCATCGCCGGCCCCTAGCGATCCTTGATCTGGCGATTTTTGCCGCCAGCTTCTGGAAGTTCGTTTCAAAACTCTCACGCGGCCCGCTAGAGCTTGGTATCGGGATCGCTTCGACTGCGCGCAGAACAAATGAAGAAATACTCGATAGCCCATTGACGGCCAATAATGGGGATATTTACATTAATGCTCATGTTAATAAGCTTGAGAATTTTCCTGCCAGTCTCCCAATGATTCCAGTTGTACGAGGATGGAAAAAACCTATGTATTTTAAAGTACCCCGCCAGGCTCTCGCGGAAATCATTGAGCGATTGCACATTGCTATATGGCCAGTATACACCTGAGCGGCGATGGTCAAAGTTAACGTAGGATACGACGAATATGCCGTCCTCATTCAGAAGTCGCGCTATCTCGGCAAACTTCCGGGACTGAAAGTTTCCGAGGTATTCGAATACCCCTTGGGCGATGACGATGTCGAACCGCTTGTCATTGAACCTGATGGGCGCTTCAAGGATATCCGCCTCAATGAGATTCGCCGCCGGACGTTGTATAGCAATATCTATACCGTGATACTGAATATTCGGCTCGAGGAGCGTCATCAGGGTTGCTGGTCCGCATCCCACATCGAGGAGCGTACGTTCCTGACCGTGAGCCAATCTATTGACAAGCCGAGCCGCCTTTTTCATGCGCAAATGCGGCTGAGTACACTTGAGGTTTTCCTTGCTCCAGAAATCCTTTTTATAAAGCTTATCCCCTGCGCCACCAGGAGCGGAGCTCTCATCATTTGCCGAGTTGCTCACAGCTCTCCCCATGTGTCGTTCTGCGTATTCTACGGGCACCCTAGAGCGATCCCGCATTGTAGGTGCTCCCAGAGTCCTGACCAAACGGGCCGGTACACCCTCCGCTGGCCAGATTACCCGGTGACGTGCACTGGTCGCCCTTAGAAGGATTTCCGCTCCAGTAAATCCAGTTAAGCGGGCTCTTACCATTTCCCTGGTTCCAGGCATAGAATGTGGAAGGACCATTGTAAGTATTGTCCGACCATCTATCGTTCTGAAAAAATGTTAGCTGCACAGCGATGCCCGCCGAGGTGTACGGAGGTATCGAGCCGTAGTCGCTGAAAATTCCGCCGGCCCCGCAATCAGGCCAGACGCTGCGGTTACAGTTCGCCACCCTAGCGGGATTAAAGTCGATCGTATTATGTGCAATAGCTACGTTTTCAGTTCGCCACAGGCAGCCATCCCACCAATCGCGGCTTGGTTGACCAGTTTCATTACCAATATAATTATCCTTGTTAATCGTCGCAGTGGCCAGATTGGCTTTGCAGCCCGTCAGCGTGAAGGCACCCTTGCTCCCGCGGACTAGCGTGCAGACACCATCAGACCCATCGGAACAAAAACGGTTGGCGCTCTGCCAGAGAAAGACATTGCCGCTATTATTTAGCATCATATTGTCGCTAATAACTGACTGGTCACGGTATGAGCTCTGATCAGAGCAGGACGCTTCCGGGCAGCCCGGCACACCGCCGAAGCGCGTGTCGCTCCCGCTCTCGCTGATGTAAATGGCGGGAACAGGGAACTCCGGGTTGGACACTCCTTCGGCCCAGCCATTATCCGCTAGGTAATTATCTGCGATCATGAAATTGTATGAGATTTCCTCGATGATCGCCGGACCATCATTATTGCTGATTGTATTTCGCCTATATGTAGTGTTGGCGTTATCCGTATCGGCCCAGCCGCCTGGGCCCCAGTTGTTGTGAATATTGTTGCCGACAATGGTTGCACCATCAGTTCGCCAGAGCTTAAAGCCCCCTTGATTACCATCCGGCACGACCGCCCCGCACCGAGAGTTACGGTAGCGTGACGGCACCGGGTTATGACTGGACCAGCCGATTGCCGGATTCTTGAGTAGGCCTTCAAAGTCACAAGTATCGTTATAGCTTATCTCATTGTCTTTGACCGTAATATTGTACGGGCCACCGGTCAGCGCGTCTACGCCCCATGAATCTGTCGCTTCTGACTGGAACCCGTATTGGCCATTCAACGTAAGGCAGTTGTCCTTCAGCAGGTTGTCAGCACCGAGGATAACCCCGGCTCCCGGAACGTTTAGAGTTATAGTGTTGTACTGAATGGTCCAGCCGGTGTTCGAGTCTTGATTTACCGCGGCAGCATTAGCATTCGGCTGATATTTCTCAATGGTAAGGTACTCGATCAGCACGCCTGCTTCGTCCCCGTCACTCGAGTCGGAGTCGATAGCCCACTCCAGCCCAGAATAGTTGCCAGAAAGGACGGTAGCCACATGATCCCTGGCGAGGCCTCCGACAAAGGAATCGTTTTCGTCTGCCATGAAGCTGCCGGTATGCAGCCCGGGGAGCAGATAGTAAACGGTATTAGGCTTGAGCTGGTAAGAAGGATAGCTATGGGTGCCCGCCGGAAGGACTACGCCCGCGGTATCGTGCGGAAAGTCCGAGCCTGACCGGCCGTATGTAGGCAGCCCAGCCGTACCGCTTGCGTAAGCCCCGGCCGCACCATCATAATTATACGGTGATTTGAGAATAGGGTAACCGCAGATTCCCGGCACTCCAGGGCCGCTTGATTTCGCCCTTGCGGCACCTCCGCTAGCGGCAAGACTGCCGCCTTTAACATACAGGCCAACAACGATAAGAATGATTATCAGGCAGCCTGCAGCTACATAGCTCACTAGCCTATGCCGAGTGATCCTATCGCCGAAGTAAGCAGTCATGGCATGCATATTGACGCATTGTGCAGCCTATCTGCACAATATCAATCCTCATATTGCGTCATCTTGACAGCGGATGGTACAAGCAGCGATGCGGCGAGGGTGAGATCCAAGAGGTAAGTGGAAGCGTTGGTGAACCCAACCTCGGTGAAGGACGCCATCAGGCAGTACGTTATCAGGAAAAGGGCGATGGCACGCCGTACGCCGCTTGGCTGAAGGTAAGCGAGTATGAACAGGAAGAGCAGTATTACAGCGCAGACGACCACCCCGAAGAGTCCCTGATCTTGGTAGGAGGTGAGCCAGTTGCTATCGATCGCCTGACCGTTGAAACTGTCATTTGACAGACCGAAACCAAAGATTTCCTGAAAACGGTCGCGCGGAAAGGCAAGAAGCGGACCCCAGAATTTCGTCCGGCCGGTCAAGGAGGTGAGCTGTTCCCCACTCTCGCCACGTGTGAGCCAGCTAATAATGATGTTCGATAGCGTCGTGACCGCGATCAATACAACCGCACCGCCGATTGCGAACAGCTTACGCACGCGCGTCTTTACGACGATCATGCTGAGACCAGCGATCAGCAAGCCAACGATCAGGCCAACGAGCGCAGTCCTCGTGTGGGTCATTATCAAGATGATGCCCGTCACCACAACGGTGAGCATGGTGGCTCGGCCACGCCGGTGACCGCCGAGCCATAGCACGACCACTAGTCCCAGCGTGACCGCTGCGTAATGCGCGACCTGCGTGGCCGGGATGGGCCAGATCGCACCGCTGAGCCTGCCCTCCGGTCGAGCACGCCCGGGGCCGAGCATCAGGCCGACAAGCACCGAGCCCAAGACCACCGCCATTGCTTTCAGATGGCAGCGTACGAGGAGCAGGTCACGCCGACCCCAGTATGGCGAAAGTAGCCAAAGCACAGCGACAAACTCAACGAGCCGGAAGGTCCGGTACCCCGCACTTCGGAGGTACTGGGCAGTGAAGCACGTCACGATTGCCTCTATGGCCAGCAGGGTCACCAGGCAGAGAAAGACATTCGGACGTATGAGGAGCCGGCGATTCAGGGTTAGTGCCACGAGTAGCGCGGCGGGCAGGGCTGCTTGCGTAATGGCCTTGCCGGCCGCCGACGGGATCGGAAAGACCGACTCATGAGGGACGAAGGTCAGCACATTGAGGACCAGCAGACTCCATGTGATGCCGACTCTGCGTCGTACCGAGCGGTCATAAGCGTCGGCGGGCGCCAGCGACCGCGCGTTTGAGTGCGGGCGGTATGTCGCGACGGATGTGCTCATCAGCCTGTGCACCTACCAGAGCAACGGCTCCACGAGAGCTTCCCAGCAGCAGATCTTTCCGGCCTCGACGTCCAAGACGTCATGTCTCATGTCCCCTCGCCCATCGCCTCGTCGGTTCCCCGCGTAGAGGAACCATTACATACGACCGCTGAGCAGGTAGCGGTGATACGACGAACACTGGAAAGGATGAGGCTGCGGGCCGGCGCGTACGAGCCCGCCTCATCGACGCAGCGCCCGGCCACTTCAGTCGTCGGCCCCCGGCCGGCCAGTCAACGCGCCTGGCCATGGTCATGACGCCAGCGGACCTGACTCTAATGCTGATCGACGGTGGTGAGGCTGCCAGCAACTTCCGGGGAAAGCCAGTCCGGCAGATCCCCGATGTGCTGATCCGTACGGGCCAGATTGCTCGCCGCAATCTGGATCGCGGAGACAACCACCATGTCGGTAACCGGGTACACCGCTGGCTGGCCGGCCACAACCCTGCCGAGAGCCTCACGGTACATGACCGTATGCGCCTTGTTGCGGAACAGAGTTCTCGAATAACGCTCGATTCCTCCTGATCGGATCCGCAACTTCCAAAGATCATCTATAGTGATCGTAGTACGACCGCGACGTATATCAATTTGCTCCTGAACGCCGCGAATATCGTCGCCTCGAGTGGTACCGAGAACTGTCAACAAGGACCCGTCCTCGAAGGTAACAGTGAGGACACGCTCTTCATCACTGCCAATTTCCGTACCCGGCACACGTGGGGTCAAGGTTAGGGAAACCGGCATCGGGCTCCCCTCAAGAAAAAAGACCGCAAGGTCGATCCAGTGACAAAGATTCCCGGTAATCCGGGTCGCCTGATTCGGCCAGAAATACCAATGATCAGGCTCGAAGTTCAATTCCTTTACTATGCACGAGATAGAGGTAGGCCCTGATTCCCGCAATAGCCGGGCACGCGCCTTGCGCACGAGCGGATGGTAGCGGCGGTTGAATCCGATTTCGACCGAGCCCGGATGTGAACGCATTCCAGCCGCTAGGCGATGTACATCCTCGGCCGTCACTGCGGGCGGCTTCTCGATGAAGACACGGTGTCCGGCTTCAAGCGCTACGCTCGCGAGGTGAGTATGCGAGTCGTGTGCGGTCGCGACGATTACCAGGCCGGGGGAAGGCAGCTCGGCAATGGCGCGCTCGGAATCTGTCGTCGCTAGCGCAAAGCCGTATTCGCGGCCAACCATCGCAGCAATTTGCGCTTCGCGATTTGCGACTGAATAGAGCGACAGCCGAGCCCTCCGCAGCGCCGGAATGATCTCTGTCCGGGTGTAGTCCCCGGCCCCGAGGACGGCTACCGGCATCCCCGTAGCGGGTGTCACTGTTCCGAAACGGAGGACGGTGTCAATCCGCTGCCCGTCGCCTTTGGGCGGGTTGAAGACCTCTGCCAGCCGACCTTCCGGTGCAGCCGACCCCGCGTCTATAGGCTGCAGTGCTTCCTTGAGCAGCCTGACGAGTTCGTCCGGCGGTTCCATCCCTGAGTAAAGGAAGCTCTGCCGGCAAAGACGGGTAAGCATGTCCGCATCCGTCAGGAGGCAGGCGGCCAGGCTTTGGAGGTCATCGGAGCCGAAGCCGTCATCAACAGGCAGGACGAGATCACGATGAATGACCAGCTGCTGAGCGGCAGGCGGAACACGCGAAGCCAGGGCTATCACGCGCTGTCCGGACGGTATGAGTTTACCGAGCACCACTGAAGTGCGGAAATCTCCGGTGAACCGAGGTTCATCACGTTTAGTGCGAGCCTTCCGCAGCGTGCTTCGCGGGCCATCCGTGAGGAAGAAAACCGCCACCTTCCGTCCCGGCCGCCGCGATAGCCGCCCGGAAGCGTTCTCGACCTTGACCAGCGGTACCGCGGTCACCACCTCGATCAAGGATCCGGCCGCCGACTCCTCGTATCCAGGGGCGTCCATCCAGGTGCCGTGCCAGAGCAGCTTCATTTATGGGTTCAACTCCAAATATCGCGCAGCACGTTGAGCACGATACGCGAGCCGAGCCGATCTAGCCCCACCGGAAACTCGCGCATATCGGCTAGATTGTCGCGCACGGCGCGCTGCCGCTCCATAGGACAGATCACCAGCAAGAACCCCCCGCCGCCGGCGCCGGTCAGCTTGGCGCCCGTTGCTCCTGCCTCTAGCGCCCGGGCGACCGCCAGGTCGATCTGGTCGTTTGATACTCCTGACGCGAGCTTCCGCTTCGCCTCCCAGCTCTCTCGCATGGCCGCCCCGATCCCGTCCACGTCGCCGCTCCGCAGCCGCTCGACAGCAAACCCAGCGAGGTCACGCAGCAGGTCAAGCTGTGGCAGCGTGGCTTCGACATTGGCGTTCTGTTCGGCGAGAATCGAGTCGGCGCGCCGGGTTATACCGGTGTAAAAGAGCATGATCTGCTGCTGGAGACTCCGGCGCTCGGCTGCGGAGAGGCCCAGCTCTTCAGCGGTCACCTCGTCGCCGGGGCCAAAATGGATGTCACGGATCCCGCCGAACGCCGCAATGTACTGGTCCTGCTTCCCGATGGGCTTCCCGCAGCGCTCGATCTCGATGACGCAGGCCCGTTCGGCAAGTTCCTCCGCCGATACCTGGCGTCCCCGGTACGCGAACAAGGCGTGCAGCAAGCCCACGGTGACCGCCGATGAGGACCCGAGACCCGAGCCGGCTGACGGGATGTCAGCCAGCGTGGTGATCTCGACTCCGTGGGTCACGCCGGTCATGTGCATGGCCTCCCGGACCAGCTCGTGCTCAAGGTCCTCGACTCGGGAGACGATCTCCTTCTTGGAGTAGTTGACGTAGATGTCGTCGTCGAAGCGCTGTTTCACGATGACATAGATGTACTTGTCGAGTGCGCAGTTAAGGACCCGGCCGCCATGCTCCAGGTAGTAGCCGGGCAGGTCCGTTCCTCCCCCGAGCAGGCCGATGCGCAGAGGCGTCTGAGTGATGATCATAGTGAGACCCGTGCGGGCCATTCCCTTCTGGCTCGTCGGTACGCTTCGGCGGTGCCGATGTCGCGGAAATACCCTTCTACGAGCACGGCCCGGGCCCGGCCCACCAGCTGCGGCAGCAGGTTGTAACCGATGTCGACCGGCGGCATGCCCGTGATCTCATCGAGCACGCTTGGGTGGAAGGCATACATGCCAGCATTCGTCAGGTCAGAAACCGGCTCGCTCGGCTTTTCCACAAACCCGATTACCCGGCCGCTGGCGTCAAGTTCCACGACACCTCCGGCCGACGGATGCTCGGAATGGAAGACCGCCAAAGTGGCTATCTCGCCGTGTTCGCGGTGTGTGTCGGCCAATGACCGCACATCGAAGTCGGTAAGGTTGTCCGCATTGCACGCCAGGAAGAACTCTTCATCCTCAATCCAATCCCGGTTGGCGATGAGAGTGCCGGCGCTCCCGAGGAGTTCCGGCTCGAAGGACGTGCGGACTCGGGGCGGTCCGGTCCGCCCGGCAATGTGCCGACGCACCACATCGGGAAAGTGATGGAGGTTAACCAGTACCTCATCGATACCCGCGCGGTCGAAAGCGTCTAGCCAGATGTCGAGCAAGGGCCGGTCATCGATGACCACCATGCACTTGGGGGTCGTGTCGGTGATGGGCCTCAGGCGGCTGCCTACTCCGGCGGCGAGCAGAAAGGCTTTCATGCCTGCGACCTTCGGACTACGCCGAGAGCGCGCATTTGCGCGTTAGCGTCGGCCAGTACCCCGTCGAGACCGTCCACACCCTTCAGCCAGGCAGCGTAAGCCGCGACCGATTCGGTTGGCGTACGCCGGGGCTCCCAACCCAGCGCCCGCAGAGCGCTAGTGTCCGAGAGTATGTGACGCGTATCGCCGAAACGGTACTCGCCTGACACCACTCCCGGCTCTGCCGACCCGTACTGGCGCATGACAATGTCCGCGAATTCCCTAGTGGTGACCGCTTTGCCACCGCCAACATTGAAGACTCGCCCAACAGCACGGTCATCGTCAAGCGCCAGTACGTTGGCGTCTACGACATCGTCGATATTGACGTAATCGCGGATAGCCCCGCCGTCCTCATAGAGGATCGGCGCTGTGCCCTGAAGGTAGCTCAGGCAGAAGATGCGGCAGGCGCCTGAATATGCGTTGTATACCGACTGCCGTGGACCCTGGACAATGCTATAGCGAAGGGCGACAGTCGGAATACCGTACCTGCGACCCAGATTAATGGCCACCGTTTCCTGGCTGAGCTTGGACATTCCGTAAGCGTTCTGCGGATTCGAGATCCGCTCCGGCGTGGCCCGCAGCTCAAGCGGGCCACCGCACACCGGGCAAGGGATGTCCCACTGACCCGCGGCGAGGGCCCTCTCAGAGCGCATGCCCGGCGTCTGCTCTCCGTCGACCGGGCACCAGTAAAGTCCTTCGCCCATGGCCGACTGGGACGAGGCGACTACGATACGGCCGACGTCGAGACGCTCGGCGACGATGATCTCGTAGATCATCGCGGTTGACACCGCGTTGACGTGGAAGAACTTCGAGAAGTCCGGCAGGTAGTCCTGATACGCGGCGAAGTGATAAACGGCATCGACCCGGCGAAGGAGGTTCGTGAGCAGTTCGCGATTACGGGTGTCGCCCTGGTAGAAGTCAACCCCGGGACCCAGGTTCTCGGGCCGTCCGCTCCGGTGTACGGGCTGAGTGAGCGCGTCGAGGACCATGACCTCGTGGCCGAGAGCGGTGAGCCGGTCACAGGTGTGGGATCCGATGAAGCCGGCCCCCCCGGTTACGAGGATTTTCATTTGCGCTGTCCCTTCCGTCGGTCGGCGACCTCACGGTAGACGTCCAGCGTGGACGCCGCGGTCGCGGCCCAGGTGAACTGGGCGGCCCGGCGCAGCCCGTCCTCGCGGAGCTTATCCCGCCCCGGTCCGGCCGCTATGACGATGGCCTGGCCGATCGACGCCGGGTCGGTGGGGTCGGACAATACCGCGGCTCCGCCCGCGGTTTCCGGCATGGCGCTGGTGTCGGAGGTCACTACCGGACAGCCGCACGCCATCGCCTCCAGGATGGGCAGCCCGAAGGTCTCGTTGAGGGAGGGGTACACGAACACGTCCGCAGCCTGATAGAAGCGGACGGTCTCCTCGAGCGGGATAGCGCCAGTGAAGACAACATCGGAGGAGATGCCGAGCTCGCCCGCGAGTGCGTGCAGTTGGGCGATGTACTTCTCGGCAGCGGCTCCGGCTCCGCCACCACCGCCGACAATCACCAGCTGCCGGTCCCCGAGCCGACCGCGGGCCAGCGCCCATGCTCTCAGCAGCCCGTCGCAGTTCTTATACGGCCACAGCGATGATACGAACAGCACGAACGGCTTGGTCACGCCGTAGGACGCGACCTTAGCCCGGGCCGCGGCTGCGTCACCGGGTTGGAACAGCTCATGGTCGACCGCCTCGTAGATCAGCTTCAGCTTGCGCGCATCGACTTTCAGGTACTGCTCGATCTCGGACCGCAAGCTCTGGGAGTTGATGATGATCGCTTCCGCGACCCGCGCGGATCGTGGATAGCTCATCCGCCGGTAAGCCCTGGTCAGCGGGGCCACCGACCCAGGTGCGGTGAACGCGTGCATCGTCTTCATGTGAATCACCGTCGACCACGACGGGCTGAGCACTGGCGCCATCAAGGTGCTGAAGACATCGATGCGGCTCAGCGGCAGCCGCACCGGTGAGTACAGGTGTTCACTGAGCGTGCGGAGCTTACGCCGCTCATTCGACCACGGGTAGGTGATGTAGGAGACGCCCGGCCCGTATCCCTGGTGAAGATGCCGCGACTTCGGGCTCACCAGCACGTGCAGTTCCTCACCCTGTTCCAGTCGCCTGGCCATCTCCGGGATCACCCGGGTCCAGAACCAATGAGCCCCCGAAGGATTCTCCGGATTCTCCGTTAGCAGATTGATCCCTACGCGCATCAGTACCCGCCCACTTCCATTCGTCAGGTCTCAAGACACCCAGCCCTCAATGCACCCGGCCCCCAGCCGCCACCACGACCTAGACCAAGGCCGCGGAAATCGCGCCCATCTCACCTGATCCCACGTAGGCCTGTCAACCTTATGCGCATATGAGCGCCCAGCAGGTAGCGGTGATACAACCAGGACTCCGGCCGCAGCGACGATTCACCATCCCAGGCGTCGTGAGCTCAGGCGTGGCCGTTAAGATGACATACCAGTTACAGCGACGTTACGGTGGCATTCATTAGCGTGATCCGCAGTCCGAAAATCAAGAGCCATCGCGCAGTGTGACTGGCATGTAAATGCCTGGGCCGCGCTCGCTAGTGTCAGAAGTCCAGATGATTCAACGGATCCTCGCCTCTGGTGAGAGGTGCCGGGTTGTATCAGCGGCGACGGTGGCGGATCCTGTTATCGCGGGGTGCCAGAGCTGCCCCGGGCAGTTCAGCGTCAACGGTTGGGGGGACTAGCGTTACAGCCTCACTGATCGCCCCGTCTCGGCCTGACGGCGCCCATGCTCTTTGACGCCGCTCGCCGTGGCCAGGCGACAACTGTCCGTAGAACACGGATAGCGACGCTCTGGCGGCTGCAAGGCCGGGCGCTCCGTCGTCTCAGCTGGGGTGTCGCGGACCAGGCCGTCTCCAGCTTGACCAACTTCGCGGTAAGCATCTTCGTGGTTCACACTCTGGGCGCGGTACAGCTCGGTACGTTCAGCCTCGCCTACGTGACCTACGGGCTCGTGCTGAACGCGTCACGTGGTCTTGCCACCGACCCGCTAATGGTCCGGTTCAGCGGCACCGACCTGCCTACCTGGCGGGGCGCCGTCGCCAACTGTACCGGGACCGCCGCGACGGTGGGTCTGGTCGCTGGTACCTGCGTGCTGGCGGCGGCCTCATTCCTTAACGGCAGCACCAGAGGGGCGTTCCTGGCGCTGGGGCTGACCCTGCCCGGACTTATGCTCCAGGACAGCTGGCGATTTTCGTTCTTCGCCCTCGGGCGCGGGAGCCAGGCATTCCTCAACGACATGATCTGGGCCATAGCCCTTCTTCCCGCTCTGGCGCTGCTGCGGATCACTCATCACGGCGATGTGTTCTGGTTCGTCTTTGCCTGGGGCATATCCGCGGCTGTCGGCGCCGCCGCAGGGCCATGGCAGGCGCGTGTCACGCCCAGGCTGTCAGGCGCCTGGGGATGGATATCGCAGCACCGCGACCTGGGCTGGCGGTATCTGGCGGAGGGCACAAGCAGCAGCGGCTCGGCCCAGCTGCGTAGCTACGGTATCGGGCTCATTCTGGGCCTGGCCACCGTCGGCTACGTGCAGGCCGTCAATACCTTGATAGGTCCCATCACGATCCTGTTCTTCGCGATGTCCCTGGTGATGATCCCGGAGGCGGCCCGGGTTCTCCGGCGGTCCCCGCAGCGACTGCCCCTGCTCTGCGTCCTGATCAGCGGTGGACTCGCGGCAGCTGGGCTCGTCTGGGGAGTCGTTCTGCTGATCGCGCTCCCGAGGGGTTTTGGGCAGTGGCTGCTCGGCCCGATCTGGCGACCTGCTTATCCGCTGGTGTTGCCTCAGGTGATCTACATAACAGGCCTGGGCGCCAGCAGCGGAGCCGGCGCAGGCCTTCATGCTCTGGGAGCCGCTCGGCGAAGCTTGCGGGGGATGCTTCTCGGATCGGCGGCCTACCTTGTCTTGCCCCTGGCAGGTGCGGTTTGGGGGGGAGCCGTGGGTACCATGTATGGCCTCGCGGCAGCGGCCTGGCTGGCCGCGCTGATCGGATGGTGGCAGCTGCGAGCAGCGCTGCGGGAATCTGGCCAGATACCAGCCGGCAGCCGTCTCTCGCCGAATCGCCACGTCGGGCGCCACCACAGCTCCCCGGTTCGACGCTCTGATCGGCAAGAGCGCACCGGGCCGCCAGAACCCTCACCAGCCCGTCCGCTCGGCTCAGGCCATGCGGATGAGGTTGAGCGTACCTGAACTCCAGGCATTGCCGGATAGCGCAGGTGCACTCGTAACCCGGGTAGTCCGAAATTGCCGTCCACGGCGGGATGAAGGCGGCCTGTTGATGGGCGCCCGGCTTCCCGCACGGACCCGCCGGATATATTCTCCGCCCACGGCCGTAGCTCTCCTGCGTGACGGCATCATGGAATTCGTCCCAGCGACCGAAATTCCCGCGGCAGTAAAGAACAAGGCGTATCAGGCACGGACTGTGAACGATCTAGAGATGTGTGAGCTACAACCATGGTGGATCGTCTCGCGCGGATGGCGAGCGGTTCCTGGATGCGACTTCGGTACCGCTGGTAATCGCCACCATCTTCCGCGAGGAAGGCGCTACCGGCGTGCATACGCACGTGCGGGAACTGCGGCGCTATCTTGAGGAACGCGGTACGCCCGCAACGCTGGTCACGCCGTTCTCCTGGGGCGGGCCGCTGACCTACCCCGTCTTCGGCCTCCGCTTGCTGCTGGTGCGATGCAGCGGCGCCGCCAGCGTCGTCTGGTACCGGCACTGGCATGAGGTGTTCCTGCGCAAGGCGCTGCGCCGACGTCTGGCTGAGGTTGGCGACTGCGTCGTCTACGCCCAGGGTCCGCTGGAAGCCGGGGCGGCCTTGCGGGCGCGGCGCGGACCATACCAGCGCGTCGTTATGGCCGTTCACTTCCGCGTCTCCCAGGCCGACGAATATGCGGAGCCTGATCGGGAGATCAGGCGCGACGGAAAGATATTCCGGGCGATCCGGCGGTTCGAACGACAGGTGATTCCCCAGCTTGACGGCCTTGTATACGTGTCTGAGTGGGCACGAGATGCAGTCTTGAGCTGGCTCCCGGAAGCGGCCAGGGTGCCCTCGGCGGTCATCGGCAACTTTGTGGCGCCTCTGCCCGCCCAGCCTCCTCAGGAGCCACTCAGGGATCTTGTTACCACTGGGAAACTTGAACATAGAAAGAATCATCGTTTTCTGCTTGAAGTGCTAGCCGAAGCCAAGCGGCTCGGGCGGTCCCTGACGCTCGATGTGTTCGGCGAGGGCCCGCTCCGCAAAGACCTTGAGCAATTGACTAGCTCCCTAGGCCTGGACGAGCAGGTGCGCTTCCGCGGCTTCCGGACTGACGTAGCCAGTTTCCTGCCCGGCTACCGGGCCTACGCCCACTCTGCGCATGCCGAGACGTCATCGCTGGCGATCATCGAGGCGATGGCCGCTGGGCTTCCCATCATTGCCGGTAGCATCGGCCCTATCCCCGAGCTGTGCGACGACGGAGTCGAGGCCCGGTTCTGGCCCCTTGACAACCCGGCCCGGGCCGCAGCCATCCTGGTCGACTTGCTCGACAGCGAGCCGGCCCGGCTGAAGGCGTCGAACGCCGCCATCGAACGTTTTCGCCGCGATTTCGCCGCCGACCGCATTGCCCCGCGGCTGCGATCCTTTCTGCTCGAGACGACCGCCCCGGACCCGGAAGGTAATCTCCGCTAGGCCTTGAGGAGTCGCTGTCGAAGTCCTGAGCGCGAGACCTCCCAGGCAGCTGGCAGGAAGCTTAAGACCCGGCATCAAGGCTAGGATCTCTCGAATACGGACACGTGCGAGGTACTTTGCGCCGTGAATGTCGCGCCGGTCCAGTCGGCGGTACGTCGCACTCGGCGCATCCCGCTGGCCAGGGCCATGGCGTCAAGTTCGGCGGGCCAGAAATACCTGAGCAGGTTCGGCCGCAAGGTGGTACCGCGGGCGTCTACCATCACGTCCTGGATGGAGATGACCTGCCCGACGGGATCATGGACGGACAACTTGAGGGTCACCCCCGAGTCATCGAGGCTGCCGATAGATATGTTCTGCCCCCGCACCCAGCGGGAGTGATCGGGCACGAAAGCCTCTACCACCAGGGAGCCGTCCGGTTTCAGGTGCCGTCGCGCGTTGGCCAGGCAGTCCAGCTGGCCTTGCTGGTCCGGCACCAGGTAAAGCGTGCTGAACGCGATGAGCACGACGTCGTACGGGCCACCTGCGTCGACGGTCACGAAGTCGCCCTGGATCACCTCGATCTGCTCCGCGCCAGAGCGGCCCTGCAGCCGGTCGAGCATCTCCTTCGAGGCGTCCACCCCTGTCACGATGAGCCCGGCTGCCGCTAGCGGAAGAGCGACCCGGCCGGTACCCACCCCAAGCTCCAGTACGCGCCCGCCTGGTGCCAGAGCCTTCACGAACGACGCGATGGCCGCGGTGTCGTCCCGATGCTCGAAGAGCGCGTCATAGTCCTCAGCCCACATGCGCCCGTAGGCGGCAGGATCGACCTGCATGATCACTCCATCTCAGCCTTGACGGACGCCAGCGCCAGCAGGTCGCGGACGGCGGAGCCCAGCTACCACGGCCCGCGCGTCAACCAGCGCCTCTCCCCACGCGCTTTCGCTCGGCCGCGGTATGCGCCGGCTCCGCCACCGGAAATAGCGCGGCCGACAGCTCCGCGAACTGGGACTCAAGCAGCCGCCGATTTACTACGTTGCGCGCCGCAATGGTTTGCCGGAGCTCCGGTGCATGGCTTTCCAGATCCTTGAACTGCTCGATCAACCGGCCGACGTCCAGCGAATTAACAGACTGACAGTACTCGGACATCCCCACGTCAGCCAGCAACGCCACATTCTTCGGGGCGTAACCAATCGAGATAGTCGGCTTCGAAAGCTTCAGCGCGCATATCACGTTATGATAGCGAGTTGCGACTACGGTGGTTGCCGGAGCCATAGCCCGCATCAGATCGGCGAACGTCGAGACCGGTTCGGCGACCACCCAGCTCGGATCAAGGTCGGGTCGGTATGACCGCACGTCGGCTAGGATTTGCTGCGCGACACTTCCGTCTGAGTCATTCGTGTCCCCGACGTACAGCCGGACCTTCCGGTCGCTGTCTACCAGCCAGCGGACGAAGTACTTCAGCTTCTCCAGGTAGGACGCATAGATCTCCTCAGCGCGTTTACGGTCGTCGTTCGTACCGTGATAATCCATCACCCCGACACCGACAATCTGGGCATCTTCGGCGTCGAAAGCCGGCACCGGAGTGCTGAAGACAAGGTCCGGATAGACCTGGTCCGCCGTGGTATCGACGCCCTGCCCACGCATTGCGTCATATGAAAAAGCGTCGCGGTACGAGCGGTAAAAAGCGAGGCGGGCAGCCGTGGTAAACAGCCTCCGGGTCAGTCGCTGGCTGATGACACTTGCCCCCACGCTGACCAGCGCGACCTTCGTCCCGAAGAGCTTCCCGGATGCGCAGAGCAGGAACATGGCGTACGGAAATCCCCATGGCCGCAGCGGGAGGCTTGTCTCGAACACTCCCATCCCCGGCACGATCACCACGTCGTGCCGCCGCACCCAAGACGCGGTCCGGTAGGCATCGATGCCCCGGCCGAGCACCTTGAGCGCGATCCCCGCTATCCCGGGTACCTGCGACCCGTATCTCTGGGACCACTGTATGGGAATGGCCGGGAGGCCGTATCGTTCCTTTACCTCCTCCGGCCCTCCGCACATAGCATCGAGGATGGCATCGGGATGATCAATCCTGAGATAGCTCAGCAGAGCCTCCATCGAGGCATCGTTACCGATATTGCCTACGCCCATTCCACCGAACAGGCCCACCGAGGGAGCAGCGACGGTCGTCCGGTTGCGCTTGCCGGAGGAACGGGACATTATCACGACGACCGCCCGTCCCGGCTGACCACGAGCGTCTCGACCGAGAGCCCGGCGGGCACCGGTTCTCCGGCCGAAACCGACGACCCAGGCGGCAGCGGTTTCCCGTGAATGACCCGGCTGGCCACCGGAAGGACCCGCCCGGAGGCCCACCGCGCCAGGCACCGGTAGCATTCCCGCCGTTCAGCCGCTGATATCGGCGCCCGCTGAAGCATCGAGATGTACGCCCAGCCGTATTCGGCATACAGACGAGGAACCGGATGCCGCCAGTAGCTAGACCGGCGCGGGTCCATGTACGCGCATCGCGCTCGAACGCTAAATGGCGTCCGCGGGGACGAGTCACGCCAGAAGAACAGGCAATCGGGGATCTGATAGAACGGGCCGTTCAGGGCGAGCTCGGCGGTAAACGCCCGGTCGGCGAAGTGGTAACTGCCGTGGCGCGGCATGCGGCGCAGGACCTCTGTCCGGATGATGCCGTAAAGATTGTCACCTTCGCCATTCACCAGCACGCTCCAGAATCGCTCCGGGGCCCGACGGGAGGTCACGGCGTCGGGTGCGCCGGTCAGCTTCACCACGGCACCCGAGCTGTCGATCATGGCGGACCTGGAGTGGGCGAGAACAACGTGCGGCTGCGCATCGAGCACTTCGACACAGCGCTCCAGCAACTCCCTGGCGTACAGATCCTGACAGGCCGCCCACTTGAACAATTGCCCGCTGGCTTGCTCGATTACGAAGTTGTGGTTCGGAACCCGGCCGATATTGTACGGCTGACGAATATAACGGATCCGCGAGTCCTGTTTCTCATATTGACGACAGATCTCAGCCGTACCGTCTGTCGAGGCGTTATCCGAAATGATCAGCTCGAAGTCCTCGTAGCTCTGACCGAGCAGGGCGTCGAGGGAGTCGGCGACGTTATCCTCGCCGTTGTAGACCGGGAGTCCGATGCTCAACCGGGGCGCGGTGTTCATCTTCTGGCGTCCTGCGGCCCAGTCGCGCGGACCAACATGCGGCTAGCGGCTCTGCCGTTACCCTGACCGCTGTCACCCAAGACCCTCATCGGTGGTCCCCTATATGTTCGGAAATGAGTTAAACCGGGCGCCAGGCCGTTCCCTCCATAGAAGAGCCGCGACGACACGGTGGTGATACATGCGAGCTGCCGCTTCAGCACCGGGCGGCCCACCTGGTGAGATCCAGCTTTACGTTAGGCCCGCTGACAGCCGGGCATGGCCCGGGAACTTCAGTCGCGACGGAAGACGAGTAGCTCCGCGTTTCCGGGGCGCAACGGGATGAAGTGGGAGCCACGCAAGGTCAGCCCTCTCCGCTGCATGAACTCGATCGCCCACACCCGCGAGACTGGACGGTAAAAAGGCTCGCGCTGTGTCCATGTCCGGACCAGCTCGTCATCCAGGCAGGACTCAGTCACGATGTCAAACGCGACCGCGCCGCCAGGGCGCACCACTCGGGCCATCTCCTCCAGGTAGCCCGCTGTCACGGAGAACTCAAGGTAAACGAAAACCTTCTGCGCGTGGACGAGATCTACTGACGCATCGGCAGTCTGCGACAGCGTGTGACCGTCACAATCCCGGACCACGACGTTCGGCAGCTGGCGCAGATGAGGCAACCAGTCTTTCGCCGTCTCGTAGATCTCGTACCTGCCGGGATGCAGGGCCTTGATGATTTCTTCGGCGAAACGCCCGGACCCCGGCCCGACTTCGCAGACCGCATCGCATTTATCACCGAGGTCCGCGAGTTCAAGCATCGCATGCACGGTGGCCGGCGTCGCCCCCGGCTCGGCAAAGGTCTGGTCGATGTAGCTGGCCAGCGGCATGCCGGCCTGGTGCGCTGCCGCGATTGTCTTGCGGGCAGAAATGAAGGTCCTGATGGCTGGATCCGGTGAACGCCCCGGCACAAGCTGGACGCGCAGCGGCCGGAGAAGGTCATTTATTGGCTTGACGGCCTTGGCCCGGAATGACACCCGTACCTCCCGATAACAACCAGACAATGTTAATAACAGTAGCAGATAAACGTATATAGATGCCCGACTAGAATTTGCACTACGTGACCGGGAGCACGTTTCCGGAATAGCGCGGACCGGCGGGACTGTTAGCCCCGGGCCCTTATGGCCGGCCTGACCGGCCGGCCACGGAGGACTTGCTCGATGCCGTGCTCTAGCGCATGGCGGTAGGCCGGCATCAACCCGGCCACTGCTTCGACGGTCTGCTCAATCGCCGCCGGGTCGTGGGCAGCGCACACCACAAACGACGGGGCGAGAATCCCCCGGTCCACGAGTTCCTGAAGTACGAGTGTGCGGAACAGCTGGCTCGGCTGCCCCTCAGCGTCCCGCGCTGTATAAGTAAGGTTGCAGTCGCGGCCGCGTAGCTGAAAGTGCGAGCTCAGCCCAGCGCCCGCCACGACTTCCTCGATGCGGCCACGCAACTCGCCGCCGATCCGCTGGAGCCGATCGGAAATCTGCTCGCGCTGGAAAGTGTCGATAACGGCCAGCATTGCGGCCAGGGCCCATGGCTGCGCACCCGCTGTCTGCGATAGCAGGAAGACGCGGTCGGCATCGTCGACGAAGCCGCCTAGGCGCATCACGTCGCGACGGCCGGCCAGCGCCGACAACGGGAATCCGTTGGCGATGCCCTTTCCGAAGGTGCACAGGTCGGGCTCGATGCTATAGACGAACTGGGCCCCGCGCTCGTGCCAACGGAACCCGGTGATCGTTTCATCGAGGACAAGCAGCGCCCCATAACGGTCGCAGAGCCGGCGCAGGCCGTCGAAGTAGCCCGGGTCTGGCGGCTGGACGGTCTCAGCTTCGAGAATCACCGCAGCGATCTGACCTGGGTGGGTGTCAAATAGACGGGCCAGGCCCGGAAGATCGTTGTAGGAAAACTGGACCGTGAGGCCATCGGCCACGGCAGGTATCCCAGCAGACATGGGCGTGGTGACGATAAACCAGTCATCAGTGGAGAAGAATGGCTGGTCCCGGCAGACGGCAACCAGGTCACGGCCGGTGTAAGCCCGGGCCAAGCGGACCGCGGCCGTGGTGGCGTCGGAGCCGTTGAGACCGAACTTGACCATCTCCGCGCTCGGGATCAGGTCGGTAATGCGCGCGGCGGCTTCGAGCTCGATCCGGTGCGGGCGGACGAAGTTAACGCCGTCGGCCAGCCAGCTGCGCACGGCCTGTGCCACCGGCTCAAAGCCATGACCGAGTATGTTCGAACGCAGCCCGCTGCCGAACTCGACGTATTCGTTACCGTCGATATCCCACACCCGGCAGCCGGATCCGCGCTCGAGTACGGGAGCCATGTCGGCCGGATACTGATCATCACCCTTTGCATAGGTATGCGCACCGCCGGGAATCAACTCGTGAACAGCCGACATGTGAGCGTTAGACGCGGCGAAGCTCTTCATCGATAACTCTTCGTTCTTTCTTGGATGTGAGCCATAGGCACCGGATCAGGCTTTCGTGCCGGGAGCACCGAAGACCAGGAGTGCATCCTCCGGGGGCACCCCGTACAAGTCCCGTACGAGTTCCTCGTCGAGAGTGCGCTCGTCAGCAACATTGATGAAGTCCCTGATCGCGGTGCCCATGCAGTACACGTCCACCAGCGGCGCACCCTGCCGGGCTATCAGGTCCGGGAGATGAACCGTCCGGAAGTCGACGCTGAACCGGGCGCGTCCAGAGGTGTTCGGGGTCGACGCGTGCAGCTGGGCACCGGAGAATAGCAGGATTTCGCCGGGGGCAGGCAGTATGACAAGTTCGTGGTCGGGCTTATGGTTCAGCGCCGCCGGCCGGGCCTGGCGTTCCTTGGTGACCTGTGCCGCCGTATGAATCCGGCTGGCGTTGTTCTCGTAATAGTCGAAGGTATCTGAGCTGTTGGGCACAGCCCGGTCGAAGCTGGGAGGGTCAAAACTCATTGCATTGTCCTCGCGGACCGGGAAGATCGGGAGCCACCAGTTGATCTGCTGAGCGGGCGCGCTGTACCAGACGTCGCGATGCCACGGAAAGGCAAAGGCCACGCCGGTGGTGAGATGGCCGACCGGAAACGAGGTCCGCGGCTTGGGCAGGTCGTAGTGGGTCTCCCCGGCCGGGAATCCCGCCTCCTGGATGACCGCGCGGACGAGTTTCCTTGACTTTTCCGAGTGGATGAAGCGCGGCTTCCACGCGCCGAGGAGCTTGGCCATCTCGGGTGGATCAACGTGATCATGCACGTATTCCGGATCATGCGGCCTGAACAGCTCGGCGAGCTCGTCGCGGGTGTACTCGACGAAATCGGCGAGCGCCTGCAGCCGGGTCAGTATGACCAGGCTGCCGGCATAGAGCTGCCGCCTGAGATCATCGCCAGCAACGTCCGGGTCAATGAGGATATTCATGTCAGTTTCCATCCCGCGTGGTGCCGGGCGTGGGTGCCGCTGGCACAATCACCGATTTTGCACATCTGAACGCCTCCGCGTACCGCGCCCGGCACTCCATGCCTCTCAGCCGCAATAGGCCGAGGAAGACCTCGTCGTCCCACCAGTCGCGGCGCCGCTGCGACGGGAAGCACTTATGCAGCAACTCCACCTTTCGCCGGGCGGTCTCGGCGGACAGCGGAACATATGTTGACGGACGGCTGAGATCGCCATCCCATTTCGGGATCTCGTAACCGAGGTAGAGCTGGTCACGGAAGACGGTGGGCACGATCTCGCCGATGGTCCGGTGATCCTGGTGCGCGTCGTCGGGCGACGGCGCGATGATGACGTGGGGTGAGTACGACCTCGCTGTCCTCTCCAGGATTTCCTTCACGCTGGCCCATTCCGCGGGAAGGCGGCCCTCGGGCAACTGGTACAGGTCGATAGTCAGGTCCGCGCCCGGCAGGAAGGCGCGGGCCGCACCGCGGGCCTCCTCGTGACGCTCCGCGGTGCCGGTCAGCACGAGATAGCGAACCCGGAGCTGGGTCCCGGCGAGACCGAGCAGCAGCCCGCCCGCGCCGATCTCGATATCGTCCGGATGCGCGCCGATCGCGAGTACGGATAGCGGCTCGCCCGGGGGCGCATGGAGGTGCAGTGGCAGCATGGACGGCTCACTCCGGGGTCGACGCAGCTGCCGGGGAGGCACCCCGCACCTGCGGGGCGTCGTCCATCGCGTGGCCGGACCGCTCGGGGTCCCAGATCATCCACGGGCAGTTGCCGCGCTGATACATTTCTTCCAGCTGGGCGCGCTCCTTCACGGTATCGGCAGGTGACCAGTACCCCTTATAGGGGTAGGCCAGGACCTGCCCCTGCGGGACGAGTCGTACGATCGCGTCCTCGACGAGGTCTTCGCCCTCGTTAAGGTGATGGAAGATCTCCGGCCGGAACACGAAGTAGCCGCCGTTCTCCCACTGGCGGAGGTCCTGCATGGGAGTCACCTGCGTGATGAGCCCGTCCTCGCCGATGTCCACAACGTGGTGCGTGGACTGGGGCGGTACGGCGAGGAGGCTGACCACCGCGCTGCTGGCTTCGAACCGCGTGATCATTTCCGGTAGCGGAGCGTTGGTGAGGACGTCCGCGTAGTTAGCCAGGAACATCGGCTCGTCCTCGACGAACCGCCGGACCCGGCGCAGCCGCTCGCCGATCGGGGAGTTGAGGCCGGTGTCGACGAATGTAATTCTCCAGTCAGAGATATCGGTCCGGAAGAGCTTTGCTTTACTATCCCCGCGCTCCAAGACGAAATCGTTGGACCTGGTCTCATCGTAGTTCAGGAAGAAGTCCTTAACATACGAGGCACCATAGCCCAGGCAGAGCACGAAATCGGTGTAGCCGAAATGCGCGTAGTAGCGCATGACGTGCCACAGCATCGGCCGCTCCCCGATCATTGTCATTGGCTTCGGGCCGCTGGTGATCCCGTCACGCATCCGCATCCCGAGACCGCCGCAGAAGAGCACCACCTTCATGATTTCACACCCCACTTGGAGTAATTTCGAGTTCAGGGATCGGGAAGACTAGTTTCCCTCCCCATGATCGGGCGTAGCTGAGCTGGCGGCTTATTTCCTCGCGCAGGTTCCACGGCAGCACGAGTATGTAGTCGGGCCGAGTCTGAGCCAGGACTTCGGGCGCATAGATCGGAATATGAGTGCCGGGGAGGAACTTTCCCTGCTTGGCCGGACTCCGGTCCACCGTGTAGGAGAGGAGATCCGAACGGATGCCGCAGTGGTTAAGCAGGGTGTTTCCCTTACCCGGGGCGCCGTACCCGGCGACCGAGCGGCCCTCCTCCGCCGCGGTGAGCAGGAAGCGGAGTAGGTCGCTCTTGATCTTCAGCACCGCCGACGCGAAACCTTCATGGCCGCTGACCGTGTGCAGGCCGGCCAATTCCTCCGCCGCCAGCACGGCCTTGACCTGGCCGCTGGGTTCGCCGGCACTTTCCTCGGGCCGAGCGTAAACGCGGAGCGAGCCACCATGTGTCCCGAGTTCCTCGACGTCAACGACCCGCAGCCGAGCCGTCGCAAGGGCACGCGACGAGGTCAGCAAAGTCAGGTAAGAAAAGTGCTCGTGGTAGATCGTGTCGTACTGCCGGCGTTCGATCAGCCGGAGCAGGTGCGGAAATTCGAGGGTAACCGCCCCTTCGTCCTTGACCAGCGCGCGCAGGCCCGCAGCAAAGCTCCGGATATCGGGAACATGGGCGAAAACGTTGTTCGCGACGACCAGGTCCGCGCGGCCGTTCCGCTGCGCGATCTCGCCGCCTGTATCCCGGCCCAGGAACTGCACCTCGGTAGGGATTCCGCGGTCCCTGGCCGCCTCGGCCACGTTGGCAGCTGGCTCGACACCGAGCACCGGGATGTTCTTGGCCTGGAAGTGCTGGAGTAGATAGCCATCATTGCTGGCCACCTCCGTGACGAGGCTGTCCGGCGTCAGGTCCAGGCGGCTGATCATCGCCTCCGCATACCGCTTGGCATGCGCTACCCATGAGTCGGAGTAGGAGGAAAAGTAAGCGTAGTCAGAGAAAATATCTTCGCCACGCACATAAGCGGGAAGCTGTACTAGCAGGCAGGAATCGCATACCCGGACGTGAAGCGGGTAGAAGACCTCTGGCTCATCGAGCTTACCCTCGGGAACGTAGCTCTCACACAGCGGAGACATTCCGAGATTGACAAACGAACGAGTAAGTGGCGCACCGCACAGGCGGCATATCGGCATAGACTTAAGCACCCCCAGCCGGCCTGGCTGCTCGAGGCAGGCTAACATCAACAACAAGCTTCAACGAGCCAGATCCGGGGAAACGGTTTGCAAATGGACGGGTATTCATGCCGGGCCTGCCGTGGGCCGGATGGTTACCTCGTACTGGACCTAGGGGATCAGCCGGCTTGCGACTATTTCCCCTCGTCCGACGACCCGGGGCCCGACCCGGTGTACCCGCTGCAGATGTGGCTGTGTTCATCCTGCGGCCTCGCCCAGCTGCTGGCCGATCCGACCATGCCTGAGGAGCCGAAGGGCACTGAGCCCGCTGCACTCGTAGCGCAGGCCGCCGACGCCGTAGCCCGTGTGGCCAGGGACGGCTTCCTGCCAGACCGGGGGGTGGTGGCGGAATACGGAAGTCCTCATGGCGGGTCCTGGCTCGGCCTGCTGGCCGCACGTGGTCTCGCGCCAGCCGCCCGCGGCGGCCAGGCCGACGTGATTCTCGACTGCTTCGGCTTGATGCATGCCGCTGATCAGCGCCAGGCCCTCGTCGAGCGCGCGGCCCGGGTATTGCCCGGCGGCGTACTGCTGCTGCAGTATCACGCGCTGAGCACGATCATCGGGTCCAGGCAGTGGAACGCGCTCCGGCACGGGCACTACGCGTACTACTCGACGACCGCGCTGACCGCCATGCTGGCGATGGTTGGCTTCAGCCCCCGGACCGCCTGGCAGTTCGACCTCTACGGCGGTACCGTCTTGCTGGCCGCGTCCAGGGATGGCGAGGGGAACGGCGGACCGGACGACGCCATCCGGTCGCTTCTCGCGGAAGATGCTCAGTCTGGCGTCCGCCATCGCAGTGCCTTCTCGCGCCTTCAGCGCGACACGCGGGATCATGCTAAGGCCCTTCATGACTGGCTGGCGGCGGAGCGATCCGCCGGAGGGATGGTCCTCGGTTATGGCGCCGCTTCTCGTGCGGTCGCGCTTTTGTGCCAGGCAGATGTCGATCACATGCTCTTGCCTGCGGTGGTTGACGCTTCGCCGGCCAAGCAGGGCCTGCGGATGCCGGGAACTGATATTCCTGTCGTCGCCACCGCCGAGCTTGCCGCCCGGCGGCCAACTGCGGTGCTGCTCTTCGTCCCTGACCTGCTGGCCGAGGTTCGGGAAGCATTTCCTGAGGTCGAGACGTCAGGCGGTCGGTGGGTGGACGCTGAGACATTGTGAGTCAGGACGATTGCAGGAGAACACGGAGCTGGGCCAGGCAGCGTCCCCGGGTCGGGCCGATGCTGCCAATGGGAAGCCCGAGCTCGTCTGAGATCTCAGCGTAAGGTACCGGCGGATCTGCCATGAGCATCTCGAGCAGCCGCTGCCACCGTCGAGGCAAGCGGGAGAGCGCGTCACGAACCACCTGGGCACGCTCGTCAGCGAGCAGACGCTCGTCGATTTCGGGCTCGTGCGCCACGGCGCCCGTGAGATCTTCGTCTTCGTGACCGAGCACGACCCGCTTTCGCGCCGCCAAGGTGCGCAGGCACTCATTTCGCGCCGTCGCCGCCAGCCAGGAGCCAACCCGATCCGGGTACTGGATACGGTCGATGTGCTGCAGCAAGCGCAGCCATGTGGTCTGGGCGACATCAGCGGCGTCGCTCTCGATCAGCTTGAATTCCACGGTAATGGACCAGATCAGCCTGGCGTACTGATCGACAAGGCATTCCCATGCTCCGCGGTCCCCCTCGGCGGCGCGTCGCACCAGTCCGGCGATATCGGGACCCTCGAGGCCCCGTTCCAGCATCGTCGTCAATTGCCTCTCCTATGTGAAACGCGCTATCCGGCCGGTCCGTACTACGCCGTGACGGTTCAATCGGTGAAGCGCAACTATTCGTTTTCAGGTTTGCGATCGGGAAAGGCCTCGTCTTCGGCAAGGTGCCATAGGCCTGCTATCAGGCGAAGGCGGCTAGTACGCTCCCGACCCCCGCAAGAGGACTGAGATCGTCTTCCACATGATCTGCACATCCAGGACGAAGGACCAGTTCTCCACGTACCGCAGGTCGAGTCGCACCGATTCGTCCCAGGACAGGTCGGACCGGCCATTGACCTGCCAGAGGCCGGTCAGCCCTGGCTTGACCACGAGCCTGCGGCGGACGTGGTCGGCGTACTTCGCTGCCTCGTCGGGAAGCGCCGGCCGCGGTCCTACCAATGACATATGGCCCAGGAGCACGTTGAACAGCTGTGGCAGCTCGTCGATCGACCAGCGCCGCAGGTGAGCCCCCACCGGGGTCACTCGCGGATCCCGGCGGAGCTTGAACAGAACCCCGTCGGTGTCGCTGCTTGCGAGCAGCTCGGCTCGGCGTTGCTCGGCGTCCACGATCATGGTGCGGAACTTGTAGATCCGGAACACGTGTCCGTCCTTGCCCACCCGCACCTGGGTGAAGAACGCAGGCCCCCGGTCGGAGAGCCAGATGGCGCCGGCCATGAACGTCAGCAGCGGGGCGAGCAGGATCAGCGCCACGGCGGCGACGCACCGATCGAAGAGTCCTTTGAGCACTAGGCGGAAGCCGGACAATTGCGGGTGGTCCACGTGCAGCAGGGTCAGTCCCGCCGTTGACCTGACGGTTGTCCGCGGGCCTGCCACATCAAGCAGAGCGGGCGAGACGCACAGGTCAGTACCGGTCTTCTCAAGCTCCCAGGCGAGGTGACGCAGCCTGATGCCGTCCATTTCCGGGCAGGCGAGCACCGCGACGGTGTCGGCACCGAAGGTCTTCACCGCGTCCGTGACATCGTCAAGTCCGCCGTGAACCGGTACGCCGACGACCTCGTCGCACTCGCCGGGCCGCACCACGCAGGCACCGACCACCGTCAGCCCGTGGTACCGGTCACGCTGAAGCTCGGTGACCAGATTAGCCACCGCCAGCTGATGCCCGACGGCTACCACGTTCTGCAGGCAGTTGCCCGAGGCGCGCTGCCTGTGCAGCCGCTTGCGGATCGCGTACCTGGCGGCTAGGTCCAGTACCGTGACGCTGGGCAGGGCAATGACCAGGTAGCCGCGGGACAGCTCGAGGTTGATGGCATACGAGAAGATGGCGAACGCCGCCGTGAGGCTCACCCCAGCGTTCAGTATCTTGCGGAACTCGTCAGATCCGGTCCCGATGAAACGGGAGTCATACCCCCCAGCCAGCCAGAGCGCAGCAATCCAGAACACCGGCAATGCCAAGCTCAGCGCCAGGTAAGTCCTGGTGACTCCGTCGCCGAAACGAAGCTGAGCCGCCACAAAAACGCCTATGACAGCGCAGCCAAGGTCCGCAAGAGCTGCCTTGCGCAGGTAGTCCCTGCTCCAGGCGGCTAGCCTTCCGGACTCTTTCCCGACGTAACGCTCACGTGCAGTAGCAGTAGCAATACCAAACATGCACACCGACCCCCCATGAGAGCTCCAGGCAAGCCTGGCGCTCTCACTCCCACTCAGATCGCGGTCGCCTGAGTTCTCCCATATGAAGGGACGCGTAGTCAAACGTACCGGTTTACGCGTCTAGAACATTACTTATCGTGACAAGCGCCGTTGCATATTACGATTACCTTACATCGCAAGGACCAGGAAACCGCTGGAAAACCGAACAAACAACCAGGTAGCAACCCGAATGCACCCGAAATGCTACTTAAGCGATCAGATGCGCGGCGCCCAACAGTGTCACGTTCAGTGACAAAGGTGTCCGGCCCAGCGCAAGTCGGGACGGGCAGCCGCCCGACAACCCCCGCCACCAGGTAGGGATTTCGCTCGCTTACGTTCCGTCACCAAGGCGGATCTGCGATTAACGCGCCGACAGACCCGCACTTGCGCTCACCAGTAAAGGACTAGATGAACGGCATCGTCCGTGTTGTCCCGCTTAGTTAACATAGATTTTCCGCGAATCAGCGTAAATCCCCGGATCCGGGGCTCAACGCTGGTAGTCGTGACCTAACGTCACATAGACATCGAAAGCGGCTCGACCTGGGAAAACTCAACTGCAGCGGAAGCTGCAATAAGCGAAAAAATAATCGATAGTTACGAGCGTTCCCAGGCGCGCACGAGAGCGACGTAGCGGCGCGCCACGGCACGCAGCTCCGTCTCAGGATCACACCCCGCCGCACGGGCCTTCGCCACCAACTGGAATAGCTCACGCCCGATGTCCGCTCGCGAGCCGTCCGCCGCACCAGAGTCGTCTTCAGCGCCGAGATCGGCCAGTTCCTCCGGCACCCCCGCCCGCGCCGCCCGGCCCTGCAGCTGCGCGGCCAGCGCCAGCGCAGGCTGCCCGAACGGCACGCCGTCCAGCGCCGACGGCGCCACTGCCCCGGCCACGGGCACACCGAGCCGTTCGGCCTTAAGCCGTTTCTCTTCCCGCTTGATGTCGTCCCAGTTGCGCGTGACCTCATCCGCACCGGATACCGTCACGTCCGCGAACACGTGCGGGTGCCGCCGCACCAGCTTGGCCACGATCCCGTCCGCGACATCATCGACGGTGAACGAGGTGCCGTCGTCGCGCTCGGCCGCGATGCGGGCGTGGAACACGACCTGCAGCAGCACGTCCCCGAGCTCTTCGCAGAACGCCTCCGCATCGCCGGACTCGAGCGCCTCGAGCGCCTCGTACGGTTCCTCGATCAGGTTCGGCGTGAGCGAGGCGTGCGTCTGCCTGGCGTCCCACGGGCAGCCGGTCCGCAGCCGGTCCATGGTCTCCACTACGTCGATCAGGTGCGCTCCCGGCAGATCGGCCGAGCCGCGCAGCAGCTCCGCCCCGGCAGGCAAGTCAGCGACGTCATCGCCCGGCACCGCCAGCCAGACGACAGTGCCGTCCGGCCCCGCCTCAGCCGAGGCGTCGGCGATCGTCTCCGCTACCCGGCACGAAATTCCGGCCCGCTCCAGGGCAGGCAGCGCAGGATGCCCGGACGGCGCCAGCACGACGCGAGCTGACCGCAGCGCCTCCCAGCCGTCCCAGCTGAGCAGGCCGGGGGCCACCCGGGAACTGGTGGCCAGGACGATCAGCAAGCCGGCGTCAGCCCCGCCGTCGACGCCGCCTTGGCCGGTCCCGCCGCGCGG
>Ga0302325_10003277_pt1 | contig 38343 bp, 41 predicted proteins | sample Palsa_T0_2_FD_201948 | JGI IMG/M metagenome (GOLD analysis project Ga0302325, IMG submission 201948) | Peat permafrost microbial communities from Stordalen Mire near Abisko, Sweden - Palsa_T0_2 | ecosystem: Environmental > Terrestrial > Soil > Palsa > Peat permafrost | place: Sweden: Abisko...
AAAAACGCCAGGAGGACTTCGTTGCCGAAGTCATGGCTCAGGTGAAGGGTAGCTCAAAACACTGAACTTCCGCTGAAGCGGGGCAAGTAATGAACGACCGCGAACGAGCGCGCTATTCCCGCATCCTTGTCAAGCTCTCGGGCGAGGCGCTCATGGGTGGGGGCGATTACGGCGTCGATCCGCTGGTGCTGAAGCGCATCGCCGGTGAGATCAACGACATCGCGCAAATGGGAGTGCAGGTGGCCGTGGTCATCGGCGGCGGCAACATATTCCGCGGCGCGGGCCTTGCACGGGCCGGGATGGACCGCGTCACCGGCGACCACATGGGCATGCTCGCGACTGTCATGAACTCGCTCGCCATGCAGGACGCGCTCGAGAGTTTTGGGCTCTACGCGCGCGTGATGTCCGCCATTCGCATCAACCAGGTGTGCGAGGACTACATCCGGCGGCGCGCCGTGCGCCACCTGGAGAAGGGGCGGGTCGTAATTTTTGCCGCCGGCATCGGCAATCCCTTCTTTACGACCGATACCGCCGCGTCGCTGCGCGCCATCGAGATCAATGCGGAACTCCTGCTGAAGGCGACCAAGGTGAACGGCGTGTACTCCGATGATCCGCTGATCAATCCCGCCGCCGTGCGCTACGAGCGGCTGACTTTCGACAAGGTGCTCGCGGACAAGCTGAACGTGATGGACGCGACGGCGGTCGTGATGTGCCGCGACAACCGCCTGCCGCTGCGCGTCTTCAATCTGAATAATCCAGGTGATCTCACCCGCATCGTGCGCGGCGAGGACGTCGGCACGGCAGTCACCGTCGATTAGGAGCCGCCAGCATGCTCGATGAGTTGAAGAAGGACGCGCGCGACCGCATGGCCAAATGCGTGCAGAACTTCCAGTCCGAATTGAAGAAGCAGCGCACGGGCCGTGCGCATCCATCCCTCGTCGAGCACCTGAAGGTCAACTACTACGACGCCGAGGTGCCGCTGCACCAGGTGGCAAGCATCAACGTCGAGGACGGGCGCACGCTCGTCATCTCGCCCTGGGAGAAGACCGTCGTGCCGGCGATCGAGAAGGCGATCCATAAGTCGGATCTTGGCTTGACGCCGATGACGGCCGGCACGGTGATCCGCGTGCCCATGCCGCTCCTCACCGAAGAGCGCCGCCGCGAGATCACCAAGGTGGTGCGGCATGATGCGGAAAACGCCCGCGTCGCCGTGCGCAACGTACGTCGTGATGTGATGAGCGACATCAAGGACCTGCTGAAGGAGAAGCTCATCTCACAAGATGACGAGCGGCGTGCGGAGGGCGAGGTACAGAAGCTCACCGACAAATATGTGGCCGACATCGACCAGGTTCTCGTGGCGAAGGAGAAGGAGATCATGCAGGTTTGAGCGCGACGCCACGACACGTCGCCATCATCATGGACGGCAACGGCCGCTGGGCCGCCGCGCGCGGCCTGCCGCGCCACGCCGGGCACAGGGCGGGCATCACCCCCGTGCGCATGGTGATTGAGGAGTGCTCGCAGCGCGGCGTCGAAGCGCTCACGCTGTTCGCGTTCTCCAGCGAGAATTGGGGGCGGCCGAGCGTCGAAGTTTCTGGGATCATGAACCTGTTCCTGGATTCGCTGCAGCGCGAAACGGCGCAACTGCATGCGAACCGCGTGCGGGTGCGATTCGTGGGCGAACGGCGTACGCTGCCGGTGCGCCTGCAGGCACTGGTAGCCGCCACGCAAGAACAGACGGCAGGCAACGAGGGATTGCGCCTGCAGCTGGCGGTGAGCTACGGTGGTCGGTGGGATATTGTACGGGCCAATCAGAGACTTGCAGAGCAATGTTTAGTCGGTGCATTAAATCCGCGCGACATTACCGAAGAGCTCTTCGCCGGTGCTCTGGAGCTGGCCGACGTGCCGGATCCTGATTTATTCATCCGCACTGGCGGCGAGCGCCGGATCAGCAATTTTCTGCTTTGGAACCTGGCTTACACGGAACTCTACTTCACAGACGGCCTGTGGCCGGACTTCTCGGTGGCGCATCTCGAGGAGGCATTGGCGTTTTTTGCGCAGCGCGAGCGGCGCTTCGGTCTGACCTGTCCTCCGCCGCCCGCTGCGGCCGGGCAGGCCAGTTCGTGACGGCCGCGCTCAGAACCCGCGTCATGACCGCGCTGGTATTGGCAGTCGGCATGCTGGCGATCGTGCTGTGGTTGCCGCCGGTGGCGACGGTGATCGTGCTGACGGCGGGAGTGCTTGCAGGCGCGTGGGAATGGTCGGCTTTTCTGCGCGCCTCGGCGAAATTCGTGCGCGTCGCGTACGTGGCCGCGATTGCGGTGTTACTGGCGCTCGGGTGGCGCTGGACGGCCGAGCCCGCCGGGCGTGATCTGGTGCTCTCGCTCGCGCTTGGCTGGTGGCTCGTCGCGCTCGCCTGGATCCTCATCGCTCCGCGGCGCGCGGCACCCTGGTCGGCCGCGCTCGCCGGCGTGTTCGCACTCGTACCTGCGTGGCTTGCGCTCATGCGGCTGCGCCTCGATATGCCGAACGGCGCACAATGGCTCTTATTTGTGCTCATTCTCGTGTGGGTCGCGGACATGGGCGCATTCTTTTTTGGCCGACGCTACGGGCGGTTGCGCCTCGCACCCGCGGTTTCGCCGGGAAAGACCTGGGAGGGCGTGCTGGGCGGCATCGCCTTGGCGACGCTCGTGGCGCTCGCCGGCAGCGTCTGGTTCCAAATCCCACTCGCGTTTTTCCTGCCGCTGTGTCTGGCCGGTGTGGCATTCTCAATCGTCGGAGATCTCACCGAGAGCTTGCTCAAGAGATTTGCGGGCATCAAAGACAGCGGCAGCGTGTTCCCCGGTCACGGCGGGGTCATGGACCGCATCGACAGTGTCACGGGCGCCGCGCCCGTGCTGCTGCTTGGACTGACAGCGTTCGGAGTGGCCGCATGATCGGCGTTGCAGTATTGGGCTCGACCGGATCCATTGGCGAGAACACGCTCGATGTGCTCGCGCGCCATGCAGACAAATACAAAGTCGTGGCGCTCGGAGCAAACCGCAACGTTGCGAAGCTCGCTCAGCAGGTCCTAAGCCTGCGACCCTTGTATGCGGTGCTCGCGGACGTCGCGGCGGCGCGCGATCTCAGCGAGCGCCTCGCAGGCGCAGGCTCCGCCACGCGCGTGCTGGGCGGCGAGCAGGGCCTGATTGAGATTGCCTCCATGCCGGAGGCTGCGGTGGTGATGGCCGGTATCGCCGGATCCGCCGGCTTGCGTTCGACGCTTGCGGCCGCGCAGGCCGGCAAGCGCGTGCTGCTCGCGAACAAGGAGTCCCTCGTGATGGCAGGGCCGCTCCTTATTGCGGCGGTTCGCGCTGCGGGCGCAACGCTGTTGCCCGTGGATAGCGAGCACAGCGCGATATTCCAATGCCTGCCGCCCGGGAACGTTGCGGGCGTGTGCGCACCAGGTGTGCGACGCGTGCTGCTGACTGCCTCCGGCGGTCCATTTCTCGATTCGCCGCTCGAGTCGCTCGCGGCCGTGACGCCCGAGCAGGCGTGCGCGCATCCAAAGTGGGTGATGGGGCGCAAGATCTCAGTTGATTCGGCGACGCTCATGAACAAGGGCCTGGAGCTCATCGAGGCGTGCCTGCTCTTTGGCCTCGCGCCGGGACAGGTCGAGGTCGTAGTCCATCGGCAGAGCATCGTGCATTCGCTCGTGGAATATGTGGACGGCTCGATGCTCGCGCAGTTGGGCTCGCCGGACATGCGCACGCCCATCGCCCACGCACTCGCATGGCCCGCGCGCATAGCCTGCGGTGTCAACTTCCTTGATCTCGTGCGTACCGGGCGTTTGGATTTTTGTGCGCCGGATTTGATCCGCTTCCCGAGCCTGGCGCTGGCGCAGGCGGCGGCGCGCGCCGGCGGTCTTATGCCAGCAATTCTCAATGCCGCCAACGAGGTCGCCGTGCAGGCATTTCTCGATCGGCAGTTGAACTTTCTTGACATTCCACGGGTCATTGAAGGCGTGATTACTCAAATGTCCCCAGGGTCAATTGGCAGCTTGGAAGACGTGCTCGCGGCAGACGCCGAGGCGCGCCGGCGTGCTCACGAAAGGCTCGCGGCGCGCGAGCCGCTGGCGATGCGGGCGGCCGTATGAATTTCATTTGGTATCTGCTGTGGTTCATAGTGGCGGTGAGCCTGCTCGTCACGGTGCACGAATTCGGGCATTTTTGGGTCGCGCGCCGCCTCGGCTTCAAAGTGCTGCGCTTCTCGGTCGGCTTCGGGCGACCGTTGTGGAAGATGACCGCTGGAGCCGATCAGACCGAATACGTGCTCGCCGCAATTCCGCTCGGCGGTTATGTAAAACTTCTGGATGAGCGCGAGGGGCCCGTGCCCCCGCAGGATCTGGCGCGCTCCTTCACCCGGCGGCCTCCGTGGCAGCGCATCGTCGTGCTGCTCGCCGGCCCGGGCTTCAATATCCTGTTTGCAATCATCGTGCTCTGGGGCATGTTCTGGGCTAACGGTGAGACCGAGATTAGGCCCGTCGTGGGCGACGTCGTGGCGGGCTCGGTCGCGGATCGCGCCGGGCTGCGCTCCGGGGATGAGATCTACGCGATCAACGGCACACCCGTTGCGGGCCAGCGCGACGTGGTATTTGGCCTGCTCGATGCCATGAGCGGGCAGGGCGAGGCGCTCCTCGCGGTGCATGGGTCCGGAGGACAAGCGCGCACGGCCAATTTCGCCGTGACAAATTCCGCCGAGCGGCGCCGCCTCACCGAACCCGCCGAGCTCTTCAAGGGCCTGGGGTTCGAATTTTGGGAGCCAACGGTGCCGGCAGTGCTGGGGCGCGTGGTGCCCGATGGACCCGCGGCGCGCGCGGGACTGAAGCCGGGCGATGAGATCACGGCGATCGACGGCGAGCCGGTGCGCAATTTTCACGATGTGATCGCGCGCATTGCGGGGCGGCCGGGCGCTGCGATTACCGTGCGTTATCTGCGTGATGGCAAGCAATTCGACGCGCGAATGATCGTCGCGAGCGAGCGCGTCGAGGGTCGGCTGGTCGGGCGCATTCGCGTGACTACCGCCTCCACCGTGAAGCTTCCGGATTCCTACCTGACCCATACGGATTTGACACCACTTGCGGCGCTCGCGCGCGCCGCGGGTGAAGCGGAAAACATGACCGTACTGCAGGGGCGCCTTTTCTGGCGCATGCTCCTCGGTCAGGTGTCGCTGAAGAATTTGAGTGGCCCCTTGAGCATCGCCGAGTACGCGGGCGATTCGGCGCAGGCAGGGGTTGCGCCCTTTCTCGGCTTCCTGGTGCTGATCTCGCTCAGTCTCGGATTCTTAAACCTTCTGCCCGTGCCCATCCTCGACGGCGGCCAGATCGTCTTTCAGCTGGTCGAATGGCTCAAAGGCACCCCGTTGTCGGAGCGCACGCAGGTTCTCGGGCAGCAGGTGGGGATCGCGCTCCTCGTCGTGCTCATGGGTGTGGCGCTTTTCAACGACATCGCGCGCCAGTTGAACTGATCAGACCCAGCGCAGTCCCGGCCGACTTCGCGTATGATAAATTGTCGACCGCGGCAGGCATTTTCTTGCCTGTCACTTATTTTAAGGGGTAGATGTACCGTGAAGGGCGTTGTCAGTTCGATGGTTTTGGCCATGGGCGCGGCCGCGCTGCTCAGCGCAGCACCGGCGCGGGCGGCCGAATTAAAGTTTGCGGTTGTCGACTACGGCAAGCTGATGGAAGAGTCACCACAGGCGAAGGCGGTCTCGGACGCGCTCAGAAACGAGTTTACGCCCCGCCAGCGTGATCTGCAGGCGCAGCAGGCTGCGGTCAAGACAAAGGAAGATCGCCTGCAGAAGGATGCCGCGACAATGACCCAGGATCAGCGCGCGCGCGCTGACAAAGAACTGCGCGATGGCGCGCGCGATTTCGCGCGCAAGCAGAGCGAACTGCAGGATGACTTCAATGCCCGCAAGAACGAAGAGATGTCGCGCCTGCAGCGCACGCTGATCGAGGAAGTGCGTACCTACGCCAAGGCGCAGGGTTTTGACCTCGTGTTTGCCGACGGCGTTATCTACTCGACTCCCACGCTCGACATCACACCGGCGATTCTGACGGCCCTGCAGGCGCATGCAGGGCACGCGCAGGCGGCGCCTGCTACGACTCCGGCGCCGTCGACTCCCGCGCCAAGCCCCAAGACTCAGAGTCACTGAGCGGCGCCGGGCGGCGAAAGCGGTCCGGCTCCGTTATGTCTGTTTCGCTCGGGGAGATTGCCGTACGCTTCGGCTGCGAGCTGCGCGGTGATCCGGGTACGCGCATCGATGGTGTGGCGGCGCTCGCCGCGGCCCATGAACACGCCATCTCCTTTCTCGCAAGCTCGCGCTACCGCCGCACGCTGGCAAACACGCATGCGGCCGCCGTCATCCTCGAGGCCGCTGCGGTGGCGGATTGTCCCACCGCGTGTCTCGTGTGCCAAAATCCCTACGCCACGTACGCACGCGTTGCCGCCTGGCTGCATCCGCCGCCGCCCGTCGCGCCTGGCGTACACCCCTCCGCCATCATCGACCCCACGGCGCAAATCGATCCGAGCGCCTGCATCGGAGCATTGGCGGTGATTGGCGCAGGCGCACTCATCGGGGCACGCGCATTGATTGGCCCGCATTGCATCCTCGCACCCGGCGCAAGCATCGGTGAGGATGTGCGCCTCGTCGCCCGCGTCACGCTCGGCGAGCGCGTGACGCTCGGCGCACGGACGCTGGTGCACCCCGGAGCCGTGCTCGGCGCCGATGGTTTCGGCTTTGCACCCGACAGGGGCGCATGGGTCAAGGTGCCGCAGTTGGGCGGATTGCGCATCGGCGCCGATGTGGAAATCGGCGCCAATACCACGATCGATCGCGGCGCAATCGGCGACACCATCATCGAGGAGGGCGTCAAGCTCGACAATCAGATCCAGATCGGCCACAACTGCCGCATTGGCGCGCATTCAGTGCTGGCGGCGTGTGTCGGTATTTCGGGCAGCGTCACCCTTGGGCGGCACTGCATGGTGGGCGGTGCAGTCGGGATCTCTGGGCACCTGTCCATCTGCGACGAGGCGGTGATCACGGGGCTTTCGCTGGTGAGCCATTCCATCACGCGCCCCGGCGTATACTCGAGCGGCATTCCGATCGAGGAAGCAGGCGTTTGGCGCCGGATCGTCGGCCGCCTGAAACGTATCGACGCAATGGCCGCGCGCCTCGCAGCGGTGGAACGGAAGACGAACCTCAGGGGCGGTGCTGCGCGGAGCGAAGAGGATGAATGACTCGATTCAGCTCAACATACTGAAGATTCTGGAGCGCTTGCCGCATCGCTACCCGTTCCTGCTCGTCGATCGGGTGCTCGAGTGCCGCCCCGGACACAGCATCCGCGCGCTGAAGAACGTGACCTACAACGAGCCGTTCTTTCCCGGGCACTTTCCGACGCGACCGGTGATGCCTGGAGTGATGATCATCGAGGCGCTGGCGCAGACGGCGGGCATACTCGCTTTCGTAACGAACGGCAACGTGCCCAATGAGTCGTCGCGTTTCTATTTTGTGGGCATCGACAAGGCGCGATTCAGAAAGCCCGTCGAGCCGGGCGATCAGCTGCTCCTCACCGCGCAGCTCGAGCGCAGCTTCAAGGGCATCTGGCGCTTCTCCACGGTGGCGCTCGTGGGCACGGACGAGGTGGCGCATGCGGAGATGATGGTGGCTCCGGAGGCGAGTAAGTGATACGCCGCGTGGGCACGCAGACAACCGTTGACTTGATAAAGGGTGCGCGCATCGACCCGCACGCGATCGTCTCGCCGCAGGCTGAGCTTGCGCCCGATGTCACGGTGGGCCCGTTCGCGGTCATCGACGCGGATGTCGTCATTGGTGCGGGCACGAGCGTAGGCGCACATGCGGTGATCAATGGGCCGACGCGCATCGGTGCCAGAAACCGCATCTTCCAGTTCGCCTCCATCGGCAGCGATCCGCAGGACAAGAAGTATCGCGGCGAGCGCTCGTACCTTGAGATCGGCGATGAGAACGTGTTCCGCGAGTTCTGCACCGTCAACCGCGGCACGGCGAACGATCAGGGCGTCACGCGCATCGGCAGCCATAATCTTTTCATGGCGTACACGCATGTCGCGCATGATTGCGTGCTCGGCGACCACATTGTCATGGCCAATTGCGCAACGCTCGCGGGGCACGTGAAGCTCGGAGACTGGGTGCACATGGGCGGCCTGTCGGCGGCGCATCAGTTCTCGAAGGTCGGCGTGCACGCATTCATCGCCAACAACACGGCGGTAACGCGCGACGTGCCGCCGTTTGTCATGGCGGTCGGCCAGCCGGCCGAGCCGCACTCGGTCAATGCCGAAGGCATGCGCCGCCGCGGCTTCACCGCCGAACAGATCCGCAATGTGCGTAACGCCTTTCGCATCTTGTATCAGTCTGAGTTGAAGCTCGTGGATGCGGTCGAGCGGCTGCAGGTGCTCGCGGCCACACAGCCCGAGGTGCGCGTGTTCGTCGATTTCATCGGGACCTCGACGCGCAGCCTCGTCAGATGAGCGCGGCGGCCGGCGAGCGCGCCGCCGGCGGAACGCTGCGCATCGGCTTCGTGGCGGGGGAGTCTTCCGGGGATCAGCTGGGAGCCGCCTTGATTGACGCATTGCGCGCGCGCGTACCCCGGCTCGAATGTTTCGGCGTCGCGGGCCCGAGAATGATTGCGGCGGGCTGCGACGCGTGGGCGAGCGCGGAGGAACTCGCGGTGATGGGACTTACCGAGGTGCTGCGGCATTTGCCGCGCCTCTTGCGCCTGCGGCGCACGCTCGTGGCGCGCTTTGTTGCCGCGCGACCGCAGGTTTTCGTCGGCATCGACGCACCGGAGTTCAATCTCGGGCTCGCCGCGCGCCTGAAGGCGCGGGGCCTGCGCACCGTGCAGTATGTGAGCCCGCAGGTTTGGGCGTGGCGCCAGGGACGTGTGCGCACCATCGGGCGCGCCTGTGATCTGGTGCTGTGTCTGCTGCCCTTCGAGACCAGCTTCTACTCAAGCCACGGCGTGCACGCCGTATTCGTCGGGCATCCGCTCGCAGATCAGATTGCGCTCGATCCGGATCGCGGCGCCGCGCGCCGCGCGCTCAAGATCGCGCCGGAGGCGACGCTCATTGCCATCCTGCCGGGCAGTCGCGTGAGTGAGGTTGAGCGCCTGGGCGCAGACTTTGCCGGGGCGGCGGCCTCGATCGCGAAAGAGCGGCCTGCCGTGCAGTTCATTGCGCCGATGGCGACGCGCAGCGTGCGCGACGTATTTGAGCGTCAGGCGGCTGGCGCCGCCGCGCGCATCCGTCTCACTGACGGCGGGGCCCGCGAGGCGCTCGCGGCCTGCGACGTCGCACTCGTCGCCTCGGGCACCGCGACGCTTGAGACCCTGTTGTCGAAGCGGCCCATGGTCGTCGCCTACCGGCTCGCCGCCGCCACCGTCTTTGTCGCGCGGCGCCTCGCTCTTGTGAAGTCGCCGTTTATGGCACTGCCCAATCTTCTTGCCGGCCGCGCTCTGGTGCCGGAGTTCTTTCAGGACGCGGTCACCCCCGCGGCGCTCGCGGGCGCGCTCCTGCGCGAGCTCGACGACCCGGCGCGCATGGCGGCACTTACGGCGGAATTTCGCCGCATGCACAAGGAGCTGCGCTGCGGCGCGGCCGAGCGCGCTGCGACTGCGATTCTCGAGTGTGCGGGCGTGCGCGCATGATGCGCACCGTCGCAAGCGCGCGGCGCGTGCGCATTGCCGGCGTCGATGAGGCGGGACGCGGACCGCTCGCAGGGCCCGTGGTGGCCGCGGCGGTGATTCTCAACGCGCGGCGGCCCATCGCGGGGTTGGCGGATTCAAAGACGCTCGCGCCTGAGGAGCGCCAGCGGCTTGCCGGGCTCATTCGCGTCCGCGCGCTCGCCTGGGGCGTCGGTTGGTCTGATACCGAGGAGATCGATAGCCTGAATATCCTGCAGGCGACGCTTCTGGCGATGCGCCGCGCGCTCCTGTGTCTGCCGCTTGCTCCCACGCACGTGCAGGTCGACGGCGACCGTCCGCCGCAGCTTGCCGACCTGCTCTGCGGCTGCACGGTTGAAGCCGTCGTCAGGGGGGATGCCACCGTCGAAGTCATCAGTGCCGCCTCGATTCTCGCCAAGGTGTGCCGCGACGGCCTCATGGAGCGCATGGATGCGCACTATCCCGGGTTTGATCTGGCAGCGCATAAGGGGTACGCGACGCCGGGGCACCTCGCGGCCTTGAAGGTTCATGCGCCGACGCCGCTGCATCGGCGCTCCTTCGAGCCGGTGCGCGAGGCGCTTGCGGCGCTACTATTGGCACCATGAACTGCGGCTTCGTGCATCTGCGTCTGCATACCGAGTACTCGCTCGTGGACAGCGTGGTGCGTGTCGAGGAGCTGGTGGATGCGGTCCTCGCGGCCGAGATGCCGGCGGTAGCGCTCACGGACCAGAGCAATCTATTCGGCATGGTGAAGCTGTACCGCGCGGCGCTGGAAAGCGGCATCAAGCCCATCGTTGGAGTGGATCTGCTCGTGCGCGAGAGCGGCGAGCGCGCGCAGCCGTCGCGCTTGACTCTGTTGTGCCAGTCGGAGATCGGTTATCGCAACGTCACGCGACTCTTAAGTCGCGCTTACCTTGAAGGCCAGCAGCGCGGCGTTGCGCTCATCGACCGGCGCTGGTTGAGCGCCGAATCGCTGCGCGGCCTCATCGCGCTCTCCGGCGCGACCGCAGGCGATGTCGGTCGCGCGCTCGTCAACGGCCAGGACGCCGAAGCCGAGCGGGCGTGTCAGTTCTGGCGCACGCTTTTTGAAGACCGCTTCTATCTGGAATTGCAGCGCCTGGGCCGGCCGGATGAGGAGGAGTACATCGCAGGCGCCGTGGCGCTCGCCGCACGGTGTGCGCTTCCCGTGGTCGCGACCAACGACGTGCGCTTTCTCAAACCCGAGGATTTCGAGGCGCACGAGGCGCGGGTGTGCATTCACGAGGGGGCGCAACTCGCCGACACCGGGCGCCTGCGGCGCTACACCGCGCAGCAGTACCTGCGCACGCCGCGCGAGATGGCGCTGCTGTTCGCCGACCTGCCCGAGGCGCTTGCCAACTCGGTCGAAATCGCGCGCCGCGCGAGCCTCATATTGAGGTTGGGTGAGATGCACATGCCGCAGTATCCCGTGCCGGACGGGACGAGCGCTGCGGATTATCTGCGCCGCGAAGCGGCGAGCGGACTCACGCACCGCCTGGCGCGCGAACACGATGCGGCGCGCATCGAGCAGCGCCAGCTGCGCCTGCAGAGCGAGCTCGATGTGATCTGCCAGATGGGTTTCGCAAGCTATTTCCTCATCGTCGCGGATTTCATCCGCTGGGCGCGCGACAACGCGGTTCCGGTGGGACCGGGGCGCGGCTCGGGCGCGGGCTCACTCGTTGCCTACTGCCTCGGGATCACGGACTTGGATCCGCTCGAATACGATTTGCTCTTCGAGCGCTTCCTGAATCCCGAGCGGGTGTCCATGCCCGACTTCGACGTCGACTTCTGCATGGAGGGGCGCGATCGCGTCATTGACTACGTCGCCGACAAATACGGCCGCGACCGCGTCTCGCAGATCATCACCTATGGCACGCTCGCGGCGAAGGCGGTCGTGCGCGATGTCGGACGTGTGCTCGGCATGAGCTACGGCTTCGTCGACCGCATCGCGAAGCTCATCCCCTTCGAGCTCGGCATTACATTAAAGGATGCGCTTACCAAGGAGCCGGAGCTCGCGCGCCTCTATCAGGACGAGGACGAGGTGAAGAACCTTATCGACCTTGCGCGTTCGCTCGAAGGACTTACGCGCAACGCCGGCACTCATGCCGGCGGCGTCGTCATCGCGCCTTCGGCGCTCACGGATTTCGCGCCGCTCTATTGCGAGGAGGGCGCGACCAGCGTCGTGACGCAGTTCGACAAGGACGACGTGGAAGCGGCGGGGCTCGTCAAATTCGACTTCCTCGGGCTGCGCACGCTCACCATCATCGACAAGGCGGTGCGCACCATAAATCCGGTGCGCGCCGCGCGCGGCGAGCCCGTGCTCGACATCAATCAACTGCCGATGAGCGATGCCAAGACCTACGCGCTCATCAAATCGTGCCGCACGACCGCGGTCTTTCAGCTCGAGTCGCGCGGCATGAAGGATCTCATCCGCCGTCTGCAGCCCGACCGCTTCGAGGACGTCGTGGCGCTGGTTGCGCTGTTTCGCCCCGGGCCGCTGCAGTCGGGCATGGTCGATGATTTCATCGAGCGCAAGCACGCCCCGGCCAACACGCCCATCGACTATCTGCACCCGGACATCAAGAGCGTTCTTGCGCCGACCTACGGCGTCATTCTCTACCAGGAGCAGGTCATGCAGATCGCGCAGGTGCTCGCCGGCTACACGCTCGGCGGCGCGGACCTGCTGCGGCGCGCGATGGGCAAGAAGAACGCCCATGAGATGGCCCAGCAGCGCTCGGTGTTCGTCGAGGCTGCGGTCGCGCGCGGCGTAACGCGCGCGCGCGCCGCGCACATATTTGATCTCATGGAAAAGTTCGCCGGCTACGGCTTCAACAAGTCGCACTCGGCAGCGTACGCGCTCCTGGCGTATCAGACTGCATTCCTAAAGGCCCACTACACGGCCGCATTCATGGCGGCGGTGCTGACCGCCGACATGGATCGCACCGAAAAGGTCGTGTATTTGATCCAGGAATGTCACGAGCTCGGCATCGGTGTTGCGCCGCCGGATCTGAACGCGTCGGTGTACGAGTTTGCGGTCGCCGATGAGCGCAGCATCCGCTACGGCCTGGGGGCGGTGAAGGGAGTGGGCGAGGCGGCGGTGCGCGCCATCATCGATGAACGCGCGGCGCGCGGCCGGTTCGCGAGCCTTGAGGACCTGTGTCGGCGGCTGGATCTGCAGAAGGTGAATCGCCGCGTGCTTGAGGCGCTCATCAAATCCGGCAGTCTCGATGGCTTCGGCGTCAATCGCGCGACCCTCATGCTGCACCTGGGCACCGCCATGCAGCGCGGCGACCAGGGCGCGCGCGCCCACGAGGCGGGGCAGGTCGATCTCTTCGGCCTCGCCGCGGAGGAGCGCGCCAGCGACCTTCGGGTCACGCCTGCGCCCGCTGCGCCGGATTGGAGCGAGGCGCAACGGCTGGGCGGCGAGCGCGAGACACTCGGGCTCTATCTCACTGGTCATCCCATCGCCCGGGTCGAGCAGCACCTCTCGCGCTTGGTGTCGCACCGCATCGGCGACCTGCTCGGTGAGCGTCCTTTCACGCAGACCTCGCGGGGCTTCACTCCTGGCCGCGCCGTGACCGTCGCGGGCCTCATCGATGAGATCAGGAAGCGCGGCACGCGGGTGAGCGTGAGCCTCGATGACCGCTCGGGACGGATCGAAGTGACGCTCTTCGATGAGGTCTTTCAGCGGCATCGCGATCTCATCGTCAAGGACGCGCTGGTGCTCGTCGAAGGGATGCTGCGCTTCGATGAGTTCTCCGACGGCTGGCGCCTGGGTGCGCGCCGCCTCACCGATCTTGATCAGGCGCTCGAGAGCCTGGCGCGCCGCATCGTCCTCAAATGGCCCGGCGGGCGCAAACCCGGCGCCTTTGAGGAGCTTGCCGAGCTCCTCGCGCGCTTCCGCCCTGGCCCGTGCCCGGTCACGATTGAGTATTGCAGCGCAACTGCGAGCGGCGCATTGACGTTGGGCGCTGAGTGGAGCGTGCGAGCGTCGCGCGAGCTGTTGTTCGCGCTCGAGGCGCTCGTTGGCCGCGAGGGGATTGAGCTGCGCTTCGGCACGGCGCCGGCGCTGCTGACCCCCGAGAGCCTTGCGGATGCCGGCCCGCGCCCGTAACCTTTCCAACCCCTACGGGCAGCGGTAACTTCTTAAATGGCCGTCGCGTTTCTCGACTTCGAACAGCCGATCGCCGAGCTTGAAGCGAAGATCGAAGAGCTCAAGCATATCGCCGCGGAAGATTCCGAGGTCAATATTCGCGATGAGATCACCCGTCTGCAGGCGAAGAGCCGGCAGCTCACGCGGCAAATCTTCTCGAACCTCACGCCCTGGCAGATCACACAGCTTGCGCGTCATCCGCACCGTCCCTATACGCTCGACTACGTGAACGTCATGTGCCGCGAGTTTCAGGAGCTGCATGGCGATCGGATGTTCGGCGATGATCTTGCGATCGTCGGCGGACTTGCGCGCCTGGGTGAGCGCGCGGTGATGGTGCTCGGCCACCAGAAGGGCCGCGACACCAAAGAGCGCGTGCGTCGCAACTACGGCATGCCCAAGCCCGAGGGCTATCGCAAGGCGCTGCGCCTGATGCGCCTCGCAGAGCGCTTCGGGCTGCCGCTCATCACTTTCATCGACACCCCCGGCGCCTATCCCGGGGTCGGCTCGGAGGAGCGCGGCCAGAGCGAGGCCATCGCGCGCAATCTTTTTGAGATGTCGGTGCTGCGCATTCCGATCATCACGGTCGTCATCGGCGAAGGCGGCTCGGGCGGCGCGCTTGCGATCGGGGTGTGCGATCGCCTGCTGATGCTTCAGTACAGCACCTATTCGGTGATCACACCGGAGGGTTGCGCTTCGATTCTGTGGAAGAGCGCTGACAAGAAAGAGGCCGCAGCCGATGCCATGGGCCTCACCGCCGAGCGCCTGGCGCAATTCGGTCTCATCGATGAGGTTCTCGAGGAGCCGCTCGGCGGCGCCCATCGCGATCCGGCGCAGATGTCCGAGCATCTGAAGGACGCTCTCGTGCGGCACCTCGCGACTCTCGAGGAGGTGAGCCGCGAGGAGTTGCGGGCCGCGCGCGGCGCCAAGATTGCCGCATTTGGTGTGTATTCCGAAACGCCCTCGTGAGGCCTCGCGTGCAGGCGGCGCTCTTTGGTCCGCGCTGGCTGCGGGCGCATCTTGCGGCGCTGGTGCCGGCTTTCCGCGTTAGTCCGCTGTGCGTGGCCTACAGCGGCGGCATCGACTCGACGGCGCTCCTGGCGGCGCTTGCCCATGGAGCGCGCCTGAAGTTGCGCGCGCTGCACGTCAACCACGGCCTGCACCCCGGCGCCAACTCTTGGAGTGCTCACTGTCAAACAACGGCGCACCGTCTGGGCGTACCGCTCAAGATCATTGCCGTCGACGTGCCGCGCGTGCGCGGCGCATCGCTTGAGGCGCAGGCGCGCGACGCGCGCTATACGGCGCTTGCTCGCGAGTTGCAGGCGGGTGAGATTCTGCTGACCGCGCATCATGCGGATGATCAGCTCGAGACCGTGCTGCTGCAGCTGCTGCGCGGCGCGGGAATTGCGGGACTTGCGGCGATACCGCCGCTTGTGCCCTTTGCCGCGGGGTGGCTCGCGCGCCCGCTCCTCGAGTGCTCGCGCGCCGAGCTTGCAGCATGGGTTGCGCGATCCAAGCTCGATTGGATCGAGGATGCGACCAATGCCGATGAACGGCTCGATCGCAACTATCTGCGCCGCCAGGTGCTCCCAGCGATGCGTTCACGCTGGCCGGCGTGCGCGCGCGCCGTGGGCAGGAGTGCGCGCCATGCCGCGCAGGCGCAGCACCTGCTCGAGGATTTCGGCCGCGCGGATGTCAACAAGGCCGCTGACGGCGGCGCCTTGTCGGTGGCTGCGCTGCGCGCGCTCACTCCTGCGCGGCGGGTGAATGCGCTGCGGGTGTGGATCGGCGCAGCCGGCTGGCCGCTACCGGATGCGCGGCGCATGGCTGAGCTTGCCGGTCCGCTCATTGATGCACGCGCCGACGCCAATCCGGCTGTTGCCTGGCGCGCAGTGGTCGCGCGCCGGCATGCCGACCGGCTCGGGATTTATCCGGCGCCCGCCGCGCTGCCGGATGAGGAACTGCCCTGGGCGTGGCGGAGCCGGCGCAAGCTTATGCTGCCCGGGAAGCTCGGCACGCTTGCGCTCGAAGCCGATGCGCGTGGCCCGATCGATCTTGCGCTCTTGCCGGGTGAGCTCACGGTTCGCTGGCGCCGGGGAGGCGAGCGGCTGCGGCCGCGCGGCGGCGGCCCAAGCCGCGCGCTGAAGTCGCTGCTGCAGGAAGCCCGCGTGCCACCCGCCGAGCGCGTGCGTTGGCCGCTCATCTTCGCGGGTGCGCAGCTTATCGCGGTCGCCGACCGTTGGAGCGATGCAAGCATCCAAGCGGGGCCGCGTGCTGCGCGCCGCGCCCGCATCCGCTGGCGCCGCGCCTGAAGATCTTTGCCGTGCGCGTGCGATTTTGCTAGTCTGCCAGCCCGTCGTCCATGCAGCCGTCGGGCTGCGGCTTTCCTTCGACGGGATCCCTTAATGTCGCGATTTGTTTTCGTCACCGGTGGCGTCGTGTCCTCTTTGGGTAAGGGCATTGCCGCCGCTTCGCTCGGCGCCATTCTCGAAGCGCGCGGGCTCAAGGTCGCGATGGTGAAGCTCGATCCCTACATCAATGTGGACCCGGGCACCATGAGCCCGTTTCAGCACGGGGAAGTGTTTGTCACCCAGGATGGCACCGAGACGGACCTTGATCTCGGGCACTACGAGCGCTTCGTGCGCACCACGACCGGACGCCACAGCAATTTCACGACCGGTCGCATCTACGAGCGCGTCATCGCCAAGGAGCGTCGCGGCGACTATCTCGGCGCAACCGTGCAGGTCATCCCGCACATCACCGACGAGATCAAACGCAGCGTGCAGCTCGGTGCCGGCGGCGCAGACGTGTGCATGGTGGAGATCGGCGGCACGGTCGGCGACATCGAATCCCTGCCGTTTCTCGAGGCGATCCGCCAGCTCGGCATCGAGCTCGGCCGCAGCAACTGCGTCTACATGCATCTCACCCTGGTGCCCATCGTGGGCGGTTCGGGGGAGATCAAGACCAAGCCGACGCAGCATTCGGTCAAGGAGCTGCGCGGCATCGGCATTCAGCCCGACGTGCTCCTGTGCCGCTGCAAGCAGCCGCTGCCCGAGGAGCAGCGCCGCAAGATCGCTCTCTTCACGAGCGTCGAGGAGCGCGCGGTCATATCCGCCGTCGATGCCGATGACATCTATCAGATCCCGATCCTGCTGCACGATCAGGGCCTCGATGACATCGTCACCGAAAAGCTGCGCCTGCAGGTGCCGGCGACGGATCTGCCCGAGTGGCGCCAGGTGGTGAGCGCCAAAGCGAACCCGGATGGACGCGTCGACATCGCCATGGTCGGCAAATACGTGCAGATCCGCGATTCGTACATCTCGCTCAATGAGGCGCTGATGCACGGCGGACTTAAGTCACGCACGCGCGTCAACATCCATTACGTCGAGTCGACGGACCTGGAGCGGGACGGCATTGGCGCTCTGGTGGGGATGGATGCGATCCTCGTGCCGGGCGGCTTCGGCGAGCGCGGCGTCGAGGGAAAGATCCAGGCGGTGCGCTATGCGCGCGAACACGGCGTGCCGTACCTCGGTATCTGCCTCGGCATGCAGATGGCCGTGATCGAGTACGGCCGGCACGTGCTCGGGCTTGAGGAGGCGAACAGCACCGAGATGAATCGCGCGACCCCGGATCCGGTGATCGCCCTCATCACCGAGTGGCAGGATGGCGCCCGCGGTGCGCAGCTGCGCGATGAATCAACGGGCAAGGGCGGCAGCATGCGCCTGGGGGCGCAGGAAGTGCTGCTCGGCGCAGGCACTCAGGTGCGCGACATCTACAACAAGGATGCGATCATGGAGCGCCACCGCCACCGCTACGAGTTCAACAACCATTATCTCGAGCGCTACAGCCGCGCGGGCCTGCGCTTCTCGGGCTTCTCGCGCGACGGGCTGGTGGAGATCATCGAACTGCCCAGCCATCCCTGGTTCATCGCGACCCAGTTCCATCCGGAATTCCTCTCCACGCCGCGCGATGGCCATCCGCTCTTCACCGGCTTCATCCGCGCTGCGCGTACACATCGCGCGGCGCAGTTGCCGCAAGCCGCAGGAGCATGAAGCTCGCAGGGCACGAGGTCGGTGTCGATCGCCCGTTCTTTCTCATCGCCGGGCCCTGCGTCATCGAAAGCGCCGCACTCACCCAGGAGATCGCCGGGCGCCTCGCCGAGATCACGGCGCGCCTCAAGATTCCGTTTGTCTTCAAGGCATCATTTGACAAAGCCAACCGCTCCTCCGCGGCGAGCTTTCGCGGTCCCGGCGTCGCAGCCGGACTCAAGGTGCTCGAAGCCGTGCGCCGCGCCGTCGGCGTGCCGGTGCTCACCGACGTGCATGAGGACACGCCGCTCGCCGAGGTTGCTGCGGTCGTCGACGTCCTGCAGACACCCGCGTTTCTGTGCCGGCAGACGAACTTCATCATCAATGCCGCAAGCCACGGCAGGCCCGTGAACATCAAGAAGGGGCAGTTTCTCTCGCCCGGCGAGATGCGCCAGGTCGTCGAGAAGGCGCGCTCGACCGGCAACGAGGACATTATGGTTTGCGAGCGCGGCTTCTCCTTCGGATACAACAATCTCGTCTCCGACATGCGATCGCTTGCGATCATGCGCAACACAGGCTGCCCGGTCGTCTTTGACGCCACGCATTCGGTGCAGCTGCCGGGCGGGCAGGGGACCTCCTCGGGCGGGCAGCGCGAATTCGTGCCGGTGCTGGCGCGCGCGGCGGTCGCGGCGGGCGTTGCCGGTTTGTTCATGGAGACGCATCCCGAGCCTGCCAAGGCGCTCTCGGACGGGCCCAACGCCTGGCCGCTGGCGCGCATGGAGTCGCTCTTGGCTACGCTCAAGGAGCTCGATCACGCAGTGAAGTCAAAGCCATTTGAGGAGTCGCTGTTATGAGCCGAATCGCGGACATTCGCGGTCGCGAAATCGTGGACTCTCGCGGCAATCCCACAGTCGAGGCCGACGTGCTGCTGGAGTCAGGTGCCCAGGGCCGCGCTGCCGTGCCTTCGGGTGCCTCGACCGGATCGCGCGAAGCGGTGGAGCTGCGCGACGGCGATCCCAAGCGCTACCAGGGCAAGGGCGTGTTGAAGGCGGTGCACAACATCAATACCGTGCTCGCGCCCGCGCTCCTGCGCCACGACGTGCGCGACCAGGCGGGCATCGATCGCAAGATGATTGAGCTCGACGGCACGGAGACCAAGGCGCGCCTGGGAGCGAATGCGCTCCTTGCCGTGTCGCTGGCTGCGGCGCACGCGGCCGCATTCGAGCAGCGCCAGCCGCTCTACGCCTATCTTGCGCGGCATCTGCTTGGCGGCCGCGAAGCCTTGATGCCCGTGCCGCAGATGAACATCGTCAACGGCGGCGCGCATGCCAACAACAGCCTCGACATCCAGGAATTCATGATCCTGCCCGTGGGCGCGCCGAGTTTCCGCGAAGCGCTGCGCTACGGCGCCGAGATTTTCCATACGCTTAAGAAGCTGCTCGCCAAACGGGGCCTGTCGACCGCGGTCGGCGATGAGGGCGGATTTGCCCCCGATCTGGGGTCCAACGAGGAGGCCTTAGGGATCATCCTCGAGGCCATCGGGCAGGCGGGCTACCAGGCCGGCGGCGACATCCTCCTCGGGCTCGATGTGGCAAGTTCGGAGCTCTTTCGCGACGGCCAATATGAGCTTGCGTCGGAGAAGCGGCGCTTCAGCGCCGCAGAGTTCACGCGCTATTTGGCGGATCTGGCTGCCAAATACCCGATCGTCACCATCGAGGATGGCATGAGTGAAGCGGATTGGGGCGGCTGGGGAGAGCTCACGCGCGAACTTGGCAAGCGCGTGCAGCTCGTGGGGGATGATCTCTTCGTCACCAACACCAAGATATTGAAGCGCGGGATTGATGAGCACGTCGCCAATGCCATTCTCATCAAGCCGAATCAGATCGGCACGCTCACCGAGACGCTCGCGGCCATCGAGATGGCCGATCGCGCGCACTACGCCTGCGTCATCTCGCACCGCTCCGGAGAGACCGAGGATACGACCATCGCCGACATCGCCGTGGCGACGGCCGCGACCCAGATCAAGACGGGCTCGCTGTCGCGCTCCGACCGCATGGCGAAATACAACCAGCTGCTGCGCATTGAGGCGGAGCTGGGCAAAGTGCGTTACGCAGGGCGCGACGCGTTTCCCGTCAAGTGCTAGGCTCTGCCCCCGTGAAATGGCTTGCCGCTGCTTTGTTGGTCGTGATGGTTCTGCTGCAGTACCGGCTGTGGCTATCCGCGAGCGGCGTGCAGGAGTACACGCAGCTTGAGACGGCTGTCGCGCAGCAGCGCAGCGAGGATGATCGCCTGGCGGATCGCAACCGGCAGCTCGCCGCCGAGGTCCGCGATCTGAAGAGCGGCTTCGGAGCTCTCGAGGAGCGCGCCCGCTCGGATCTGGGCATGATCGCCAACAACGAGACCTTCTATCAGGTCGTGCCGGCGCACGCGCAGGCGCAAGGCAATCTGCCCACCCGAACCGCCGCGCGGTGACCGGGCAATCTGAGCACCCGGCGGTGCGGTACTGGCTCGTCATGCCGGCGGCGGGCAGCGGACGCAGATTCGGCCATCCCTTACCCAAGCAGTACGCACCACTGTGTGGCCGCACCGTGATCGAGTGGGCGCTCGCGCCGTTCATGGCGGATCCGCGCTGCGCGGGCGTAGTGGTGGCCATTGCGCCGTCCGATAGTCACTGGCCGCGCGTTGCCCCGCGGCTGCCGGGGATCGAGGTCGCGCCCGGCGGCGCAGCGCGCAGCGACTCGGTGCGCAGCGCACTCCTTAAGCTTGCAGCACGCGCTGGCCCTGATGACTGGGTGCTGGTGCACGATGCGGCGCGGCCGTGTCTGACCGCGGCCGACCGCGACCGCCTGCTGCAGGAAGTCGGCGGCCACGCGATCGGCGGTCTCCTTGCTACGCGCGCGGCGGATACGCTGAAGCGCGCGGCCGAAAACCTGAGCGTCGCGATGACGCTCGACCGCACGGACCTGTGGCGCGCGCTCACCCCGCAGATGTTTCGCTACGGGCCGCTGTGTGCGGCGCTCGATGCTGCGAAGGCGCTCGAGCGAAATCCAAGCGATGAGGCGCAGGCCTTCGAGTGGCTGGGGGAACATCCGGCGCTTATCGAAGGCTCCGCGGCCAATCTCAAGGTGACGAGCCTGAGTGATCTTGCGCTCGCCGAGGCGCTGCTTGCCGCGCGGCGCAGCTCCCCATGAGGATCGGCACCGGATTTGACGTGCACGCCTTTGGGCCCGGCGACTTCATCATGCTGGGCGGCCTGCGCGTGCCGCACTCGCACGGCGTGGTCGCGCATTCCGACGGCGATGTGGCGCTGCACGCGCTGTGCGACGCGCTGCTCGGCGCCGCCGGCCTCGGGGACATCGGCGAGCACTTCGCAAATCATGATCCGCGCTGGCGCGGAGCCGCGAGCGCGCACTTCGTCAAAGAGGTGCTGGCGATGCTCGCGCCGCTCGCGCTGCGCATCGGCAATGTCGACATCACGGTGTGCGCCGAGGCGCCGAAGGTTGCGCCGCATCGCGAGGCGATGCGTACTCAGATTGCAGCCCTCCTGCAAGTGGCCCGCGAGCAGGTCAACGTGAAGGCGACGACCACCGAGGGCCTGGGGTTTCTCGGCCGTGCGGAAGGCATCGCAGCGCATGCCGCGGTGCTTCTTTATGAAGCGGCGGACGCGGCCGGGAGTCAGCGCGACAGCAGTACGTAGAGCGCGCCCGTTCCTCCGTCGACGGGGCGCGCGGAGACGAAGGCGACCACTGTCACGATGCGTTGCAGCAGATTGCTCACGACATTCTTCAGGACCGGTCCGCGTGGGCCGGATCGCAGTCCCTTGCCGTGCACTATGCGCACGCAGCGGATATCGCGATCGAGCGCGTTGGCGATAAAACCGGCGAGCGCCGCCTTTGCCTGTACGACGTTGAGCCCGTGCAGGTCGAACTCGGCCTCGACGCGGTACAGACCGCGGCGCAGATTGCGCACCACCGCCGGCTGCACTCCGGCGCGGCGAAACACGAGCTCATCACCGCCGCCGATCGAGGAGTCGTCGATGGGGCCCTCGAGGCTCTCGAGGAGCACGGCCTTCCTGTCGGCGCGCGCGAAGCGGGCGCGGGCTGGAGTCGGCTTCTTCTTCTCCGGCGCGCGCCGGTCGCGCACCAGGGGCTTCACGTCGCGAACCGCACTTCTGAAGAGCTCGGCGTCCTCATCCGCTACCCGCTTCACGCTACCTCCGACTGCATCGTTTTGAGTATATTGATGCGCCCGTCTCGGGCGGTAGTTCTCAACGCACCGCCGTGAAAATACTGATAAGCAACGACGACGGATACCGCTCCGACGGCATCCGCCGGCTTTCCGCTGCGCTCGCGGCGCTGCCCGACGTGACTGTGACCGTCATGGCGCCCGAACGCAATCGCAGCGGCGCCAGCAACTCGCTCACCCTCGATGTGCCGCTGCGCGTCACGCAGGTTGAGCCCGGCGTTTATTTTGTCGCGGGCACGCCGACCGACTGCGTGCATCTGGCGATCTCGGGGTTCTTTGACCACGAGCACGACATTGTCGTCTCGGGCGTCAACGACGGTGCGAACCTGGGGGACGACGTGCTCTATTCGGGCACGGTGGCCGCCGCCATCGAAGGGCGCTTTCTCGGCCTGCCGGCGCTCGCCATTTCGCTTTGCACCCAGGCGGGGAGCCGCGCGCATTTCGACACCGGCGCCGAGGTCGCCGCGCGCCTGGTGAAGCAGCTCCTGCGTAGTCCGCTCGACCGCGCCCTGATCCTGAACGTCAACGTACCCGACGTCGCCTATTCGCAGCTGCAGGGATACCGCACCACACGCCTGGGATTTCGTCACCGCTCCGAGCCCGTTCTGCAGGCGCACGATCCGCGTGGCCGGCCGGTGTACTGGGTGGGCCCCGCCGGCCGCGAGCAGGATGCGGGTCCCGGCACGGACTTCGAGGCCGTGGCCGAAGGGTTCGTTTCGGTGACGCCGCTGCAGATCGATCTCACGCGCCACGCGGCATTGCCGACTCTGACAACCTGGCTGGCGGGCATCGATGACTGACGTGCGCATCACCGGCATCGGCATGACCTCGGCGCGCACGCGCGACCGGCTCGTGCAGCGCCTGCGCGATCAGGGCATCGTCAACCCCGCCGTCCTCGAGCGCATCCGCAATGTGCCGCGGCATATCTTTGTCGACGAAGCGCTCGGCAGCCGCGCCTACGAGGACACGGCCCTGCCGATCGGCTTCGGACAGACCATCTCCCAGCCTTACATCGTCGCACGCATGACCGAGGCACTGCTCGATGGTGGCCCGCTCGCACGCGTGCTCGAGATCGGCACCGGCTGCGGTTACCAGACCGCAGTACTTTCGCCTCTGGTGACGACGCTCTTCACCATCGAACGCATTGCACCGCTCATGGAGCGCGCGCGCGAGCGCATCAAAGAGCTCGGCATGCGCAACGTGCGCTTCCGCCACGGCGATGGCAGCGTGGGCTGGAAGGCGCACGGCCCCTTTGATGGCATTCTCGTCGCGGCGGCGCCGCTCACCGTTCCGCAGGCATGGCTGGAGCAGTTGAAGCCGGGCGGCAGACTCATCGTTCCCGTGGGACCTGAGGGTGAGCAGCAGCTCGTGCGCTTCACGCAAAAAGAACAGCGGCTCGAGAGGCAGACCCTGGGGCCCGTCGCCTTCGTTCCACTGCTTGGCGGCACGGGATGATTTTTTAGTCAATAAATTACTTTAGTTATCACCTCTAATTTATTGAATAGGTTGGATTAATGATCCATCACATTACAGCTGATGTGGCGCTTTTAAGTCAAAAAACCGCTGTTTTTCACGGCACACAGCAATATTTGGGCCGCACATGCGGCTATTTGGCGCGGCGAAACTCCTTGATGAACAAGCCTCTTGCGCTGATATCTAGGACGTGAGTAACATGTCTGCGAACACCGACAGGAGCGTAATGACAAAGCGACCATAAGAAGACACGGGGCGGAGGGGAGTGAAAGAAAAGCAATAACATTTGAAACAAGAAAAACAATGCGGATGCAATTGTTCGAGTCTGTCAGCTTCGAATGATTGTTGGGTTGGTTGAAGCTTTCTCCCCCCGTGTCTTCTTTAGGTCGCTTTTTTTTCTGGCGGCTCCTCATCTAAGAATAATGCCGCGGCGACCCGCCGCTCCTCCTGCACCAGGATATTGAAGGTGCGGCACGCGGCTCCCAGATCCATGACTTCAAGCGCAATGCCCTGTGCCGCGAAGGCCGTGCGTACGCCACTCGGCAGGGCGCGGGAGCCCTCGGCGCCCAGCAGCACGATCTGGGGTTGAAGCGCGAAGAGCGGCTCGAGCTCTACCGGCCCGAGTTCCTCGGGTGCTCGCGCCTGCCAATCTGTGATAAGTGTGTCGGCAGTGACGATGCAGCTTCCGACCACGATCCGCGCGCCGATCCGCAGCTCGCTCAGCGAGTACGCGCCAATGAGATTGACGCCGGCGCGGGCGTCGAGCGTGAATTTCATGGCGTTAAAATACCCGCTCGTGCACGCACTCGTCATCGTTGTCGCTGATCTCTACCTTCCCGAGGAAGGCCGCGGCGACGCTGTGGCACTGCCGGGGCTTGAGCGCATCGCGCGTTTCGCAACCAAGAGCGTCCTCGCCCGGGGTTGGCGGCCGTGGCTCGCCGAGCGCGTCGGATGCGTAAACCTCGCCGATGACGCGCCGGCTTTGATCGCCGCACGCTGCTGCAATGCACTTAAGCCGGGCGGCGTGTGGCTTGCGACTCCCGTGCACTGCATCGCCGGGCTCGCAAGCGTGCACCTCGAGCATCGCGGTCTCCTCAAACTTTCCGCGGCGGACCTCGCGGCGCTCGCAGCGGATTTCCGCGAAGTTTTTAAAGGACCGGATTTCGCGCTTGAACCCCTGGCGAGCGGCGGCTTTCTTCTTCTGGGTCCGGCGATTGCGGACGCCGAGGGCATCGAACCTGCGCGCTGCATCGGCAGGAGCGTTGCCGCGGCGCTGCCGCGCTCACCGGCATTGCGGCGCCTCGGGGCGGAAATTGAAATCTGGCTGCATGAGCACCCGGTGAACCGCGCGCGCGGCGCGCGCGGGGAGCTGCCGGTGACAAGTCTGTGGTTGTGGGGCGGCGGGATGCTGGCGGCCGGGCCGCGCGCGCCGGCCGACCCTGGCGTCGTGACCGACCGTGCCTACGGGTCAGATCCCTATCTTCATGGCCTGTGGTGCGCGCGTGGCGCACACGCCGAGGAGCTGCCCGAGAGCATCGCGGCTCTCGATGCCGCGCCCGCCCGCTGCAGCGTCATCCTCGTCGAGTTGGCCGAGCTTCTCGCGGGCGACCGCCGCGCAGGCCTGGGCGATGCGCTCGCGCTCCTCGATGCGCGCTGGCTCGCACCCGCCGCGGCACTTGCCGCACGCGGCGCCCTGCACTCGCTCACCGTCATCGCCAACGACCGCTGTCTTGCGCTCGGGCGGCACGACGTTCTGAAGCGCTGGCGCCGAGCGCGCCCGGGACTGACGGGACTCGCATGAGCTTGAAGGTCATAAGGCGCGTCGCGTTGGAAGGAGCAGCCCTCGGTGTGCATTTGCACCCGGTGCTGCAGCGTGCCTATGCGGCGCGCGGCGTGCGCTCGGCGACGGATCTTGATATCTCGCTCGGCAGACTCCTGCCCGTGGGCACGCTTGCCGGGGTATCCGAGGCAGTGAACTTGCTGCTCGCGCATCGCGCTGCCGGTCGCGTGCTCGTGATTGGGGATTTCGATGCGGACGGCGCCACGAGCACCGCTCTCATGGTGCGCGCTATGCGCGCCTGGGGATTCGCCGCGGTCGACTTCCTCGTGCCGAACCGCTTCGAGTTCGGCTATGGCTTGACTCCCGAGATCGTGGCGCTCGCGAAGACGCGCGCACCGACCTTGATTGTGACTGTCGACAACGGCATTTCGAGCGTGGCGGGAGTTGCTGCAGCGCGCGCCGGGCTCATTGACGTGCTGATCACCGATCATCACCTGCCAGGGGCCGCGCTGCCGGATGCGAATGTGATCGTGAACCCCAATCTCATCGGCAGCCGCTTCGGCAGCCCAGCGCTGGCCGGCGTCGGCGTCGCCTTCTACGTGATGGCGGGACTCAGGCGCGCACTGGATGAGGCCGGACTGCTCTTTCCGAGCGCGCCCGGCGTTGCCGAGTTTCTCGACCTCGTGGCGCTTGGCACGGTCGCCGATGTGGTGCCCCTCGACTTCAACAATAGGGTGCTGGTCGCCCAGGGTATGCAAAGGATCCGCGCCGGGCACTGCGTTGCCGGAATCAGCGCTCTGCTCAAGGTCGCCGCACGCGGCCAGGCCGATCTCACCTCCGCCGATCTTGGGTTCGCGGTCGCGCCGCGGTTGAATGCCGCCGGGCGCATCGATGATATGAAGATCGGTATCGAGTGTCTGCTCGCGGACGACGTGGCGAGCGCTATGGAGCTTGCTCTGCGCCTCGACGGACTCAATCGTGAGCGCCGCACGATCGAGGCACGCATGCAGTCCGATGCGCATGCGGCTGTGCAGCGTCTCAGCGAGAAGAGCCTGCGCCCGCTGCAAAGAAGCGGCGTATGCCTCTACGATGAGAGCTGGCACCAAGGCGTCGTGGGCCTCGTCGCAAGCCGCATCAAGGAGCGCCTGCGTCGCCCGGTCATCGCCTTTGCGCGCGCGGACGATGCGAGCCTGCGCGGCTCGGGGCGCTCGATCCCCGGCGTGCACATCCGCGACGTGCTCGACTGCATCGCCGCGCGCCATCCGGACCTCATCGTCAAATTCGGCGGCCATGCGATGGCGGCGGGACTGACGCTCGACTTGGCGAAGCTCGAGCGCTTCGCACGAGCGTTTGATGAGGAGGTGGAAAGATGCCTGGGTGGGTGCGAGCAGGCGGACTGCATCGAGACCGACGGAGAGCTTGCCGTGGCGGAGATCGCGCTCGAGACCGCGAACGCGGTGCGCTCCGGAGGGCCGTGGGGCCAGGCCTTCCCGGAGCCGTGCTTCGATGGCGTCTTCGCCATCCGTTCCGCGCGGGTCGTCGGCGAGCGCCATCTTAAGATGTGGGTGGAGGTGCCGCGCACCGGGCGCACTTTCGATGCCATCGCCTTCAATTACGCAGGCATGGCTGGGGAGACGACGCTGCCGCAGGGCTCGGTGCAGCTCGTCTATCGCCTGGACGTCAACGAGTATCAGGGCGAGCACCGCCTGCAGCTCCTCGTGGATCACCTGTTGCCGGGTTAAGCCGCTGGCACGTGGCATGCGCCTTCCGTTAGCATCGCCACCATGGAACTCAACCCAGTCAAACGACAGCTGCGCGATCTCGCAGAGCGCATCGGCGCTTTACGGGGGTTTCTTTGAATACGATCAAAAGAAGGAGCGCCTCGAAGAGGTCGGTCGCGAGCTGGAAGATCCCGAACTGTGGAGCAAACCCGAGCGCGCGCAGGAGCTCGGGCGCGAACGCGCACGCCTGACGGGGCAGCTCGACGCGCTCGAGCGCGTCGGCAAGGCCATCGATGATGCAAGCGAGATCCTCGCAATGGCCGAGAGCGAGGCCGACGAGGCGACAGCGCGCGACGTCGAGGCCGACGCCAAGCTCCTCGAGAATCAGGTGCGCGCTCTTGAGCTGCAGCGCATGTTCCGCGGCGAGATGGATGCGCACAGCGCCTTCCTCGATGTGCAGGCAGGCGCCGGGGGCACCGAGGCGCAGGACTGGGCGCAGATGCTGCTGCGCATGTACTTGAGGTGGGGTGCGGCTCGCGGCTTCACCTGCGAGGTGATCGATTCGACTCCGGGCGAGGTGGCCGGAATCAAGAGCGCAACCGTCGAAGTGCAGGGCGAGTACGCCTATGGGTGGCTGCGCACCGAGACCGGTGTGCACCGCCTGGTGCGTAAATCGCCGTTCGATTCCGGCAACCGCCGTCACACCTCGTTCGCTTCCGTATTCATCTCTCCGGAGATCGACGACGACATCGCGATCGACATCAATCCGGCGGACCTGCGCGTCGATGTATACCGCTCGAGCGGCGCCGGCGGCCAGCATGTGAACAAGACCGAATCCGCGGTGCGCATCACGCACCTGCCAAGCGGCATCGTCGCCGCCTGCCAGAATGAGCGGAGCCAGCACAAGAACCGTTCCATGGCGATGAAGATGCTGAAGGCGAAGCTCTACGAGCTCGAGGTCAACAAGCGCAATGCGGCCGCGAAGGTTCTCGAGGACTCGAAGTCCGATGTCAGCTGGGGACATCAGATCCGCTCCTATGTTCTCGATCAGTCGCGCATCAAAGACCTGCGCACCGGAGTCGAGGTGGGCAATACGGCCGCCGTACTCGATGGAGATCTCGATGGCTTCATGGAAGCCTCACTCAAGGCTGGACTTTAAAGTGCAGTGTAAGATCGCCGCGTGACAACCGACGTACCTCCCGATGATGAAAACAAGCTGATCGCCGAGCGGCGCGCGAAGCTTGCCGCGTGGCGCCGCGCCGGGGCTGTCTATCCCAATGCTTTCCGCCGCGACACTCTGGCGGCGCAGCTGCACATGAGCTTCGGGGATAAGAGCGCCGAGTGGCTCGAAGCGAACCCGACGCCGGTGCACGTGGGCGGGCGCATGATGCTGAAGCGCGTGATGGGCCGGGCAAGCTTTGCGCAGCTCGCCGATCGCTCCGGCCAGATCCAGATTTTTCTGCAGTCGGATGCCTTGGGCGAGGCCTACGAGCGCTTCAAGAGCTGGGACCTGGGCGACCTCGTCGGCGCCGGCGGCACGCTCTTCCGCACGAAGACGGGGGAGCTCTCGGTGCGTGCAACGGAGCTTCAGCTCCTCGCGAAGGCGCTGCGCCCGCTGCCCGACAAATGGCATGGGCTCAGCGACACGGAGCTGCGCTACCGCCAGCGCTACCTCGATCTCATCATGAATGCGGACAGTCGCGAGGTGTTTCGCGTGCGCGCGCGCGTGGTGCGCTATCTGCGCGACTTCCTCGATGCCCTCGACTTTCTCGAGGTCGAGACTCCCATGATGCAGCCGATTCCCGGCGGCGCCGTGGCGCGGCCCTTTAAGACGCACCACAACGCGCTCGATCTTGATATGTATCTGCGCATCGCGCCGGAGCTTTATTTGAAGCGCCTGATCGTCGGCGGCTTCGAGCGCGTCTATGAGATCAACCGCAATTTCAGAAACGAGGGACTCTCCACCCAGCACAATCCCGAGTTCACCATGCTCGAGCTGTATCTCGCCTACGCCGACTACCGCGACCTCATGGAGTGGGTGGAGAAGGCGATCCGGGGTCTTGCCGACGCCGTGCACGGCAGCCGCAAGATCGAGTATCAGGGCCGCAGCTACGATCTCGCGGCGCCCTTTCGCCGCCTGACGGTGGAGCAGGCGCTCATCGCGCACAATCCTGGGATCGATCCGCTGTCGCTGCGCGATCTGACCTATCTGCGCAAGTTCTGCGCCGAGCACGGCATCGCCGTCCACGAGCACGACGGCGCCGGCAAGCTGCAGATCGAGATCTTCGAGAAGACCGTCGAGCACGAGCTCCTCGAGCCGACCTTCATCCATGCCTACCCGGCCGAAGTCTCGCCGCTGTCGCGCGCGAACGATGCGGATCCCTTCGTCACCGATCGCTTCGAGTTCTTTCTCGCCGGACGCGAGATCGCCAATGGCTTCTCCGAGCTCAACGACCCGGAGGAGCAGGCGGCGCGCTTTCGCGCCCAGGTCGCGCGCCACGATCGCGGCGATGAGGAAGCCATGTACTTCGACGCCGACTACATCCGCGCCCTCGAGTACGGCATGCCGCCCACGGCGGGACTCGGCGTCGGGATAGATCGGCTCGTGATGTTCCTCACCAACTCGCCGTCCATCCGCGATGTGATCCTGTTTCCGCACATGCGCCCGGAGAGCTCTTGATCGAGGCGCCGATCGGAGTTTTCGACTCCGGTGTCGGTGGACTCACGGTGCTGCGCGCGCTCCTCGCCGAGCTGCCGCACGAAGAGTTCATCTATCTCGGCGACACGGCGCGTCTGCCCTACGGGACGAAAAGCGCAACGACGGTCGCGCGCTATGCGGCAACGGCGGCCGCGGCGCTCGCACGGCGCGGCTTGAAATGTCTCGTCGTCGCCTGCAACACCGCATCCGCCTCGAGCCTGCCTGCCATGCGCGACCACCTTGCCGGCGTGCCCATTGTCGGCGTGATCGAGCCCGGTGCGCAGGCGGCCTGCGAGGCTTCCGTGAGCGGCCGCATCGCCGTGATCGCAACCGAAGGCACGGTGAACGGCCGCGCCTATCAGGAGGCCATCCTGCGCCGCCGCAGTGATGCGCGCGTACTTGCCTTCGCGGCGCAGCTCTTCGTCGCGCTCGCCGAAGAGGGTCTGGTGTCGGGGCCCATTGCACTCGAGGTGGCGCGGCATTATCTCGCGCAGCTTGCGACGCCGTCGCCGGATGCGCCCGACACGCTGGTGCTCGGCTGCACGCATTTTCCGATGCTCCTCGAGGTCATTCGTGCGGCGGTCGGCGAGCGCATGCGTATTGTGGATTCGGCGGCGACGACGGCCCGCGAAGTGCGGCAGCGCATGGAGAGCGCCCGGCTTGCGCGCCGCGCGGGCGCATCCAAGGTCCATTTTCTCGCAAGCGACGGCGCGGAGCGCTTTGCGCGCGTCGGCAGCCGCTTTCTCGCGCGTCCCATCGCCGCGGCGGACGTCGAAATCATCGACCTTTAGCGCGTTACGGCGGCAGCTCGTACGGCAAGGGCAGGAGGCTTGCCTCGATGAGTGGCGCAGCTTCCTCCGCTGGCGCCTCATCGCGCGCGCTCATGGCCGCGACGGCGAGAAACTCACACGTCCCATCGTCGAGCCTGACGGCATCGACAACTTTGAATGCGCGGCCATCACTGAAGCGTCCCGCCGCGCCGGGCGCGAACTCCTGCGACGCCCGCGTGAGAAAGCGCTGCATGCGGCGTTTGACGCGTCCGCGATAGTGCGCACGCGCGATGACCTCCTGGCCCGTGTAGCAACCCTTATCGAAGGCGATGGCGCCGAGCGCATCGAGGTTCAACATTTGCGCGACGAACTCCTCGGAAGTTTCGGCGTACACCTGCGGCAGGCCGGCAGCGATGTCCAGGCGGCGCCAGAGGCTGCGATCGCCCGATGTCGGATTGACCGCATCCGCCGCTTGGATGGCAAGCCACCGATGAGGCTCGTTAGCCACGCGCACCAGCGTGGCGGAGGCAACCCCCGGCGGCGGCGGCGGCGCGTCCGCCTCGGAAACGAGTCCATCGATGCGCACACTGTGCGAGATGTCCTCGATGGCGACCTTGGCCCGCAGGATGAACTTCGCAAGCCTCGGCGCGACGACTGCCGCAAGCTCGCGCGGCAGGATGGCGAGAATCTCATCAGGGGCGGTGCGCACCAGATGCAGCACCGCGATCGTGCGCCCCTGGGGGTTGTGGTAGCCCGCGAGCACCGAGTGCGCGCTCGAGAGAAGCTCGACGTCGTTTGAGAGCTGGCCCTGCAGAAAGCGCACGCCATCGCCGCCCTTGATGCGCAGCGCCCCGAGATCCGGAAGAGCGATGCATGCAGTTTCTTCGAGCGAGTTCTTCAGCATTGTTTTTGCAGAGGTTTCCGGTGGTTCCAAGCGGGGAATTCTGGCAGACTTACCGCCTATGCAGAACACCCCGGACAATCTCGGCCGCGACACATCTTATGCCGAAGCATCAGAAGCGGCGGTGGCGGAGATACCGTATCTTAAGCCCGAGGAGACGGGCGGTCCCTGCGGACCGGAACCGACACGCTTCGGCGATTGGGAGCGCAAGGGTCGCTGCATCGACTTTTGAACGCACCCAAGTCGCGAGCGGCGCCAGCATGTCGCAATACCCGCCGCGAGAGCACGCATGCCTGAACGACCTCTATCTCCGCACCTGTCGGTGTACAAGTTCAAGTACACGCTCGCGACATCCATATTGAATCGCTTCGCGGGACTCATCCTCTCGCTCGGCTTGCTCCTCTTCGTCTACTGGCTGGTGGCGCTCGCCGCAGGGGCGCGTGCCTATGCACAGGCGCGCGAGCTCCTGGGGCTCGGCGCGTTCAAGGTCGTCTACGCCGTTTTGCTCGCCGCCTTCGTCTATCACACGGCCGCCGGTGTCCGGCATCTCGTCTGGGACAGCGGCCGCGGTCTTGCGCGCGACAGCGCGCGCAGGAGCGCCTGGGTCATTTCAATCCTCAGCATCCTCGTGACGCTGCTCCTCGCGTACTGGCTGTTGCGGCCGGGAGCCTACGCCCGATGAGTCTGCGCGGTCCTCTGGGTCAGGTCTTAGGCCGCGGCTCAGCGAAGGAGGGCGTGCATCACTGGTGGCTGCAGCGCCTGACCTCGATTGCATTGGTGCCGCTGTCGATCGGCTTCGTCGTCTCTTTGATGGGGCTGCCGGCGCTTGATTACGTAACTCTGGTTGCCTGGATGCGCCAGGGCGGCACGGCGTTGGGGCTCGTGCTCTTCGTACTGGTGGCGGCGCGCCACTCGCATTTGGGCGTGCGCGTGGTCATCGAGGACTATGTGCACACGCCGGGCGTAAAAACCTTGGCCCTCGTCATCTCGGATTTCTCCCACATCCTCGCTGCAGCCGCCGCCGTCTTCGCCATCCTGAAGGTGGCCCTGGGAGGGCGCTGGTGAGTCATTCCGGCTGGATCGACCACAGCTACGACGTCATCGTGATCGGCGCAGGAGGCGCAGGATTGCGCGCCACCCTCGGGCTTGCCGAGGCGGGGCTCACCACGGCGTGCATCACCAAGCTCTTCCCGACGCGCAGCCACACGGTGGCGGCGCAGGGTGGCATCAGCGCGGCCCTTGGCAACATGGGCGAGGATGATTGGCGCTGGCACATGTACGACACCGTCAAGGGCTCGGACTGGCTCGGCGATCAGGATGCGATCGAATTCATGTGCAAGGAGGCGCCTGCCGCAGTCATCGAGCTCGAGCATTATGGCGTGCCCTTTTCGCGCACGCCTGCCGGGCGCATCTATCAGCGGCCCTTCGGTGGCATGACGACGCACTACGGCAAGGGCATCGCGCAGCGCACCTGCGCCGCGGCGGATCGCACCGGGCACGCCATGCTGCACACTCTCTATCAGCAATCGATCCGCCACCGCGCAACCTTCTTCATCGAGTACTTCGTCATTGACCTCATCATGGAGGAGGGCGTGTGCCGCGGTGTCGTCGCTGTGGATCTTGCCGAAGGCACGCTGCATCGCTTCCGCGCGCACATGTGCATCCTCGCAACCGGCGGCTACGGCCGCACCTATTTTTCCTGCACTTCAGCTCATTCCTGCACGGGCGATGGCAATGCCATGGTGCTGCGCGCCGGGTTGCCGCTGCAGGACATGGAGTTCGTCCAATTCCATCCGACCGGCATCTATGGCGTCGGCTGTTTGATTACCGAAGGCGCGCGCGGCGAGGGCGGCTATCTCACGAATTCCCGCGGCGAGCGCTTCATGGAGCGCTACGCGCCGAACGCCAAAGACCTGGCCTCGCGCGATGTCGTGAGCCGGGCGATGACGGTTGAGATTCGCGAGGGCCGCGGCGTCGGACCCGAGCACGACCACCTGTTTCTGCATCTGGAGCATCTGGGTCCGGAGGTCATTCATGAACGCCTGCCCGGAATTGCGGAGACCGCGCGCATCTTCGCAGGCGTTGATGTGACCAAAGAGCCCATCCCGGTGCTGCCCACGGTGCACTACAACATGGGCGGCATTCCCTGCAATTATCACGGCGAGGTCGTCGTGCCGCGCGCCGACAATCCCGACGCCGTCGTGCCGGGCCTCATGGCGGTGGGCGAGGCGGCCTGCGTATCGGTGCACGGCGCCAATCGCCTGGGCTCCAATTCTCTCCTGGATCTCGCGGTATTTGGGCGCGAAGCGTCGCGGCGCTGCGCCGAGCTCGTGCGCCCCGGCGCCATGCACCGCGCTCTTGCCGCGGATGCCGGGGATGCGGCGCTTGCGCGGCTCGAGCGCCTGCGCCAGGCGAACGGCTCGCGGCCGACGGCCACCATCCGCCTTGAGATGCAGAAGATCATGCAGCTCGATGCCGGCGTGTTCCGCACCGGGCCGACGCTCGCGGAGGGTATCGAGAAGCTCGCGCGGGTTTGGGTATCGTTCGCGGACGTGCACGTCTCGGACCGCTCGCTCATTTGGAACAGCGACCTTATGGAGACTCTGGAGCTGGAAAATCTCCTGCTGCAGGCGAGCGCCACGATTTATTCGGCCGCCAATCGCACCGAGAGCCGCGGCGCGCACGCGCGCGAAGATTTCCCGGACCGCGACGATGTCCGCTGGCTCAAACACACGCTCGTGTGGCTCGATGCGGCGGGCGGTGCGCGCTTTGACTACCGGCCCGTGCACCTGCAGCCGCTGACGCATGAGGTCGAGTCAATTGCGCCAAAGACGCGGACCTACTGAGGATGCGCGGGCGGTATTGGCGCCGTGCGCGCTCGAAGAGTTCCTGCCGGATGCGATCCGGCAGCGGCCGCGGCACGCAGCGCGCTAGGGCATTTGTAAACTAGGGCCTGCGAAGGAGCATCGATGGCGCAGTTCTTTTTGCCGCGCAATTCGCGGATCAACCGCCACGGCAAGGTGCACGCGGCGCCGCCGGGTGCGCGCGCCACGCGCCAGATCCGCATCTACCGCTTCGATCCCAGCACGACAGACGGACCGCGGCTTGATAGCTTCGCGATCGACGTCGCCGGCTGCGGTCCCATGGTGCTCGATGCTTTGATCTTCATCAAAGCCGGGATTGATTCGACGCTCACGTTCCGCCGTTCCTGTCGCGAGGGCATCTGCGGCTCCTGTGCGATGAACATCAATGGCGTGAACCGCCTCGCCTGCACGACGGCGCTGCGGGACTTGAGCGGCGAGATTCGCATCTATCCGCTGCCGCACATGCCGGTGGTGAAGGATCTGGTTGCGGATCTCACGACCTTCTATGCGCAGTACGCAGCCGTGCAACCCTGGCTTAAGACGCAGACGCCCGCGCCGCCGGATCGCGAGCGGCTGCAATCCAAAGCCGATCAGGAAAAAATTGATGGGCCAGCCGCCTGCATCCTGTGCGCCTGCTGTTCGACCGCGTGCCCGAGCTACTGGTGGAACAGCGAGCGCTTCTTCGGGCCGGCGGCGCTGCTCGCAGCCTACCGCTGGATCATCGACAGCCGCGATGAGGCGACCGGCGAACGCCTCGATGAGCTTGAGGATCCGTTCCGGCTCTACCGTTGCCACACCATCATGAACTGCACCGATGTGTGTCCCAAGGACCTGAATCCCGCGAAGGCCATCGCCGAGATCAAAAAGATGCTGCTCGAGCGGCACTCATGACGGTCCCCGCAGGCGTCGAGGAGCGGCGCCTTCTGTGGCGCTGCCGGCGCGGCATGAAGGAGCTCGACGTGCTGCTCGAGCGCTTTGTGCATAGCGCGCAGATCCCCATGGGCAGCTCCGACCGCGGTGCATTCGAGCGGCTTCTCGATCTGCCTGACCCGGAGCTTGCCGACTATCTCCTCGGCCACGAGCTCCCCCGCGACCCCGAGCTTGCCGGGCTTGTACGGCGGATCAGCTGTGGCCCGGCCTCAAGCGGAGAGGACGGTTGAGGACCCGGTTCCGCCAACTGCCGATCGGGTCACAGGTTTTCGCGACTTCGCATAATCTCGGGCCCCTGCCGAATGTAATCCTGAACTTTCTTAAGGCTTCTCGGTCTACCCAAGTCGCAAGGCTGCGAGCTTGCGTACCAGAGCCGAGAGCGCGATGAGCGCCGACGTAAGCGATCTCAGCCTGGTGCGACGTGTACAAAACGGCGACAAAGGGGCGTTCGACGCGCTGGTGTTGAAGTATCAGCACAAGGTGACGAAGCTCGTGATGCGGTATGTCAGAAACCCGGCCGAAGCCGAAGACATTGCCCAGGAAGCCTTCATCAAGGCTTATCGGGCGCTTCCGCAGTTCCGCGGCGACAGTGCCTTTTACACGTGGCTCTACCGTATCGCTATCAATACCGCCAAGAACGCCGTCGTCTCGCGCGACCGCAGTCCCGTCGACTACGACCTCGACATGCAAAACTCCGATGAATCCTATGAGCTGCAGGGCCGCATGAAAGACGCGGAGACCCCCGAGGGCCTGGTGCTGACGGATGAAATCCGCACCACCGTGAATGCTGCCATGGAGGCTCTGCCGGAGGACCTGCGCACCGCCATTGTGCTGCGGGAGCTTGAGGGTCTGAGCTACGAGGAAATCGCCGCGAGCATGGATTGCCCGGTTGGCACGGTGCGTTCTCGCATCTTCCGGGCGCGCGAAGCCATCGACCGGCGCCTGCGTGAAGTATTCGAAGGCGGACTCGGCCGCACTGAGGAGTTGGGATGAACGAAGAACTCGATAGTCAGCTGTCTGCGATGTTCGATGACGAGCTGCCGCAGGGCGAATGCGAGCTCCTGGCGCGACGGCTGTCGCGCGATGCTGCACTGCAGGCGCGCTGGAGCCGCTACGCGGCAATCGGCGCGGCGGTGCGCGGGGATCTGCGCGTAAGCTGCACCGTCGCGCGCCGCGTCACTGCGGCGCTTGGCGCTGAGAGCGGCCTGACAGAGGCGTTCCCGCCGGCACTCCCAGTGCGGCGCGGGCGCAATGCTGCACTCCTGTGGCGCGGGCTTGCGGGCGTCGCAGTTGCCGCCGGGGTTGCGGCACTGTCCATCCTGTGGCTGCAGGGCGGTTACTCGGGCGCCACGGCAGAGCTGGTCGCGCGCTCCCAGGCACCTGCTGCCGCGGCGGTGGACACGCCTGCAAGCTACGTCGTGCCGCGCCCGGTCGAGCAGCGCATGACGGTGCCGGCCACGGAGCTTGCGAATTATGTCGTGGCGCACAGCGAGTTCTCGACTCCGGTCAGCCGGAGGAATCTGCTCTCCGCCCTCATGGCGAGCGAACCTGCCGCGGCAGGTCCCCCTGAGCAATCTCAATCTTTAGGATCAGTCGGCGATCCGAATCCCCATGCAGACGACGCGCATTAGCGGACGAGTCGCTTGGCTCGCTTTTGCGCTCGCAGCCGCGGCGGGCGCCCTTGCGCAGGAGCCGCGTCAGTGGCTCGAGCGCATGAATCAGGCGCTTACCTCGCGCAACTACGATGGCGTGTTTTCGCATTGGCAGGATGGCAGGGTGGAGATGCTGCGCATCATCCATCGCAACCAGAACGGCCAGGTCACGGAGAGGCTGGCGTCGCTCGATGGATCAGGTCGCGAGTTCATCCGCACCGGCACCGAACTTACCTGCTACCTGCCTGACAAGCGCACGGTGCTGGTCGAGACTCAGCCAAGCGGGGCAGGCTCGCTCCTGGCAAGCTTTCCGAGCTTCGATGAGAAATCCGCCGGCTTCTACGATATCCAGGAGGTGATGCGCACGCGCATCAACCGCCGCGATACGCGCGTCATTGCAGTCACGCCGCACGACGAATTCCGTTACGGCTACCGGCTGTGGATCGATGAAACCACGGCGATGCCGCTGAAGACGCAGCTCTGTGATGCGCATGGACGCATCATCGAGCAGGTCGTATTTGCGAGCCTCACTCTCGCACCGCGCATCCCTGATTCGGCGTTCCGACCTGAGGTCGCGACCGACGGCTTCCAATGGCTGCGCAACGATGCCTCCCCGCCGGGCCCGGGCGTGCCTAATACCTCGGCGCTGTGGAGCGCGCTCAAGCTTCCGCCCGGCTTTCGCATGACCGCGCGCTCCGCACAGGTGCTGCCGGGTGCGCACGATCCGGTTGCCCACCTGGTATTCACCGACGGCCTCGCATCGGTGTCGGTGTTTGTCGAATCGCGCTCCGAAGAGCTGCCCCGGGATCAGCAGACCGTCGCCGGCGTTGCAAGCGTCGGCTCCGCGTCGGCGTTCTCCACCGTCATCGATGGCCACAAGGTGACCGCAGTCGGCGAGGTACCTCCGGCCACCGTGCGCTTCATTGCCTCGTCCGTGAAAAGATCCGATCCGCCGCTTGCGGTCGGCTCCGCCGGACACTGACCCATCACGGCGGTTCCACCGCAAGAATTCGAGCGCCTGAGCGTCGTGCACCGGCGCGACTGTGAGCTTTGCGATCACATGCTCGCTGAGCTGCAGCAGCTCGCGCGCTCTTTGGAGCTGCCGCCGATTGAGGTGCTGGATGTGGACGCTGACGCTGAGCTTCTGCGCCGCTACGGCGTGCACGTTCCGGTGCTGCTGCTTGATGGCGAGGTGGTGTGCCGCCACCGGCTTGACGTTCCGGAACTGAAGCGCCTGCTGCGGCTATAATGGCCGCGCGGCAAACGGGGGGGCTCATCCTCGCGGCAGACGCGTGCTCGAGGCTTTGATGCGGCTCATTCGTAACTTCGCAATTATCGCTCATATTGATCACGGCAAATCCACCCTTGCTGACCGCTTCA
>Ga0302325_10003278_pt1 | contig 38343 bp, 39 predicted proteins | sample Palsa_T0_2_FD_201948 | JGI IMG/M metagenome (GOLD analysis project Ga0302325, IMG submission 201948) | Peat permafrost microbial communities from Stordalen Mire near Abisko, Sweden - Palsa_T0_2 | ecosystem: Environmental > Terrestrial > Soil > Palsa > Peat permafrost | place: Sweden: Abisko...
CCTTCGGATTGTGCTTGGCCAATACCTTGGTGATCGCCGCCGTCAGCGTGGTCTTGCCATGATCGATGTGCCCGATCGTCCCGATGTTTACGTGCGGCTTGCTGCGGTCAAATTTTTCCTTCGCCATTTCAGAACCTTCTCAGAGCCTTGTTCGTCGCCAACGTTATGAAGAAGTGGAGCCGTTGACCGGGATTGAACCGGTGACCTCGTCCTTACCAAGGACGCGCTCTACCAGCTGAGCTACAACGGCCGAAACCTTTCTGGTGGACAGGGGAGGATTCGAACCTCCGTAGCTCGCAAGGAGCGGCAGATTTACAGTCTGCTGCCATTAACCGCTCGGCCACCTGTCCAAACAATCTACACCATTGAGAACCCATCGGAACACTTAATCTATCTCGTGAGGTCTTGAGCCCGTTGTGCCACTTTTGTGCCAATCGACTTCGGACACCCCAGCACCGACTCAACAGTGTGAGACGCCTCCAAGTATATCGCGATCTTGTCACGCAGTGCCACATGGGGCAAACTACCGCATGCTAAAGGGAGTGGAGATGGCGCAAGACATCAACTAGCACGAATACGCAAAGTAACAGTTCGCCCGCCGCAGCGGCCGCCCAGGCAACGGCGAATGGTTCGGCTTTCGACTTCTTCAGCGCAATCCACAGGGACGCGATTAGCAAGAAAGTCGCGATCAACCAAATAACAAGGTCCGGAATATGGTTGAAGGATTTTGTCTGAGCGAACAAAATACCAAATAGGGATACGGCAGTGCCCCCACCCAAGGCGCGCCCGATGCATTTACCGATCACCCGGAGACTTCGATCCCTTCAACGTGGCGGGGCGGCTCGGGGACCGCATCACCATTCATGCGCATGCCTTCGATGTGAAATTCGATAGCTTCCTTGATCAAGTTGCGTGTCTCTTCAAGCGTTGAAGCGGCAGCGACGCAGCGGGGAAGGTCGGGGACGAACGCGCTAAAGCCGGTCCCTGTTGGCTCGATAAAAACAGTGTATCTGCTCATTTCAACCCTGCTTGCTTCAGTGTAGACGCCGAGATCTTCGAGGCCAAATCGGCCGACGGATGTCCTACAACTGTCACTGTGCCGGATTTCGTTGCATGGCGATATGCGCCGCCGCGCATTCGCGTCAACTTCCAGCCGTCGGCCTCGATCAGCTTAATCCCGCCAAGCGCCGCGGGGGAATGTGCGGCAGTGGACGGACCCGAGCAAGCCGGACGAGGCCCCGGAGGGGGAACATCCTCCCGCGTTGCGAATCTACTCGATTCCTTGCCGTCGAAGGAGACGAAGAACGTTTTGGGAACCGTGGAGGACTCTGAGGATTTCGACACCATTTTCGAGAGGCCGGTACAGGATCAGAATCTTCTCGAAACCTGACACTCGAAACAGCCGAAGTCTATGCAACTCGGGGAGGCGGAGTTTAGGACTCCAACCCATGTCGGGTTGAGTCGAAAGAAGTGAAAACGTTTCGTGGGCAGCGACGAGAAAGCGGTGGCCGAGTTCTGGGTTCGCTTCGGTCGAGTAGTAAAGCGCCTGATCGTCGAGGTCCTGATCGGCTTTTGGGCGAACGGTGTAACGTGCTTCGCTCAACGCGTCCCGGTGCGCTTCAGCTGTTCGTCCAGGCGCCGGTGCTTCTCTTCCCAATAACCAGGGCCGACTTCAATGGGTGGGCCGGAGCTCAGCCCTTCCAGAGCGAGCGATTCGAGTTCCTCTTCTGCCACTTGGTCTGCACTGACCAAGCGCTCAACGTATGCAGAGACCGTGAGGCCCTCAGCTTCAGCCTTCTCGCGAATCCGCGCCTCCAACTTTGGATCGATCATGATGGTCATACTTCCCTTCATCCTATCAACGAAACATACCAGTGATTGGCCCGCCGTCAGCCGAATCGATATTGACGATGGCGCCGCGTATTTGCGACAACCTCCAGCCATCCGAGTCGATTAGCTTAGTCGCATCTACCTCCATCGCAAACTATTTTGTCTCAATTATTGTGCCAAACACTACGGGAAGGGGAGGCAACGGACGGGATGAGGCAAGGGGGATTTACTGATTATTGCCCTACCCTCCCGCAGAGTGCCCTCGATTTCCGAAGAAGGCAGATTTACATTCTGCTGCCATTAACCACTCGGCCACCTGTCCAGAACCCAAATCCCTCCGGCCTACGTCGTTACACGGCAACCCACTTGTAGAAGAGGACAAAGCTAAAATCGGCGGAGGGACCGGAATCTACAAATCCATCAAAGATCTTAACGCAGGATGCGGCGGTGCGCTGAGTCCGCTAATTTCTGGTTGATCGTTTTGATGGCGGTCTAGGCCAGACTGGGAAGCGACCGCTGATTAGAGCACGAAAGGGTAATGCCTGAAAGGTGCGTTGATGGTTTCTAGCCCGTTAACCCATGCATCGGTGAGGATCTCTGTACATGTCCCGCCACACCATCGCGTGAAGTGCGCAGGTAAATTGCTCACGTTCTTCTTGCGATTCTGCGTGCACGCAGACACCCTCTTCTTTCCATGACAGCCGATTGAGTCTCAAGGCGTCTTCTGCATCGGTTGCCCGAAGCCTCTGAGGCTTATCGGTATGTGATCGGATTGTCGTTTCCGAAACAACGATCTGACCGTTTCCGTCGAAGTGCACGAACATTCTTTTGCCTCCCTACATCACAATTGTAGCCCGCTGCAAGTCCGCGCGGGGGAGTGCTAGCAGGGTAGCGGGTTCTTCAGTGGGAGATGAGGTGTCATTGTGTTTTCTTCCGCTCGACCAATTCCGCATTCTCGATTAATTGCTCAGCTAACCCTCGTGCATCCTCGGGAGAAAACGCCATGAAAGTTACAGGGGCATCGAACTTGATTGTAACGAGGCCCCTGTTTTGATCGTTTGCGATGTCCATCCACTGCCCCTGGTTTTCGGCCCCGTCCAGTTTGTTGCGTTTCATCCGATCAACTCTACCAGTTCCCACAGGTGATCCGTAATGCCCCGATAGCGAAGGCTGTTGTCCCTTCGTTACTCAAAAACAAATGATAATCCAGAGATGCCGCACGAACGATCATAATGCTCTTATGAAAACCTTCGAATGGTTCGTCTTGATGGCGGTATTCACGTTTTCAACGCACCGTTGCGGCAAGAGCATCGACAAGCCAGATTGGGGAGAAAACGTGGCGGAGTTTCTCGTCTCGCTTGGCCTCGTTCTACTTGCCGGTAAAAAACTGGCCGCCGTTTTGAGGACATACCGATCAACCAACTTTTAGCGGACTACCCGGCGCTGAAACTCTTCTAGACGGGGATCTCTAGTTCTTCCGCCACAGTCGTCGGCTTTGGAATCACATATCCGAAATCACGCATGCACTCCAAGTGCCCTTCGATGGCCTCCTTCATGAGGAGTCTGGTTTCTTCGAGCGTTGCTGCCGCGCCGATGCATCCCGGCAGATCGGGAACATGGGCGCTATACCCAGTTGCTGTTGGTGCATACAATACGGCGTATTTCATTTCTTCAATCCCGCTTGTTTTAGTATAGCCGCCTGTGTGCCGGGATCGAGGTCCTCGGAGGGATGACCCGCGATCGTAACGATCCCTACCTTGGAAGGGTGATGATAGTGCCTATGACTTCCGCGAGTCCGGACGATCCTCCAACCGTCAGCTTCGACAAGCTTGATTACGTCTCTGACCTTCATTTAAGCCTCTTTGTCTCAAACACATGACAACCGGCGGCTAGGGCTCGCCCAATAAGAATGTCCCGGCCCACATGAACACCTCGTAGGCCAACGGTGACAACCTGAATGCGGGCCTCACTGTGGTCAGGAAGAGCGACTACCCGCCCTTTCACCTACATCGTCTCCGTATAGGGACATCTGTCCCGGCCCCACAAATTGATAGACTGCGGGAGTCCGGCCCGAACCTGGCTTGATTTCTTTCAGCACGCCCACGCGCGCCAGGCGGCGCAGTGCGTTTCCAACACTGCTTTCGGGGCGATTCTGGTCAACCCCCACACCAAGAGCTCTTAGCTCGCCGATGACAGTGCGAGCGCTGACGGTTTTCATGCGTTCCGCTATACATTGAATTTCCCTGCTCAACTCTCCACGGCCAAAGCGGCGCAGCTCCGCTCCGGCTCGGGGAGCTGTTCTCGGCCCAAGAGGGTCCTGCTGCTCTGAGAGCAATTCATCAATGAGATGAAGGTTCTCCTCCATCAATGTCGCCATCGGGATCAGCACCGCGAGAAGCGACCTTACATGTGCAACATTGTGCTCCATTTGCCTTCAACTTTATACCGCTCGCACTAGAAATCCTTCGCGTGTTACGGCGGATGTGCTTCACCTTCAGGGGGTTGCAGATTACAAAATGCGGTCATTGGCTATGACGTGGGTTGTAAGCGAAATCCCGCGCAACGCAGCACAAGGACGCACCACCACATGAAGAGTGCCCTCAGTGCCCGCCGCGAAACAGGGAAAACAGCTCGATCACCAGAATCGCCACCACCATCGCCTCCAGCGCGAAGGCGCGGGCCTGATGAAACTCGTTCATCATGAACTCGTACAGCTCGCCAGCGGTCCGCAGTTTCTCTTCCACCAGATTGCGGTAGTCGGTGACGCCCACGCGCGCCGCCGCAATCCGATAGGCCCGCGCGTAAAACATGTCGCTGAGGAATTTGATCGCGTTGTCGGTGCGCTCGGTCAGCTCCCGCACGTCCAGCCGCAGAGTATTCAGCCGCTCGGCTTCGCCCGCCATTTTCCAGCGCCGGAACAAGCCGCCGCGATGCTCCAGCATTTTGTAAACGTTCTCGAGCACGCGCGTCAGAACATCGTCGTAGTGCCGGAACTCGAGCAGTTGCGTGTTCGCGTATTCGAGCAACTGAATGGTGGGTTCGGCGCCTTCCATAGTGTCGTAAACCAGCGCCGCCACCCAGCCGGTAACCAATAAATCAGTCGGATAATAGGACAGACTGGACTGCAATACTTCGCGGCGCTCGCTCTCGGCCAGCGGCTGCGATTCACCGCGCACAATCTGCGCGATCTGCTCTCCGCGCTTGGCCAGCATCACGGGAGCGGTCAGCGGCCGGCCGTCTTCATCCAGCGCCTCGCGCAAGTGGATGATATAGTAGTCTTCGCTCAGCCGCGCCGGATACGGCTGCACCAAAGCCGGCACGGCCCGTTCCATGCGCGACTGGATCAGCTCCGCCGTCCGCCGCTCGATCTCCGGCGCAAGAATCCAGCGGTTCGACAGGCGGATCAGCTGCTCCCAATCGGCCTCGAACTCCATCTTCAATTCGACGCTGGCCACGCCATAGTCGAAGTACTTGATGCGGGCTTCAAACCGCTCGCCACTCTCGAGCGCGATCGGCGGGGGATACTCGATAGCGGGCGGGCGTTCGAAGCGCACATATTCGGGCGCGGGATGCTTGAAGCTGGGCTGCGGACGCGCTGTCTCAGCGCCCACCAGATCGCGGAGCTTTTCGATGCGGATCTCCTCTGCCACGTCATACAACACGAAGACCCAGAACGATCCGCGCAGCGGAGCCATCTCTGTATTGTGGCGCAGATGTAGAACTACACCGAGGCAGCGCTCCGATGCCGGTCAAACCACCACGCCCACGGAAGCAAAATAACCGGCGCAGCTACCCCCGCCCACGCCACCTCCGTCACGCTGCCGGGCGCTCCACCGAATGCGTCCGCGACATAAATGGCCAGCAGCAGCGCCACGTACGCGATGAAAGCATAACGGCCAATGCGATCGGTGGCGCGCGTCGCCTGCGCGTACATCCACACGCCCAGCGCGAACATGAGAAGCTCCACTACCATCGTGCCGGCGATCGAATTCCACAGCCCCAATCCGTAGCGCGCTCCGCCTGGATAGAGCGGCATGTCGGGCCGATGCGTGACCCAATCCAGCTCCCAGTGGCTCACCACGCCGATCCAAATCGCAACCGCGCCTGCGCGATAACGCGTGATTGCGTAATACACGCCGCCAAATACAGTGGCCCAAACGCACAACATCAGCAGGCTGTGCGACCACGGATACGAAATGAAATCGAACGGCGTGAAGCGCGTGTTGCCGGGATCGATCCGCACCCGCTCCCAGCCCAGCAGCAGAAACACCGGCCACAAAATATCGGCCAGCAGCGGCGCAGCCAGCAAAACCGCCTCCGAACTACGCGGCGCGAATTTCTTGGCCGCAAATCCAACCGCGAAATGACCGATGAACATGGATTAATCCAGTTAATTCACACCGGACATGAGTTTTTTGGTCGGCCTGATGAGCAGCGCCAGCAACACTGCGGCCCCGAACGAAACGCCGGCCACCGTGCCAAACAGCGTGGGCAACGGCATCGATTCGTATACCGACGCCGCAACTCCCGCCAGATAATCGCCAATGCTGATCGACACAAACCAGAGGCCCATCATCATGCCTGCCACGCGCGCGGGCGCCAGTTTCGTCATCGCGCTCAGCCCCACTGGACTCAGGCACATCTCGCCCGCCGTTTGCAAAAAATAAGTTCCCGTCAGCCACCAGGGCGAAACCAGCGCGCCTACGATGGCTGCCCGGGCCGGTGGAATCAAAATCGCAAATGCGATTCCTCCGAACAGCAAGCCCAAAGCGAACTTGGCCGGGCTGGATGGCTCAAGTTTTCCCAATACGAGCCACAGCCATGCAAACACCGGCGCCAGAAACATCACGAACAGAGCCGGGACGAATTGGAACCAGCTGGGCGGGAAATCGAAACCCAATATGACGTGGTGGGTGTTGCGCTCGGCGAAAAGATTCAACGACGAGCCGCCCTGCTCATACGCCGCAAAAAATACCGCCGAAGCTACAAACAGCACCAGAATCGCGCCCGAGCGTTTGCGTTCCATCGCCGACCAACCGGGCCCTAACAGCAGCCACGCGAAGATGGCTACCGAGACGACGATCAAAACGATACCGAGCCCAGCGGATATGCGCTGCGCGGTAATTTCTATGCGGCCCGCCGATGCAAGCCATCCTATTGCTCCCAGAATCACCACGCCCGTAACCGCGGCCAGCGCCGCATTGCGCTTCAACCGCCTTCCCGCCTTCGGACTCGCAGGCGGCGTTGGATGGAGTCCCGCGGATCCGAGATACTTAGCGCCCATTACAAATTGGATGAGCCCCACAATCATGCCCACGCCGGCCAGGCCAAAGCCCAGCCGCCAATTGATGCGCTCGCCCACATATCCGCACGCCAGCGGAGCAAGCAGGCCGCCCAGATTGATGCCCATGTAGAAAATCGAAAAGCCCGAATCGCGCCGCCGGTCGCCCTGCGCATAGAGTTGACCGACAATCGTGCTCACGTTGGGTTTCAGCATCCCGGTTCCCAACATCAGCAGTCCCAGGCCCGCATAAAATCCTTCCACGCCCGGACTCATCAGAAAAAACTGCCCCGCTACTATCAGGATGCCGCCATACAGCACGGCCCGGCGCTGCCCGAAAATGCGATCCGCAACCCATCCGCCCGGCAGGCTCAACAAATACACCATGGCCGTGTAGAAGCCGTAAATCGCGCCCGCTTTCACCACCGGAAAACCGAGACCGCCCTTGGCCACGCCGGCCGTCATGAACAGGATCAGCAGGGTGCGCATTCCGTAATAGCTGAAGCGCTCCCACATCTCGGTGAAGAATAGCGTCGCCAACCCGCGCGGATGCCCGAAAAAGCTGGTGTCGGAGTGGGTGGCTTCGAGCGTCGGTTTCATGTCTAAGCTGCTACGCTAGCATGTTGGAGCCCCGGAAATCAGAATCCGGATGCCCCGGAAGCCAAGGTCCCTTCTGTCGCGGGCTTCGGCCTCGTCACTTCGGCCTGTAACAAGGTTGCGTCCTGGTTCCGTCATTAAGTACGATAGGTCCTTCACGCAAGTATCACCTTCACACAAGTATCAAGGGAGGAAGCGAACATGAAGTTTTGGTCGAGTCGGCTGACCCTGCCGGTCGCAGCGATGTCAGTCGCATGCCTGAGCTGCATCCCGTTGGCCGGCCAGGCAGGCGCGCCAGTGAAAGGACGGACGGCGGGTGAGGTGTTCAAGAACGTCACTACCAGCCCGCTCAAGGGTCTCACCGTCGACGATTTTATGGGGAGCATGGGCGTGATGGCTGCCGCCCTGGGCTTCGATTGTGCGGACTGTCATACCGGCGCCGGCACCGACAAAGTGGTTTGGGAAGACGATACCAATCGGAAGAAGATGGCGCGCAGGATGACGGAGATGGTGGCCGTAATCAACAAGACCAACTTCGGCGGAGCGCCGCTGGTGAGCTGCTGGACCTGCCATCACGGGAAAGATGTTCCGGCCACCACCATCGCGCTGGATAATCTCTACGGCCCTCCCAACGAAGAGAAGGACGACATCATCACGAAGGACGACACGCAGCCTGCCGCCACCGCGATTCTCGACAAATATATCCAGGCCCTGGGCGGAGCGCAAAAACTGGCCGGCCTCAAAAGCTTTATCGCCACTGGAACGCAGGGCGGATACGTGCAGGTGAAGGGCGGCGGCCAGTTCGAAATCTTTGCTAAGGCTCCCGATGAGCGAACGGTGCGCGTCACTTTCAAAGACGCCCCGGACCGCGGAAACCAAACCAGGTCCTTCAATGGAACCGACGGTTGGGTAACCACGCCGCGCGCATTGCTGGGTGAATACGAGGTAACCGGAACTGAGCTCGACGGACTCCATTTTGACGCCGAGTTGGCCTTCCCGGGGCAGATCAAGCAGGCCCTCACCAATTTGAGCGTCGGCTTTCCGGATACTATCGATGGCCACGACGTGGAAGTGGTCCAGGGCCACGGCCCGCGGGGCCTTCTCGTCACGTTGTACTTCGACAAACAGTCGGGCCTGCTGGTGCGGGAGATTCGCTTCGGACGGACCCCGATCGGCCGCGTGCCATCGCAAGTGGACTATTCCGATTATCGCGACGTCGAGGGAATCAAGTTCCCGTTCCAGTACAAATTCTCGTGGCTGGACGGCCGGGATAACTACCAGCTGACGGATGTGAAGATCAACGTCCCGATCAAGGATTCGCGGTTCGGTAAACCGTCCATGGGGCCGGGGCAGTAGACACAGCGCCCGACTCAAACAACTCGGGATTCAAGCTCCCTAAGCCAGCCGTCGAAATGCGGGCACTCTGCGCGAATACGCGACAGCCCGATTTCCAACACGGCAAGGACCCCGAGCAAAGGCTTCTCGTAGCCGGGCACGAGATCCCCCACGCGTTTAGAGGGTGCCGTAACCGGCGAGTCATTGATCTCTTCCGGCGTGTTGAATCTATCTCTAATTTGTTGAAATCCGCCTTCCAGGTCCGGCCGGCTAATACCACGGCTGAACGAACCGCAGTCACTGAATAGCAGTCCCTCGAACTCGTGCATCACCACAAAAGGCACGAAACGCGCGGCGTTGAAACTGGCGCCCATCTCCGCGAACACTTCATCCCGCGCTGCGTCCTGAACACACTTAGCTTTGTCCTCGATGCTTCTCAGGCTCCTAGATCGTTCTCTCCCAGGCCACGTTTGAGGCAAGCCGTAGTAGTCGACCATCGTAGTCCCGATGCAGTCGCGGTCCTCTCGCAAGTGATGGGCGATATCTTTCCTGACAGACGGCCACGCGCGGATGCCGCCGCGGCGTTCACGCATACGAGCATTTCCCACGATCCGAGCTTGGACCGAAAAGTAGCCTCTCGATACCAAGTGATTCCGAAGAATTTCGTTAACGAAGGATTCCTCGGTCTGGCCTTCCACATGGACCAACAAACGGGCCATGGTCTTCAGCCCGGAACCGGACGCCCGCCGATCTCGTTCTTTTCCCAAAGCTGCCCAAGGCTATAGTCCTCGAGCCATTTCGCCAACGGCTCAGGTTCAAGACGCCTGAGCTGCGTGCCACCATCCACGCGGTCGGCAACCAAAACATCTTCCGGCTGAAAATGATCCAACAGCAGGGACGACTGGGTGGACACAATCACTTGATTGCTCGTCGATGCTTGCCGAATGAGCGCCGCGAGTACGCCAAGAGCATAGGGATGCAGGCCCAGTTCAGGCTCATCGACGAGAATTACGGACGGGCGAAATTGTTCTGGCTGAAGAAAAAGTGTTGCCAGTGCGATGAAGCGGAGCGTTCCATCCGACAATGACGAGGCGTCGAAATATTGATCCGATTTCTTGTGCCGCCATTCGAGCTTGATGTCATCCGGCTTGAGCAGGAGCGGGTCAAGCCGGAAATCGTCGAAAAAAGGAGCCACTCGTTGCACCGTTCGAACGATCAAGCTGTACGAGGTTTCGTGCTTCTCCTGGAGAAGGTAGAGAAAGGCGGCCAGGTTCGCCCCGTCCGGGCGCAGCAAACGGTTGTCATCAACTTTGGCCGTCTTGCGCATCGTTGAAGAGAAACTGGTGTCCTCAAAGTGGTAGATCCGCCAGTCAAAAAGGCGATCCAGCCGCCTCCCCTTTTCCTCGTCCCATTTGGCGTTCTCTTCATCCGTTGTGGAGAAACGATTTGTGATGAGGCGATCAGGGTTCCCCTCCAAGAGCGTCGTTTCTTCATACTCGTAGAGTTCGTCAGCCGCAGTTGGGCGGAGCTTCAGCTCGTACGGTCCCTCGGCGAACGAGAGCGCGAATAATATCTCTCTGGTTGTCTTGGAGCCAAAATGCAGTACCTTGTCGGCACCACCAGCGACCTTAACGTAATCTCTCAGTCTTCCCGCGCGGACTCCGTGAAGGAATTCGAAAACGCCGACGAAGTTGGATTTTCCCGAACCGTTCGGGCCAATGACTACGTTAATAGGCTTTAGCGGAACCTTCTCTATCGAAGCAATGCTCTTGAAACCCTTGATGGTGATGTAATCGAGCGCATTTGTGGGCATGAGTCAGGGAACGCAACCATCATAACAACCGCGTTCGCCGTCTACGCCAATCGCTTCCCGCACAGCTTCTGCAAAATCTCGATCGGCGCGTTTTCCCGCCCGGCCAGGCTTTCGCGATCCACAATCACCGTCTGCTCCAGCGCATACTGGCCCGACAAAACCGCGTGCGGCACCACGTCGGTGAACACCATCCAGGTGGAGTCCGGCGAAAACTCAAAGCGGTACTTCGCGCAGCTTTCCTGATACTCGCCGTTGAATTTCAAATAATCGTGGAATCCCAGCATGAAGCGGTCATATGCCGAACGCTTCGCCTCCACTCCGCCGAACGCGCCCAGCACGCGGCTCGCAAACGAACCCTTGGGATGCATCGCCACCTGCGGGAGTCCCGCGTCGTTCGCGTAGCGCGGCGCGAGCGCGCCAAACGGATCGGACGTCATCCACACCCGCGGTTTGGTGGGATGAATATTGGTGAAGAAGCGCAGAATCATGTCGCCGCGCGTAGGACGCGTCGGAAAGGCGTCCACATGCAGCAAATCGTTGCGCTTTTTGGCCGGCAGATCGCGGCCCTCTTCCTCCTGCGGCCGGAAGCTCGCGAAATCGACATGCGCTTTCTCCATGTACCGCGGCAGCAGCTTCCACAGAAACGCGAGCGCGCGCTCGGAATAGGACCGCATCACCGTACGCAGTTTCTCGGGATCGGAAACCGCCGCCGGATCGAACCCGGTAACCTTGTCCTCGGCCGGCCGGTACGCAATGTTCTTGTGATGGCTGCTGCTCGAAAGCCCCGTGCTCCGCAGAATCTCGCGCTCATCTTCCGACAACACAAATGGCGTACGCGGGAAATACAAGATGTTGCCGCGCTCCAGCGCCAGATAGTTTTCCTCGCGAGACTGGGTCGCGCCGACCGTGATTAGCTCCACAACGTCTATGTTAAACTCCGGGATTGAATACGCGCGTCTCCTTGTTTGTCACTTGCGTTGTCGATCAGGTGTTTCCGCAAGTCGGCGTCGCCATCACGCAGGTGCTGGAGCGCCTGGGCTACCAGGTGCATTTTCCCGAGGCTCAAACCTGCTGCGGCCAGCCCGCCTTCAACACCGGCTACACCGAGGAAGCGCGCAAGATCGCACGCCATTTTCTGGATGTCTTTCGCGATTCCGAAGCTATCATCGTGCCGTCGGGCTCCTGCACTTCGATGATCTCCCATCATTTTGCGGACGTCTTCCAGCACGATCCGAAGCTTCTGGCCGAGGCCCACGCTCTGGAGCCGCGCGTCTGGGAGTTCTCGCGATTCCTGCTGGAAGCGGCCCAGGTGGACGACGTCGGCGCGCGCTTCGACGGCATCGTCACCTATCACGACAGCTGCCACGCTCTGCGCGAGCTGCGCATCAAGGCCGGCCCTCGAAAACTGCTGGCCAAAGTTCAAGGGCTCACTCTCGCGGAAATGGATGCGGCCGAGGAATGTTGCGGTTTCGGCGGCACATTCTCCGTCAAATTCCCCGAGGTTTCGGGCGCTATGGCGCGCACCAAAATCGATTCCATCCAGAAGACCGGCGCATCTACGGTGGTTTCTATCGATTCCAGTTGTCTGATGCAACTCCAAGGAGTGATCCAGCGCGCCGGCCTTCCCATCCGAACGTTGCATCTGGCCGAGGTGCTGGCGTCCCGGTGAGGCCTTGGAAAAATGAAAGCACCTGAAACAGAAATTCAGCAGGCCATCAACGATCCTCGCTTACAGCTGGCCATCTATACCGGCACCGGGCGCCTGATCGACCATCGCGCCAAGGTGGTGGGCGCGGAGGAATTGCCCGATTACCAGGAACTCCGCAACGAAGCGCATGCGGTAAAGAAGCATACCATCGAGAATCTCGATTACTACCTGGAGCAGCTGGAGTCGAACGTCATCGCGCACGGCGGCCAGGTCATCTTCTGCCGCACGGGTGAGGAGGCCGCCGACTTCGTTTTGAATCTCGCCAAAGAGCGCGGCTTGCACATGCTGGTTAAATCGAAATCCATGACCAGCGAAGAGATCGATTTCAACGAGCGCCTGGAGAGGCATCATCTGGAAGCCGTGGAGACCGATCTCGGCGAATACATTCTCCAGCTCGCCCACCAGCGTCCTTACCACATCGTCGCGCCCGCGCTCCACCTGACCCGTTACGACGTCGCGCGTATCTTCACCCAGGAGCTGGGCGTGGAGAACGAAGTGGTCATCGAGAAACAAACAAGAATAGCGCGCGGCGTTTTACGCCGAAAATTTCTCGAAGCGGGCATCGGAGTAAGCGGCGCGAATTTCCTGATTGCCGATTCGGGCGCCATCGTGGTGGTGGAGAACGAAGGCAACGCCCGCCTCAGCACTTCGGCGCCCAAGATTCACATCGCCATTGCCGGCATCGAAAAGGTGATTCCACGCGCGCAGGATCTGGCGGTGTTCCTGAACCTGCTGGGGCGCAGCGCCACGGGCCAGCCGCTCACCGCATACACGTCGTTTCTCTCGGGACCGCGCCGCGAGGGCGAAATCGACGGCCCCGACGAATTCTATCTGCTACTGCTTGATAACGGCCGGACCAAGTTGCTGGAGGATCCGGAAAAACGCCAATCGCTTTACTGCATCCGTTGCGGCGCGTGCCTGAATCATTGTCCGGTGTACCGCAAGATCGGCGGCCACAATTATCCGTGGGTTTATTCCGGGCCGATCGGCGCGATTATCACTCCGCAGTTTCACGGCGTCACCGAGGATACCTGGCTGCCTTTCGCGTCCAGCCTGTGCGGCGCGTGCGCCGAAGTTTGCCCGGTCAAAATCGAGATTCCGAAGCTGCTGCTCAAATTGCGCGAGGAGGTGACCCAGGTCAAACGGAAGGAAGACTCGGACGTAATGGAGCGTTTCGCTTTTCAGCTTTTTGCCTGGGTCGCGGTCCGTCCGAAAATTTATCTGCTGCTCGCGAGCCTTGGATCGCTCTTCTTTCCGCTGGTGCCGCACATTGGCCCGCTGAAGAAATGGGCCAGCCAGCGCACGCTGCCGGAGCCGGCAAAGCAGAGTTTTCATCAATGGTGGGCGGCGCGGAAAGGCTCATCGTGACCGCGCGTGAACAGATCCTCGGCGGTGTTCGAAAAGCTTTGAGTAGGACCGCGGGCCAGCCTCCTCTGTTCGAAACGGCCCCCACACTGCGGATCCCCCGATCGGACCGCAATCTCTATGTGGATCTCTTCGTCCAGAAGCTCGAAAACCTGGGCGGAAAATCTTTTCGGGTGCGCGATACTGCCGCCGTCGTGCCGGCCATCGCCGAATTGTTGGTCCAAAAGAGCGCGGTGGCGTCGAATTCGCCTTTTCTACGTAAGTGCGGCGTCACCGGACTGGCGCAAGTTCACGCGGGCTTTACCGATCGCGAAGAACTGAAAGAGGCCTGCGCCGCAGCCGACTTCGGCATCACCAGCGTGGACTATGCGTTGGCCGCAACCGGCACCTTCGTGATGCTCTCCAGCCACAGCGAAGCACGGCTGGTCTCGCTGCTGCCCCCGGCGCACATCGCCATTTTTCCGCGCTCGCTTCTGCTCGCGAATCTGGACGAACTGCTCAGCATTCTTCCCCGCCCCGCCGACCAGACCAGCTCCATGGTTTTGATCACGGGTCCCAGCCGCACCGCCGATATCGAACAAATCTTAGTCCGCGGCGTCCATGGTCCGGGAGAAGTTTACGCCGTCATCGTCGAAAACGAATAATCATTCGGCGCCGGCCGGAATGCGAATCAGCACAAACGCAATCGCCGCGAATCCGATCAACGACAGCCATCCACCCCACGCCGCGACGACGCTGAAGGTGAAAATGGACGGTATTCCCGTGAGAAACACCACGGCCAGCAGAATGCCGACGATAGCTTCGCCGGCGATCAATCCGGACGCGAGCAGCGTGCCGCGCTCTTCCACCAGCAGTTTTTGCTCGGCGCTGCGCCTCTCGGTAATGCGATTGAGAATCCACTTGATGAGACCGCCGACGAAAATGGCCGAAGAGGTACTGAACGGCAAATACATCCCAACCGCGATCAGCATCGGCGAGCGTGCGCCGCACAGCAGCAGTGCAATCCCGAAGGCCGCGCCGATTCCGAGCAGTCCCCACGCCATCTGTCCGCCCACGATTCCTTTTGCCAATTGGGCCATCAATCCGGCTTGCGGCGCGGGCAATGCCCGCCCACCGATCCCTCCGGTTGCAAGATTGGCCTGGTGCAGCGCGATAATCGGGCCCATTAAGAAGAACGCGAGCAAAATCACCGAAATGATTTCCACCACCTCCATCTTCCAGGGCGTTCCGCCGAGCAGATGGCCCGCTTTTAAGTCTTGAATCAGCGATCCTGAAACTGAGCACGCCACGCAGACCACGGCGGCCACGCCGAGCACGGCCGCGACGCCCGAGAGTCCGGTAACGCCGATGGTCAGCATCACGAGGGCCGCGATAATCAATGCAGCCAGCGTCAATCCCGAGAGCGGCTGGTTGGAGCTGCCCACCAGTCCCACCAGATAGCCGCCGACGGCCGACAACAGGAAGCCGGTGACCGTCATGATAATTGCCGCGACGATCGCCGAGACGATTCCGTGCGTGAAGTAGTAATAAATGGCGGTGATCGGGATCAGAAGCACAGCGGTGCAGATCACCACCCAGCGCGGGGGAATGTCCTGCTCGGTGGGATCGATGGCCTTGGCTTCGTGAGTGGCGGCGGCGGATGCGGTGAAGATTCCGCGCAGCGAAGTCCACAGCGACTCACGCATGGAGTACATTGTGCTGGCTGCGCCCACCAGCATGGTGCCGACGGCGATGGGGCGCACCACGTTGAACCAAACCGTATTGGCGGCTACGGCCGGATCATTGGTCCCGATGCGGCGCGGAAGATCGGGATCGAAGAACAGCAGCAGCGGGATCAGTATCCACCAGGCGATGATGCCGCCCGAGACGTTGATCGAGGAAAGCTCGGGGCCGATGATGTAGCCGATGCCGATTAACGCGGGCGACAGGCTGGGCGTGGACCACGGGATGCCGCCGAAATGTGTGACATCGCCGATGGGTTTCTTTTCGATGTCGAAATGCTGTATGAGAGAGCGCGGGAATTTCAGAAAGCCATCGATATATTCGCGGAAAATCTGCGCGCCCTTTTCGTCGGTGAGGATCTCGATCAGCCCGCCGAAACCCAGCGCGCCGAAAATGTAGCGCGGGGCCTTGGTCTCCGACGCCTCGCCGGATTTGACGATCTCGTAACTCGCGACGCTTTCCGGCCACGGCAACGGCGCGTCCACGCACAGGGGACGGCGCAGAAGAATGATGAAGAACACGCCGATCAATCCGCCCACCAGCAGGATGAGCGTGGCTTCCCAGTAGTGCGAGCGCAGGTCGGTCCACAAGCGCTGGCCGCCGATATCCACCATCATGAACGCGGGAATGGTGAAGATGGCGCCCGCCACCAGAGCTTCGCCGACCGAGGCCGCGGTGCGCGTGATGTTCTGCTCGAGAATGCCACCGCGAAACGCCGGGATGCGAAAGAGCGCCATGGCGATGACCGCCGCGGGGATGGTAGCGGCAACGGTCTGGCCGGCTTTCATTCCCAGATAGGCGTTAGCCGATCCGAAAACGAAGGCCAGGAAGATGCCGAGCGAGACCGCTTTGACGGTCATCTCCGGAGGCGCTTTTATCGTGGCTTGCACTAACGCATGTTACCGCAGGCGGGGAAAGGAATCGCGCACGGTGTCGCCCAGCGAACGGCGTGATGATAATATACAGAGGTTTCACACAATCCGAAGAGAAAGCGATAAATGAACCCGGAGCTTTCCATAACCAGCGCCGACCGTACCTCCGTGCCTTGGCACAGACGGTTCCGGTGGAGGCTTTGGCTGTTTGTTGCCTCGCCTTTTCTTTTCATGGGAGCATGCTCGGTCATTGTTTTTCACGCGAAATCGGCTTACCTGCCGGCCGCTGTCGCGGCCTCCACGCATTTGCATGAGCAGCTCAGACGCGGAGAAGCCGCACAGATTTACGCGGATGCCGATCCAGCTTTTCAAGCCTCATTACCGTTAAACGCAACGCTGGGTTTTCTAGGCCGCGTACGCCGCAAGCTTGGAGTATGTCAATACTCGGAACCCACTGGTTGGAACGTCAACACCGATTCATCCGGTACGTTCGTTACGCCGGCTTACCACGAACAGTGCAGCAACGGCGACGGAGACGAGACCCTAAGATGGAAAATCTACGATCGGGCGGCCCATCTGATGGCCATCAGTGTAAATAGCCCCCTTTTGTTGACCGATTAAGGGACGGATTTATATGCTGAATGAGTCGCCGACGTGAAAATCGCTTTGGGGCGATGCGAGAGGAATCACGGTTTCCTCAGCGCCATAGGCTGTGACCGAGCGATACAACCCCTCGCGCGGCTAACGAAGCACCATCAGCCGGCGCGCCGCGACGTCCACCACCCAGTATTCGATAATCCCGGCGCGGGCGTACAATTCAGCCTTCGTGGTCAGGTCGAAGCCCAGAGTCGTGTCGGAGATCTGGACCACTAACCGAAGATCGCCTGGGCGTGGAGTAGCATCCCGGAATTCCCGCGAGGACGCTTCTTGCCCAGCTTGCCGATCAACTCTCCATGAACCAATTCCAGGCGCTGCTGGTCCCACAGCCCGGAAGCTTCCAGCGTGACGCACTCCTCGCGGGTCCAGCGCTTGGGCGAAGTAAACATGGAACACATTGTAGCGGCGCCTACGCCGAGTTTGGTCTACTGATTAAGAAGCAATCCGGCGGGAGAAGCGTCTACAAACTTTATGCCCCAGAAAACAGGATTTGCGACTCAAATGGCTTCGGCTCAGCAAACTCCGGAACTCGCGGAATCCGCCGCAGGGCCCAGGACCTACATCCTGGTCGCATGTGTGGCCGCGGCCAGCTTGGGCCTGGAACTGATCCAGACGCGCATCCTGTCGTATCTGTATTACAACCATGTCGTTTATTTGACCGTAACGATTGCGCTGTTGGGATTCGGAATCTCCGGAGTATTCGTAAGTTTGTTTGCGTCCAGAAGCGCGGCTCCGGAGCGCGCGATTTCGCTGCTGGCGGGGGCCTTCGCCATCTCGTCGTTTGCCTGCCTGGCGGCGGTCAGCCGCATTCCAGGTTACTTCCCCAATGCGCCCACCACGGCCAAACTCGTCGTGTCGTATCTCGCGCTAACCATGCCGTTCTTGTTTTCGGGCGGCGTCCTGGGATGGATATTTATGATCCGCGCGAAGTCCATTGGCCGGCTCTATGCCATCGATCTGGGGTGCAGCAGCGGAGCGGTGATGGCCTTCCTGCTGCTATTGTGGCCGCTCGGCGCGGATTGGTTCGTATGGATGTCGAGCGGTGTGGCGTTCGCCGGTTTCCTGGTATTCAGCCACCGGGTTCTCGGGATCGGTTGGCGATTGGGCGTCGCGGCAATCTGTCTGCTCTCCGTGCTGTTCGTGAACAAGCACCTGATCGGTAACACGCCCGAGGCGTACAAAACGCTGGCGCGAGCCTACCAACCCGGCGTTACCACCGCGAAGGTGGAAGCTACCGAATGGACGCCCATTAATCGCATCGATCTGTGGTCTGACTCGGTGCGGGACTTGGCGTTCCTCACTCCCGCGCCCGACCCGGCCGATTCGAAGATGATCACCCAGGACGCCGACGCGTTCACCATGCTGTGGGGACCGCATCACGTGGCCTGGGCGCTGGACCAAGGCCGCCCGGGCCATTTAATCAGCGCTCTCTCGCTCACCTACCTGCTCAACAAAAAGCCGGACGACTCGCTGGTCATCGGCGTCGGCGGCGGACTGGATATGGTGACGGCCCGGGTGTACGGCGCCAAGCATGTCACAGGAGTGGAAATCAATCAGGCCACTGTCGCTCTGGATAACGGCCCGTACCGCGAGTGGTTGCAATGGCCCAAGTGGGACGGCGTGAACCTGATCCGGACGGAGGGCCGGAACTATCTTCGCTCCAAGCAGAACAGCTACGACACCATCGTGATGAGCGGTGTAGACACGTTTTCCGCGCTGAGTTCGGGCGCATACGTGCTTTCCGAGAATTACCTGTACACGGTGGAAGCGATGCAAGATTACCTTCGCGCTTTGAAACCGGATGGGACCGCGGCCATCTATCGCTGGTTCTTCTTCCAGGGTCCGCGCGAGAGTCTTCGGTTGGCCAACATCTTTCGCGAGGCCTCCCAGCGCATGGGGATAGCGCATCCGGAACAATGCATTTTGGTGGTGTCCGATGACCTCTGGGGCAAATATAGTGTTTATCGTTGGGCCGCCACGTTCGTCAAGAAGAGGCCCTTCACCGCGGCCGAGGTGCGGGAAGTGCAAGCCGCCATCGCGGGTGATCCGCGCCTGTCGATTGTATATATGCCGAAGGTTTTCTCCCCGGAGATCCAAGCGGATATGGAACGCAAGGAGGCCGATCGGGATGCGCCGGCGCGTTTTGCACGGAGCGTTTACAATCGCGTGCTGACCGCGCCCCCGCAAGAACAAGCGGCCTTCGTACGATCCTACCAGTTTCGTATCGATCCCGTCTACGATGACCGGCCTTTTTTCTTCGAATACTTCAAGCCGGGCGCGCACCTGATAGACCCGGACAGTCTCAGCGTCGATCTGAAAATCATTCGTGGTCCCGCTGGTTACTATGTTCTGTACCTTCTGCTCGCGATCTGTAGTGTGATTACCGTGAGCTCGATTCTGGTCCCGCTCTGGCTGTTTCAGCGGCGGGGCCTGAACACTCCCGGCGCGGTTCCGCTGATCGTGTTCTTCGCCTGTTTGGGCGCCGGTTACATGCTGTTCGAGGTGGGGTCGATGCAGGTTCTGAACGTATTTGTCGGCGATCCCGCCTATTCGCTGGCGCTGGTGCTGGCCGGTCTCCTGGTGGCCAGCGGGGTCGGAGCAGCGCTCTCCGTTAGGCTGGCGCGGCTGCCCGCGGTACGCGTAATTTCTTTCGCCACCGCCATCATTTCGACGGCCATGCTGGTGTGGCTCGCTTTCGCTCACCTTATGCACCCGCGCCTGATGCAACTTCCGCTCGCGGCTCGCGCGGCCATCACTCTGCTCGGCTTGTTGCCGGTTGGCATTCTGCTCGGATTGCCGTTTCCTACGGCGGTAAAGGCGCTGGAGAAACTGAACCCCAACTTTATCGCGTGGGCCTGGGGCGTCAATGGCGTCACCAGCGTACTCGCCTCCATCGTCGCCATCGTGGTGGCTATGAGGATGGGCTTCACTATCGTGGTGTGCATCGCCGCCGCCACCTACTTGGTCGGGATGGTATCGTACGGCCTGCATTCACGGGCGCTACGCTGACCGGCGCCCCAAGTTGCAGCATTGAGAATTTTACCGGCCGCGCCGCACCATCCATTCACGGAACTTGTCGCAGAACACATTTTGGCCAGACCATTACTTTCGGAGCATATTATGGTGTTTTCCGGCACGCTTTCGCCGGAACACTGCCAGACGCTGATTGACCGCTTCGACGCGTCCGCGGAACAGGAAGCCTGCCAGCTCGCGGCCGGCTATAGCTTCCGCCAGCTCAATATTACGGAGAAATGGCCCGATGAAAATAAGATTCTGGTACCGATCTTTCTCTCCTATTTCTATAAATATCAGCTGGCATTAAATGCGCGCTTCTGGCCCATGAATTTTTCGTTCGAGCATTTACGGATGAAGCGCTATCTTCCAAACGGGCGCGACCGTTTTCCGCTGCACGTGGACGTCATGGGCCAAGTAGCGGCCAGACGATTCATGACCGCCATTATTTATCTCAATGCCACTGCCGGAGGCGAGACAGTGTTCCCCAGCCTGGATGTTTCCATCGCGCCGGAACCGGGCAAACTGCTCGCTTTTCCGCCGCTCTGGCTCTTTCCCCATGCGGGGCTGCCTCCGCAGTCCAGCCCTAAATACATCCTCCATACGTATCTCTGCTATCCCACCTAGCCGGAGTTGTCGGGCGTAGCGTGCGACAATCGCCGTAATGAAGAAGCTTCTCGCCCTCTACACCGTCGTGTGGTTATTGTGCGCGCAAACGCTTGCGCCCCCGCGCCTGACCGGATTCAGCGACGCGGCAGCCAGCGAACAGTTGGAACGCGAGAAGCGATTCGACGCAGCTCTCAATCGCAGCGATCTTCAGGTCTGGCTGGAGCGGCTGTCGGCGAAGCCGCATCATCTCGGGTCGCCGGCGGATAAAGAGAACGCCGATTTCATTGCCGCGCAGTTCCGGTCCTGGGGCTACGACACAACCATCGAGACCTTCTATCCGCTCTTCCCCACGCCCAAACTGCGGCGCGTGGAGATGACCCAGCCGCGGCGCTTCGTCGCCAAGCTGGAGGAACCCGTTCTTCCGGAGGACAAAACCTCCGGTGTTCGTCAGGATCAACTGCCGGTCTACAACGCTTTCTCCATCGATGGCGACGTGACCGCGCCACTGGTGTACGTCAACTATGGAGTGCCCGCGGATTACGAAGTGTTGGCCGAGCGCGGCATCGACGTCAAAGGAAAGATCGTCATCGCCCGCTACGGCCACTCCTGGAGAGGCATCAAGCCGAAGGTGGCCGCGGAGCATGGAGCGGTGGGCTGCCTGATTTATTCCGATCCGCACGACGACGGCTACTATCAAGGCGACGCGTATCCCAAGGGTGGCTATCGGCCCGCAAACGGCGCTCAGCGCGGGAGTGTGCTGGATGCGCCGGTATATCCCGGCGATCCGCTGACTCCGGGCATCGGCGCGACGAAAGATGCACAACGGCTGCCGCGAGAGAAGGCCGAAACCATCACAAAGATTCCGGTGCTGCCCATCTCTTATGCCGACGCCACTCCGCTGCTCGAAGCCCTGGGAGGGCCGGTTGTATCGCCGGCATTCCGCGGGGCGTTGCCGCTCACCTATCACTTGGGCCCGGGCCCCACGGTGGTGCATCTCGAGGTTCAGTTCGATTGGAAACTGACGCCGGCCTACGACGTGATCGCGCGCTTGCCCGGCGGCGAATTGAGCGACGAGTGGGTTCTACGCGGCAATCATCACGATGCGTGGGTGTTCGGCGGGTCCGACCCGCTCAGCGGACTGGTGCCGATGATGGAAGAAGCGCGTGGCGTGGCGGCATTGGTGAAGGCCGGCTGGAAGCCGCGGCGGTCCATCGTCTATACCGTCTGGGACGGCGAGGAGCCGATGCTGCTGGGTTCCACCGAATGGGCCGAGTTCCACGCGAGCGAATTAAGCCGGCACGCGGTGGCCTATATCAACTCGGACGTGAGCGGGCGCGGGACGCTCGAAATCGGCGGATCGCATACGCTGGAACATTTCGTGAATGAGACGGCCCGCGACGTCACGGATCCCGAGCGCAAGGTTTCCACGTTGGACCGTTATCAGGCCGCGATGGTCGTCAACGGAAAGCCCGAAGAGAAGCAGGCCGCGCGCGAAAAACGGGATTTCACGCTTGAGGCGCTGGGGACGGGGTCCGACTACACGCCTTTTCTACAGCACTTGGGGATCGCGACACTCAACATCGGCTTCGGCGGCGAGAGCCAGAGCGACGGATCGTATCACTCCATTTACGATTCCTATGACCACTACACCAAGTTCGACGATCCTGACTTCCAGTACGCGATGGCGTTGGCTCAGCTGGGAGGAAGGATGACCATGCGCCTGGCGAACGCGGAGACTCTGCCGGTTCGCTTCGATGGATTCGTTCGCGCCGTGGCCGGTTACGTGGATGAGTTGGTCAAGATGACTGATACCATGCGGGCGGACACCGCGGACCGCAACCGGTCGGTCGCCGATGGTTCGTTTCAACTAGCGGCCGATCCGAGGGCTCCCGTCCTGCCAGCGTCCCAGAGCACTGTGCCTTATTTGAACTTTGCTCCGCTCGAAAACGCCGTCGCACGGCTGCGGACCAGCGCGCGCATGTTTGAAGAACAGGAACGGCGAGCGGCGGCTCCGTTGCCCTTGGACGCCAGGCAGCAACTGGATCAGATCTTCATACAATGCGACCGCGCGCTGCTTCGCCCGGAGGGTCTGCCGCGGCGTCCCTGGTACAAACATCAGATCTACGCGCCCGGCTACTACACCGGCTACGACGTGAAAACGATTCCGGGAGTGCGCGAGGCGATCGAGGAGCGGCGCTGGGACGATGCCACCGCGCAGATTCCGATCGTCGCGGCGACGCTGGAAGCGATGGCGCAACAAATCGATCGCGCAACGACGCTACTGCATGGCCGCTTATAAACGCGGATGCCAGAAAATGTTTTATCGGCGTTCATCGGCGTTCATCGGCGTTCATCGGCGTTCATCGGCGTTCATCGGCGTTCATCAGTGGCTGAACTCAGAGCAAATTCGCAGCCAGCTCCTCGAAATTCTGCGGCGTCACCAAATGAAAGCGCAGCGACAGGCGGGTGAAGCCGCGCAGAATGCGGGTGAGATCGTCGGTGGGGATTTCGGGGCTGGCGAGGAACATGTTGCCGGAAGAGATGCGGAAGGGGAGCACGCGCCAATCGCGGACCACGCGGCGGGGCAGCGCACGGGCTACGTTGCTGCTGATGACCCAGGGCTCCAGGCGCCCCACAGGCAGGCTTTGCTGCAAGCTGAGCGCTTCGTACAGCTCGTCTTCGGTGATCACGCCGCGCTGCACCAGATATTGACCCAGGCGCGTTCCCGCCGTCAGATTTTCGAGCGCGCGGCGCACGTCCGATTCTTCGGCGTAGCCTGAGCCGATCAGGATCTCGCCGAGCTTGCGCTTGTGCTCCACCAGCGCGCCACGCGACGGGTAGGCGTGTTCGGTCTTCACCCATACCAGCGGCTCATGACGAATGCGGGCACGCGCATAGGAGCAGACCGCTTTCCAGGTTGCGGCGGTGTTGATCCAGTTGCCGTAGACCGAGCGCAGCGGGACGAAAAGCGCGAATCTTGGCCCGTATAGCCGCGCCGAGCAGGTCATGCGTACACTGCTTTGGACGATCTGGATGGCGAGCGTAGCCACCAGCAAGGAAGGAAACCGCGAATACTTCGCGAGTCCCCAGGGTGCCGGTGATTTGTGCCGCCACCCAGGTCAGCACGCCGTAAGCGAAGACGACATTGCTGAGCAGGCTGAGCGGATTTCCCAACAAGCCTTTGCGATCGCGCCAGAACCAGTAACGTTCGGACGCGCTTCCGCGCCAGCCGTTGCGTTCCCAGCATTGCAGGCCGATGCCGAGGATCCAGCGGGAGCGCTGCCGGATGGCGGAAGGCCGGGTGCGGGGGAAGAACTCGCGCGTGGCCACGATGCCGGCCCCGAGTTTTGTCAGCGGCACGAACATCTGCTTGCATTTGAGCTTGTGAAGGCGCAGGCCGTTTTCGTAATCCTCCGTCAGGCAGGCGGGTTCGAAGATCAGATTGTGCTCGGCGCTGGCCAGCATCTCGAGCGCGCGGCGCGTGTAACCGGTGCCCACTCCGTTGGAAGGAACAAAGCTGCCCATCAACTGCCGTGCGCGCATGTCCTTCATCTGCCACTCCGCGAATTCGTCGCAGTAAATGCCGTGGACCAGGTCGCCCAGGGGAGTGGGAAGGGGCAGCACCGGAATCTGCACCATGTCGTACTCGCCGGCGTAGGCATTGATCAAGGAGAAGGCTTGGGGATGGATAAGATCCTCGGCATCGTGCGTGACAACGATGTCGAAGCGCGTGCCGTGGTGTTCCTCGAAGAGCAACATGCGCTGGTAGATCCAATTGAGGCAGTCGGCTTTGGAGGTGGGTCCGTTGTGCGGGCAAACGGCCAGATGGACGTGCGGGAAGCGGGTTTCCAGGTCGCGGACGGCGTCGAGCGTGGGGTCGTCGTTCGGGTAGGCGCCAATAAAGAAGTGATAGTTGCCGTAATGGATGGCTGAGACATTGTGCTCCACCATGCCGGCGATAACGGAGTGCTCGTGCCACAGCGGGACAAAGATGGCGATCGTCTTTTCACCAGATCCGGCGATGGCCGGGGTCGCCGGCAGGCGCCGCGTAATCCAGGCCCATAGGCAAACGGCGTCCAAAGCCAGATCGTCCAGGCCGCTGACCAGAATGATGGACGCCAGCGGGAAGAGGCAGCGAGCAATCCCGGCGTCACACCGGGCCAGCCCATCGGCAAGAACCGCCCAGCAGGACGACAGAGCCCAGGACGATAAAGCCCAAGACGATAAAGCAAGGATCACCTAGGGAGAAGTGGCTGAGAAGGCGAAAGTTCTTGAGAGAATGTTGCAAAAGCTCGTAGTCGGGGATGTCCAACTCAAACCGGGATAGTTTCATTTGGGCCTTAGTGGGATTGTCCCGTCTATACAGTCACCGCCATTCTGTCGATTCAAAAGGCAACATGAAGCCTCGGCCGCGTGTAACGATCGTCAACTTCGTTCTAGTACTTAGTTTCTCCGGGTTTGCGGCCAAGGCCCAGACTCCAGCGGGCACTCCCTCACCCGGAGCCGTTGCTGCAAAAGAGAGGACGCTGCTGGCGGCCATAAGCGAAGCGGCGCAGTGGAAGCCGCTGGACCCCCGCGTGGCCAAGGCTCATCAGGACTTGGCGGACTACTATTCGGCCGAGCGACGCTATGCCGAAGCCGAAAAGGTCTATCAAAAGACGCTGGAGCTGAAAGAGGACATGCTGGGGCGCGCGAATCCGGCGATCATCCCGGCGGTGGACGACGTGGCGCGGGTGTGCTTCGCACAGATGAAATACGATCAGGCAGCGGATCTGATCGGACGTGAATTGCGGATCATGGAGCGTGAGTATGGGGACGACGATCCCAAGCTGGCGCCGTCTCTGGAGCAAGTGGCCAGGGTGCTGGAGGCGGCATCAAAATATCCGGATGCGGAAAAGTTTCTGGCGCGGGCCATCGCGATCCGCGAAAAGGCATTCGGCCCGGAGAGCGCGGAGCTGACGCCGGATTTGAGCGAACTGGCGCGCGTGGACGTTGCCAAGCACAATCTTCCGGCGGCGGAGGGGTTGTACCAACGAGTGCTCAAGATGCAACAGAAGAAATTTTCGCCCAACAGCCCGGAGCTGCTGCCCACGCTGGACGCACTGGCGGCGTTGAGTATGCAGCAGAACAAGGACGCCGAACCGTTGCTGAAGCAGACGCTGTCGATTCGTGAGGGCAACCTCGGGCCGAACCATATAGAGGTGGCCAGGAATCTGGACAAGCTGGCGGCTATCTATACCGGCCAGAAGCGCTTCGCGGACGCGCAAACGGTGAGCGAGCGGGCGCTGTTCATTTGGATGAAAGAACTGAAGCCGGGGAGTGCGGAGTTGGCCGAGAAGTATGAGAAGATGGCCGATCTCTATGCCGCGCTGAATCGGCCGGTGGACGCCGAACCGCTGGTCCAGCAAGTGTTGACGGCGCGCGAAAGCGATATGGTGGCAAGTTTGAACACCCTGGCCGCCATTTATGTCAGCCGGCAGAATCTGACGGAGGCCGAGCCGCTCTATCGGCTGTCGTTGACCATCTTGGACAAGAAAGGCGTGCTCAGCGGCAAACGGCCCCCATTGCTAAGCAGCCCCGACGACAATCTGGATTTACTGGCGCAGACGGCGCTCGATTATGCCGATTTGCTCAAGAAGATGCGGCGCAAGTCCGATGCGAACAAGATCGAGGCGCGCATTCGAGCGGTGACGGGGAAAAGCGCGACGCCGAAGAAGAAGGTGAGTTAAGTCACGGCCGCAAGTCCGCGGCGGTCGGATTCGGGTTCGGGCCGTGGAACAGCTTGTGCTTGAGGTCGGGCCAGAATTCCTTCAGCACTTGCGACGCAGAGTCGATTCCAATCTGCGTCCACCACGTTTCTATGTTATCGCCGACATTGCGCTGGTCGGGCGTGTAGGCGTTCGAGATGGCAGTGCCGGTTGCGTTGCCCAGGATTTCAGAAAAATTGAAGCGAGTGCCGCCCGCGTCCGTGTGCGTGACGAAGACTCGAGTGGCGGCGTACCACGTCCGCGACCATTTGCGGCCGTAGCCCCGGCGAAAATAGCGTGGGTCCTCGCGCAGCATGATAGGGAAGAAACCCTCCGTCATCATATTGCCGATAGCTTGATCGGCATACTCCACTCCCACACGGCGTCCGTAGCCTGCCCACCCCTGGCCGAAGGACGGATTCTCGTTGGTCAGCTGCCCGTAGCCCGCCAAGATTGCAGAAAGACCCAGCAGTGGATAGTCGAACGAATCCTTGGCTGCAATAGTGAGCTTCTGTTTCGGGGTGATCGGCATGTAGACCGCCGTCGCATTGGCGGTCCGATAGTTGGGCAGCACACCGAAAATACGCTTGTCGGGAGGCGGCGGTTCGGTTTGTCCCGGTTGGGTACCAGGTTGAGTAACAGGTTGAGTGCCAGGTTGAGTGCCAGGTTGAATCGCCGCGGGTTGCACCGGCGGCGAATCAGATACAGCCGGTGGCGTCGCATCTTGCCCCATCGCTGTGAAAGAACAAGCCAGCAAGATCGCGGGCCAAGAAAAGCTGGGCAGGGACAGGCGGTGTGAAGTCATGCAGTTGGAACGAAAAAATCAAAAACCGCAAAACGAGCGTCTTCTTATTGTACTAAGGTGGCGACGCGCGATGGCGTGATTCGTTACAGACTTTACGAAACCTTAAGTAACGTCCGGGCGGAAGCCGTGCTATTAGGGCTTGAGGGATGCCGTGTACGCCACGATGTCGAGCAATTCTTCGTCGCTCAGATTGGCGACCACCGGCTTCATCAGTTGAGTCCACGCGCCGTTCCGGGCACCCTGCTGCATGTCGTACATTTGGCGCGCCAGATAGCTGGGCGAACGTCCCGCGATCCCGGGGACGGGGCCAAGCCCTTTCAGACCCTCGCCATGACAAGCGGCGCATTGCGTGATTTTGCCGCCCTTGGTGGCCAGCGCTTCGCCCTTCTTGATGCTGCCCACGGGCACATAGGCGTTGAAGGGGGAATGATCGTCGCGCAACACCTCAGTGGCTTCGGCGTTCACCGGCGTTTCAAGTATGCGCATCCCAAGCGGTTCCTTCTCGTCGCCCTCCACCAGGAACATGCCGTTGTTGTTTTTCGTCTTCGGGGCCGTTTTGGTTTCGATCACCGTGATCCAGGGGGTCCACTTCATGGAACCGAAATACACGGCGGCCGCTTTGATCTCTTCGTCGGTCATTCCCTTGGCAAAGTTGGCCATGAGTTTCGCGTTTCCCTTGCGAGGCTCGGCGCTCTTACGCAGGTCGTTCTTGAAATCGTTCATGGTCTGAATAAAATATTCAACCGGCAAGCCCGACACCCCTGCGTTTTCCTGCCTGCCTTTGCCGTTGGGATAGTGGCACAAGCCGCAGGCCCACACGTCCGGTTTCTTGCCGTGGGCGACGACGTCGGGCATGGCCGGATGGTCGCCCGGATACCAGTCGGCCGGGCCGAAGCGGTCTGAGATTTGTGCGCGGGTAAATTGGGATGTGCTGCCCGAAAGATGTCTCAGCGTGGTGTCGGGCGGGGCTGGGGCCGCGGGTGGAGCGCCGGCGGGCGGAGCGGGCGGAATGGCGTAGGCCCACGGAATGGGGCCGTCGGCGGCGATTACCGGCAATGCGGCGACGGCAAGGATCACAACCGCGAATATGCTCTTCATAGAAGCTCCTTGATGTGCATTAGGGAACGATGTGCGTGAGAGAAAGACACCAGTTGGCGATCATATCACGCGGCGATTGGCGGCGGGGACACTCATCTCGTCAATTTCATCTCGCCAATTCGCGAAGACGTTTCAGGCGCTCGCGGTCGATGACGGCAGCGACGGAACACTCAGTCGGTTCGCCGTCATAGACCCAGATCCCACGCTCTTTCTTCAGAGCAGCCCGGCGGCGTACGGGCTTCTGGGCCGTGGGCCGCCTAGTCTTGTCGGGAGCAGGTCTCGTGGTCATGATCCACGATAGCAATGCGCGGCCTCTGCTAGGTTGAACGTATGACGCTCGAAGCCATCAAGGAAGCGATCAAGCACCTGCCGGAACAGGAACGATGGAAGCTCGCTGGCTGGTTTGAGGAGATGGAAGAAACGGCGTGGGATGAAGGTATTGAACGAAACTTCGCGCCCGGCGGCAAGGGTGAATTGCTCGCCAAGGAGATCCGCCGGGAGATCTCCGCAGGCAAGGCCCGACCTCTAGAAGAAGGCCTTGCGAAGCGACGCTGCTCCCCTTCGTGACCGTCATCGACGTTTCTTGGGGCAGCCTGAACTCCGGGACGTGTCATACGCCGCAAGGCACCATGCATAATAATAGTGAGAGGAGGGGCCATGGCCATCACGCTGCCGCTTGAACCTCAAGAAGAAGCAGAGCTCGAAGCAATTGCCCATGCCAAAGGTCTCTCGGTAGAGGCGTTAGTGCGTGAAGCACTGGAGGGCGTTCTCGCCCAAGCATCGGAGATTCCCGCCGATGCTCGATCTGGCTCCGCGTCGGGCGCCTTGCTCGTCTGCGCGATGCAGGCTTCTCCGTTTAAGGAGATGGATCTCGAAGCTGCCCGTTACTGACCGGTCATTTCCGCGCCTTCAGCAGCGCGCTCTATAGTCCGTTGATGTCGCTCGAATCTCAAGTCTGACGCTATATATTCGGCGAGCTTCGGAAGATCATTCCCCTTCGGAATCCTTCGCTTGCGCGAGATCCCCAGGAAGGCACCTAGAGCCAGACGATATACGAGCGGGGCAAGCCAGAAGAGACCAACTTTGAGGCCAGCCGGATTGAGTGACTTGGGTCGTACCGGGTTGCCGTGAAGGAAATCGCATCGCGCTCTATATAGTATGCCGTACAGCCAGCAGGGGAGCGTACGTCGCGGCCATGGCTTCTTCTTCTGACCCATATAGGCGGAGTACCTGCGCTGCCGAATTCTGCGATCGATGTGGGAAACGGAACCAAGGCAAGTATAGACGCTCCCGAGCCCAGCGTTTCCTTTGCGGGGGTGCGTTAGAATCTCAAACGCCGAAACCCACAATGCGATCATTCTGCCCAGATCATAGACCGTGGTGTCTATGCCGGCCGGAATTTGAGAAGCTTGGTTTGCCATATTCAGGGACCGGAAAAGCGCCCGGCCCTTCCAACGCTGCCGTTTGCCAAGATAGTGTCGCTTCCACCGCAGGAGCAAAGCGTGAAATAGCGGTTCGTCTAAATCTGCAAGCACCAGCGGCGAGAGTTCAGGCGACGACTGCCCGTGAAACTGCTCCACCACATGAAGGGCCTGGACGGCCGGCGTCGATTTAACAATGTGCACATTGTCCGTGCCGACCATCCATGGGTACAGCCCAAAAAAGTTCGAGTAACAGATGCGATGACGGTTACCGTTAACTGCGGCTGCGGCCCGGACATAAGGGATGACAGATATGGTCACCAGGTCGCGGAAGCTTGCCAGGGACTCAACTTGTCCGAATTTCGAGATGACATCATTTCGAACGATGAGGATAACCGGATCCAGGGTTACATTGAATGCATCGGTGAACCGAGAAATGAAATCCCGAAATACCGGGTGGGCATCACAAAACGCCTGCACACGGGGGGCATTGCGTGGTGCCAGCGCAACAACATCGCCGTCAACCGCCTGGTGTGCGGAGATATTGGGCAAAATCGCCGCCGGGGTCCAATCCATCAGATTCTGGCCTATCCCCCCTTCACCAACTCCAAAAACGCCTTCGCGGCGTGGCTCAAACTCCGCTTCGCCGGGCACACCAGCCGGATCTTGCGGTCCACCTTCAGCTCCTTCACCTTGATCTCGCGCAGCGCGTCCTGCGCCACGTCCTGCTCCACGCACATGTGCGGCAGAAAAGCCACGCCTTCGTTGCGCTGCACCATCAGGCGAATCGTCTCGACAGTCGGCATCTCGACGTCCATGTTGAGCTGGACCTTGTGGCGCTGGAACTCCTTGAGCACCACGTCGCGATAAGGCGACAAGACATAGTGTGCGATAAATGTTTCCATGCCCAGCTCGTTAATTGACACTTGGCTGCGTGTCGCAAACCGATGCTGCGGCGAAACGACGAAGGCCAGGTGATCGGTGTAGATCACCCTGGAATGCAGGCGCTCGTCGTCCGGATCGTAGCTGATGACGCCGAGTTCCAGATCGCCATCGATCAGCTGGGACGGAATTTTGCTCGACAGCGAACGCCGCACCTGCACCTTCACTTTCGGATAGAGCCGCCGATAGCGCTCGATGTGGCCGAGCAAATAGAGCGACGTCGATTCGTTCGCGCCCACGATCAGCCGGCCGGCGGAATTATCGCGCAGCTCCGACAGAGCGTTCTCCAACTCGCCCGAGAGGTTTTCAAAGCGACGCGCATAATCATAAACGATGCGGCCGGCGTCGGTGAGCAGCAGTTCCTTCCCCGAGCGGTCGATCAGCTTCTCCCGCAAATCCGATTCCAGCTTCTGGATCGCCAGTGAGATCGCGGGCTGCGTGCGCAGCATCTTCTCGGCCGCGCGCGAAAAGCTTTTCTCCGACGCCACAGTCAGGAAGACCTTGAGTGGATAGAGTTCCATAAGCGGCCTTTATGCTATGATTGTAGCTTATTCTGACCGCTTGCATTATAAATTTGCCAAATCACGAGCGCGCCCGCATAATGGGCAGCGTGAGGTAACGCGTAGGAGGACACATGGCCAATCGAGTCTACATCTTCGACACCACCCTCCGGGATGGTGAGCAATCGCCGGGCTGCAGCATGACCGTACCCGAGAAACTGCAACTGGCGCGAAAACTGGTGGAATTGGGCGTCGACATCCTCGAAGCCGGGTTCCCGATCGCCTCCGATGGGGATTTCGAAGCGGTGAATGCGGTGAGCCGTGAGTTCTCCTGGGTTCAGGTGGCGGCGCTGGCGCGGGCCAACAAGCTGGATGTGGAGCGCGCGGCGGCGTCGCTCAAGCATGCGAGTCGCCCAAGGATTCACACCTTCCTTGCCACCAGCGAGATTCACCTCAAATATAAACTGAAGAAATCGCAAGAACAGGTACTGGATGAGGCCGTCAGCGCCGTAGAGCTTGCGCGGCAATACACCGACGACGTGGAATTTTCAGCCGAAGACGCCACGCGAACAGACTGGAATTATCTGGAAGAAATCTCCCGCGCGGTTGTGGCGGCCGGAGCGCGGACGGTGAACCTGCCGGACACGGTGGGGTTTTCGGTGCCGGAGGAATATGGCGCGCTGATCGGCCGCATGGTCCGGGCGCTGGGCGACAGCGCCATTGTGAGCGTGCATTGTCACGACGACTTGGGACTGGCGGTGGCGAATTCAATTGCCGCGGTGCAGGCGGGCGCGCGGCAGATCGAATGTACCATCAACGGTATCGGCGAACGAGCCGGCAATGCGGCGCTGGAAGAGATCGTAATGGCGTTCAAGACGCGCCCGGACAAACTGCCTTTTGAGACCAAAATCGTCACCGAGCATATTTACGCCGCCAGCCAGATGCTCTCGCGGACCATCAGCTTTGGGCCGCAGCCCAATAAAGCAATTGTGGGTGAAAATGCTTTCGCGCACGAAGCGGGCATTCATCAGGACGGATACTTGAAGGAGCGCACCACCTACGAGATCATGGACCCGCGTAGCGTGGGCGTGCCGGAGAGCAAGCTGGTGCTGGGCAAGCACAGTGGACGGCATGCGCTGCACAAGCGCGCCGAGGATCTCGGCTTCCAACTTGGAAAAAACGATCTGGAGGCGCTGTACCATCGCTTCACGGCGCTGGCGGATCGCAAGAAGGGCGTGAGCAACGACGAGATCCTGGCTCTGTTGGACGAAGTGGTGGGCGCAAAAGCCGCCGCCGCGAATGACTAATACCAAGGTGGGGCGGACGCCCTCGTCCGCGCCGGCCCCCAAGGTCCGGCTTCGCAATCACGGAGTAGACGAGGGCCGACGTGGGCGTCGGCTGCGGTCCAGGGGGACCGCCCCACCGTCAGTTTAAAAAGAATGCAACTCAACATATTGATCCTACCCGGTGACGGAATCGGCGCCGAGGTCACACGGGAAGCAGTAAAAGTACTGCATAAAGTCGCCAGCAAATTCCATCACCAGCCGGTTTTGAGCGAAGGCTTGCTGGGCGGAATTGCGATTCATAAGACCGGCGGTCCGCTCCCGCAGGAGACCATCGATCTGGCGCTGAAGGCCGACGCCACTCTGATGGGCGCGGTGGGGCTGCCCGAGTTCGATAACGTGGCTCCGGATAAACGCCCTGAAAGGGGCCTGCTCGGGATCCGCAAGGTGCTGGGCGTGTACGCCAACCTGCGCCCGGTGCGGTCCTACAAGGCCCTGCTCGATTCATCCCCGCTCAAAAACGAACTGGTGGACGGCACCGACATGATCATCGTGCGCGAGCTCACCGGCGGGATTTATTACGGCACGCCGCGCGGCATTCAAGGCAGCGGAAACGACGAGCGCGCGGTCAATACGCTGTCTTATACGCGGCCTGAGATCGAACGTGTATCGCGCGTGGCGTTTCATCTGGCGCGCAACCGGCGCAAAAAGGTCACCAGCGTCGACAAGTCGAACGTGATCGAAACCTCGCAGCTCTGGCGCAAGGTGATCATTGAGGTGGCCGAGGAATTTCCAGACGTCGCCCTGGAACATCTGTTGGTGGACACAGCCGCGATGCAGTTGGTTTTGAATCCGCGGCGCTTCGACGTGCTGGTCACCGAGAACATGTTTGGCGATATCCTCAGTGATGAAGGAGCCGTGCTGGCCGGATCCATTGGCATGCTGCCCTCCGCCTCCCTGGGCGACAAGAAGCCATCCGGCGCGTGGGTGGGGCTGTACGAGCCGGTGCATGGCTCGGCGCCCGACATCGCGGGGCAAAGCAAGGCCAATCCGTTTGGCGCCATCGGATCGGTGGCCGCGATGCTCGAATACAGTTTTGGGCTGAAGGAAGAAGCGGCGGCCGTGAATCGCGCGGTGGAGACCGTGCTCAACTCGGGCCGGGTGACGGCGGATTTGAAGCCTGTGGGCAAGCCCGCAACGACCTCTGAAGTAGGAGACGCAGTAGTGGAAGCAATATGAGTAAACCTAGAACCATCATCGAAAAGATCTGGGACAACCACGTAGTCGCGGAGCGGCCGGATGCGCCATCGCTGCTTTACATCGATCTGCATTTGGTGCACGAAGTTACGTCGCCGCAAGCCTTCGACGGGTTGCGCGCCCGAGGTTTGAAAGTAAGAAGACCCGATCTGACCATCGCCACTACCGACCACAGCACGCCCACCACACCGCGCGGCTTTCCGATCCTGGATAAAATCGCGGCCACGCAGGTGGAAAAGCTCATACAAAACTGCAAAGACTTCGGCATTCATTGCTATCCGCTCGGAAGCGACAAGCAAGGCATCGTACACGTCATCGGTCCGGAGCTGGGATTGACGCAGCCTGGCATGACCGTGGTTTGCGGCGATAGCCACACCGCTACGCACGGGGCTCTGGGAGCGCTTGCGATCGGCATCGGCACCAGCGAAGTGGAGCATGTGTTGGCAACGCAATGCCTGCTGTTGAAGCGCTCGAAAACCTATCGGGTGCGCGTGGATGGCGCTCTGAAGCCAGGTGTATCGGCCAAGGATATTATTCTGGCGCTGATCGCCCGCATCGGAATCGGCGGAGCCACTGGTTCCATTTTTGAATATTGCGGATCGGCCATCCGCTCCCTCTCCATGGAAGAGCGCATGACGGTCTGCAACATGTCCATCGAGGGCGGCGCGCGCGCCGGATTGGTTGCCCCCGACGACACGACGTATCAATATGTTGCCGGCCGGCAGTTTGCGCCCCAGGGCGCTCGGGGGGACCAGGCGCTGGCGCGCTGGCGGCAATTGCCCACCGATGACGGCGCAACGTACGACAAGAGCATTACGATTGACGCGGCGTCGCTTGAGCCGATGATCACCTTCGGCACCAATCCCGGCATGGGCATTCCGATTCGGGGCGCGGTGCCCAATCCAACCGACATAACCGATCCTTTGGAGCGCGATTCGCTGGCGCGCGCGCTGGTCTATATGGATCTGCCGCCCGGGAAGCCACTGTTGGGGCATCCCGTGAACGTGGTGTTCATCGGAAGCTGCACCAATTCGCGGATCTCCGATCTGCGCATTGCCGCAAGCGTTCTCAAGGGGCGCAAAGTGAGTCCCCATGTTCGCGTGCTGGTGGTGCCCGGATCGCAGCAGGTGAAAGAGCAGGCGCAGGCCGAGGGTCTGGATCAGATTTTCCGCGACGCCGGCGCCGATTGGCGCGAGGCCGGATGCTCCATGTGCATCGCGATGAATGGCGATCAATTGGAGCCGGGCCAATACAGCGTTTCGACAAGTAATCGCAATTTCGAAGGACGGCAAGGGAAAGGCGGGCGAACGTTCCTGGCAAGTCCGATGACCGCCGCGGCATCCGCCATTTCAGGCAAAGTGAGCGACGTACGGGAGCTGCTATAAATGGAAAAGTTCACTCCGTTTGAAAGCCGCATGGTCATGATCCTGCGCGACAACATCGACACCGATCAGATAATCCCGGCGCGGTTTTTGAAAACGATTTCCAAAGTCGGTTTGGGCGATCAGCTTTTCTACGACTGGCGTTACGATGCCGAGGGAAAACCGAAGCCGGATTTTGTGTTGAACCAGCCGGAATCGAAAGCGTGCCAGGTTTTGCTCGCTGGCGATAACTTCGGCTGCGGCAGTTCGCGCGAGCATGCGCCGTGGGCGCTGACGCAATACGGTTTTCGCGCGGTAATCAGCACGTCGTTCGCGGATATCTTCAAGGGAAATTCGCTGAAAAATTCGCTGCTGCCCATCGTGGTGCCGCACGACGCTCATGTTGAGTTGATGCAGAACCCGGACGCGCGGGTGAAAGTGGATCTGGCGTCGCAGACGCTGACGCTCCCCAGCGGCCGCAAGGTGGAGTTTCCCGTGGACAGCTTCGCCAGGCATTGTCTGCTCGAGGGCATCGACGAGCTGGGATACATCCAGCAGCAGGAATCGGCGATCGCGGCGTATGAGGCGTCGCATCCGGCGGCGATTGATACGCGGGCGTAGTAGCAGGGTATCGAGCGCGCCGACCAGGGCTTATACCTCACAGAGCGAAGTGCTAGACAGCTTAGGTACTCAGCATTCTCGTAGATCGGCAAGAAGTTGCGGCTCCCGGAGAGCCTGCACAATCACAGACTTTGTGGTCTCCTTCACCAAGGCCAGCGCGTGGTCGTAGCTCTTGAGAAGCTGGAGATCTTTGGTGAAATCCGGAACGCCCCCATGCGCCACCTTACTGCGGCAAGCGTACATTCGCTTCCAGATTTTCTCAGCGCACGTGTTGCCGAACGCACCGTAATCTATCGGATGAGGTAATCTGTGGTTCAGCAGGTTCAGTTTCTTCGCGATCTGCCTTGTGATTGTATCGTATGGATCCGTCGGCTTGGGTGCGTGTGTGAGGAGAGACTCAAGGATCGCGAAATACCCAACGAAGCGAAGGGAGACTCGTGAGGAAGTCCCTTGAGAGCGCTCAATTGGGCGAGGAGCAGCCGCGGCTCAACCGATTTTGAATCATGCCTCGGAAGTAGCGCCCGGATAGCAGCTATCTCAGCAACCCGTTCACTGTCGATCTCGACGAAGAACTGCCTATTGTGAGATGCTCGCCTAAGAACCTGAAAAAGGCGATCAGGATGGAATCCGAGTCCGGACCCCATGAAATGGGGCGAATATATGATCGTGAAGGCAATTTCAAGTTCCACTCGAGCGAGGTCGGAGGCCTGCTGAAGCTCCCAAGAGTCAAATTCGGGCCCCGAAACGCGATGACAAAGTATCGCCATTGAGCCTCAGGCAGAGGCTCCAGCGGGCCTCTTGTCGGGTAGGGCCATGGGCATTCCCACAGGTGCGTGGTCAATGGGTCCGTGAAAGCGGCCAGATTCTTGAGAGTCTGTTTGATTTCGGCGATCTCTCTGGTAGCTGCCCGGCGAAGATTATGCCCCTCGACCAGCTCAAAGCTGGACGCTCCGATGAGCGCGTTAACATTCATCACGAAGGCGTAGCTGTCCGGCAGCTCCGCTGATGGGGACCCCTCTGATGGATCGTGTTCTGTGCTAGCTGGAGACATCTTGAGCCCTGACGAAATATGAATAGCAGTCTACCTCTTACGCATCAGGGAGGGGATTTCGAAAGTGTAATCAGAAGCGCGGTCCGGGCGCGACGCGACTGTCCGGGACGCACCCAAGTCGATTTGGCGCAAGCATACAGAAAGGCTGGTTCTCAGTACAAAGCTCGGTCTTGGCGATTCTGTTTTGGCTATGGCTTCGGCTTCTTAAGAAAAGCTTTTCTCTGAACCCGCTTGCCGTTCAGAACTCGCGCGATGAGGATTTTCCCTGGCAGGGCGCGATAGTAGATCAGATAATTCCCCATTAATGATCTGGTGACGATTATTTGGCTAATGGCGAGGAGTCAAAAATGGCGGGTAACGCGGCCGGATATCTGTGTTTGCAGGTGCCCGGCCGATCTCACCTCACCATTATTCCCTGCGGTCTCAGAGCGAATCGAGCCAGTTCAGCAACTCCACCTCGCGTTTCCATCGCGGCGGTTTGCTGGGCCGGGCGGAAGGATCTACTTTCTCCAGAGCCTTGCGTTTGGTTTCCAGGCTGGCCCTGGCGTAGATGTTTGTCGTGTCGAGACTCTCGTGCCCGAGCCAGTCGCGAATCACTGTTACGTCGATACCAGGTAAGCATACGGTTCACGACGAAGGCATCGTGCCGACTCCCCGGTCATGCCGACTTTCTCCAGAGCGGACTCGCCTGCGTGCCGTCTGGCGCGGAGTTCCGTGTCGAGCTGACCGGTCGAAGTCGGCATAATCCGGGTGTCTTCTCGCTACTGGCATGAAGCTAGTAATGGAGAAGATTAATGCCGAAAGATTCCTTTGAACGCCCCGAGACAGACCCACGCCTGCGAGACAGCCCATTGGTTTCGCACCTCGCACCGTTTGCAACTTCGCTGGTTGAAAACGGCTATGTGAAGTCGACCGTGCAGTCGAAACTGAATTTGCTGTCGAGTTTTGGCCAGTGGTTGGAGCGACGACGATTATCAATCACAGATTTCTACGAGCAGTTGGCTGAAAGATTCATCGCTTACAAATGCCGGAAGGGCCGAGTCCACAGGGGGCATCGAGAAACACTTTTGCAGTTTTTGGGTCATCTTCGAAAGCTTGACGTGATTTCCGCTCCGACTCCGGCTTGCGATGACTCTCCGTTGGCCGCCATTCTGACGCGATACGAAAGGCATTTGCGGTCCGAACGTGGGCTTGCCGCCGCCACCGTCATCAATTACTTGCCGTGCATTCGCAAGTTTCTGATCGAACGCTTTCGAGAGAAGCCGCTAATCATCGGCGAAGTCAGATCATCAGATGTTTCCGGCTTTATTTTGCGGCAGGCACCGACCATGAGCCCTCGAAGGGTACAACTGGTTACCGCCGCTTTCCGCTCTTTCTTCCGCTTCCTTTTTCAAAACGGGGAACTGCAGGTCAACCTGGCTCTTTCGGTGCCCTCCGTCGCCGATCGGCGCCTGGC
>Ga0302325_10003280_pt1 | contig 38342 bp, 28 predicted proteins | sample Palsa_T0_2_FD_201948 | JGI IMG/M metagenome (GOLD analysis project Ga0302325, IMG submission 201948) | Peat permafrost microbial communities from Stordalen Mire near Abisko, Sweden - Palsa_T0_2 | ecosystem: Environmental > Terrestrial > Soil > Palsa > Peat permafrost | place: Sweden: Abisko...
CGATCAGGATGGCCACCACCGCGGGCAGGATGTAGGGGTGCAGTGCCGGCAGCGCGATGTCCAAGCCTTCGACTGCCGACAGCACCGAGATGGCCGGCGTGATCGCCCCGTCGCCGTAGATCAGCGCGGCGCCGAACAGCCCTACCGCAACAATCGCCGGCCGTTGATGTTTCTTCAGCGCCAGCAGCGACATCAGCGCCAGAATGCCGCCTTCGCCGTCGTTGTCGATACTCATCGCGATGATCACGTATTTCACCGTGGTGATGATCACGAGTGTCCACACAATCAGCGACAGGACCCCCAGGACGGCCGAGGGCGCCGGATGGTCGCCGGTGAGGTTGAGAACCGTCTTGAGCGTATACAGCGGGCTGGTGCCGATGTCGCCAAACACGATGCCCAGCGCCGACAGGCCCAGCAATGCGCCGCCGGCCTGGCCATGCCTGCGAGTTGCGGCGGCCGGCGTCGGCGTGACCGCAGACTGCGGCTCGCACGGCACCGGGTTCGCCTCTTCACTCACCGGCATGCAGCCTAGTCAGCGAAACTTGGGGCATGATTAAGTTTATAAATATCTCGTAACGCATTGTTATATAAACACTAACATCCATGATAGAAATCGTCTTGATCAGGTCGTTGCATGCACGGCCGCCAGCAGCAGCGGCGTCGTAAACGCCGCAAACACGTTCGATAGCACGATGCTGCTGGCGATCGTGCCCTGAATCGCCCGAAACTGCACCGACATCAGATACACATTGACTCCGACAGCCATCGACGCCACCAGCACCAGCGCCCGCAACTCCACCGCCGACAGTGCCAGCGCGATCGCGAGCGACCACACCACCAGCGGCTGCACCAGCAGCTTGAGCGCGCAGACCGTCAGGGCGGATGCCCATTGCTGCTTGATCGGAAACGCAGCTAGTCCCATGCCCATGGCCAGCAGCGCGGCGGGTGCGGCTACGTTTCCGACCGCCAGCAACGCGCCGTCGGCCATTGCCGGTAGCCGCAGACCCAAGCGGCCGACCGCGGAACCGACAATGATCGCGATGATGATCGGATTCCTCAGCAGGCTCCACGCCGTCTTGGCGAATCCAGAAGGACTGAAACAACCGTGTCGCGACCATTCGACCGATACACTGACCAGCGTCCACAGGATCAGAGCGTTGAACACCAGTAACAGCGCCACCACCGGGATCGCGGCCGCGCCCAGGGCGAGCTTCGCGATCGGCAGTCCGGTCAGTACGATGTTGGAGAACACGCCTCCCAGCCCGAACACCGACTGCGAGGCGCCATCGAGGCTGAACAGCCACGCGGCAGCCGCGCGGCCGATCACAAACACGATCACGCAGCTGCCGAAGTAGGCGATCAGAATGCGACCGTGCGCTGCCGGCAGCGAACTCTGGTGGCTCATCACTTGAAACAGCATGGCGGGCAGCGCTATCGCGAATACCAGGCTCGAAATGCGGTGGCTCCATTCCGGCCGCCACCATGGCAGGCGCGCCACCAGGTAGCCGGCAGCCACCAGGCCGTACAGCGGCGAAGACAGCTTGAAGAATTGCCACAGTACAGTCATGCGGGTGATTGTAGGTTCGGCCGCCGTTTGGCGGCGCCGGCTGCAGCCGCCAGGGTGGCAGGCATCAGGGTGGTGCTAGTTCCCCGAGCCGGCGACAACCCGCTGCGTCTGCTCTCCGAGGCCTTCGATTCCAAGTCGCATCTGGTCGCCGGCCTGCAGATACACGGGCGCTGGCTTGATTCCCATGCCGACGCCCGGAGGCGTGCCGGTCGTGATGAGGTCGCCGGGCTCGAGCGTCATGAAGCGGCTGATGTAGGCCACCAGCGCCGCGACACCGAAGATCATGGTGCGCGTATTCCCGCTCTGGCGGCGCTGTCCGTTCAGCTCCAGCCACAACTGCAGATTCTGCGGGTCAGCGACTTCATCGGCGGTGACCAGCCACGGGCCGACCGGTCCGAACGTATCGCAGCCCTTACCCTTGTCCCAGGTGCCACCGCGTTCGAGTTGGTATTCGCGCTCGCTGATGTCGTTGACGACACAGTAGCCGGCCACATGCTTGAGCGCGTCGGCCTGATCCACATAGCGCGCCCGCGTTCCGATGACGACGCCGAGTTCGACCTCCCAGTCCGATTTGCGCGATCCCCTGGGCAGCAGCACGGCATCGTTCGGCCCATTCAGACAGCTGATGGCCTTGGTGAACAACACCGGCTCCTGCGGAACCGGCAGGCCAGCCTCAGCGGCGTGATCGGCGTAGTTGAATCCTACCGCGATGAACTTGCGAATTCCGGCGACCGGAACGCCCAGGCGCGGCTGACCGGCCACCGCCGGCAGGGTACTGCAATCGAGCCCCGAGAGCCTTCGCAGCGCATCGGGAGCGAGTTGCTCGGGGGTCAGGTCAGGCAGCCTGTCCGACAGATCGCGCATCACGCCATCGGGCCCAAGCACACCAGGCCGCTCCTGACCCGCAGGACCGTAACGCAGGAGCTTCATGGTTCAGCGATGCGATACGGTGACCATGAGGTACACCGTGCGGCCGGGTTCCGGCTCGTAGTAGCGCATGTTGGTTTCATTGACGATCACCGAGCCAACGTAACTGCGGTTGCCGATGTTGTCCAGGCGCAGCGATTCAGTGAAATCCCAGAGCGATCGCTGCTGCTCGATGCCAGCCTGCAGATTGGCCAGCCAGTAGCCGGCGGCGGCCTGGCTATCGAGATCATTGGCGTACAGCTGGGCACGGCCGATTCCCTCGAGTGTGACCCAGAAGTCATGCGGCGCACGCCGCCAGGTCAGCCCGGCGTACAGCGTATCGGCCGGAACGGCGGGGATCCTATGGCCGGCGCCGACTTCCACCGGCACGCAGGGCACGACGATGCAGGTGGTATAGGACTGTAGCGTCAGCGCCTGAATGTAGGTGTAGGCCAACTGGCTGCTGAATCCGTGGCCCCAGTCGCTTTGGAATTCGGCCTCCACGCCGCGGCGCTGCGTAGCCGGAATGTTCTGGTAGACCGAACGACCGGCGGCATCCGACTGTACCGCCAGCTCATCTTCGGTGTGGATATAAAAACCGGCCAGTGTGGCGCGCATGCTGGTTGTGCCGGCCTTGAGCCCGAGCTCGTAGTTGTCGCTGCGGGCGGTCTTCAGCGCGAAGTTCAGGCCCGGCAGGCTGCCGTTGGTGGAGCGGTAGGCGAGCTCGTCCAGTGTGGGAGTTTCAAAACCCTTGCCGTAAGAGCCGTACAGATCCAGGTGCGCAGCGGCACGGTAGGTCAATCCGGCGACCGGGTTGACGCTGCCATAGCGCACGCCGCTTTCGCTGGGTGCGCCGGCTTCGATCAGATGATCGTCGGAGGCAACCTCCACCACGCTGTTGCGCACTCCCGCTTCCAGCCGCCAGCGCTGAGCCGGGTCCCACTGCAGCTGCAGGTACTCGTCCAGGTCATAGACCGTATTGGTCTCATCCTTGCGCAGCGCACCTTCGATCCCGAGCTCGTTGCCGATGAAATTCAGATAGCCACGGCGTCCCTCGGTCAGATCGTCGTAGCTCGCCCCGACGGTGATCTGCAACGGTGTGTCCGCTACGCGGCGCTGATCGGTCAGGTGCACGTCCGCACCATAGTAGCCATGCACCAGCGCAATCACCCCACCCGGATTCGTGGGCGAACCCTCAGTGGCTTTGGGGATCGCCTGATACTGCGTGGTGTCGCGGCCACCGCCATAGAGCATGGCGCTCAGCTGATCGGTCGCGCTCAGGGTGCGCTCATAGTGCGCGCCAAGCTGCTCCTGCTGCACTGACTTGCGCGTGTTGTAGGCGATGGCATTGGCGCCGGCCTGCTCACGATCGCTGGCGAGCTGCGCGCTGGTCAATCCCAGCGGATCCTGCGCATTCGGCAGGTCGATCGCATTGGCGATCAGCGTCAGGCTGGAGGAATCATCCAGCCGCCAGTCGACCTTGGCATTGAAGACACTGCGCTCGGCCGCGCTGTGGTCGCGATAGCCGTCGGTGGCAAAGTGGTACGCGTCCACCACAAGATTGAGCGCGCCAGGCGCCCCGCGCATCACCTCCAGCGCGTAACGCTGCGTGTCAAAGCTGCCGTACTCGGCGGTGGCGTCAACGCGCGTACCCGGTGGTGCGTCCTGCGTGAAGATTGAGATCACACCGCCGGATGAGTTGCCGTACAGCGCCGAGAACGGCCCGCGCAATATCTCGACCCGATCGGCGGAGCCGAGATCGAAATTGGAGAATTGCCCCTGGCCATCGGGCATCGTGCCGGGAATACCGTCGGCATACAGGCGCACTCCGCGCACTCCGAAGCTCGAGCGGGCGCCAAAGCCGCGCACCGATATCTGCAGATCCTGCGCGTAGTTCTGGCGATTTTGAGCATTCACACCCGGCACACCAATCAGCGGCTCGGACAGATTCACCAGCAACTGGCCCTCCCTGATCTGTTGCCGGCCGATCAGGTCGATCGACATCGGCAGATCCGCACTGGCCGCCGGCACCCGAGTCGCCGTGATCACGACCGGCTCGAGACTGAAGGCGGCGGTCGCCGCGCCGTCGGCGGCCGCCACGCTGGCCGTGGTCGATGCGTTGGCCGCCGTCCCTGCATTGTCGACCGCGGTCGCGGCGCGGGCGCTGGCGCATGCAAGCAGCAGCGCGGCACAGACACGGGTCATGCCGGCGTTAGCGGATCGAATAGTCAGCATGTTCAGTTGCAACGGCCCTAACTATCCTGGCTGGTGATTCGCCGCCGGGACGGGTACCGGCGTTACTTAGACTAAGTCTAAGTATTAGTCTGGCGTCGATCGAAGATTTCTTCAACCAAGGGCCGCCAGCACTAGTCGGATTCCTGCGCTCCCGATCTGCAGGCCGGCGCGGCAGCGGACCTCGCTGCAGCGGCATTCACCGCCAGCTCGAACACCAACTGTGCATTATCGGAGCGTACGCCGGCTGGTCCCTGCAGCCCTGCTGCCGCCTCCCCGAGCGCCCCCTGCCACACGATCCTATCGTCGATGGCGGCGCTGAGCTCATCGCCCTGCAGGTTGGCGCGCAGACGGTGCGATTGCCCGGACGCCAGCGCCGGAATCGGCGCGCTGTATCGCGGTTTCAGGTTCTGGTAGCCGCGGTTGCCGCACTCGGCGCTGGCGTGCTGGCCGGGGTTCCGCTTGAGCGATACCACCAGTCGCGACTGGGGCTCGATGCGCCACATGACGTAGACCAGGTTACAGGCATCCTCGGCGCGCAGCTTGAGTCCGAACTGGCGACGCGACTCGCCGGAGTCCAGGCGCGCCTCGCTGCTCGTGGCGCCCAGATAGGTAAAGCGGATCTCGGCAGCCTCGGCCGACGGCTGATTGACGTAGGCGCGCAGCTTGGGAGCCTTGACCGACAGCCTTCGACCCGACGCCGGCTCGACGCTGCCTTGGGTGACGCACAGATCCGTGCGCGATACCGCGTTCAGCGTCGCCGCCACGCACGGACGGCACAGAGCACAGACAAGCAGCGAACACAGCCCCAGGCAGCACGCCGGCAATTTTCTCATGTGCTTCACCCGATGATACGATGCAGTTGAGCATGAGGCCGGCAGGACACATCAGGTCCTAAAGGGCGCGGCACGGCAGCGGGGAAGCATAACCGACCGGAGGAAGCTGCGATGATACTGGGAATGTCGACCGCCTCGTTCACGCTGTTCCACGTGATCTTGAGCCTGATCGGTATTGTCTCCGGCCTTATCGTGATGGCCGGCATGTGGGCACGCAACAGGCTCGACGCCTGGACTGCGCTGTTTCTGGCCACCACTGTGGCGACCAGCGTGACCGGGTTCCTGTTTCACTCCGCAACATTTGGACCGCCGCACGTGATCGGCCTGATCTCGCTGCTGCTGCTGGTGCTGGCGATTCTCGCCCGCTACTCCTACCACCTGGCCGGATCCTGGCGCTGGATCTACATCGTCACCGCCATGCTGGCGCTGTATTTCAACGTGTTCGTGGCCGTGGTTCAGGCGTTTCAGAAGCTGCCGCTGCTGCAGCCGCTGGCACCTACCGGAACCGAGCCTCCGTTTGTCATCGCCCAGGGACTGGTGCTGGTGGCGTTTGCGCTGTTCACGGTGTTGGCGCTGAAGCGTTTCTACCCGCCCAGGGACAACGCGGCGGTCAGCATGCGGGTGTCCTGAAGCCGCCGAACGTCAGGGTCGGCTTATGGCACGCCGGCCACGCGCAGCACGAAGAACAGACCGGCCGCAAACAGCGCCGCGCCCAGCAACACGCACACCGGCAGGGTGAGCACCCAGGCCAGGATGATGTTGCGCACCGTCTCTTTCTGAATCCCGGAGCCGTTGGCGACCATCGTGCCGGCGATACCCGAGGACAGTACGTGGGTAGTGCTGACCGGCAGTCCGAGAATATCGGCCGCCTCGATGGTGCCGAACGCGACCAGCTCGGCGCAGGCGCCCTGCGCGTAGGTCAGATGCGCCTTGCCGATCTTCTCGCCCACCGTGACTACGATGCGCTTCCAGCCGATCATGGTGCCGAAACCCAGTGCCAGCGCGACCGCCACCTTTACCCACAGCGGAATATAGTTGGTCAGCCCCTTGAGCGACTTTTGGTAGTCGGCCGCCGCCTTGGCATCCACCATCGTGGGCAGCTGCTTGGCCTTGATCATGCGCGCCAGGGTTTCCGATACCAGGTAGATGTCGAGCCGCAGTGAGCGACGTTGCATCGCCGGCACGGTCGAGAGCTCCTTGATGCCATTCAGGCCCGCCGCCACGCGAGCGTTCGCCAGCGCAAGCGCCGGCAGCGTGGTGTCGCTCACGTGTCCGGTGCGCAGGTACGCCGTCAATTGCTTGTGGGCGATGTCTGTCTCGCCAGCGCTGGCGCCGACTGCCGCCGCTGGCCCGAATGATTGCGAGAACACCACCGCAGACGCCTCCAGCTGCTGCAGCGAGCCGGCGCTGGCGCTCATATTCAGCGCGAATGCGGCTGGCACGATGCCCACCAGAATGAGCACGATCAGACCCATGCCCTTCTGGCCGTCGTTCGATCCATGAGCAAAGCTGACGCCGGTGCAGGTCAGCACCAGCAGGCCGCGGATCCACCATGGTGGCGGGGCTTTGCCGGTTGGAGCCTGGTACAGCTCGGGGCGCCGCAGCAGCGCTTTCGCCAGCAGCAGCAGCAAGCCTGCCAGCACGAAACCGATCAGTGGCGAAAATATCAGTGCCTTGACGGTGTCGGCGACCTTGGACCAGTTGACACCGTCGCCGAAGGCCGCATCCGGGCTCAGCAGCGAATTCATCAGCCCGACACCGACAATCGAGCCGATCAGGGTATGCGAACTGGAGGCCGGCAACCCGAGGTACCAGGTGCCGAGGTTCCAGATGATCGCCGAGACCAGTAGTGCGAATACCATGGCAAAGCCGGCGCCGGAGCCGACGTTGATCACCAGTTCGACCGGCAGCAGCGCCACGATACCGAAGGCGACAGCACCTGAGGAAGTCAACACGCCGATCAGGTTCCAGCACCCGGACCACACCACGGCCACCGGCGGTTTCAAAGAGTTGGTGTAAATGACCGTGGCCACCGCATTGGCGGTGTCGTGGAAGCCATTGACGAATTCAAAACTCAACGCCAGCGCCAATGCAAGACATAAAAGTACGGCGGTCGGCACGTCGATGCCCAAGCTGGTCAGCACAGGTAACCTCTGGAGTCAGTCGTAGAACGTAGGTCGTAGATCGTCGGTCGTTAGTCGTTGATATTGTTCCGGTGGCGGCCGATGCAGATTATGGCGGCCAGATGACGGTTGTATGACAGGCGACTGGCGACCCTGGCGGCAGCTAAGCTGCCGGCGGGCTCAAGGATGTATGTCGAAAGACTCAAGCTGCACGGCAGCGACTGGGCGAGGTACTTCGCGCCGGTCGCATTCTGCATTTATCTGGCGGCGATCTGTATTGCGCTCATCGTCACCGCCGCGTTCCTGCACAACCTGCGCGAGGCGCTGGCGGTCAGCGCCGCGGCAGCGTTCGGGCTGCTGCTCTCGGGTGGGCTCGGCATGGGGGTGCTGGGCATGCAACTGCACGAGCTGCGCTATCTGCCGGTGGCCACCGACTTCGGCAGCGAGGCGAACATCGAACTGGTGCGCCGCGTGGCCCATGAAACCAGCTGGCAGCTGATGCGCGAGCTGCCCGGGCGGCAACTGGAATTCCGTACTGCGGACTCGATGCTGCAGCTGGGCGAGCTGGTGGTGGTGCTGTTTCGCGAGCAGCAGGTACTGATCGCCTGCATCTGTGACCCTGGCGTTGGCTTTTCGCTGGTGGGGCGACGTCGCTGCCAGCACAACCGCGAGCTGCTGAGGCGCGCCGTGCTGCGGGAGCCGTCTTAAGTAAACCCGCTCGCGCGCCGCGCGCAGACTCGAAACGGCCTGACGTATCATGGCGGCAACAGGCTGATACTGAAGACGCCTGCCCGCGCCGCTCAGCTGCACGGTCGAACGATGCGATGGATTGGGGGAAGTTGAATGGACCATGCAACACGCTTGTATCAGGTGCCGGCCGAATTCGCGGCCCGGGCCCGGGTCGATGCCAAGCGCTACGCGGCCGACTACGCGCGCAGTGTGAGCGATCCGCAAGCCTTCTGGGGCGATGTCGGACACCGGCTCGACTGGATCCGCCCCTACACCAAGGTCAAGGATGTGTCCTTTGGGCTTCAGGATTTTCACATTCGCTGGTACGAGGATGGAACGCTCAATGTCGCCCACAACTGCCTCGACCGGCACCTGGCCGAGCGCGGCGATCGGGTGGCGATCATCTGGGAAGGCGATCGGCCCGGGGAGTCGCGCAAAATCACCTACCGTGAGCTGCATGCCGACGTCTGCCGCTTCGCCAACGTGTTGCGGGAGCTGGGGGTGCGCAGGGGCGATCGCGTAACGATCTATCTGCCGATGATTCCGGAGGCCGCAGTGGCGATGCTGGCCTGCTCCCGCATCGGCGCCATTCACTCGGTGATATTCGCCGGGTTCTCGCCCGAGTCGATTGCCAGCCGCATCGAGGACTGCGGCTCGCGCATCGTCATCACGGCCGACGAGGCCCTGCGCGGCGGCAAGGTTATCGCGCTGAAAAGAAATGTCGACGCCGCGATCGCGCTGCGCGCCGACAGCCCGGTCGCCACCGTGGTCGTCGTGCGGCGCACCGGCGCCGACGTGGCGGTGGTCAAGGGGCGCGACGTCTCCTATGAAGAGTTGATGGCCAAGGCCGCGGCCGACTGCCCGATCGAGGAAATGGGCGCCGAGGATCCGCTGTTCATCCTCTATACCTCCGGCTCCACCGGCAAGCCCAAAGGCGTGCTGCACACCACCGGCGGCTACTTGGTGTTCGCTTCCTATACGTTTGAGAACGTGTTCGACTACCGCGACCAGGACATCTACTGGTGTACCGCCGATGTCGGCTGGGTCACGGGACACAGCTACGTGGTCTACGGTCCGCTGTCATGCGGTGCCACGACGCTGATGTTCGAGGGCACACCGAAATATCCCGACCCGGGACGCTTCTGGCAGGTGTGCGACACGCACCAGGTGACGATTCTGTACACCTCCCCGACCGCGATCCGCTCACTGGTGGCCGAGGGCGATCAGTGGGTACGGCAGCATCAGCGCAAGTCGCTGCGGCTGCTCGGCAGCGTCGGCGAGCCGATCAATCCGGAAGCCTGGGAGTGGTACCACGGCGTCGTGGGCGATGGCCGCTGTCCGATCGTAGATACCTGGTGGCAGACCGAGACCGGCGGCATCTTGATCACACCGCTGCCGGGTGCGACTGCGCTGAAACCCGGCTCGGCCACCCGTCCGTTCTTTGGCATCGAACCGGCAATCGTCGACGCCGCCGGAAAAGTGCTTGAGGGCGCTTGCGCCGGTAATCTGGTGTTGCGCGACAGCTGGCCGGGGCAGATGCGCAGCGTTTACCGCGATCCGCAGCGCTTCATCGACACCTATTTCCGCACCTATCCCGGCAGCTACTTCACCGGCGACGGCGCGCGGCGCGATGAGGACGGTTACTACTGGATCACCGGGCGCGTGGACGATGTGATCAATGTCTCCGGGCATCGCATCGGCACCGCAGAGGTGGAAAGTGCCCTGGCTTCGCACCCGCTGGTGGCCGAAGCCGCCGTGGTCGGCTATCCGCATGACATCAAGGGCCAGGGCATCTACGCCTACGTCACCCTCAGCACCGGCAATGATCCTTCGGACGAGTTGCGGCGCGCGCTGCTGCGTATCGTGCGCGATCAGATCGGCGCGTTTGCCGCGCCCGATGTGATCCAGTGGGCACCGGGCCTGCCGAAGACCCGCAGCGGCAAGATCATGCGCCGTATCCTGCGTAAGATCGCGGCCAATGAGACCGAGCAGTTGGGGGACATCTCGACGCTGGCCGATCCTTCAGTCGTGTCCCAGCTGGTCAGCGAGCGGCCGAGGTAGCCATCAGCAGCGCCGGAAGGGCGCGTAATCCCTTCCGGCGCTAAAGAGCGCATCGGCAGCCGCCCAGCGGCTGCCTGCGATCACACACGGACTATCAGCCGCCTTCGACCTGCTTCTTCAGGTTCGCCAGACCGCCCTGGTAAACCCCCGTGATCAGTTTCACGCCGGCCGCGTCGCTCTCGGCGTCCGGAGGATTGTCGGCCGGATTTTTGCGCTTGAAGGTGCTGGACCAGCGCACCAGCGTGGTGCCGTCCTTGTTCGCCATCACGTGCAGCGTAGACACATAGTCCTTGATCGGAAACGGCGTATCGACAAATTTGTATGTGAACGAATGCCTCGCGTCGCTGAAGGACAGCAGTTTTTCCTTGATGACCGGACCGTCCTTGATCGACAGCGCACGCACGGCGCCGGGCATGTTGTCGGTGCCTGTGACGATCTCATCCTTGGCGATGGCCGGGTGCCATTTGTCGAGACCACCAAAATCCTTGCAGGCTGCCCAGACCTTGTCGGCCGGCGCATTGATGGTGACGGTCTCAACGACCTTGAGCTGCTTCGGCGCCGCATATGCCAGGCACGGAGCCACCACAGCTGCCAGTGCCGCCACGGCAAAAGCCCTTTTCATAGATATCCCCTTTCGAATAAGCGTTGGTGTAGTCAGGAAGCGCGCGACTATACCGTAGCCGGAATGCCGCCGCTCGACGGCGGGTCGGCCTGAGAATGAATTTGAGAATGATTCTTATTTGACCGTGGTCGCGATCGGCCAGCGGTAGTGCTCAGTCGATTCCCTCGGGGGGGACTCTGATTTCGCTCGGATCCCTGGCCAGACGGGCCGCGAGCAGTGCGGCCTGGGTCCGGTTGGAGGCACCGAGTTTGCGCAGGATGGCCGTCATGTGTGCCTTCACGGTGGCCTCCATGATCTGCAGATCGTAGGCGATTTGCTTGTTCAGCCGCCCGGAGCACAGCAGACCGAATACTCTGAACTGCTGTGGGGTGAGCTGCGCCAGGCGCTGGGCCACATCCAGCGCACCGGCATCGGCCACCGGCTCAGCTTCCGATCCCATCCCTGCAGGAACTACGATTTCACCGCGCAGGACCGCCTGCACGTTATCGCCAATAGTGGCGGCATCGGCCGCCTTGGAGACGAAGCCCTGGGCGCCGAACGCCAGTGCCTGGCGCACGGTGTGCGCATCATCGGTCGCCGACACCACGATTATCGGCAACTCCGGGTGCGAGCCACGCAGGTGCGCCAGCGCACTGAAACCGTAGGCGCCGGGCAGGTTCAGATCCAGTAGCAGCAGATCCGCGCGCGGATGCTGTTCGAGAACGTCGAACAGGCCGGCGATACTATCGGCCTCGTGAAACTCGCTGTCGGTGCAGGCCGCCGCGACCGCGCCCCTGAGCGCGGCGCGATACAACGGGTGGTCATCGACGATCAGGACTTGGTAGCTGATCTGCAGACTCGAGGCCGCCGGGCTATCAGCCGGAGGCTGGCTCAGATGTATTCCCTGACTCATTCTACCCCCTGGCCCCGAGCTCCCAGAATATCGGCTGCGCCTTAGGAGTTCGCCGATCGTTCTAGCATCGGACGCGCAATCGACGCGCTTCGACCTTAGTCGAAGCGAGCAACGCCGGCTTGCGCTTTAGGCCGCCGACACCCTGCTTGGCTGGCGCCGAAAAGCACTCAGCAGCGCGCGCAGTGCCGCCGGGCGCAGCGGCTTGTGCAGCAACGGGTAGCCGGCGGTGCGGGCCAACAGCGCCAGCTCGGCGCCGTGGTCGGCGCTGATCAGCGCCGCGTTACCGGCAGGCGCACGCCCGTCACGCAGACGACCCAGCAGCTCGATGCCGTCGACACCGTCGCCGAGATGGTAGTCGGCCAGTATCGCGTCGATGTCGCTCTCAGCGTAGATCTGTTCGGCCTCAGCGCTACTTCGGGCCTTGAGCACATGCACGCCCCACTGTCCGAGCAGCGCCTCCATGCCATCCAGGATCGAACAGTCGTTGTCCACACACAGCACGCGCAGACCGCGCAGCCCGATCGGGTCCGCCGCCGGGCGCCGCGGTCCGATGCGTTTCAGCCCGCGCGCTTTGACGTCACGCGTTACCCGCACGCCAAATGCCGAGCCGCGCCCCGGGCAACTGGCGAATGTCAGCGTGTGGTTCATCAGCCGTGCCAGGCGATCGCAGATCGACAGGCCCAACCCGAGCCCCCGCTCGCCCCACGGCGACGCCTGTTCGAAACGGCTGAACTCGGCATACATCGACAGCCGCAGTTGCTCGTCGATCCCAGGACCGGTGTCGTACACGACGACTTCGAGCTCGCCGGCGCGGCGGCGGCAACCGACCACTACCCCACCGCTTCTGGTGTAGCGCAACGCATTGGACAGATAGTTCTGGATGATCCGCCGCAGCAGCACGCGATCACTGCGCACCACTTCCTGGCAAGCGACGATGCTGAGCCGCAGCTGTCGCGCCTGCGCGAGCGGCGCGTATTGCCGCCGCAGCTCTTCCAGCAGCTCGATGATTGAAAAGCTCGACATGTCCGGCTTGAGCACGCCGCTGTCCAGGCGCGCAACGTCCAGCAGGTCGTCGAGCAGCTCTTCGGCCGCGCGCATCGAGGCATCGATGCGTACCGTCAATTCCTGTAACTCGGGGTGGGCGCGTGCCCGCGACTCGAGTGCCGAGACGAACAGCCTGGCGGCATTGAGCGGCTGCAGCAGGTCGTGGCTGGCGGCGGCGAAAAAACGCGTCTTGCTGACGTTGGCAGCCTCGGCTTCCTGCTTCGCCATGCGCTGTGCCTCGAGCGAGGCAGTGAGCTCCTGCGTGCGTCGGGCGACGCGCTCTTCCAGGCCCTGCTTGGCGTCGAGCAGATCCTGTTCATGGCGCTTGAATTCCGTGATGTCGGTATACGTGGTGACAAATCCGCCCCCCGTCATCGGTTGGCCGTGAATGCTGTACACCTGGCCATTGCGACGCGCGCGTTGAAATGTGTAGACGGTTCCGGCCCGCATGTGCGCCAGGCGCTTCTGGACCTGCTGTGCCGGATCGCCCGGTCCCATCTCGCCCTGCTCGGCATTCCAGCGGATCAGGTCGGCCACCGGACGGCCGACGTACACCATGCCGTCCGGATAGCCGAGCAAATCCAGATAGCGGCGATTCCACGCCACTATCCGCATCTGTGCATCCACCACGCTGATCCCCTGCGTGATGTTTTCCATCGTCGCCTGCAGCAGCTGGCGGCTGAAACGCAGCTCCTGCGAGGTTTCATCGAGCAGGTCGGCGACTTCGTCCACCTCCAGCCCCTTGCGCTTGAGGGCATGCGTCAGCACCACGCGCGCCGACGAGGCGCCGATCGAGCCGGCCAATACGCGCTCGAAATGCTGCAACAGTCCGCGATCCGCGGGCTCGCCGGGCTTGGGCAGCTCGTGGCTGCTCTGTGCGGCGTACTCCTGCAGCGCCTGGCGGGCGGCCGCGGCGCCGATGATTCGAGCGGCCACGGTCTCCAGATCGCCGACCTTCGAGGTCAGCGTCGACAGGCCGGCCTCGGGACGCTTGGGCGCGACGAAGGCGCGCGCGGCCAAGCGTTCCTGCAAGCTCACGCCACGCCGCGCCGACACGATCAGCATCACCGCCACGTTCAGCGCCAGTGCCAGCAGAGCGCGCGGTTCCACGGCGCCGGGACTGGCGAAGTCGGCCAGTGCGTGCGGCAGCAGGCCGCCGGCCGCCAGGTTGGGCAGGAACAGCAGGCAGGCCCAACTGATGAATCCGCTCAGCATGCCCCAGAACACGCCCGCGCCGCTGGCGCCGCTCCAATACAGCGCCGCAAATATTCCCGGGGCGAACTGCGCCACCGCGGCAAACGACAGCATGCCGATCGCGGCCAGGCTGATCGATCCTGAAGTCGAGCGATAATATGTAAAAGCGAGCAGTGCCAGCGTAAAGATGGTGATCCGCCGTACCCACAGCACGCGCCGGCCCAGACTCGAGCCGTCCTGCAGTCGCTGCCGCCAGAGAATCGGCGCGGCAATGTCATTCGAGATCATGGTTGCCAGCGCAGTGCTGGCCACAACCACCATGGCCGTCGCCGCGGACAGGCCCCCGAGGAACACGAGGACCGTGAGCCAGGACGCGCCATAGCTCATCGGCAGAGTCAGGATCAGCGAATCTGACGCCGTGTGCAGCGACAAACCGTTGCGCGTACCCAGCGCCACCACCGGCACCACCACGATCGAGAACAGCGCGAGGTACGCGGGCAGCAGCCAGCGCGCCAGCTTCAGGTCCGAGGTGCGTGCACACTCCACCACGCCGACCTGAAATTGGCGCGGCAGACAGAATATCGCCGCCGCCGCCAGCACCGTACTCATGAGCTCATTGCCGTTAAACAGCGTGCTGCTGTTCGCCAGCCGGGCCGGCAACAACCACGCATGTCCGCGCAATTGCAGACAGGCAAATACGCCCACGGCAACGAATGCCAGCAGCTTGAGCAGCGACTCGAACGCGATCGCCAGCATCAAACCTTCGCGGTGTCGGGTCGCGTCAACGCGCCGGGCGCCGAACAGCACCGCGAACAGCGCCATGATCAGCGCCACTGCGAGCGCCGTGTCGCGGTACCACGGTACGTGTACCACCGCGACCGTGGTCAGCACATCGATACTGGCGGCGACCGCCTTATATTGCAGTGCAATATATGGAATCGCCGCCGCGAGCGCGATGACACTCACCAGCACCGCCAGTGAGCGACTTTTGCCAAAACGCGACGCGATGAAGTCAGCGATCGAACTGACCTTGTGTGCGCGGCCGATCTCTACCAGGCGCTCCATGAACGGCAACGCAAACAGGAACACCAACGCCGGCCCCAGATAGATTGGCAGATATCCCCAACCGTCCCGCACGGCGCTGCCTACTGCGCCAAAGAAAGTCCACGAAGTGCAATAGACGCCGAGCGCAAGCGCGTAGATATAGGGCCGAAGTTGGCGTTGATTGGTATAGATCCGGTGCCGATCGCCGTAGAACGCGATCCCAAATAGGCACCCCAGATACCCCACCGCCATCAGCGACAGCAGCCAACCCGAGAACATAGTCCCCCCTTCCTTCCCCACACTTTAAGCCCCCCGCCGGGCCAAGACAAATGCAGGGGGCCAGGGCCCGTGTCGAGGGGTGCGGGGTACGACCTTGGTCGATCAGGACTGCCGGATTGAGGCGCATGCGACCAAAGTGGAATACCGGCCTGGTGCGGCGTGCGCACAACATGTGCAACGGGGGCTACCGTGCGCGAGAATACCGGACTGCTGGTGTCCAAAATTATCTGACTGCGACGCCAGAGGGCTGTTGGAAAATTATTTCAATGGAGGGGGTTACGATGAAAAGATCAAGTTATCTGACCGGCGCCGGATTTACTCTGGTGCTGGCCAGTGCGGGCGCGCAAGCGCAGATGAAAGACCCGATACCCGATAGCTTGTCGCTCGGCGGCGTGACCGTGTATGGAACGGTCGACGTCGGATACGCCTATCAGAGCCACGGCGTTCCGCTGAGTGGCCAGCTTCCCGGCGGCCTGGAGTACCAGGCCTTCACCACGACACGAAACTATGCCGGCTCGGTATCAACGGTGGCTGAAAGCGGACTGGAGCAATCCAAGATCGGAATCAGGGTAGCCGAGCCAATCAGCGGCGACTTCACCCTGATCGCGAATGCCGAGACCGGCTTCAATCCGCTATCGGGGCAACTGACTGACGCCTGCGGATCCCTTTCCAACAACAGCGGCGTGGCGCAGGGACATCAGACCGCGAACGCCGACAGCAGCCGCTGCGGCCAGGCCTTCAACAGCGTCCTGAATGGCGGCGCGAGCAGCCCGACTCTCGGCACACTCTCGATCGGCCGTCACAACTCCCTGCAGCTCACTGCACTGAGCGTCTACGATCCGCAGCTGCTGTCCTACGCATTTTCGTTCCTGGGCTATTCGGGCTTTGACGGCGGCGCCGGCAGCACGCAGGCCGCGCGCTGGGATAACTCGATCAAATACGCGTATACCGGCGGCCCGGTACGTCTCGCGCTGATGTATTCCAATGGCGGCCAGGATACCGGAATACTCCACAGTGCCTTCGCCGCTCAACTTGGTGGCACTTTCGGCGGCCTGTCCCTGGACGCGGTCTACGAGAATATGAACGGCGCCGTGAATCTGAGAAGCTCGTTCGACAATAAGGCCGGCCCGGTGCCGGTCCCCGGCCTGGCGGCCTACATCTCCGACGACACGTCGTACAACATCATGGGCAAATACGTGTTTGAGTTCGGCGACTCGAAGGTAAAAGACAAGCTCACACTGTATGCGGGCTATTCCCACATACAGAAAGCACACTCCGACTACACCACCGGTGAAGCCGAGGGCAACTATCCGATCGACGTTGGCATCAACATCAACAACTCTGCGGTCTACAACATGGAGTGGGTGGGCGCGCGCTACGCGATGGCGAGCGGCTGGAACTTCGTCGCCGCGTTCTATCACACCACTCAGAACAGCTGGACCATCGGTGTTGGCCCCGAGGGCACGAACGGCATAGGCTGCACGGGGGCCGGCCTGCTGTGCGCGGGCGACTTCTACGAGGCGTCGGGCGTGGTGGACTACGTCATCAACAAACACTATGACGTCTACGGCGGCGTGAACTATTCGGAAGTCACCGACGGTCTCGCCAGCGGGTTTGTCGGCACGCCGGGGGCCAATGCCACCACGGGCAGCGAAAACGAGGCCACCGTCATGGTTGGCTTCCGGGTGAAATTCTGACGCCGGCGTCCAGGCGCGCAAACGGCTGGAGTGCAAGGACTGCACTGGTTCAGCCGCGCGGTTAAGCCGCGCGGCTGAACTGCTGCGGGGAACGGGCTGTAGTCGTCGTCGTCGCGTTTTGCGCGCCGAGTAACCTTCCGCGAGGCGGCCCGAATTTTGCGTCAAGAGGAACCGGACGAAAAACGCGCCGACAGCGAGACCGATCGCTTCGTGCGCACCATGGGCGGCAAGGCGTCGACCATTGGTCGCGAAGCTGCCGAAGTGCGCGGCGTCATCGACGACACGCAGAAGCTCTCGGTACGCCAGGCCCAGGCCGTGGCCGCCCTGGCGACACAGCTGCGTAACATCACGCAGGCCCAGGACAGCATCGGACTGCACTCGCGCAGCAGCCTGTCGGCTGTGGCGCAGGCCCGGGAGGCGGTGGAAACCGTCGGCCGCGAAGTCAAGGAAGTCGTCCAGACGCTGCGCCAGGTGGCGGAAGGCGCCGGCCGAATCGCCAAGATTGCGCTGCAGACCCGCCTGGTGGCGCTCAATGCGTCGGTGGAAGCCGCTCATGCGGGCGAGGCCGGTCGCGGCTTCAGTGTGGTGGCGGACGCGGTCAAGGCGCTGGCCGCTCAGGTCGAGGCCACGTCCAAGAGCATCATGAGCACGGTCGGCGAGCTCGACAAGCGGGTGGATCTGCTGGCCCAGGAAATCCAGGCGCGTTCGGCACGGGACAAGCCGAGCAGATTCCATCAGACGCTGGCCGAGGTCGAATCCAGCGTCAGTGCCATCGGTGTTGCGGCCACCGCCAGCCGCGACATCAGCGACGGCCTGGATCGTCAGATGGCCGCCATCGAGTCGGAAATGCATGCCACCGCGCGTGCGCTTGAAACCGCGATGCACCGTAGCGAATCATTTCTCACGCTGTCGGAGGAGATGATCGAGGCGGTGGCCGTCAGCGGCATTGAAACCGCTGACACGCCGTTCATCCACGCCGCGCAGCAGGCCGCCGCCGATGTCGGCCGGCTGCTCGAAGACGCAGTCAGCTCGGGCCAGATCTCGCTCACCGACCTGTTCGACGAGGACTACCGGCCGATCCCCAATACCAACCCGGCGCAGCACCTGACCCGCTTTGTGGAGCTGGCTGATCGTCTGTTTCCGCAGGTGCAGGAACGGCTGCTGGATCTGAGTGAGCGGGTCATCTTCTGCATAGCGGTCGACCGCAACGGCTACGTCGCCGCGCATAACAAGAAATACAGCCACCCGCGGCGCGGGGACGTGGCGTGGGACACCGCCAACAGCCGCTATCGACGCATTTTCAATGACCGCGCTGGCCTCGCCGCCGGCCGCAACCAGCGCCCGTTCCTGTTGCAGACCTACCGGCGCGACATGGGATCGGGAAAATTCGTCGTGGCCAAGGAGGCTGACGCGCCGATCATGGTGCAGGGCAAGCACTGGGGCGGCCTGCGCCTGGCCTACAAGTTCTAGTCGGCGCCGGTCATTTTTGCAGCACGATGAACAATCGCCGAAACGGGAACAGCGTGCTGCCGTCGGGGAGCCGCGGGTAGGCGGCGCGTAGCCGCAACGCGTAGTCGGCTTCAAAGTCCACGCGCTCGGTGGGATCCAGCCGATCGAGAAACTGCATCAGCCAGGTACCTTTGGTCCATTCCTTGACCGGGTCCTCGCCCGAGAGCACCTGCAGGTATTCGCTCTCCCAGATGTCGAGGCTCGCGGCCAGCGGTGCGAGCAGCGCGTAATAGAATTGCGGCTCCGCCACCGGTGCTGCCGCCAGCAACGGCGCCAGCTTGCTGCGCCACGCACCGGCACGCGCCGTGGCCTCGATGAGTGTGTGCGAGGGCGCGGAGAAGTTGCGCGGCATTTGTACCGCCAGCGCGCCGCCCGGCGACAGCATCGCCACCAGCGCCGGAAACAGCTCGCGGTGATCGGGTAGCCAATGCAAGGCGGCGTTCGAGTAGATGACGTCAGCCGGATAGTCGGCCTTCCAGCCGGCCAGAGCGTGATGTACCCACTGCACCTGAGGCAATGCCTTGGCCGCCTGCGCCAGCATCGCGGCGGATGCATCCACGCCGATGATCCTGGCGCGCGGCCAGCGCTCCGCCAGCGCCGCGGTCACGTTGCCCGCCCCGCACCCCAGATCGTATACCAGGTGCGGCTCGGTGCTCGGGATGCGCGCCAGCAGGTCCATTGCCGGCCGCAGGCGCGGCTGGGAGAATTTCAGGTACTGCTGCGGGTCCCAGGTCATTTACGGGAATAGCATAGCGGGATTGCCGCCTACAGACGCGTGCCGGCCGCCGCGCCGAAACTACGGCGTTCAACTGCAGGGAAGAGGAATGGCAGTGCCTGGGAAGAAATTAGCCCGCTATCGCTCCAAGCGCGACTTCCGCCAGACGGCCGAGCCGCGCGGTACGGATCCGGTCGCGCCCTCCAAGCGGCGGCGATTCGTGATCCAAAAACACGATGCGCGCCGGCTGCACTACGACCTGCGCCTGGAGCTGGACGGGGTGTTCAAATCCTGGGCGGTCACGCGCGGCCCATCGCTGGATCCGGCCGACAAGCGCCTGGCGGTAGAGGTCGAGGATCACCCGCTCGACTACGGCGACTTCGAGGGCACGATCGCACACGGACAGTACGGCGGTGGCACGGTGCAGTTATGGGACCGCGGCTACTGGCAGCCATTGCCGGGTACTACGCCCGAGGCGGCCTTGAAGGCGGGCCAGCTCAAGTTTGAACTGCAAGGCGAGCGGCTGCACGGCGGCTGGGTCCTGGTGCGCATGCGGCGCGATCGCGACCGCGCTAAGCGCACCAACTGGCTGCTGATCAAGCATCGCGATGACGACGCCGATCCGACACACGCCGAGGCTCTGCTGCTGCAGGATCGCTCGGTAGCGTCCGGGCGCAGCATGGCGCAGATCGCCGCCGGTCGCGGGCGAGCCCCAAAGCCGTTCATGCGAGCCGCCGGCCGCCGCGCTGCGCCCGACGCCGTCTGGGCATCGAAGCCCGCGAAATCCGGGCGCGCTGTCAGCCGCCGCGCGACACCGCCAAGCAAGGCCATGCCGCGCTTCATCGAACCGCAACTGGCGACGCTGGTGGAGCGGCCGCCGGGCTCGGCGGACTGGGTGCATGAGGTCAAGTTCGACGGCTACCGGATACAGCTGCGGGTTGAGGGCGGTCAGGCGGTGCTGCGCACCCGCAAGGGCCTGGACTGGAGCGCGCGCTTTCCCGAGATCGCGCGCGAGGCGGCAGAGCTTCCGGATTGCATCCTCGATGGTGAGATCGTCGCGCTGGATAGCCACCGGGTGCCGGATTTTGCAGCGCTGCAGGCGGCGCTGTCCGAACACCGGACCGCGAAGCTGACGTATTTTGTTTTCGACCTGCTGTTCCTGGGCGGCGAGGATCTCAGGTCGTTGCCGCTGGCAGAGCGCAAGCAGCGACTGCGCCGCCTGCTGCCGGACAAACGCGCCGCCCTGATCCGCTACGTGGATCACTTCGCGGCCAAGGCCGATGCGGTGCTGGCCTCTGCTTGCCGCATGTCGCTCGAGGGTATCGTCTCCAAGCGCCTGGATGCGCCCTATGTTTCCGGGCGTGTCGGTGCCTGGAGCAAGAGCAAATGCCGCGCCGGACATGAAGTGGTCATCGGCGGCTATACCTTTCGCGATGGGGCGCCGCGATCGCTGCTGGTCGGCGTGCACCGCGGCGATAAGCTGGTGTATGTCGGCCGCGTCGGCACCGGTTTCGGCCAACAAGCGGTGCGGCCGTTGCTGCCGCGCCTGAAGGCGGTCAGTAGCGCGCACAGCCCGTTTACCGGCGACGGGGCCCCGCCGTCGCAGCCCGATGTACGCTGGGTGAAGCCCAAGCTGGTGGCCGAGATCGAGTTCGCCGGCTGGACCGGATCGGGCATGGTGCGCCAGGCTGCGTTCAAGGGCCTGCGCGAGGACAAGCCGGCCGGCGAAGTGCAGGCGGAGAAGCCCTCAAAGCTTGCCCAGGGCGACGTCAAGCCATTGCTGGCGGCCAAGAGCGCCGCCGCACCGCGCCGGCGCAGTGCCAAAGCCGATCGTGGCACAGCGCCCGCCGCGCCAACGGCTGCGGGAACCGATTCCGTCATGGGCGTGAGCATCTCGACGCCTGGCAAGAGCCTGTGGCCCGATGCCGGTGACGGCCGACCGGTCAGCAAGCTGGAGCTGGCGCGCTACTACGAGGCCGTGGGCGACTGGATGATGCCGCACGTTGCCGGACGCCCGTGCTCGCTGGTGCGTGCGCCGGATGGCATCGGGCACGGGAAATTCTTCCAGCGCCACGCGATGCCCGGCCTGTCGAGCCTGCTGGAGCTGGTCACGGTGCGCGGCGATCGCAAGCCGTATCTGGTGATCGAGCGCGTCGAAGGCCTGGTGGCGGCCGCGCAGATCGCAGCGCTGGAGTTGCACCCGTGGAACTGCGCCCCGAATGAAGCGGAGGTCCCGGGCCGGCTGGTGTTCGATCTGGACCCGGCCCCCGAGCTTGCTTTCAGCGCGGTAATCAAAGCTGCGCTCGAACTACGCGAGCGTCTGCAGGCGCTGGGCCTGCACGCATTCTGCAAAACCACCGGCGGCAAAGGCCTGCACGTGGTGACGCCGTTGGCGAGCGAGCGTAAAGCGCTCGACTGGCCGAGCGCCAAGACCTTCGCACAGGCGTTGTGCGTGCAGATGGCCGCCGACAGTCCCGAGCGTTTTTTGACCACGATGGCAAAAAAGCAGCGTAGCGGCCGTATCTTTCTCGATTACCTGCGCAACGACCGCATGGCGACCGCGGTCGCGCCGCTGTCGCCGCGGGCGCGCGAAGGCGCCACGGTATCGATGCCGCTGCTGTGGCCGCAGCTGCGATCGGGCCTCGACCCGGCGCGCTTTACGGTACGCACCGCACCGGCGCTGTTGACGCGCAATAAACCGTGGCCGGACTATGGGAAGTCGGCACAGTCGCTGCGGGCGGCAATCAAGCGATTTATCGGCACTGGAAAACCCCCGCGCTGAATCAAGCGTTCGATGTCAGGCTGCTCAATAGTTTTTCCAGGCGCACAGGCAGCTCGCGCACCCGCATGCCGGTGGCATGGAACACAGCGTTCGCGACTGCTGCGTTCATGCCGACATTGCCGAGTTCCCCTACCCCTTTGATTCCAAGCTTGTTCACCTGGTTATCGATCTCGGGAAGCATGATGGTCTGCACATCGATGATGTCGGCATTGACCGGAATCAGATACTCAGCAAGATCATCGTTGTAGTATCGCGCCCGCCGCTGATCGATCTCAGTCGCCTCGTGCAGCGCGGCCGAGATACCCCAGATCTGTCCCCCCATGAGCTGGCTTCTGGCGGTGATGGGATTGACGATGCGGCCAAACGCGAACGCACCCACGGCGCGCGGCGCGCGTATCTCCCCAGTACGCGCATGGACTCGCACTTCAACGAAATGCGCGCCAAACGCGAACTGCATCCGGTCCTTGAGACCAGCGCCGCCGGCGAGCTTGGCGTGTCCGGCATACAGCGCGGACGACGCGCCGGGTTCGGCGCCGGCAGGATTGTTCTCGACATACACTTCAATGGCACCTTGTTGCAGGCGGCCGGTGGCCTTCTCAAGCGACTCGCTTCGACCGCCTGGGCCCGCCAGCTGCCCGTCCTGCAACTTCAGCGCGGCCGGATCGCCGCCGGCAAACGCGCTGGCAGCGTCCGCGACCGCGGCGCGAGCGATGCGGTCGCGAATCTCCTCGCACGCCGCGGCGACCGCATTGCACACGCTGGCGGTGGAGTTCGATCCCCCCGACACCGGTGCCGGCGGCAACAGCGTATCGCCGGTCTCGACTTCGATCTGCGTTACCGGCAGGCCGAGCGCTTCGGCCGCAGTGATGGCCATGACGGTACGTACGCCGTTGCCGATCTCGTGCGTCGCGCTTTGGACCCGTACCGAGCCGCCCGGGGTGAGCCGCACGCGTACCGCGGCCGGTGCAACCTGGGTCGGATACATCGTGGCGGCGGTGCCCCACCCTACCAGCCAATTGCCATCGCGCATCGAACCCGGCGCCGCCGTGCGTTGCGACCAGCCGAAGGCATCGGCCGCGGCCTCGAGGCATTCGCGCAGATGACGGCTGCTATAGGGCAGACCATTGATGGGCTCGATCTGCGTATCGTTGATGAGCCGCAGCTGCACCGGATCCATACCCAGTGCATACGCAAGCTCGTCCATGGCCGATTCGAGCGCAAACAGGTATGGCGTCTCCGCCGGCGCGCGCATGAAACCCGGGGTATTGCGATCGGCGTGCACGATCGAGACTTTCGAGGCGACGTTGGCACAGGCGTACAGCCGCGTGCTGGCGTCGGTGCCGGCGACCGAGTAGTGGTCGGGCCGCGAGGTGACCTCCCAGGCCTCATGACTGAGCGCCATGAGCCGGCCGTCGGCGGACGCACCCAGCTGGATGCGGTGCCGCGTCTCGGCGCGGTAGGTGGCGATGGTAAATCCCTGCTCCCGGGTCGCCACCAGTTTGACCGGCCGGCCGATTCTGCGGGCGGCGAACGCGATCAGCGCGGTGCGCTGCGTGAGCGATCCGCGTGAGCCGAACGCTCCGCCGACGAACGGCGACACCACCCGGATATCATCCGGCGACATGTGCAACTGCTCGGCAAGCCCGTTCTTGAAGCCCCAGACATTCTGGCTCGACTCCCATATCGTGAGCTTGCCGCCGTCCCAGCCCGCGACCGTACTGAACAGTTCGATAGCATTGTGATGCTGGGTCGGCGTCGCGTAGCGGGCATCGAGCTTGACTGGTGCCTGGCCGAACGCTGCTTCGAAATCCCCGACCTTAGGATCCTTCTTGCCGGCCGGCTCAATGCTCGCCGCCGGATCGTCGAACCCGGCCGCGGGCGACTCCACGGCATAACGCACCCTCAGCAGTCGCGCCGCCTCGCGCGCGCCTTCAAAGCTCTCGGCAACCACCACGGCGACGATCTGGCCGGCGTACAGCACCTGCTCGTTGCGCAGCGGCTGCATGGTGCTGCCCATGTAGCCCTCCTGCACCAGTTTTCCCGGGCGCACCTGCTCGCCGACGTTGCGGTAGCTCAGTACCTCGAGCACCCCGGGGACGGCGCGCGCGGCCCGCTCGTCCAGCTCGACGATCCGACCTCTGGCGATGTCGCTGGTCTTGAGAAACGCCCACGCCAGCGCGCCCGGCGCGAAGTCCGAGCCGTAGCGGGCATCGCCGGTCACCTTCTGCCTGCCGTCGATCCGCGCGGCGCCGGCGCTCATGAGGCGATTTCCAGTGCCTGGGCCTGCAGCAGCGCGCGCACCAGTGTGCGCCGGCCCAGATCGGCCTTGAACGCGTTGCCTTCGCGGGTGATGGCCGCACCGAAAGCCGCGTGTGCGGCCGCTTGGGCGCGGGTCTCATCGAGTGTATGGCCGACCAGTGCCGCCTCCGCTTCATGGGCCCGCCACGGGCGGTAGGCGACGCCCCCGAGGCCAATGCGAGCCGCCAGCACGCGTGCGCCCTGCAGGTGCAGCGCAACCGCCGCACTCGCCAGCGCAAACTCGTAACTCTCACGGTCGCGCACCTTCACGTAGGTCGAGCGCTGGGTCCAGGGCCCGGCAGGCACGACGAAGCCGGTAATCAGCTCGCCCGGCAGCAGCGCGGTTTCCAGCTCCGGATGTTCGGGACCCAGGTGCAGCGACTCGAAGCGCAGCGCGCGCGCGCCGCCGGGAGCCAGAATCTGCACCATCGCGTCCAGTGCCACCAGCGCTTGTGCGAAATCGCCCGGGTAGGCGCTGATGCAATGCTCACCGACGCCGAGCACCGCGTGTTTGCGATTCACGCCGTCGATGGCCGAGCAGCCCGAACCTGGATCGCGTTTGTTGCATTTGGGCCAGCCGCTGTTCCTGAAATAATTGCAGCGCGAACGCTGCAATACATTCCCGGCCAGCGTAGCCATGTTGCGGATCTGCGGACTGGCCGCCAGTTGCATCGCCTGTGCGATGACCGGATAGAGGCGGTTGATCATCGGGTCCTCGGCGACTGTTTGCATGCGTGTCAGAGCGCCAAGGTGCAGGCCATGGTCGTCAATCCGAATGTAGTCAAAGCGGCTGCGCAGATCCCCGATGTCGATGAGCTGCTGCGGCCGCACCGTGTCGAGCTTCATCAGATCGAGCATGGTGGTGCCGCCGGCGATGAACTGCACCGCGGCCGCAGTCGCTGCCCGGCCGCCCTGACCTGCGGCCGCGCGGGTTGCGTCAGCCGCATCGTGCGCACGGCGATAAGAGAATGCGCGCACGCTCAGCCCGCAGCAGATGCCGGCGACATCTGGGATCGCGCGAGCTTGATCGCCGCCACGATGTGCGGATAGGCAGCGCAGCGGCATAGGTTGCCGCTCATATATTCACGAATCTGCGCGTCATCGGCCGCGTGGCCTTCATGCACGCAGGCCACGGCGCTCATGATCTGCCCGGGGGTACAGAAGCCGCACTGGAAGGCATCCTCATCGATAAATGCCTGCTGCATCGGGTGCAGGGTGCCATCGGGCTGGGCCAGCCCTTCGATCGTGGTGACCGGATCGCGCACGGCGACAGCCAGAGATAGACATGACAGCACTCGCCGCCCACCCACCAATACGGTGCAGGCACCGCACTGCCCATGGTCGCAGCCTTTTTTCGTGCCGGTGAGTCGCAGATGATCCCGCAGCGCGTCCAACAGCGTGGTTCTGGGATCGAGAGACAGGTTGCGGGTCTGACTGTTGACCGTCAGCACCAGCGGCATCGCCGCGCCAGGGCCAGCCGCTGCGGTTCCCGGGGCTGCAACACCAGCCGCAAATGCGGGAGCCGCGACACCGGCCGCGCCGGCACTTAGCAGGAACCGGCGTCGATTGACCAGGTCGTCGGCATGCATACCAGGGAGTCTAGAATGCCGCTGGCGCGGTGGCTGTGGGACGGCGTGTGCCCCGGCTGTACGCGTCATCCGACAGTGCGGCCGGCTCAGTGCAGTTAGGCTGTGGCCTTAACTACGATTGCTACCTGGGGATACCATGGCTAGACCTGTGTGGAACGGCACCATCTCGTTCGGGCTGCTCAACGTACCGGTGCAGATCTTCTCCGGCGAACGCTCGGTGGACCTGCATTTTCGTCTGCTCGACAGCCGCGATAAAAAACCCATCCGCTACGAGCGCGTCAATTCCGACACCGGCGAGGAAGTCGCTTGGAAGGACATCGTCAAGGCCTTTGAATACGAGAAAGGCAACTATGTGGTCATTCCGGAACAGGAGTTGCGGGCGGCCGCTCCCGAGATCACCGAAACGGTCGAAATTCAAGCCTTCGTCGAGCGTGACGCGATCAGCCCGATGTATTTTGAGAAACCGTATTTCCTGGTGCCCGGCAGGAAGGCCGAGAAGGGCTATGTGCTGCTGCGCGAAACCCTGAAGAAGACCGGGCGCATCGGCATCGGCAAGGTCGTAATCCGCACCCGACAATATCTGTCGGCGCTGATGCCGCAGGGCGATGCGCTGCTGCTAAACCTGATGCGATTCCCGCAGGAGCTGATCCAGCCGGATCAATTCGCGCTGCCGGAAGGGAAACTGTCGGACTATCGTATCTCCGCGCCCGAGCTCAAGATGGCCGAGCAGCTGATCGACTCAATGACTGTGGGCTGGAAGCCGGCGGATTATCAGGATGATTTCCGCGACAAGCTGCACAAGTTCATCCAGCGGCGTATCGCCAAGGGGAGTGGCTCGAAGCGCCGTGAACAGGACGAGTCGCCACCGATACCCAAAGGGGATACCAATGTGGTGGACTTCATGGCACTGCTGAAAAAGAGCCTGGCCGCCAAGGGAGGCAAGTCAACGTCGCAGCGACCACGCGCCGCCGCGCATCGCAAGGAGCGCGCGCCCTCGCGCCGCAGCGCTTGACTGTGCGCACGAGCAGCAGCGGCACAGTGACGTCGGCCCTCGGAGCTCCAACACGAACATCCAAATAACCTCGCTGATTGTCGGCCTCGGCGTGTTTCTGACGACGGGCGCAGCGGCGCAGACCCCGACGCCTGAAATCCCGTATGAGTCGGTGCCGAATTTTCTCAAATTGCCCCCTGACAGGCATCTGGGGGAAGTGGCCGGCGTCGCGCTGAACTCGAACAAGCACATCTTTGTGCTCACGCGCGGCAACACTAGCGGCCCGGCCTACGGCGCTGCTGCGGCGCAGTTGCTGGAGTTCGATCCGGACGGTCACTTTCGACGCGAGATCGGCCATAACCTCTACGCCTGGTCGTTCGCGCACTCGGTGCGGGTCGATCGCGGTGACAATATCTGGGTCGCCGACAAGGGCTCGGATGTAGTGGTGCGATTCGACCCACAGGGCCGGGTCAGCATGGTGTTCGGACGCAAGCCCGAAGCCTCCGATGAGAGCGCGCACCCGCTTCAGCATCCGAAGCCGCCGCTGCCGCCGATTGACGGCCTGTTCCGCCAGGTAACCGACGTCACATGGGATTCGGACGACAACATCTACATCAGCGACGGCTACATCAACTCGCGCATCGCCAGATACGACAGGGACGGCAACTGGCTGGGTTCCTGGGGTGAGCCGGGATCAGGCCCAGGCCAGTTCAACACGCCGCATGCGATCGTGACCGACCGCCAGAATCGCATCTACGTCGCCGATCGCGGCAACGCACGACTGCAGGTATTCGATACCGCCGGCAAGCTGCTGCAGATCATTCGTATCGAGGTGCCACCCGTGGCAGCGGACGCACCGGTAGCGATCGGCAATCGCCCAGCGGAAGCGGGCGCCGGATCCAGCGGCAGCGACCTCAAGATGCAGCCGGGCGCGCCGTGGGCGCTGTGCATTACGCCCGGACCGACGCAGTACCTGTATGTCTCCGATGCTTATCCTGGCCGTATCTACAAGCTCTCGCTCGACGGCAAGCTGCTGGGCTGGCTTGGAGGCTCGGGCAAGGTGCTGAAGAAATTCGGCTGGATCCACAGCATGGCCTGCGCTTCGGAAAATGAGATTTATGTCGGCGAGATCCTGAACTGGCGGGTGCAGAAACTACTGCTGCATCCGAAATAGCCCAGCACCGGCCACATGCCTGGGCCGACCGGGCCACGGGGTGCGGGGGATGCATGCTGTATAGTTAGCTTTTTCAATATGTTATACACTATACATCGTGTACTTTATTTCTTACCTACCAGCATCGGCTGGTCGCGATACAGGTGCGGATACAGCCGCTGCAGGTTCGCGATCTTCGGCAGATCGTTCTGCACGATGTAGCCATAATCCAGATTGCGGACCAGGAAGTCCTGCTGATAATCCTCGGCTTTATAGAAACCCCGCAGCGGCGCCAGTTGCGTGACGATCGGCTGTGGAAAAATGCCCGCCTGCTGCAATTGCGCGATATAGGCCTGCGCTATCGCCTGCTGCCGCGCGTCGGCGTAGAAAATCTCCGACCGGTAGCGCACGCCCTCGTCCGGGCCCTGGCGATCGAGCTCGGTCGGATCGTGCGCCACCGAGAAGTACACGCGCAGGATGTCGCCGTAAGAAAGTTGAGCTGGATCAAACGTAATCTGGACCGATTCGGCGTGACCGGTCGTGCCGCCGCCAACCAATACATAGTGCGCCGTGGCCGCGCTACCGCCCGAATAGCCGGCCAGTACCCGGCGCACACCCTTCAAGTGCTCGAACACCGCTTGCATACCCCAGAAGCAGCCCCCGGCCAGCACTGCCGTCTGCGGCTTTGCGGCCAGCCTGGCGTCGTCGAGCAATGGCGCCGGGACCGACATCGCGTCGCCAGCCGCATGGCCCGTAATCGGAACCACGGCAAGCAGCGCGAGCAGCCACGCCGGCAGGCCCAATTGCCGCGGCAGCGCCATGGCGCTGGTTTTCAGGACCTGGCCACGAACTGCATCGCCGCCGAATTCATGCAGTAGCGCAACCCGGTGGGCTTCGGGCCATCGTTGAACACATGGCCCAGGTGGGCGTCACAGCGCTGGCAGGACACCGCGCTGCGGGTCATGCCGAGGCTGTTGTCCACACCCTCTCCAACATTGAAGTTCGAGATCGGCTGCCAGAAACTAGGCCAACCGGTGCCGGATTCAAACTTGGTGCGCGAGTCGAACAGTACCGTGTCGCAGCAGATGCAGTGATACAGGCCGGTGGCGTGCAGGTTCCACGTGGCCCCGGTAAATGCCCGCTCGGTGCCCTGCTGCCGGGTGACGTCATAGGAGAGCGGGGACAATTGCTGCCGCCATTGCGCGTCGCTCTTGACCAGCTTGGGTACGCGCGTGGTTCCGAGGCTGGCACCGGCGGGCGAGAAGTTCTCGATCAGCACCTCCGGCGGGGAACCTGACGGCACCACAATATCGACCGGCGCGGCGGCCGCCCCGCTCTTCCTGCCGACCAGCAACGCTGCGAGGGCGCCGCAGCAGGCGGCCGCGTAGCCCAGCACCTGTCGGCGGGTCGCATCGGGGGATGGCGGCGGGTTCATCGCGGCGCGATGGCTTGCTAGGGCTGGGTAGCCGCTGCCGCAGACACGATGCCCCACGGGCTGCCGCCGACGGTAATGCGGTTTTCCACCCGCCCGGATGCCAGGTCGATCACCGAGATGTCGCCGGCCGGCCCGTTCGCGGTGTACGCCTTGCGGCCGTCACGGCTCAGCGCCACACCCCAGGGCCGCTTGCCGATATCAGTTACGGTCCTGAGGATCTGGCCGGAGTCCGGATCGATCTCCAGCAACGTTCCGGCGCGTCCGGTGGTCACGTAGAGCAGCCGGCCATCCGCTGAGGCGACCATCCCCATCGGGCGCACCAGCTTCGGGTCGCCCAGGGAAATGGTCTTGATAACCTTGTAGTCGTCGGTATTGAACACCGTGATCGAGGCGCCGAACTCGTCGGTGACGTAGCCGGTGTGACTCCTGGTCGACAGCAGCACGGCACGCGGGCGTGGCAGTGTCGGAACGGAAGCCAGCACCTTCATCGTCCTGGCATCCACGACATCGACCCGGTTCGAGGTCTCGCAGGCGGTGTAGACAATGCGGTCATCGTGGCTCACCGCCACACCCTCGGGCTCCGATCCCACTGTAGCCGCGGCGCGTATGGTGCCAGTTACCAGATCGACGGCGGACAGCATCCCGGTGTCCTCGTTGGACGCATACAGCGTCTTGCCGTCGTGCGAGATCGCGAAGGTCTCCGGGTCGGCGTTGCTGGGATAGGTGTTGATCAGTCTGCGCGACTGCAGATCAACGACGCCAATGCCGTCGAAGCGCCGGTCAGGCGGTGGCAGTTTCGACTCATCGACATTCGGGCCGCCGTTGGGAGAGCCAGACAGCGCCACGTACAGTCGCGAGCCGTCCGCCGAGACTGCAATGCCGCGCGGACGCCGGCCGACCGCTATGGTCGCAACAACCTTGCCGGCCACCGGGTCCACCACCACCACGTTGCCGCCGCTCTCGTCGGACACGTACAGCCGCTGGCTGGCGGCCTCGCCGGCCTGCAGCGGCAGGCCGACGCACAGCAGGCCCAACAGCGCCGCCGTCGCGACCGCACAGCGCCGAATGGCCAGCAGTTCCGTAGTCATGAGTGTTCCTGTGGCAGCAGCAACGGTACCGTTCGTTCGACCGCGCACTGGCACCGGAAGTTCGATCCCGCAGGGGCGCCTGCGGGATCGGTGTCGCTGTAAAACCTAGCGCCGTCAGTAGACCACGACGCTGCGAATCGACTCGCCCGAATGCATCAGGTCGAAGGCGTCGTTGATCTTGTCGAGCGGCATCTTGTGCGTGATCAGCGGATCGATCGAAATCTTACCGTCCATGTACCAGTCGACGATCTTCGGCACGTCGGTACGTCCGCGCGCACCGCCGAACGCTGTGCCTTTCCAGACGCGCCCGGTCACCAGCTGGAACGGGCGGGTCGCGATCTCCTGGCCGGCGCCGGCGACGCCGATGACGACCGACACGCCCCAGCCGCGGTGGCAACATTCCAGCGCCTGGCGCATCAGCTTGACGTTGCCGATGCACTCGAAGCTGTAGTCGGCGCCGCCATCGGTGAGCGCCACCAGGTGCGCCACCAGGTCGCCCTCGACTTCCTTCGGATTCACGAAATGCGTCAGTCCAAATTGCTCCGCCAGCGCCTTGCGCTTGGGATTCAGGTCAACGCCGACGATCTTGTTGGCGCCCGCAAGTCTGGCACCCTGAACCACGTTGAGGCCGATGCCACCGAGTCCGAATACCACCACGTTGGCACCGGGCTCGACCTTGGCGGTGTTGATGACCGCGCCGACGCCGGTGGTCACGCCGCAGCCGATGTAGCACACCTTATCGAACGGCGCGTCCTCGCGGATCTTTGCCAGCGCGATCTCCGGCAGCACGGTGAAGTTCGAAAACGTCGAACAGCCCATGTAGTGGTACACCTTCTCGCCGCCGATCGAGAAGCGGCTGGTTCCGTCCGGCATCACACCCTTGCCCTGCGTGGCGCGGATCGCGGTGCACAGGTTGGTCTTGCGCGACAGGCAGCTTTTGCACTGCCGGCATTCGGGCGTGTAGAGCGGAATCACATGATCGCCCTTCTTGAGCGTGGTGACGCCCGGGCCCACGTCGACCACGATGCCGGCACCCTCGTGGCCGAGAATGCACGGGAACAGGCCTTCCGGGTCGCCGCCCGAGCGCGTGAATTCGTCCGTGTGGCAGATCCCGGTAGCCTTGTTTTCCACCAGCACCTCGCCGGCTTTGGGGCCTTCGAGGTCCAGCGTTACGATTTCGAGCGGCTTACCGGCTGCGTAGGCAATGGCTGCGCGTGTTTTCATGGCTCATCGTTCCCTTAAAGATGCATACGAGATGAAGTCAGTTTTGCAAATTTCAAGCCAAAGGATAACCGGCCCCGCCGGCCACAACAGTTTCCCTGGGCTGGCAATGGGCGCAATCGACCGTGCGCCATCGTGCCGGCTGGCGCTGGCGGACGACCGGACTCCCCGCCAGCCGAGGAGTCCGGCAGGCCGCAGCAAACGCTAGGCTGCGAGGACGCCTTTCGCCTTGGCCGTATGGGTCGCAATCAGATCCATCAGCTGCGGAGTCAGGCAATCGTAGGGCTCGAGGCCCAGTTCCTTCAGCCGCGCACGGATCGCCGGCATCTGGTCGGGCTTGGTCCCGGACTCGATGACGGATGACACGAAGGCTGCGAACTTCGGCTCCTCCCAGCCGGCTTCCTTCGACAGCTCGACATGGATGAAATCGAACCCATACAGCGGGTGATTCTTGTTCTCGATCCGGCCGTACATGTGCACGCCGCAGCCGGTGCAGGCATGGCGCTGGATCGCCGCGCTCGGATCCACGACCTTGAGCTTCTGCGCATTGGCCGTGACGCTGAGCTTGTCGCGCGGCACCACGCCGACGACCGAGAATGTCGCGCCCTGGGGCTTCCAGCACTTGGTGCAACCACAGGCGTGATTGAATGCGACGTTGCCCGTGATCTTGACCGTCACTTGCTGCTGAGCGCATTTGCAGGTCAGCGTACCGCCGGCGAAACTCGGATTGCCGTGCTTGACTCCCTGATCTACGGAAGGGTGAATTGACACTGTAGCCATGATTGTTTTGCCTCGCTTTACGAATTAAACACGACGACCATTATTTTCAAACAAGCTCGCGACTGCCCGGCGCGCCGTTGAAACCGTGGCGCACGAGTCCGTGCCGATGCATCTTGCGGTACATCGTACGACGACTGATATGCAAACGCGCCGCGGCGGCGCTGACATTCCATCGACATCCCTCAAGTGTGCGTCGCAGTGCATCACGCTCCGCGCCGCTCAGCACGCTCTCGCCGTCCGCGTCGACTTCGGCGTGCCGCATCTCGCTGCCATGAGACGGCGCCGCAGTGCCGCCCGCCAGCCAATCGTCGCTGAAGTCGGCCAGCGTCAGCCGATCGCAGCCCCGCAGCGCCAGCATGGTGCGCACGACGTTGCGCACCTGGCGGACATTTCCCGGCCACGAATGACGCACCAGCCGCTCCAGCAGCGCCGGTTCGATGTCGACCGCCGGGCCTGCCCCGGTCTCGCTCTGCAGCAGTTTGCGAATCAGGTCGGCACGATCGGTGCGCTGCCGCAGCGGCGGCATGCGCACCGTGATGCCGTTGAGCCGGTAATACAGATCTTCGCGAAACAGGCCCTTGGCGATCAGATCCACCGGATCGCGCTGCGTGGCGCTCAGGATGCGCACGTCCACGCTGACCACCTTGTTGCCGCCGAGTGGCATCACTTCGCGATCTTCGATCACATTGAGCAGCCGCGCCTGCAGCGGCAGCGGCATGTCACCGATCTCGTCCAGAAACAGCGTACCGCCGTTGGCCTGCAGGATTCTACCCATGCTGCCTTCACGCGCCGCTCCGGTGAAGGCGCCCGGCTTGTGACCGAAGAGTTCGCTCTCGATCAGGTTCTCCGGGATGGCGGCGCAGTTCACCGCGACGAACGATTTATCCGCGCGCCGACTGGCGTTATGGATGGCACGTGCGCAGTAGCCCTTGCCGGTACCGGTTTCGCCCAGCAATAGCACTGAGATGTCGCGATCCACGACGCGGCGCAGGATGTCGGCGTTGTGCATCATCGCCGGATCGGTGGAATGCAGGCAGTCCAGCGAGCCACGAGTCTCCGCGCCCGGAGTTAGCGCGGTCGCGGCCGACGGTGGCGCGCTGGCGCGTCGCGCCGGTTCCGCCGGTGCTTGTACGGTCGCAAACCAGCGCCGCGGCCCGAGCGTGGCCGAGAGCGCTTCCGGACGAAAGCCCTGGCGCACGGATAGCTGCATCAGCGCGCCCAGGTTGGTGTCGAGCACGCGATCGACATGCTGCCCGCACAGCGACTCATGGTCGCGCAGCCCGAGCAGTTTGAGTGCCCCACGGTTGGCGCCTTTGATGATTCCGTGACCGTCGAACGCCACCACCCCTTCGCCGGGCGTGCTGACGAATTCCGCGCAGCGGTGGAAGCGCAGCACGTGGAACTCCTTGCAGGCGCCAAGGAAGGCGCGGTTTTCCACGTTCTGAGCCGCGAGGTCGACCAGTGCCAGCGTATGGGTCTGGGTGTGGGACGAGGCGCCCGAGATATCGAGCGCCGCGAGCAGTTGACCCCGCATATCGAATATCGGTGCCGCGGAGCAGGTGAGCTGGGTATTTTGCGCCAGGAAATGATCGGTGCGGTGTATGACCACCGAACGCTGGGTCGTCAGGCACGTTCCCATGCCGTTGGTGCCCATCTCGCGCTCGCTCCACATCACACCTTCGCGAAAGCCGCAGCGACGGGCGGTCGCTGAGAACCCGGGGTCGCCGACGTAGCTGAGGATCACACCATCGCGGTCGGTCAGCATGATGCTGTACTCGGAATGCTCCATCAGCTTTCCCAGTCCCTCCATCTCGATACGTGCGATCGCCAGTACCACCCCCAGCCGCTCCCGGCGGGCCTGCAGGTCGGCGCGTTCCACCATCGTGGGCCGGCGGGTTTCCTGCGGGTCGAGGGAATAGGTGTTGATGCAGCGATTCCAGGACGCGCGTACGACTTCATCGACCGGGAGTCCCGCCCCACTTCTTCGCAGCGCGTTGCCTACCTGGTCGGTATGACCCTGGGCGGCCGGTCTGGTTCGCATCATGGTGGACTCCCCCCCGGGTCAATTATGGATTCTTGGGCTCCGCAGGTTCCGCCGGGCAGCCGAACTTGCACTCAGGCGCGCCGTGATAATTGGAGCGCACAAACGCCAGTATGTGCCACAGGTCGTCATCCGTCGCCACAATGGCGCCCATCGGCGGCATTGGACCGACGACGTTTTCATGGCCGGTGCGCGTATACCCCTTGGTCTGCAGCTCATCCGATCCCAGCGATACCAGCCGGAACAACGTATCGTCGTCGCCGCCATACACCCAGGTATCGTTGGTCAGCGGGGGACACATGCCGCCGCCGCCGTTGCCGCCGTGGCAGCCATTGCAGCCGGCGCGAAAGTACGCCTTGCGCCCGGCCTCGACCGCAGTCGCGTCATCGTCCTTGTAGGGGTTCTTGAGCTGCCCCTTTGGCGTGCTGTTGACGCGCTGCACAGGGGTCATCGCGCCGGCGGGAGCCCCCGCCGGAGCCGCCGCCGCCGGAGCCGCCGCAGACGACTTCATAGCCGCGGACTGGTCCGCTGAGACGGCTGAAAATGCCAGCAATGACAGACAACCAAACACCATGCTCTTGAACACTACTCACCCCTGTGGCTCTATTATTGATCGAAGATAGGCGCCGATCCACGACAAGCAAAAATCAGGCCCCGGAATGTCCCGGGACTGGGGCCGGAGCGGGTGATGCCTGCTGCGGCTCGTCCAGCAGCTTGATCACCGCCTCATGGCCCTTGGCGCGGGCGATCGACAGCGCCGTATCGCCGCGCTCGCTTTGCGCCGCGACGTTCGCACCCGAGTGCACCAGCAGCGCCACCAGGCTGGTCCGGCCGTCCGCAGCCGCAATCATCAGGGCGGTGACACCGCCTGCGTTGCTGGCATTGACGTCGGCGCCCTTCTGAATCATGGCCTGCGCCGCCGCTTCGGAATGTCCCGCTACGGCCAGCATCAGCGGAGTGTAGCCTGCATCCCCCATGGGATGTGTGTAGTCCGCTCCGGCGGCCACCAGGGCTACCGCCGCCGCTTCTTTGCCATATTCCAATGCAATGGCCAGCGGCGTCAGGTTGCCCGGACCGACGAAATCAGGGTCGGCCTTGTGTGCCGCGAGCAATTTGACCGACGCGGCATCGTCGGTCCAGGCGGCAGTCATCATCGGCGACCAACCGTCGCGATCGGTCGCGCTGACGCTGGCACCGTGATCGAGCAGATACTTCACCACCGGCTCCGAGCGCCGGACCAATGCATGGTGCAACGGCGTCTCACCCTGCAGATCCTGCGCGTCGATCGATGCGTGCTTCTTATCCAGCAGGTACGCGACACGCACCAGATCATCGGCGATGACCGCGTTGTTGAGTTCTACGTTGACGTTGGCGCCATGGGCGAGCCAGTCGTTCAGCATCGCTATAGTGACGGTCTGCTTCTCGTGACCGGAGGGTTCCGGGGTCATCGGTGCCGGCTTGTACGGCCCGTGGGAGGGCAGATCGCCGCTGATCAGGCAGGTCTCGCAGTGCACCAGCGGCACGCCAAAATCGGTCAGGATCGCGTGAATCGCCTCGCGCTGATCGTGCATCGCCTGCTCGATCTTCGCCAGCAGCTCGCGGTCGGTGGTGCGCACCGCCATTGCCATGTCGAATTCCATCGGCACCGCATCTTCCATCAGATTGACCGGCTGGATCGTCAGCGGCGCATGTTTCATCGCCTTGTAATATCCGGCGAACGGTCCCCAGGCCGCGGCGATGTCAAGCTTGCCGTCGATCACCTCCTGCACCTGGTAGCCCGGCTGATCCTGCGCGACCAGATCGGCATCGTGACTGAGGTAGTGAATCAAGACGTTGGTGATGACATTGTGCTCGGCGAGCGCTTCGCGGATCGCCGAGGTCTGGTAGACGCCTACCTTGAGTTTCTTTAATCGGGGATCATCAAGATTCTTGATGCTGATCCCGCGATCGTTTCGGTACGCCAGCACAAAAGTCGTGCGATACACCGGCGCGGTAGTCAACACGCGCTCCGAGTCGGCCGGCAGGTCCATCATCAGGTCGCATTCGTCCGCGTCCAGCGTGGTTCGCGTCAGGCCGCGTTCGATGGTCGGCCGGAAGTAATACTGCACCTTGGTGTTGAGCGCCTGGCCGAGCACCTGCGCGATCTTGTTCTCCAGACCTTCTCCGGCCTCGTTGGAGAACGGCATATTGCCCGGGTCAGCGCATACCCTTAAGGCCGCCTGCGACGCAACGGGTGCCGCGATCGCCAGTGCACCGGTGATCAACGTTGCGGCCAGTGCCGGTCCAGTCCGAATCCACATAAGTCAATTGCCCCGCTACGCCATAGTGCGGCGCATTAGCCTTCAAACATAAGCCAAAATACATGACCCCTCAAAAGAACGCGCCCGGTGAAGCCACCGGGCGCGTCCCGAATCACCTCAACTGTATCCTAGCCTTATTCGACTCGGAAGGTGTACAGCGTCCCTCCCATCGGGATCTTGTCGAGGTTGGCCGCCTTGGTCATGGCGGTGGCGCCGATCGCGCCGAACTTGTCACTCAGATCCAGACCCGCAGTTACCGGCAGGCCGATCCAGCCGCCGATGCCGCTCCATATCGAAACGTACTGCTTGCCGGCAATCTTGTAGGTGATCGGGTTTCCGATGATTCCCGAACCCAACCGACGCTGCCACAGCACTTTTCCGCTGGCGCGGTCCACGGCTCTGAAGTCGCCGTTGAGGCTGCCATAGAAAGCCAGCCCGCCGTCAGTCACCAGCGCACCGCCCCAGTTCGGATAGGCATCCGGGATTTCCCAGACCTTCTCGCCGGTCAGGACGTTGAACTTGATGAACTTGCCAGTGATCCCCGGCTTCTCCGGGTACATATAGACGTTGGCAAACACGTACACGGTGCCCTGCTGCGTGTGTGAGCGCTCTTGCGGCTCATCTTCCATGCACCAGTTGTTGGTCGGGCAGTACGCCATGCCAGGCTCGCTCGGATCGATCGCACAGGGCTGCTGATCCTTGCCACCCATCGCTGACGGACAGGCCTGCGTGTTGCCACCAGGCGCGAACGGTGAATGCTCCTTCACCTTGATCGGCCGGCCGGTCTTCATGTCGACCTTTTCCGCCCAGTTCGTGGTGACGTACTTGTTGGCGCGCAGCAGCGTGCCGTCGGTACGATCGAGCACATAGGCAAAGCCGTTACGATCGAAGTGGATCAGCACTTTGCGAGCCTTGCCGTCGACCGTCAGGTCTTCCAGCATGTTCTCGTTGATACCGTCGTAGTCCCACTGGTCGAACGGTGTCATCTGGTAGGCCCAGACGGCCTCACCGGTGTCGATCTTGCGCGCGAAAATGGTCATCGACCATTTATTGTCCTGATCGCCCTTGTTGCACTCTTCGTGCGTCTTGTACTTGCAGCGATACGACGGGCTCCACAGGCCGGGGTTACCGGTCGAGGTGTACACGATCTTCAGATCAGGATCGTAGCTGTAGAAGCCCCACTGAGCTCCGCCGCCACGCATCCACTCGTCGCC
>Ga0302325_10003283_pt1 | contig 38317 bp, 25 predicted proteins | sample Palsa_T0_2_FD_201948 | JGI IMG/M metagenome (GOLD analysis project Ga0302325, IMG submission 201948) | Peat permafrost microbial communities from Stordalen Mire near Abisko, Sweden - Palsa_T0_2 | ecosystem: Environmental > Terrestrial > Soil > Palsa > Peat permafrost | place: Sweden: Abisko...
GCCTGCAGTCGGTTAACGTGGCGCCCCAACTGGCCACCGTACCGACCCTGAAGCAGCGCGACGGAATCTTCAGCACCGCCATTTACAACCCCGCAACGACCGTCGCAAATCCCAACGGAACCGGCTACGTGCGGACGCCTTTTCCCAACAACACCATTCCCGCGAGCCAGTGGGACCCGGTTGCCACAAAATTGTTGTCGCTCTACCCGCTGCCCAACCTGACAGGGTCCACCAACTTCCTTTCCGACCAGGCCGAACGCCTGAACGACGAGCAGGGCAACATTCGCGGCGACCACCGTTTCAGCGAGAAGGACACTTTCTTCGTGCGCTACTCGAAGCAGGATAATAACAGTGTTCTACCGGCCGCACTGCCGCCGCCTTCGAGCGACCCCAGCAACGTCTGGACGGAGGCCCATTCGGTGGTGGGAAGCGAGACCCATATATTCGCGAGCAACCTGATCAACGAAGCTCGCATGGGTTATATGGAAACGCGCGAGGTGCAGCAGGTTCCCGGAACCAACCTCGACGCGCAATATGGCATTCAGGGAGCGCCCAATTATCCGGAGGTGCATGGCCTGCCCACCTTCGGTATCAGCGGACTCAACACCTTGGGAACCACCGGCCCCGGGACTTTACCGATCGGCGCGACGGGCTCCGGCAACCTGCCGCTCGATAAGCAGGGACGTAACATCCAGGTCCTCGATAACCTGTCCTGGATCAAGGGGCGGCATACCCTCAAATTCGGTGTCGACGTCGAACAAGTGACACTATATGGCCACGTGACCCTTTCGGCGCGGCCGAATTTCGATTTCACGGGAGTCTATACGCAGAATCCCCAAGGCCGCGCTGGCACGGGTTCGGCCTTCGCGGATTTCCTTCTGGGCTATGTGAACGACTACACCACGTCCACGCGGCCCGACAACGAAAGCCGTCAGCATACATTTGAGGGTTACGTTCAGGATGACTGGAAACTGAGTCGAAAGCTGACTCTAAACCTGGGTCTGCGTTATGAGCTGGCCATGCCCTGGTACGAAACCTCCAACCACTACTCCGACTTCATCCTGCAGCCTGGCCCGGCTTACGGCCTGCTGGTGACTGCGCCCGACGCCAGCCAGTACGGCTTGCGAAATTCTTTCGCTACCCCCGATACCAAGAACTTCGCGCCGCGCGTGGGCCTGGCCTATCAGGTGACTCCAAAGACAGTCATCCGCAGCGGATTCGGAGTCTTCTACGGAAGAGCGGACGAGAATCTGGGCATTTCCTCGAGGCCCACCAACAATCCGCCTTACTTCCTGCGCTCCATCAATACGGGAGACCAAATCCATACGTTGATCACACTGTCGGATGGTATTCCTGCCAACATCCTGGATCCGACCAAGATCGTAAACTCAAACGTCAACTCGTGGCCTACTTACATGCCGCTGCCCTATACCTTGGAGTGGAACTTCAACGTGCAGCGCGAACTGGGCCGTGGCTTCACCGCGCAACTTGGCTACGTAGGCTCGGGCTCGCACGACCTGTATGTAGATCCCAACCTGAATCAGCCGCAGCCCGGCCCGGGCAGCATCCCTTCGCGGGAGCTCTTCCCGGCTTACAGCCAGATTCTGGCCTTCCGGCCCTACGATCGCTCCAACTACAACTCTTTTATCTTCCAGCTCGAGCGGCGCTTCCATAATGGACTTAGCTTTCTGGGCGCTTATACCTGGAGTCACTCGTTCGACTATGGCGGTCAGGTTTCCGATAGCCTTGACTACGGCCCGCAGAATCCCTATAACTGGACGTCGAACTACGGCAGCTCCAACTTCGATGTGCGCCAGCGCGTGTCGGCGAGCTATATCTACGAGCTGCCCTTCGGACGCAGCAAGGCGTGGCTCACCCAACCCGGCGTTGCCCGCGCCGTTCTGGGCGGCTGGCAGCTTTCCGGTGTGACTTCCATCCAGACCGGGCTCCCGTTCACGCCAATCCTGAGCTTCGATCCGACCAATACAGGAACTACGGCGCGGCCTAATGTGATTGGGAGCGCGGCCTTCTATCCGGCCAATCAACAACCGTCCGATTGGTTCAACAACTCGGCCTTCGTGGCCCCGTCGGCTTACACCTACGGCAATGCCGGGCGTAACATTCTGCGCGGGCCTGGCCAGTTCAATAACGACGTGGGCCTGCAGCGCTCCGCTACGTTCAAGGAGAGATTCACTCTGCAGTTCTCCGCGCAGGCCTTTAACCTGTTCAACACGCCGCAATTCGGCTTGCCGAACAACAAGGTGGGTGTGTCGACAACTGGAGTGATTACCACCGTAGTCAACCCGGAGCGGCAATTCCAACTCGGCCTGCATTTGTTATTCTGAGCGCGTAACATGGCTAACTCGACAAGACGCGACTTACTGAAGGGTGCCGGAGCGCTGGCCGGTTTGGCTGGTGCTTCTGGCGCCTCAGCTGCACCCCCACAATCCGGCGCGGCAGGCGGCTCTCACTGGGAGCAGCCGCCCAAGCAGCAAGGCAATGGCCTGAATCTGATCCTGCTGGTTTCCGATACGTTCCGCGCCGACAACCTGGCTGCCTATGGAAGTCAGTGGGTGGAGTGTCCTCACCTGAACCGGTTCGCTGAAACGGCGGTGCTTTTCGAGGACTACTATCCGGAAGGGCTTCCTACCATTCCCACGCGGCGCGTCCTGTATACAGGCCGCCGCATCATTCCTTTCCGTTACTACCGCCAGCCTGAGCCGGTGCAGCTTCCTGGTTGGCATCATCTGTATAACGAAGATATCACTCTCTCCGAAACACTGTCCGAGGCTGGTTACCTCACGGCGCTGATCGCCGACCTGCCGCACTTGCAGCGTCCCGGCCGTAACTTTCACAAAGGCTTTGGCTATTATGAGTGGGTGCGCGGGCAGGAGATCGATTACTATGCACAGGCGCCAAGACATAAGGCGGATTTCAGCGACCTGTATCCGGCAAGCTATATCGACCGGCCGGAGTTAGACCGGCAGTTCGGACAGCAAGCCAAGCAGGCATTCCTCGACTTCCTCAATCAGTACACGGCCAATCGCAAACGCACATTAGAGCACGGCGACTCCATCGTCGAGCAGACTTCCCGAAATGCCGTTCGTTGGCTAAAGGAGAACCACGAGCAAGGACCATTCTTTCTGCATGTGGAAGCTTTCGACCCGCACGAGCCGTGGGATCCGCCGCGGGAGTTTCTGGAAAAGTACCTTAAAGATCCGACCGAACATAGCTGGCCGGAACCTCCCTACGGCAATGTCATAGTGCCTCCAGAGGGAGTCAAACGACTACGCGCCAACTATGCCGGCGAGGCATCCAACGTGGATCACTGGTTCGGCCAGATTCTGGACACGGTCCGGGCTCTCGGCCTGGACGGCAATACAGTGATCGCTTTCCTGTCGGACCATGGGGCGTTGCTGAACGAGCAGAACCAGTGGGTCAAAGGTCCGGAGAGGCTCCGCAAGCAGGTCCTGCACGTGCCGCTGGTGATTCGTGCCCCACGCGATGCCAACAATGGCAAACGCGTCGCGGGCTTCGCACAGCCTACCGACGTGCTGCCTACGCTACTGAGCAGACTAAGCCTGAAACCGCCGTCGCGCGCGACAGGAGAAGATCTGTGGCCCTATGTGACTGGCGAGCGAACTAACCGGCGGGATCACATCGTGACCGCATACGGATACATCGGGGCCGTGCGCACGCCGGAGTGGAACTACTCAGCCATCTGGAACCGCGAGAAATACATCGGGCAATATAAACCGCAGCTTTACGATCGAAAGAAGGATCCCGATGAGCTCGTCAGTGTCGCGGACCAGCACCCATCGGTAGTAGCGGAGCTGCATACAAAGATGGAACAATATATCGCTTCCGGTTGGGCTATTACAGACGGAAGCTTCAATGAAAAAGCAGGATGACCAAACATGCGCAAATCGATCTTGCTGTTGTCGTCACTACTCTTGATATCATTCTTGCCGGCTAACGCCCAGGTCAGTGTACGAGTACTATTCGGAGTCAACGATACTGAGTCAGTCCGATGGGATGGCACCATCGCGGCACAAGGGGCCAAGATCGCATCTCTCGAGCCATGGCGCTTCGAAGGCGCTGACGCTATCGTGGGAACGACCTGGCATTTCAATACTCACCCCATCCGCCTGTTCAATGGAGGAACGCAGGTCTCTTCCCGAGGCGTGAGCAACGTTGTCGCGAACGGCATTATCGTCAACCTCACGACGCTGGAAGCCACCGCGGAACTCAAGGTGACCACCGCGCAGGGGGATTTCGCCTTCCGTCTGGACCAGCTGGCTTACGGAAAGCCGCTGCCCGAATTGAATGGCCGAGTCCTGGTAGATCGCATTCCTTCCAGCGTGCAGATTACCAAAACGCCCGAAGAAGAAGATTACCCGTCGGCTGCCACCGGCAAGAACGGGGATGTGTGGCTGGCTTATGTCCAGTTCCGTCACAACCCGGATCACAACGCTCTGCGCGCGGCGCTCGACACTACGCCCAAAGATTTTTCGAAATGGAAGAGTCCCACGGGCGGCGACCAGATATTCGTCCGCAAATATAGCGGCGGCGCGTGGGCGAAACCGATCGCCGTCACCGCGCCTGGTGGAGATCTCTATCGGACGGCGATTGCCATCGATGGGCAGGGGCGGCCGTGGGTGTTCTGGGCTCAGAACGTGCATGCTGCGAACGGACGCGCCAATTTCGAGATCTTCGCGCGCGCGATTGTGAACGAGACGCCCGGAGCCACAGTGCAGATCTCCAATGCGCCAGGTTCGGACATCGATCCGGTGGCAGCCACCGACTCGAACGGCAAGGTCTGGGTAGCGTGGCAAGGATGGCGTAATGGGGTAGCGGCGATCTTTGCGGCTTCCCAAAGCGGTGACAAGTTCAGCGCTCCAGCCGCGGTTTCCCAGTCTTCGGCGGACGAATGGAATCCGGCCATCGCCGCCGATTCCGGTGGACGCGTCTCGGTAGCCTGGGATTCGTATCGCAACGAGAATTACGACGTCTATCTGCGGACGGCTTCGAGCGGCAGTTGGGGGCCGGAAACAGCGGTGGCGGCCAGCGCGCGCTACGAGGCGTATCCCTCGATTGCCTACGACGGCTCCGGCCGGCTGTGGGTGGCATATGAAGAAGGCGGTAAGGGCTGGGGCAAAGATTTCGGTGCGTACAACACCAACGGCGTGGCCGTCTATCAAGGCCGCGTGATTCGTCTGCGGGGCTTCGAGGCGGATGGGCGTGCGGTTGAAGTGTCCGGCGACCTGGGCACGGTACTGCCGGGAATGGCCAACATACACCTCGACAAGGGCGGGGTTCAAAACGATTTCCAGACACTGGATCCCGACCCCAAGAATTCGCAGACGCGCGAGAAAGACCGGTCGGCGCGCAATATGCAAGCTGCCAGGAACACGCTGCCGCGCCTGTTGGTCGACGGGTCGGGGCGGATCTGGCTGGCGTTTCGCAGCGCTCATCCCATCTGGTGGAGCGCGCTGGGTACGGTCTGGACCGAACATCTGGTTTCCTTCGATGGCAAAGAGTGGAGCAAGCCGATCTACTTGAATCACTCGGACAACTTGCTCGATAACCGTCCGGCCCTGGTCTCGACCCGCGGCGGTCAACTGCTGGTGCTGGGGTCGTCCGACAACCGCCGCCAGTTCTATCTGGGTGAGAGTATTAGCTCGCCGTTGGGCATCGTGCCGACTCCCAAGACCGATCCTTACAACAACGATCTCTACGCGAACGAGATCGATCTCGGCCCGGCACCCCAAGCGCCGGTAGTAACCGAAGCCCGGCCAGCCACAGTTGCGGGACCGGAGGTCGCGGACAAAACCGATCTGGGCCTGGTGAAACAGATTCGCGACTACCGATCTAATTCCCAACCGGAGCTGCGCATCGTGCGCGGCGAGTTTCATCGTCACAGCGAGATTTCCATGGATGGCGGCGGCGACGGAACCATTCTCGACCAGTACCGCTACATTCTGGACGCGGGGTCGCTCGACTGGGTAGGCTGCTGCGATCACGACAACGGCGCGGGCCGCGAATACTCCTGGTGGATCAGCCAGAAGCTTACCGACATCTTTTATGCACCGGGTAAGTTTGTCCCCATGTTCAGCTACGAGCGCAGCGTCAACTATCCGGAAGGGCATCGCAACGTGATCTTCGCGCAGCGCGGCGTGCGGACCTTGCCGCGGCTGCCCATCACCAAAGAGAACGAGACAGTCCACGCGCCCGATACCTTGATGCTGTATTCGTATCTGAAGTTTTTCAATGGCATCGCGGCGGCGCATACCAGCGCCACCGGGATGGGCACCGACTGGCGCGACAACGATCCCGTGGCCGAGCCCATCGTCGAGATCTACCAGGGCGACCGCCAGAATTACGAGATGCCGGATGCGCCGCGCTCGAATTCTGAGAAGGACTCCATAGGTAACTGGCGCCCCAAGGGGTTTGTCAACTTAGCGCTGGCCAAGGGATACAAGCTTGGTTTCCAGGCGAGCTCCGATCATATCTCCACGCACATGAGTTACTGCAATATTCTGGCGAAGGACCTGACTCGTGAATCGGTGCTCGAAGGCTTTCAGAAGCGGCATGTTTATGGCTCGACGGATAATATACTGGCCGATGTCCGCAGCGGCCCGAACCTGATGGGCGATGCCTTTTCAACCGCCGAGGCGCCCAGCCTGCACGTCAAGCTCACCGGCACTTCGAAATTCGCCAAGGTTGTAGTGGTCAAGGACAACGAGTATGTCTACTCCACTGAGCCTGGTACCGATAAGGTAGAGTTCTCGTGGCGCGACAATACGCCGTCCAAAGGAAAGACCAGTTACTATTACATACGCGGAGAGCAGGACAACGGCGAGATCGTATGGGCGTCGCCGCTGTGGATTACTTATACCGGAAAATAGTAAGTCGGAGGGGAATCGTGTCTTCACGCTACTTATTAGTTCTATTGCTCGGAGCCTGCCTGCCTGGTCACGCCGAAGTGGGAGTCCGCGTGTTATTGGGGCTGATGGACAGGGAAGCTACCAAGTGGGACGGTTCGGCCGCCGTGGATCGCGGCAAGATTGCGAAGATCGATCCGTGGCGCTTCGGAAAAGACGATGCTATTCAAGCCGACGGTTCGTGGAAGATCTCAACCGCGCCGGTCCTGTCGTTCCTGCACCTGGTCCAACGCCAGACGCCGCCGGTGGGGGCCAATGGAGTTATTCTCTGGCTTACCGGAGAGGATGAAAACACTGCCATCAAGGTGCAGACTGCCAAGGGCTCCTTCAGCTTTCGGCTGGGGGACCTGCCGTATGGCAAATTCCAGTATGCCCTCGATGGCAATGTGGCGGCCGATCGTGTCCCGCCTTCGTCGAGATTGACCGGTTCTCCCGACGAACAGGATTATCCGGCGGCGGCGGTGGCTCCCAATGGCGATATCTGGCTCGCATACGTCGAGTTTAAGCATCGCCCGGATCATGACAAGCTGCGTGCGCCTTATAAGGAGGCGCCCAAAGATCTGTCCGTGCTGGTGACGCCAGCCGAAGGCGATCAGATACTGGTGAAGCGTTTCTCGGAGAACCGCTGGAGTGACCCCATCGCCATCACTCCCACCGGCGGAGATCTCTACCGCCCGGCCGTGGCTATAGATGGTACGGGACGGCCGTGGGTGTTCTGGTCGGCGAATCAGAGAGGGGATTTCGATCTGTGGGCCCGCGTCATCGAAAACGGCACGCCTAGTGCCACCGTTCAGATCTCGAAAGAACCCGGCTCGGACGTGTTTCCGGCGGCCGCTACCGACGCCAAGGGACGCGTATGGGTCGCCTGGCAAGGCTGGCGGCAAGGCAAGGGCGTAATCTTCTCCGCCGTCCAGCAGGGCAGCGGTTTCACCGCGCCGGCCGCCGTGTCGAATTCATCGGCCAATGAGTGGAACCCGGCCATCGCCGCGGATTCCTCCGGGCGAGTCACAGTCGCGTGGGATTCTTACCGCGACGGCAGCTACGACGTGTTTGCCAGGACGGCCACCGCGCCGGATGAGTGGGGCCCGGAAATTCCGGTTGCAGCCACCCCGCGTTACGAAGCTTATCCTTCGATCGCGTATGACTCGCAGGGCCGCCTGTGGATCGCCTACGAAGAAGGCCCTGAAGGCTGGGGGAAGGATTTCGGCGCGCATCGCAGCACGGGCGTCCCCATCTACGAGGCGCGCGGGGTGCGCCTGGTGGGCCTCGATCGTAACGGGCAATTGCTGTTGCCGGCGACCGGCCCCGGCAAAGTTCTGCAAGGCCTGGCCGACGTACGCGAGGATGGCGGCGGCCGCCAGGGGGACATCCAGGGTTGGGAGCAACCCGACCCGCAGCTCTTTTCCAGGCGCGCTTCGAACGCCCATCCCTGGCCGGGCAGCAATCCCCGCAACAGCCTGCCGCGCCTGTTGGTGGATGCTTCGGGCAGAGTCTGGCTGGCCTATCGCAGCATGCATCCCGCGGTCTGGACCCCCATCGGCACGTCCTGGACCGAGTATGTGGCTTCTTATGACGGCAAGGCCTGGACTGGGCCGGTCTTCATTTTCCGCAGCGATAATATTCTGGACAACCGCCCGGCGCTGGTATCGCGGCATTCGGGCGAGCTGACGTTGATCGGATCTTCGGACTCGCGCCGCGAGCTGCAGTACATGCTCAAGCAAGGTTGGGATTTGAAGCAATTGTTGGGCTCCGCCATAGCCGACCCGTACAACAACGACCTTTACAGCAGCGTGATAAGCTTGCCCCCGGCGCCTTCGTTGTTTTCGAGTCGCGAGATTGGCGCGCCGCCCGCTCCGGCCGTGGTCCCCGATTCCGACGCCGAACGCGGCGGCACGGCCAATGTCCGCGGGTATAGCATCAACGCTCAGGGAGGCGCACTCAAAATTGCGCGCGGCGAATTTCATCGCCACAGCGAGATTTCCATGGATGGCGGCCTGGATGGCACCTTGATCGATCAGTGGCGCTACATACTGGATGCGGCGGCGCTCGATTGGGTGGGGTGCTGCGATCACGATAATGGCGGCGGCCGCGAGTATAGCTGGTGGACCACGCAGAAGCTTACGGATGTGTTCTACACGCCGGGGAAGTTCGCCCCCCTGTTCAACTATGAACGCAGCGTGTCTTATCCCGAGGGGCACCGTAATGTAGTGTTCGCGCAACGCGGCGTCCGTCCGCTGCCACGGCTGCCCAAGGTTGACGAGAACACCGCCGGGCATGCTCCCGACACACAGCTTTTCTATGCTTACTTGAAGAAATTCGGCGGTGTGGTGGCCTCCCATACGAGCGCCACGGATATGGGCACGGACTGGCGCGATAACGATCCGGATGTGGAGCCGGTGGTGGAAATTTATCAGGGCATGCGGCAGAATTATGAGATGCCGGATGCGCCGCGTTCCAATTCGGCGGCCGACTCCATCGGCGGATGGCGTCCCAAGGGTTTCGTGAACCTGGCGCTCGAGAAAGGCTACAAGCTCGGTTTCCAGGCCAGCTCCGATCACATTTCCACGCATCAGAGCTATGCGAATGTGCTGGTCACGGAAAACACTCGCGAGGCCATTCTGGACGCACTCCGCAAACGTCACGTGTATGCCTCGACCGAGCAGATCGTCGCCGATGTTCGCAGCGGACCGTATCTGATGGGGGACATATTCTCGACCGCCGAAGCGCCCAGTCTGCACGTCAAGCTGGCCGGCACGAGCAAGTTCTCCAAGGTAGTCATCGTGAAAGACAACGAGTATGTTTATTCCACCGAGCCGTCGTCTGAGAAGGTCGAATTCTCCTGGCGGGACAACGCTCCGGTGAAGGGCAAGACCAGCTATTACTACGTGCGCGGCGAGCAGGAGAATGGCGAGCTCGTGTGGGTTTCGCCGATGTGGATTACGTATACGGGAAGATAGTGCGGAAGGCCCTGGTAGTTGCGTGTCTCTCGGTGGGCGCTCTTGGTTTCCTGGCGACACGTCCGGATTTGCGTCTGCGAGCCCAATCGATGCCTGCCGCCGGGCGAACGCCATGGAATCCGGCGGCGCGCCAGATCCTCATACGGTATGGAGTCAAGGATAGCGCCACACGAACCTGGCACGGATGGATCGAGGCCGCTTCCGGCGACGCGAAAGTCGTCAGTCTCGAAGGCTATCATTTCTCAAACGAAGACCAGGTGACTGTTTCCGACAGCGGCACGCCGGAGTTCTCGTTCACTACGCGGGCCTGGACCCCGAACGTCCAGCAGGTGGACCTGAGTCCTATCCTGCCCGGTCCGCGCGCCGTATTTCCCAATGGCATCTATGCGGTGGTAACGGGCGGGCCGGCGGCGCGATTTCACGTTCTGGGCGCGGACAACTTCACCTTTGCGCTCGGCGATCTGGACGGCGGCAGGCAGCTCTCTTTTGAGAACGGCAACGTGGAAGTCGAATTGGTGGCCGACCCTTTCGCCGCCAGCACCGCCGGGGAAGCGGACTTTCCCTCTCTGGCGATGGGTCCCTCGGGTCGCGCCGCCGTGGTGTGGCAGGAATTCCTGGGCGATCGCGATCGCCTGGCTGCCCGCGAATGGGACGGCGCCCGATGGGGCGATGCCGAATTTCTTGAAGCGCCGGAGTCGCGGGATGTATTCCGTCCGTCTGCGGCTTACGACGGCGCGGGCGCCCTGCATATAATCTGGGCCGCGCAGGTGGATGGGAATTGGGATCTATATGAACGGCGTAAGAGCGCTTCGGCGTGGAGTTCTGTCGAGCGGTTGACCACTGCGGGCGGCTCGGATTTCCACCAGCGCGTCACAGCCGATAGCCAGGGCAATCTGTGGCTTGCGTGGCAGGCGTTCCGCAACGGGCAATCGGATATTTTTCTAAAAAGCTATCGCGGTGGGGTCTGGAGTCAGGAGATACGTGTGAGTGAGTCGGCGGCCAATGACTGGGAGCCGGCTGTGGCGGCGGATGGCGGCGGGACGGTCTGGGTGGCCTGGGATAGTTACGACAAAGGCAACTACGACGTCTTCGTGCGTTCGTTTGCGAATGGCCAGGCGGGGCCGATTCGCGCCATCACACACTCCCCGCGATTCGAAGCGCACGCCTCACTGGCATGCGATAAAGAGGGCAGACTGTGGATCGCGTTCGACGAGGCGGAAGCTAACTGGGGAAAGGATTACGGGTACCTGGTCAAGACCGCGGGCAACCCGCTCTACCAGTCGCGCAAAATTCGCATCGTGCGGCTCTCGGGCGATCGTCTCGAAGAGCCCGAGGCATCCCTGGCCGAAGCCTTCCCGCTGTTCCTGCCGCGCTTCGTGCAGAACCCGCAGCTGGCGGTGACTGCCGACGGTAAAGTCGCGGTGGCCGCCTTGCAGCTGACCAAATCCAACAGCGTCATCGAGGTGTGGGGCGCTAACGGTGTTTGGGAGAACGTGGTCTTCACCCTGGATGGCACGGGCTGGCATCGGCACCAGGTCCTCCCGCAATCCGCCGGCGCTAATGACACGCGTGTTGCGCTGGCCGCGGCGCCGGATGGCAAGCTGTGGGCTGCATGGGCCGCCGATGGCCGCGATTACCAAGTCGCTCGGCCGCGCCAGCAGACCGTCTTCGCGTCGACCGTACCGCAGGCCGCCGGCACAGGCGAAATCCGAGTGAAAGACTTCGTCGAGCGGCCCGAGCTCTCCGCACCCACTCACCCGGCCGAAGCCGCCGACCTGCGCGCCATCCGCGACTATCGGATTCATTTGCAGGATAAAGACTACCGCATCCTGCGGGGCGACTTACATCGTCACACATCTCTGTCGACCGACGGCGTGGGCGATGGCTCTCTCTGGGACTTCTATCGCTATGCGCTCGACGCCGCCAGCCTGGATTTCTCGACAGTCACCGATCATCAAGGCGGCGGAACGTCGTACAACTGGTGGAAGGCGCAAAAATCGAGTGACTTGTTCCTGACTCCCAAACGACTGACTACGCTCTATGCTTACGAGCGCAGCGTGGTGTATCCCAACGGCCACCGCAACATCGTCTTCACGCGGCGCGGGATTCCCATCTTACCGATCGATCCCGCCGAGCAGACCGGTCCGGATAACCCGGGCACCACACGCTCGGCCGCGGCGGTGCTTCCCTACCTGCGCCAGTATGACGGAATCGCCTTTCGCCATACGACGGCAACCGACCAGGGCACTGACTGGCAGGACCACGACAACACGCTTGAGCCGATGGTCGAGATTTACCAGGGGCACCGCGTAGTCTACGAGCACGAGGGCGGACCAAAAGCAGCCACCGCCGAGAAGCTCTATGCCCAGCGCAGCGGCTACCGCCCGGCGGGATACGTTTGGAACGCGCTCGCCAAGGGCTATCGGATGGGGTTCGAGGCGGCTTCGGACCACTGCTCCACGCACATTTCGTATTCCTGCATTCTGGCGGCGGGCACGGGCCGCCAGGACCTGGTGGACGCCATGCGCCAGCGCCACTCCTACGGCGCGACCGATAACATCGTCCTGGATTTTCGTGTGAATGCCGATGGGCGCGAGTATCTGCAGGGCGACGAGATTCCGTCGGCCAGTGAGTATACGCTGAAGATCAACACCATCGGCACCGGGCCGATCCGGCGTGTGGCTGTGGTGCATAACGAATCGTATGCCTACGAAGTGACGCCCGCGGGCGAGCGCAGGGCACAATTCACTTATGTGGACGCCCATCCCGTAACCGGCGAGAACCGCTATTACGTCAGAGTCGAGCAGGAGGACGGGAACCTCGCATGGAGCTCGCCAGTCTGGATTCAAAAGAAATAAACTGATAGCTTCAGGAAACACCTCATTATGCACGTCCACTTACCCAAGGAACCGGTTTACGACGAACGCAAGCAACTGATCCAGCAGTTCGGCTTCGCCGCGTTCATCGGTCTGCTGCTCTTACTCAATGTGACTGGGGTTCTGACGACGGTAGCCGGCATCGACACGGCGGCCATTCTTACCGTGATCGCGGGCTACCGGACGTTCTTCACTGCCATCTCCGGCCTGCTACAGCGCAAGATCTCGGCCGACCTGGCGATCTGTATTGCAGTCATTGCGGCTCTATTCGCCGGTCAGTATCTGGCCGCCGCCGAAGCCATGTTCATCATGCTGATCGGCGAGGCGCTCGAAGGCTATGCGGCCGGCCGCACCCATGCTGCCATACACCGCTTCGTCGAGCAGCTTCCGCGGCACGCCCGTGTGATCCGGAATGGGCAGGAGATCGAAATCGATTCCGCGCAGGCGACACCGGGCGACGTCGCCATCGTGCGCGCCGGCGAGCGTATCCCGGCCGATGGCGTCATCTTACACGGCGATTCCAGCATCGATGAAAGCACTATTACGGGTGAGCCGCTGCCTCGCGACAAAGGCGCCGGCGACGAAGTTTTTTCGGGGACGTTGAACGGCCACGGTCTGCTGCGCATCACCGTTACGCGAACCGGATCCGAGACCACCCTCGCGCGGGTGATCAAGCTGGTCGAGCACGCGCGTGAAAAGCGGGCGCCCGTGGAGCGTCTGGCGGATCGTTTCGCCCGCTATTTTCTGCCCGCGCTGCTGCTGGTGGCCGGGCTAACCTTTTACTTCACGCGCGACTGGCTGCGCACCGTTTCGGTGCTGATAGTGGCCTGCCCCTGCGCCCTGATCCTGGCCACGCCGGCGGCCATGGTGGCGGCTGTCGGCGGTCTCGCGCGGCGCGGCATTCTGGTGCGCGGCGGAACGGTATTGCAGAACGCCGCCAAAGTGGATTCCGTATTCTTCGATAAGACGGGCACCCTCACCGAGGGCCGCTTCGGCGTGATTAAAGTTGTGGCGGTGGGCCGCACCGAGAGCGAGGTTGTAGCTCTGGCCGCCACCGCGGAGTACGGCTCGGAACATGTGTTGGCACGCGCCATCCTGGAAGAAGCGCGGCATCGCGGCATCGCCACCGCGCCGCCCGACGAAGCCCATATCGTTCCGGGCCGGGGTGCGGTGGCTACCATAGCGGGACGCACCATTCGAGCGGGCAACGCCGGTTTCCTCGCGGAACACAATATCTTCGGCCTCGAACCGCTGCTGGAGGAAGCCGATCGTTACGGCGCCACAGCGGTTTTGGTGGCCGAAAACGACCTCCTGGCGGGCACCCTCCTCCTTCGCGACCGAGTCCGCGAAGGCGCCCGCCGGGCAATACATGAGCTCGAGCATCTGGAAATTTCCCACCTTACGATGCTCACGGGCGACCGCAAACGCGCGGCGGAAGCCATTGCGCGGGAGGTGGGGCTGCACGATGTGGAAGCGGGCCTGCTGCCGGAGGAAAAGCTAGAGCGTATACGGCACAGGGCGAGTCACGGCCATATCGTCGCTATGGTCGGCGATGGCTTGAACGATGCGCCCGCACTGGCCTCGGCGCACGTAGGCATAGCGGTCGGCGGCGCCAATGATATCACCGCCGAAGCGGCCGACGTCGTGTTTCTCGGCCATTCACTCGAAGCCCTGCCGAAGCTGTTCGAAGTAAGCCGCAGGGCCCTCCACACGGCTTGGTTGAACATCATCATTTTTGCTGGCATCGTGAATGCCGTGGCCATTATGGCCGCCGCCACGGGAAGACTCGGAGTTCTCGGCGCCGCGGTGACGCACCAGATGGCTTCGCTGCTGGTGGTGCTGAACTCGCTGCGATTGCTGCGCGTGGAGCGGCCGGCCGGCCGCCTCGGCTGGCTCTCGTCCGCAAGGTTGAAAGATCTCTCCCACCAGTTGCATCACCTGTCGCATGACCTGCCGCATCAGATGGATCCCAAGCGCTGGTTCGATCGCGCGGTGGCGCATCGGCGGGAGTTGGCGCGCCCGGCGCTGGCCGCCGCGGCGGCACTCTTATTCCTGAGCGGATTCTACGCGCTCGGTCCGAACGAGACAGGCGTGATCGAGCGCTTCGGTCGCAAAGTCCTGCCTTATCGAACGCCCGGGCTGCACTACAAATTGCCATGGCCGATCGAGCGGCTCACCCGCGTGAAGGCCCGCAGCGTGCGAGCCGTGGAGATCGGCTTTCGATCCGGCGCGGCCAACGGCGAGGCGGAGCCGGCCGCCTACGAATGGAACGTGCAGCATCGCTCCGGGCGCTTCCAGCGCAGGCCGGAAGAGTCCCTCATGCTCACCGGCGACCAGAACATGATTGAAGTAAACGCGGTGGTGCACTATGAAATGGTCCGCCCGGACGACTTCCTGTTTCGGCAGTTGGATGCCGATACGACCGTGCGGACCGCCGCTGAATCGGCCTTGCAGACCACCGTCTCGACCGCGCCGCTGGATGATGTTCTGACCACCGGCCGCCAGGCGCTCGAAGGCCGTGTAATGTCCGCGCTGCAGCGCAAGCTCGATCGATATGGCACGGGTGCCCGAGTAGTGCGGGTAAAGCTGCTCGACGTGCATCCTTCGCTCGAAGTGGTGGATGCATTTCGCGAAGTCTCCGGGGCTTTCGAAGAGAAGAACCGGCTCATGAACGAGGCTGAAGGTTATCGCAACGAGCAGGTCGCTCTGGCGCGAGGCAACGCCGAGGCGCGTCTGCAAACCGCCGCGGGCTACAAGGCCAGCCGCACTCTGCGAGCTGAAGGCGACGGCAGCCGCTTCGAGCTTGCCGAGAGCGCCTTCGCATCCGCGCCTTCGATTCACCAACTGCGGCTCTACCTCGAGACCATGGAACAGGTGTTGCCGGGGAAGAAGAAGCTGATCCTGGATTCAGCCAAAGGGCGGCGTCATTTATTACTGCTGGAGGATGGCGTGGAAGTGGCGCCTCCAGGCAGTCTGGGTCTGGCGCCGTAGGTATCGCTATAGATGTGGGGGACGAATCACATGCATCTTACAAAAATTCATTACCGCGTTGGCGCGGCAGCCGCGTTGGTGCTGCTGGCGTGGCTGACGTTGTTTTCCGTGCGGGAGACCGAGTTTGCGCTGATTACGCAGTTCGGCAGACCCGTCGGGACCGTGACCGACGCTGGCTTGCACGCCAAATGGTTTTTCCAAAGCGCTACTTATTTCGATCGCCGGTTGCGCGTCTATGACCCCAGGCCGAGCGAGTTTCTCACGCGCGACAAAAAGAATCTGGTCATTGAAAGCTATGTCGCGTGGCGCATCCGCGATCCTCAGCATTTTGTGGAGACGGTTGGCGATCCGGTGTCGGCGGAAATGCGCCTGCACGACATCGTGTGGTCCGGCTTGTCGGCGGTGCTGGGCACGCATGACCTGGACGCCATCGTCGCTCCCAATCCCGCCAGCGTGCAGGCCGATAGCTTTCTCGATCAGTTGACAGCGGTCACCGGCGCGGCCTCGCTATCGCAGTATGGCATCGAGATCGTGGACGTGCGCATCAAGCGGCTAAATCTGCCGGAGCAGAACAAGCAGAGCGTCTACGCACGCATGCGCGCCGAGCGCGAGCGGATCGCGCGTCAGTATCGCGCCGAAGGCGAGGAACAGGCGCTGCGCATCCGCGCGGACGCCGACCGGCAGCGCGACGAGATCCTGTCGGCGGCCTATAGGGACGCGGAAAAAACTCGCGGCGAGGGCGACGCGGCGTCCACGCGCATTTATAGCCAGGCCTATTCGCGCAATCCCAAATTCTATAAGCTGGTCCGCACGCTGGAGTCGTACAAGAAGATCTTGGACGACAAGACTACCGCGATCCTCAGCTCCGATTCGGAGTTATTGAAAGTGTTCATGAAGGGCGAGGGCGGGGTGCAATGAGTACCATCCCGACCGTAGATCATCACCATGATCACGGGCATGATCACGGCCACGATCATCATCATGATCACGGCCACGATCATCATCATGATCACGAACACGATCATCATCATCACGATCATGCGGCGAAGGCTGCGCCGGTGCAGGCCGGCGGCTCCAAACGCAACCGTATCGCGCTGGCAATCGCCGCTGTGTGGCTGGTCAGCGGGGTCTATATCGTGCCCGCCGATCAGCAGGCTGTAGTGACACGCTTCGGACGGGTGATTGAGCCGCGCGTTTTTCCCGGTATCCATATAGCCTTGCCCTGGCCCGTGGATCGTGTGACTAAGCTCAAGGTGCAGCAACTGCAGAGACTGGTAGTTGGCGGCGATCTTCCCGATAGCGTGCTGGGACGAACCCAGCCTCTGGCCTCTCAGTTTCTGACCGGAGACCAGAACATCATCAACCTGAGGGCTGTCGTGCAGTACTCGGTGGGGATGCCGGCGGACTACCTCTTCCGCGCGCAGGACGTTTCGAGGACAGTTGCCGCGGCGGTCGAGACGGAGATGGCGCGGCGCATCGGACGGCGCACGGTAGATGCCGTGCTGACTACTGAAAAGACGGCCATCCAGGAAGAGGTGCGCGCGGCTGCGCAGAAGCTGATCGACGCTTATGGCGCCGGCGTGCGTATCGCCAGCATCAACATCGAAAGCATAACGCCGCCGCCCGAAGCCGCCGAAGCTTTCCGCGATGTGGCCAGCGCGCGCGCCGACTCCGCTCGCATTTATAACGAGGCTCTCGGCTATGAAAGCGATCTTGTTCCGAAAGCGCGCGGCGAAGCCCGCCAGATGACGGAAGCCGCCACGGCATACAAGGAAAGCAAGATCAATGAGGCTACCGGTGATGCTTCGCGCTTCGACCTGGTGGAGAACGAGTACGCCCATGCCACGGCGGTTAATGGACGCCGGCTATATCTGGAGACACTCGAGCAGGTGTTGCCGAAGATCAAGAAACTGGTGGTGGACAAGAATGGAAGCTTCGACCTGACCATCATTCGCAAAAGCGGGGATAGCACTCCGCCACGGAAGAGCCAATGACCCGCGAACGTAAAGCGCAAATCGCCACGGTTGCTATCCTGGGTGCCGCTCTGGGGTTGGTGGCCGTCAAGCGTGGTGGATGGCAGGTCAGTGCGGCTCAGATCACGAATTGGATTCCGGGCGCCCGCCCGAGCGCTCCTGTCACTCCCCAGGATACGGTTTATCGTATGCTGGATGCCGCGCGGGACGGGAATGTGCGCGCGTATCTCCGCTGCTATACCGGGCAGATGGATAGCACTCTCGGCCAGATCGTAGCCGAGAAGGGAGAGCCCGCGTTGGCGGCATATATCCGGAATTTCAACGCTTTCATCAAGGGTGTCGCCATCCAGGAACCCCAGCCTGTCTCCGACCGCGAAGTTCGTCTCCGCGTGGAATTCGTTTATCAGGACCGCAACGAAGCCCAGTTGTATTATCTGGAACAGGCCGGGGGCGATTGGAAGATCTCGCGCCTGGAGAACACCGAAGGAGTTCAGACGCCGGTGCCCTACGGCACGCCGGTTGAGTAAGTCACTTCCTGCCGACTTAGCGGCGCCAACGGCCCGGATAATAGCGATGCCCGTAGTAGCGGGGCGCTACCCAATAAGCGTGCGAATACGGTGGCCGGGCCCAATAGCCGGCATGCCAGGCGTAGCGCGCGCCCGCCGGATACCAGTAGCCGCCTACCCATGCGTATCCCGGACCTGGGGACGGTGGTAGTGCATAAGCGACCACGGGAGGCGGAGGGCCATAACCGCCCACGCCAACTCCTACGAAGACTCCGGGCGCGGCGAACAGAGAGCTTCCCGCGAGTAATACCGCTGCGAGTAACTTGGTTTTCATAACATCCTCCTTCAATGCTTCGGATTGCAAGGCGCGTGCCAGTGTGTATCTCATTGAAAAGTAATGGCTGCCTCAAAAGGTCGCTGGCCGTTGTGCACCAGGCTGGTGGCTCCCTTCCAGCGGTCAGTCGCTCGCTCTCTTTTCGATTGACAGGCGTGCGGGTGCCGCTAATCTCGCGATTCCCAGCGCGAGCGCCGCTGCCACCGGATCCGAGCGGCTCGCACTGGCAGCGTCCGCCGAAGCAGCAAGGGAACAATCTGAATGTCATCCTGATCGTCGCCGATACGTTTCGCGCGGACAAGTTGGCGGCCTATGGCAGCCAATGGGTAGAGACGCCGCACCTGAACCGCCTGGCCGAAGAGTCGATTATCTTCGAGGATGTCTATCCCGAGGGCATGCCCACCATTCCTACGCGGCGCGTGCTCAACACGGGCCGCCGCATCGTTCCTACGCACGCATTTTTCCAGCACGAAACCGGGCCCGGTGCGTCTCCCGGATGGCATCACCTCTACAATGAAGACGTCACCCTCACCGAAACGCTGGTGGAGGCCGGCTATGTCACCGCGCTCATCGCGGATCTGCCTCACTTGCAGCGGCCTGGGCGTAACTTCCACCGTGGCTACACCTATTGGGAGTGGATTCGCGGTCAGGAGACCGATTATTACGCCCAGCCGCCGCGCCAGACGCCGGATTTCAGCCGCCTCTACCCGGCGGAGTATCTGGAGGAGTTACAGCAGAAGAATCCTGGCATTCTCAGCTTCCTGAATCGCTATACGGCCAACCGCAAGCGCTGGCTGCAGTATGGCGACTCCATCGTCGAACAAACCGCGAAGGACGCGGTTCGATGGCTGAAGGAAAACCACGACCAGGGGCCGTTCCTGCTTCACATAGAATCGTTCGATCCGCATGAGCCTTGGGATCCGCCGGACTACTTCCTGGAGAAGTACTTGAAAAACCCCGGCCCGCATAGCTGGCCGGAACCGTCGTCACTGCGCCTGAATCTGCCGCCGGAAGGCTTTGATCGCCTGCGCGCGAATTACGCGGGCGAGGCGTCCAACGTGGACTATTGGTTGGGACAGGTTTTGAACACTGCCGAAGAGCTGGGCCTGAAGGAGAACACTATTTTTGTGTTCACTTCGGACCATGGCGCCATGCTTGGGGAGCAGAGGCAGTTCGTGAAAGGAGAAGGTCGAATTCGCAAGCAGGTCACGCACGTTCCTCTGTTGATTCGCCTTCCCAACAAGCAATATGCCGGCAAGCGGGTATCGGGTTTCGCGCAGCACTTCGATATTGTTCCCACACTACTCGGCCGCCTCGATCTGAAACCCTCGACACGAGTGACTGGCGAGAATCTGTGGCCCTACGTAACCGGTGAACGCACCAACCGGCGCGACCATGTGGTCAGTGCATTCGGCTATGTCGGCGCCGTGCGCACCCAGGAGTGGAATTATTCCGCGGTCTGGAATCGGGAAAAATACAAGGGACACTATCAGGCACAGCTTTACGACCGAAAAAAGATCCCGACGAACTGGTGGACGTAGCCGCGCAGAATCCCGCCGTTATCGAGAAACTGCAACTAAAGCTGGACCAGTACATCTCGTCGGGATGGGACATCACCAAGGGAACTTTCAACGAAGTAGAATTGTGAGTCACTCGCGATCCGCGACGAGGCGATCGACGTGGCGCAACGCCGGGAAGCGCCATGCCCATATCGCGACGATCGCCATGGTGCCCAAGCCGCCCAGTACCACCGCGGGTACCGTTCCGAACCATTGCGCGGTAATACCCGACTCGAACTGTCCCACCTCGTTCGACGCGCCGATGAACACCATGTTGACCGCGCTGACTCGGCCGCGCATGTCGTCGGGAGTGGCAAGCTGGATGAGGGTGTGCCGCACGATGACACTTACCGTATCGCACGCGCCAATCAGCGCCAAGGCAGCCAGAGAGAGCGCTAAGTTGCGGGAGAGACCGAAGACGACCGTACAGAAGCCGAAGCCCGCGATGCACCAGAGCATGGTCGCGCCGGCGCGCCGCAGCGGCCAGTGAGCCACCACGATGGCCATAACAATGGCGCCCACGCCGGGCGCGCTGCGCAAGACGCCCAATCCGGTTGCTCCGATCTTGAGAATCTCGCGCGCGTACACCGGCAGCAGCGCCACTGCGCCGCCCAACAATACGGCGAACAGGTCCAACGAGATCGCGCCCAGGATCAGCTTGTTGCGCCAGATATATCGCAATCCTTCCAAGGCCATTCGAATGGAGGCCACGGGGCGTGTGCCTTCGACGGTGCGGACACGAATCGCCGCCAGTAGTAACAGCGCAGCGAGATACTCAGTCGCGGCGCAGATGTAGACCAGCGCCGGACTCGCCGTCAGGCCATAGAGCAGACCGCCAATCATCGGCCCGGCGATGGCGGAAGCCTGGAAGACGGAGGAATTCCATGCTACCGCGTTGGGGAAGTCCTGCTCCGGCACAAGCATCGGCAGGAACGCCTGGCCCGCCGGCCCGCTGAACGCGCGCATGCTGCCGTTCAACAGCAGCACCAGATAGATCGGCAGCACCGAAGTGAGACCACGGAAGGTAAGAGCAAGCAGGAGCAGAGAGCATAGTGAGAAGCCTGCACAGCAGGCCTGCAGAATTCGTCGGCGCGCAAACCGGTCCGCGGTATGTCCGGTGATGGGGAACAGCAACATGCCTGGAAGGAACTGCGCGAGGCCCACCAGACCCAGGTCGAGCGGACGATGCGTCAGCCCGTACACCTGCCACGCGACGGCGACGGCCTGCATCTCGGATGCTGTAATGGTGAGCACCCGAGTGCCCAGGTAGTAGCGAACACTAGGGTAGCGAAAGGCGACGTGAGCCGCGGACTCATACATGCGAGGTCATTGCGCCGGACACTGGGCTACCATCGATTGCGCCCGTCGAACGCAAATTCATTTCGGTTTCAAATGATGGTAACACTGATTCTGGCGGCCCTGCCGTGCGCCCGTGCTCTGCATGCCCAGGCGGATACCACGGTCCTGGCCCGCATGGCCGGCTGGAATGCTTCCCCGTTCCACTTTCTGGATATCGTTCAGACTCGTGGCCGGCTGATACTGCCGGACATCGGATATGACGACTTCGCCAAGTCTAACTATAGGGAAGTCTTCGGAGGCAGCGGCGCTGTCGTCTACCCAGGAGAACATTTCGCCGGGATTCAGGAATGTTATTTTGCGAGGGGCCTGGGGAAGGTCGCGGACGGCGCATCGTACTTGCAGCCCTGGACGTTACTTGTCTACTCCATTCCCGACAGTCACTTTCTGGTCGAGACACTCTACTTCACGTACCTTCCGCTCAATCAGGCGGCCTGCGTCCAGTAAGTTTCTGGATCGGGCGACGCTGGAACGCGAGTGGCGCCATTTCAAGTTGGGTGCGGGCTATGCCGGATACCAGTGGGCACAGATGCAGTGACAGAACAAGCCCTTCGTTACCGCTACGCTCAAAGCTGCTGGAGTGGATTCTTTTCGAGTTATGGCTCCAGCGAGTTCCGGGAAACTTGCTGCAATCTCAGTTGCGCTGCGCCGGTGTCTTCCACCAATGGCCACACTGAATATCGGCAACCGCCGGCCGCATAAAACCCGTATCCGACAGCAGAATTCGGGTTACTGAGGTGTCAGCAGGAACGCATGCTGCGCGCCCTTTATCGTGCCATAACCCACGATTTGGCCTGTATCGTTTACCGAGTTCGCACTTGACAGCACCCACCCCGAGTGACTCGGGATCAAGGTATTGAGGTCATGCGGCTTTCCATTCGCGTAAATGACCGCGTGATAGACCAGGTTTACGGTGCCGTCATTGACGTTGGCGGTTCCGACGATTACCCCGGAGTTGTTGATCGCCAGACCGGAGCTGTATTGATAGAGCGCGCCCAGGTCGGTCATCTTACCGCCCGAGTAAAGGAAAGCGTGAGCCTCCACATTCTTGGGCAAGTATGCCTGCCCGGTGATCTGACCGGAGTTATTGATGGCAAACGCCTGGCTCCATGATCCCCCTAGCGTGCCCAACGCATGCATGCTTCCGTTGGCATAGAGGAAACCGCGGAAATTGCCGCTGTTGACATAGGAATAGCCCACGACCTCTCCGGAAGCATTGACGCCGTATGCAGTGGTTGTCCACCCAGGCTGGTTCACGCCGAGAGTTCCGAGGTCGATCATTTCCCCGCCGCTGTAAAGAAATGCGTGCGACAGTCCGGTGGAGGTTGTGGAGGAACCAACCACCTGCCCAGCGTCATTGATCGCGTAGGCTACGCTATAACTGGATCCGAGCGTGCCCAGGTCGGTCATATGGCTATTACTGTAGAGAAAAGCGCGGTAAGTCCCGTCCGCAAGCGTCGAATAGCCAGTCACAGATCCGGACGCGTTGATACTCTGACCCTGGCTGTATTCGCCCCCTAACGTCCCCAGGTCGGTCATCTTCCCGCCGCTGTAGAAGAAGGCGTGCATATCCGATGTACTGGCGGCCACGCCGACGATCTCACCCAGCGAGTTAATACCGTAGGCGCTGCTTGACGAACCTCCGAGCGTGCCGAGATCTACAATCGAATAAGTTTGGGCCGCGCCGGGGCAGGAAGTGGCAAGAGTTATCGCCACGGTTAAAGTGAACGCGCGAGTCATCTCACAAGTGTATGCGGAACCGACCCGGCCGGGCATATCCAGGTGTAAATTTGTGGTAAATTCCGCAACTCCGGCGCTATGATAGGGGCGTCGGCCTGGGTGCGGTGTGGAACGAGACGAGATCCTTATCAAATTACGTGAAAGGATCGTGGCCTTCGCGGCATGTCATTCAACAGGGGATGCCGCCGAAGACCTGGCGCAGGAAGTGTTGATCCTCCTGCATGAGAAATACAGCCATGTGGACCGGCTGGAGGAGTTGGTTCCTCTCTCCCTGCAGATCGCAAGGTTCAAGATCATGAGCCTGCGCCGGAAGTCGAACCGCCGCGGCGAATATACACAGGTCTCGGTCACGGACATCCAACTACCCGATCTGGAAGCCGATCCGCAGGCACTGATGGAGCGTAAGCAGATGCTGGACCGCCTGACTCGCGCCGTCGGCGAACTGGGCGAACGCTGCCGCGAATTGCTGCGGCTGAAATTGCAGGGAAAGAGCTTCAGCGAAATCCAGCAACGGATGAGCGCGCAATCGATCAACACGGTTTACACCTGGGACCACAGGTGCCGCAAGCACTTACTGGAGCTGATGGGTGGAGACTGGGAGCTGGAAAAAAGATGAGCCGCGAGGAGTTCCAAAAGCTGCTGGGCGGCTACGCGACCGATACTCTCAGCGAAGCGGAGCGGCACGCGCTGTTTGAGGCGGCCCTGGAGGATCAGGAGTTATTCGAGGCCCTGGCGAAAGAACAGGCGCTGCGGGATGTCTTGCAGGAGCCTTCCGCGCGGCAACAGTTGCTGGATGCGTTGGGGCCCCCACGGACGCCCGCCAGGATTCGAGCGTGGCGGTGGCTCCGGCAACCGGCTGCCCTGGCGGTGGCGGGCGGGGTGGCGATACTGCTGGTCGTGGCGGGGCTGGCGCTGCGACGGTCCCGGAGGCCCGCGTATCGGGAAGTCATACTGGCGGACGTGCCCGCGCCGGCCGCAAAGGAATTTGCACCCCCGCCGCCCCGACCGAAGCCGAAGCTTCAGGCAGTATTGCCGAGGCCCCCCGTTCTCCACCCGGAGACCCAAATCGCGGACGCGTTGCTTCTTCCCGCTGCGAAGCCCGCGCCGCCGCCACCCCGTGCAGTGACGGTCGCCAGGTTGGCACAGTCCTCGCAGCAATCCGCGGATCTCGCTCGTCAATTATATACTCAACCCAATACTACAGCGTTGGGCTTCGCCGCGGGCGCGCTTCCGCAGACGCACGCGAAGATGGCGCGCGCGCTTGCGGTGGTTCCGGCCGCCAGTAACCTCGGGGTGCGATACAGCCTGTTACTCAAGGGTGCGGATGGAGAGTACGCACCCGCACGCCTGGACACCGAGTTTCGCCCAGGCGACACAGTCCGCCTTCGCTTCGAGCCCAACGATAGCGGACACCTCTATCTGTTCCAGCGCGATTCGACCGGCGGCTGGCGGCTCGCTGCCACGCAACGTGTCTTGAGGGGGCAACCCTGCCTCATGCCCGCGAGTGGCGCTTTGCAGTACGACCGGCCCGGCCGGAAGGAACTTCTGGTAGTGCTTTCGCCGCGAGAAGAACCGTCGCTCGCGACCCCCGAGACGGCCGAGCTCGATGCCCTGGCCGCCAGCGTAAGCGCGGATATCCTGAAGGCGACTGTCTCGAGCGGAGAGAGCGCGTACGCGGTAGACATGCGCCCGCAAGCCGGCCAGCAGAAAGTGGCCTTCGAAATAACACTCGAATTTCGTTGAAGATTATCTGAAAGTATACTTCGCCTCGCAGCATTTCCTGTTTCGAAGTCCTCAACTGGAGATTCGAAATGCCGCATATCGCAAAGTCCACCTTGCTACTTCTGCCCCTCTCGCCGTTTCCGCGGCGCCCGGCCATATCACGGAAGGCTCGCTGATCACCGCCGACGGGCAGTCCGCGTGTCCCCTGAAACACACTGACGTCAAAGCCGAAATCAGTGGCGCGCTCGGTCGAGTCACGGTCATGCAGGAATTCCAGAACCCTTTTGCGGTGAAGATCGAGGCAGTCTACACCTTCCCGCTGCCGCCCGATGCCGCGATCGACGACATGACCATGCTGATCGGCGATCGCACCATTCGCGCGAAGATCAAGCGGCGCGAGGAAGCGCGGGCCATTTATGACGCGGCCCGCACATCGGGGCACATGGCCGGGTTGCTCGACCAGGAGCGGCCTAACATCTTTACGCAATCGGTGGCCAACATCATGCCGGGCGCCAAGGTGAAGATCGCCATCAGCTACATCGAGACGCTGTCATATGAAAGCGGCCGGTACCGTTTCGAGTTCCCGATGGTGGTCGAACCGCGCTACATTCCGGGGCGCACGACGGGCAGCCAGGGCGGCGGTTGGGCGCCCGATACGGACCAGGTGCAGGACGCCTCCCGCATCGTTCCGCACGTCACGCCGGAGGGCACCCGCGCCGGACACGATATCTCCATCGAAGTGAAGCTGGACGTGGGCATGCCGATTGAAGCGCTGGAATCGCCCACGCACGATACGTCTATCGACCGGCCAGGGCCGCGCCAGGCCGTTGTGCGTCTTAAAGATAAGGCCGTAATCCCCAACAAGGATTTCATCCTGAAATACAGTGTTGCCGGGCGCGGGATCGGAGATGCCGTGCTCACCCATCACGACGAGCGCGGCGGCTTTTTCACATTATTGCTGCAACCGCCGGAAAGGGTAGCAGTGAGCGAAATTCTCCCCAAGGAGCTGATCTTCGTACTGGACACTTCCGGCTCCATGAGCGGTTTTCCGATCGAGAAGGCCAAAGAGACCATGTCGCTGGCGCTCGATGGATTGCACCCGCAAGACACCTTCAACCTGATCACATTTTCGGGCGATACGCACATTCTGTTTCCGGATGCTGTGCCGGTTACGCCCGAGAACCTGCGCCAGGCGCGGGCGTTCCTGCAAGCGCGCTACGGCAGCGGTGGCACGGAGATGATGAAGGCCATCCGCGCCGCGCCGGGGGGCGGGGAAGCCCGCGATCGCGTGCGGGTGGTCTGCTTCATGACGGATGGCGAAGTGGGCAACGATCTGGAGATCCTGGCGGAGGTACAGAAGCACTCCAATGCGCGCGTCTTCGCGTTCGGGATCGGCAGCTCGGTCAATCATTTTCTGCTGGACAACTATGGCGCGCTACGGGCGCGGCGCAGTCGAATATGTCGGCTTGAACGACGATGGCTTGGCGGCTGCCCGGCGCTTCCACGAGCGCATACGGAATCCGCTGCTGACCGATGTTTCGATCGACTGGGGCGGGCTGCCTGTGACGGACATCTATCCCAAGCGCATCCCGGATTTGTTCAGCGCCAAGCCAGTGATGATTTCCGGACGATATACGGCGGCACTCTACGGTTGCGTGGGAAAATGGCGGGCTACGATTTCGCGCGTGAGGTCCGCGTGGACTTCCCGGCCGCGGCGACCTCCCACGACGTCCTGGCGACGCTATGGGCGCGCCAGCGGGTGGACGATTTGATGGGCCAGGATCTGGCCGGCGCGCAGCAGGGCGCCATGCGCAAGGATTTGCAAGAGCAGATCGTGCAGCTCGGCCTTAATTACCGGTTGATGACGCAGTTCACTTCGATGGTGGCCGTCGAGGAGAAGGCTGTCACGGAGGGCGGCGAGCCGTTACGTATGGAAGTGCCGGTAGAGATGCCGGAGGGCGTGAGCTATGAGGGGTTCGGCGATCGAAGCGTGCTGGGCCGGGCCGCGCTGCCTTATCCGAGCGCCATGGTAACCGGTGCCATCGCGAAACCTATGATGCTGGCGAGTCCGGCACTGGTTCGTACCCCGTCGACGAAGCTGCATCCGTGGATCGCCACACTTATCCAGCACGGCGCAAGCGGCCACGAAGCGCAGTTCGTGCACGAGGGCAAGGCCGCCGTCCAGGTTTACCTGAGTGACACGTCGCCGCAAACGCTGGCGGAGCTTCGCGCGCTGGGCTTCCAAGTGACGTACTTACCGAAGACTGGATCGATCGTGGCCGGCCGTATCGCAACGGAGAAACTGGAGGCATTGGCACAGTTGAGCACAGTAAGATATATTGCGCCGCGGCTGTAGATGGGCTTGGCAAGGCCGTCCCCTTGGAATTGACGGACGGCGGTGGCCAACAGGTGTGCCGGCCTTGTACGCTGGGATAAGAGTTGTAGCTGACAAAGCGGCTCCTTTGCTGAGGGCATGGCATGAGTATTTCGGGGATTAATCTTGGAGAGGCGATGGCCCAGAGCTTGAGCGTGACCGATGACGCTCTGGTCGTGGATCTCACGGACGGCAGAACCATTACGGTGCCGCTCATTTGGTTCCCACGCCTTTCCCACGGGGCCCCGGATGAGCGCGCCAACTGGCGTCTCATTGGCAACGGTACGGGAATTCACTGGCCGGATTTGGACGAAGACATCAGCGTGGAGAGCCTCCTGGCCGGGCGGAGATCTGGCGAGACTCAGGAGTCACTCCGACGATGGCTCAACACACGCGAATCGAGGCCACGCTAAGCTCGCAACTGCGATGCCTCAATCATCTCGCGGTAGTGCTCCAGCCCCGGCACTTCCATTCCCGGGATCTTGGCGATATCGTCCCAACGGCGCAGGCGCACCGCTTCCCGCGCAAACGGCCGTTGCTCGAATTCTGTCACTTCCGCCGCGGTGAAAGGACCGCCTTGCAGTGCGAGGCTCTGTATGGAGGCAGGTGAAAGGAGCCCTAAGTACGCTGGATGGGTCGCGCAGAGATACCGCTTCGCCGCCACGTGCAGGCGCACCGGTGCAGTTATTTCAGGCCCGAAATACCGGGCCAGCCAGGTTTGCCCGAGGTTTTCGTGCTGCGAATCGACGCCGAGGTCGGCCACGTGCTCCGGCATGTCGTGCAGCAGGTGGCCAATATCGTGTAACAGCGCGGCCACCACGAGCCAATCCGGAGCGTTTTCCTCCTCCGCGTGATGGGCGGCTTGCAGCGCGTGCTCAAGCTGCGATACCGGCTCGCCGAAGTAAGCGGCGCCCCCTTGTCTCCCGAAGATCTCGATGATCTGATCGCTGATACGCATTGATAATGGGTCCTCATGCCCGCCTTTGGCTGATCAAAAACACCGCGGCCGCCGCGCTCGAAAGCAGGGCCGTGGCGGCCAGCGCCAGGAACGCGCCCGACCAGCCGAAGCTCACGGAAATGCGCGCCATACTGTCGCCTGCCAGGATGCCGCCAAGATAACCGACACCATCGATAATGCCGGACGATGTCGCGCTGCCGTGTTTGCCTCCAAAATCCAGAGCGATCGCACCCGCCAGGTAGGAATATGGTCCGATGACCAGGAAACCGACCAATCCAACCAGGAATGCCGGCAGATAGTGCGCCGCCCCAAGCCGTAGCGAGCCCAGCGCGAACAGCGCGACGGAGCTTCCCAGCAGGCCGTAAAAGATAATGGCCGCCCGTCCGCCGCGGCCCAGGCGGTCGCTCAAAAACCCGGAAACGAGCACTGAGAGGCCTCCGAAGAGCGGAAACAGCGCGCTCATTTGCGCAGCGTCGGCCTTGCTGTAGCCCACCACCTGATGGAAGTAAGTGGGCGTCCACGTATTAAACGTTTCGCGCACCAGGGTGGTTCCGAGAGACAGCAAACAGACTATCCAGAATACCGGGCTGCGAAAGAGCGGTCCGAGCAAATCCTTCAAGCCGGATGGAGTGGGCTGGTCGCCTTCCGCGCCGTACAGGTTCAGCGGATTTATAGCGGGCTCTTCGATGCCGATCTGCTTGCGGGATTCTTTCAACAGCACGACGTTCAGAACGAATATGACGAACAGCGTGCCCGCCGCTACCTGAAAGACCGTGCGCCAGCCAAGGCCGCGACCGATCATGATGCCCATGAATTGGCGAGCCGCGGCATCGCCGAACAAGTAACTCAGACTGATGGCGCCCATCACCGTGCCATAAGAAGAATAAGAGAACCAGCGCGAAGTGATCTTGACCATGCCCGCCCAGCCGGTCGACTGCACCAGGCGATTGCCAATCCAAGCCAGCGTGAAAATGGGCAGTCCGCCGCCCAGCGAAAACAACAGCGTAAACAGAATAGCACCGCCCATTCCCGTCAGAAAATTGCGCCGGCCGCCCAGGAAATCGGCCACGCCGCCCAGGAAGAACTTACCAATCGCATAGGCTAAAACGCCGAACGACGAAATGGCCCCGAGGCGGATCTTGGCTTGGTCGGGAGTCATCCCGCGCGCCACCAGGTCGTCGATGATCTGTGGCAGGCTCACCGAGAAATCCGAGCGGCACAGATAATAACCGGCGTAGCCAATGAACAGAAGCGCTATCGTCAGGCCTTGCCAGAAGGCCAGTCTGCGGCGGTTCATGGGCGCTCGCCCCTCGCCAGCCGTTCTTCGATTTGTTCCAGTAACGGATAGAAATCGGCGACCGCATCGATGGCGTAGTGCGCTCCGGCATCGCGCAGCTCGCGGCGGGCGTTGGACGCGCGGGCAGCTTGCTCGCCAGCCGGAAGCGCCGCGAACTCTTGTTCGCTGAGCCCGATCATGTTGCCCGTGCGCGCCACGCCGACCGTCCACATGCCTGCGTTCAATCCCTCTTCAATATCGCTGATGGTGTCACCGATTTTGATCATCGTATGCATGGGATACGTTTTCATCTGTATCGCGGCAAGGTAACACATCCACGGCCAGGGGCGCCCCGCGCCTGCGTCATCCGGACACAGTGCGCAGTCGGGCGTGTAGCCTTCTTTGGCAGCTTGGGCAAGCAGCACATCGAGCATCGGCCGCGTGTACCCGGTGGTGCTGCCAATGCGTATGCCCAGCGCGCGCAATTTTTCGACAGTTTCAACGACGCCGGGAATCACCGCGGAACAGGCGGCGAGGCACTCCATCTGCATCGGGATGAACTCGGCGAAAAGTTCTTCCACAAAGGTCTCGGCGGGTCGCCCTCCGGTCTTCATGCGCAGCAGCGCGCGTATGTGATCCTTCTTGTGGATGCCCATGTCGCGGCGGGCTTCGTCCTCGGCGACTGCGAGGCCCCGTCCGGCAAAGAGTCTCTGCAGCGCGCGAACGGGCGCCAGGCTTCCAAAGTCCACAGTGGTGCCGGCCCAGTCAAAGATGATGGCGGAAGTCTTAGGCATTTAGAACCCCATTTCCTGGACGGTTCGCTCGGCTAGCCCGAAGGAGAGTGTCATGCCCGATCCGCCGGTAGCCGTGACCACGCGCACATTGGGCGCGGGAGAGAGCGAGACAAAGGGCCGATTCGAATGTTTGGCGTAGACGCCATGCCAGCGCTGGGCGATCTCGAAATCAGGCGCATGCAGGAAGCCGCGGGCATATTGCAAAACCAGATCGTCGATCTCCGTCCGATCGAAGGGGTTGACGGCGGCGCCGTATTCGTGCGAGTCGCCGACAGTGAGCTCGCCGCCGGCAGTCTGGGAGACAAGCACGTGAATGCCCCAGCGATCGTACTCCGGCGTCTCGGCGGCGATACGTTCCTTTAGCGCCCGCAACGTCCGGCACACCTGGAAGGATTCATAGAAGCGCAGGGTCAAGCCTGCTGCCAGGGCGGGGCCCAGCTGCCACCCTTCCGGCTGCGGGCGCGTGCGCATCATCTGAAGTTTGCAGCGCGTCAATCCGCTCGCGCGGAACATCTCTGGATAGAGAGATTCGAAATCGTCTCCCGTGCACACGATGGCCGCCTCGACTTCCCATTTCTCACCGCCGGCCTCGATGACCGGCAGATCGATGCTACGGGCCGCCGCGCCCATGCGGAAGCGGACGCCGAATTTCTCGGCGAGGAACCGGGGCAAATGGGCCAGTGTCACTCGGGGATCGACGGTGATTTCGCCCGGACTCCAGATAGCTCCGAGAAGACCCGCGGGCCGTACGGCGTTGCTGCGCGCCAGTACTGCATCCCGGTTCAGCCAACTGCATTCGTATCCGAGCGGAGGCCCCACATCGCAGAATTCCCGCGCGACGGCTGCTTCGTCTTCGCGATAGACCACGTGCAGCGAGCCTGTTGGGAAGTAGGGCAGGCACGCGGCTTCTAGAATTTCCAGCCAGAGTTCCCGGCTGCGCAGGGCCATGTCATGCTGACGGCCCCCGGGTTGCCCAACCGGCCAGATCATGCCGAAATTGCGTACCGATGCGCCCGCGGCTTGCGGACTCCGCTCGAAGACCACCACCGAGCGTCCCCGACGGGCCAGCGCATAGGCGTGCGCGAGCCCCAGAATGCCCGCCCCGACGATTGCTACATCTGCGCGTTCCAATGTCAGTCCGCCCATGTGCGGAATCGCACCCACCACTCACCCGCATTATCCGCCATTCCTGCCGAAAAACCAGCCATTCGATGTATGCTTATTTATTTCCAATGGCTTATCGCGCGAAGATACGCCCATCGGGAGTAGTGTACCTGGATTCTTCCGACTCAGAGGAGCATTATGAGTACTCAACCGTTTGAACCGAAGCCCACACCATCCGCCGGGCTGGTACAGATCAACGCCAGCATCGAAGACGTCATCCAAAAGCGCATGGCCGAAGAGCGCGCGCGTTTGGAGCGCGAAGCCGGCCTGGCCAAGCGCGAGTTGCATCAGTTCAAGCGTCCCGTTGAGCGTCCGTTCACCAAAGAGCAGCGCGGGCGCACTACGCTGCTGTTCGGCGGCTTGACCTGGAAACACGAGAAGCTTGTGCATGGCGCCCTGGAGGGCTTGGGGTACCTTGCCGAAGCCGTCCCAACACCCAATGTCAAGGCCTTTCAGACCGGAAAGGAGTACGGGAATAATGGTCAGTGCAACCCAACTTACTTCACCGTCGGGAATCTGGTGCAGTATCTGCAAAGCCTCGAAGAGCAGGGATTGACCAAGCAGGAAATCATCGACCGTTACGTTTTCTTTACGGCAGGTGCTTGCGGCCCGTGCCGCTTCGGCATGTACGAGGCGGAGTACCGTCTGGCGCTGCGCAATTCGGGATTCGACGGCTTCCGTGTGCTGCTGTTCCAGCAGTCCGGCGGGTTAAGCCAGTCCGACGCGGAAGCCGGCCTGGAGATGAATCTGGATTTTTTCCTGGGAATCCTCAACGCGCTGAACTGCGGCGATGTGCTGAACGAAGTCGCCTACGCGGTTCGACCCTACGAAGTCAATCCTGGCGAAACGGATCAGAAGCTCGACGAAATGATGGATTATATGCACGAGGTATTTCGCAAGAAGCAGCCGTGGAAAATCGGCGATAACCTCACGAAATATCTGGGCGGCTTCAAGGACACCGCGGCATATATCGGCAAGTTCGTCAGCCAGTTGAAGGGCGAAGATTATATCCCGGCGCTGCACCGCTGCCGCGACAGTTTCAACGAGATCGAAGTCGACCGGTTGCGGGTGAAACCCATCGTGAAAATCACCGGTGAGTTCTGGGCGCAAACCACCGAAGGCGACGGCAATTTCAACATGTTCAACTTCCTGCAGCGCGAGGGCGCGCAGGTGCTGGTCGAGCCTATAGGCACTTGGATCATGTACATGATTCACCAGGTAGTGCAGAAGTATAAGGATTTCAAAGGGCTCGACGAAGGCGCCGTGCTGCCGCCGCTGTGGCGCCTGGACAAGCGCGCCAAGATCGAATGGAGCTTCCGCAACAAAGTAGCAAAACTAAAGCTTGCCGAGGCCATTTTTAAAAACGAGTATCACAAGATCGTCGCCGCGCTGGGCGGGATCGCGCATCACCTGACCGACCAGTACGAGTTACAGCGCCTGGGGCATCCTTTCTATAACTCGCGCGCGGGTGGCGGCGAAGGCCACCTGGAAGTCGCCAAGAATATCTACTATTCGAACAAGGACCTGGCGCACATGGTGCTGTCTGTGAAGCCCTTCGGCTGCATGCCGTCCACTCAATCGGATGGCGCGCAATCGGCGGTGGTCTCAAGTTATAAAGACATGATCTACCTGCCGGTCGAGACTTCCGGCGAGGGCGAGATCAACGCTCACTCCCGCGTGCAAATGGCGCTGGGCGAAGCCAAGAACAAGGCGAAGAAAGAATTCGCGGAAGCCCTGGAGCGGAGCGGCCTGACTCTTGACGAATGCCGCGCTTATGTCGCCGCTCACCCTGAAATGAAACGCCCGCTTTACGAGGTGCCGCACACCAAGGGCGTGGTGGGGCTGGCTGCCCATTTTGTGCTGCATATCGCCGAGCGAATGAAGACCGAGGGCGTGGCGCCCCGTCACGAAGAACTGGCCGCGGTTTAGCGTTGTCCGTAAGCACGAAGAAGCGGGGAAGGGATTCATGGATAGACATTTTCTGATTGGAATGGACGTGGGTTCGACCACGGTGAAAGCGGTGGTCATTGATGAGGCCACCGATCAGATCGCGTGGTCGGACTATCAGCGCCATGACACCAAGCAGCCCGAGAAAGTCCTGGAGTTTCTGAAACGATTCGACACCGAGATCGACGGCTTTCAGGCACGCCACTCGCGTATTTTTATTACCGGCTCGGGTGGCAACGGGATGTCGAAGTTTCTGGGCGCGAAATTCGTTCAGGAAGTGAATGCGGTTTCGCTGGCGGTGGAGAAGTTATATCCGGAATGCGGTTCGGTGATTGAGCTCGGCGGTCAGGACGCCAAGATCATCATCTTCAAAAAAGATCCGGAAACCGGCCGCAAGAAGAAGATGCCGTCGATGAACGATAAGTGCGCGGGCGGCACCGGCGCGGTCATCGATAAGATCAACGCCAAGCTGCGCATCCCTTCCGAGCAGCTTTGTCAGATGGGTTACAAGGGGTTGAAGCTGCACCCTGTGGCTGGGAAATGCGGTGTGTTCGCCGAGACGGATATCAACGGTCTCCAGAAGATGGGCGTGCCGCCGGATCAACTGATGGCTTCGCTGTTCGAAGCTATTGTCATGCAGAACCTTTCGGTGCTTACGCGCGGCAACACGCTGCTGCCGGTTGTTCTGTTGCTCGGCGGTCCCAACTGCTACATCAAAGGCATGCGGGATTGCTGGAAGCATAACATCCCGAAAATCTGGGAGGAGCGCAACACCGAATTGCCCGCGGGCGTCCCGCCGGAGGATCTCATCCGTACGCCCGATAATGCCCAGTATTTCGCCGCCATCGGTTCGGTGGAATTCGGCAAGACCGAAGAGGCTGAGATCGGCCAGTATATCGGCTGGGAAAAGCTGGAGTGGTATGTCACCGTTGGCCGCGAAGAGGAAAAGGCCAAGCGCGGCGGCAATGGCGGGCTGGCCAAAGATTCCGCTGACCTGGCGCGCTTCAAAGAGAAATATCGCACCAAGAAATTCATTCCCACGTTGTTCAAGCCGGGTGAAGTAGTGGAAGGTTTCGTGGGCATCGATGGCGGGTCCACCTCGACCAAGGCCGTGCTGCTCTCGAAAGACAAAGAGCGCCGTATCCTGGCCAAGACTTACCAACTCTCGAAGGGCAATCCCATCGAGGATACCATCGAGGTGATGGGCAAGCTGGAGAAGCAGATCGCCGACCAGGGGGCGACGCTCAAGGTCCTCGGTGTGGGCACCACCGGGTACGCCAAAGACATTTTGAAAGATGTGATCGGCGCGGATGCGGCGCTGGTCGAAACCGTGGCCCACACCCAAGCCGGCTTGCACTTTTACGACGACGTGGACGTGATTTGCGACGTCGGCGGGCAGGATATCAAGATCATCATTCTGAAAGACGGGCGGGTAAAAGATTTCAAGCTGAACACGCAGTGCTCGGCCGGCAACGGCTACTTCCTGCAATCTACCGCGCAGGGGTTCAACGTGCCTGTCGAGGAGTATGCCGACACGGCCTTCGCCGCCAATGGCTACCCGAGTTTCGGCTACGGCTGCGCGGTGTTCATGCAGTCCGATATCGTGGACTTCCAGCGGCAGGGCTGGAAGCCGGAAGAGATTATGGCCGGGCTGTGCAATGTGCTGCCCAAGAATATCTGGCTGTATGTCTCACAGATTCCGAATCTCTCGGCTATTGGACGGCGCTTTCTACTGCAGGGAGGTACGCAGTACAACCTGGCCGCGGTGAAGGCCCAAGTAGATTTCATCGAGTCGCGCTTCAAGGGCAAAGACATGCCGGCCGATGTGATCGTTCACGAGCACTGCGGCGAAGCCGGCGCCATCGGCTCGGCGCTCGAAGCGGGCCGCCTGTGGGACCACGGCCGTCAGTCCACCTTCATCGGGATGGACGCTATCTCCAAGATCAGTTATAAGACATCGCGCGACGAATCTACGCGATGTTACTTCTGTAAGAATAAGTGTCTGCGTACTTTCATCGACGTCAAGACTACGGTCATGAACCCGGAGTACAAGCCGCCGGTCAAGACCAAGGTCCCGCTCGAGGCTGGCTCGCAGCGCCTGATTATCGCCACCTGCGAGAAGGGCACCGTCGAGAATGTAGACGACATGCGCCAGATCAAGGGCAGCCTCGACAAGATCAAAAAAGCCAATCCGAATTTTGTCGAAATCTCCGCCAAGGCCGTCTTCCGCGTACCGGATGCACCGCTGGTGGCCGACCCGCAGCCCAAGTTCGCTTTCACCGCCACGGCGAAGAAGCGTATCGAGCTGATGAAGAAGCGCTCCAAGATCCGCATCGGCATGCCGCGCGTGCTGAATATGTACTCGATGACGCCGGTGTTTACGGGTTACTTTGCGTCGCTCGGGCTCCAGCCGGAAAATCTGGTCTACTCGGATTACACCAGCGAGCAGCTTTATAAAGAAGGCGCCAAGCGCGGCGCCATCGACCCGTGCTTCCCGTCCAAGCTGGGTATTCCGCACGTCCACAATCTGCTGTTCGTGGTGCATGCCAAGAAGCCGCTCGATGTGATCTTCTTTCCGATGATCGACTGCCTGACCACGGATTTGTACGATGTGCAGGCCAGTCGCTCGTGCCCGACCGTGGCGGCCACTCCTGAAGCCGTGAAGGCGGCCTTCACCAAGGAAGGCGACCTCTTCAAGGAAAAGGGTGTTTTATATCTGGACACCTTCGTCAACATCTCCAAGCCAGAACTCCTGGAGCGGCAGATGTACGAGCAGTTCAAAGACATCCTGGGGCTCTCCCCCGAGGAAAACAAGCGGGCCATCCAGGAAGGCTATCGCGCGCTCGATTACTACAACAACGTGACCATCCGCGGCGAAGCTCGTCAGGTGCTCGATGAACTCGAGCGCGAAGACCGGCTGGGCGTGGTGGTGCTGGGCCGCCCGTATCACAACGATCCGGGAGTGAATCACGAAATTCTGGAAGAGTTCCAGAAGCTCGGTTATCCGGTCTTCACGCAGGACTCGCTGCCCATTGACGACGACCTGGTCTGGCGCCTGTTCGGGCCGGAAGTGGAATCGGGCGAGATTGCGCATCCCATGTCCATCTCGGATGTGTGGAAGAATTCTTACAGTGAAAATACTTCGCGCAAAGTCTGGGCAGCCAAGTATGTCGGGCGGCATCCCAACCTGGTGGCGCTCGAGCTTTCGAGCTTCAAATGCGGCCACGATGCTCCCATCTACTCGGTGGTGGAAGAGGTTGTGGAGCACTCCGGCACGCCGTATTTTTGCTTTAAGGACATCGACGAGAACAAGCCGACCGGCTCCATCAAGATCCGCGTCGAGACCATCGGCTACTTCCTGAAGCGCTACCGCGAGGACATGGTGGCGAATAAGGACAAGGTGAAAAGCATCGACGAGCAGATGGCGGAATTCGAGGCGCGCCTGCGGCGTCAACTGGCGCGCGAGAAACTGCAAGACGAGGGGAAGGTGCGGGAGTCTTTCGATACCGGCGCCATGCCCACGATTCACGTCACGCTGGGCGCGCTGCAGGCTTCCAAGCCCGCGCCGCAGTACGAAACAGTATCGGGCGACTGATTTCACAAATTATTTACGAGATCTGCACGCAGTCTCTCCCTTGCGCGCTGAATAATGGGGACAAGGCATGTCCCCTTGTACGCGCGAACCTATATCGTGGCTGATCGTGAGCGCCCTCGAACGCCTCTGCGCTCTGGTCCTGCTCCTGGCGCTTTCGCCATCCCTGCTCGTCATTGCCGTCGTCATCGTAGCGCTCTCCCGACGATCGCCGCTCATCGCGCATCGCCGCTTGGCACGCGGAGGCAGTCCGTTCTGGGTGCTCAAGTTTCGAACCATGTGGCAACCCGAATCGCCGATCTCGGGAAGCTTCACCCTGGTCGAGCACATCGTGGATGAGAACGGTCCACGCGATAAGGACGCTAGCGATCCTCGCATTTCCAGCCGCTTCGCGCGTTACTGCCGGCGTCACTCCATCGACGAACTGCCGCAGCTGATGCACGTCGTTCTGGGTGAGATGTCACTCGTGGGTCCGCGGCCTATCACAGTGTCCGAGTGCCGGCTCCATTATAGTAGCGATGCCGCGGAGGTGCTGGGCGTCAAACCGGGCCTATCCGGACTGTGGCAGATCATGGGACGCAGCCGCCTCACTTACGAGCAGCGCCGGAACCTGGATCTGGTGCTGGTACGTAATCGCTCGCTGAAGCTTTACTTCCGTATTCTGCTGTGGACTCTGCCCGAGATCTGGAACGGCCGAAACGCCTGGTAATTGTTGGCCGACCTGCAAAACTAGTACATCGTTCCGGAAGTTCTTTATGATATTTGGGTTGGCCTGTGGCGCAGGCTGTAGCGACGCTGTAGCGTGCAGCGGCGGACTTCAGTTCGACGGGGCCGCCAAGCTGAAGGATATTCGGCGAACGCTGGGCCAGCGATGCGCAGCGCCGGTGGCATCACCAGCTTCGACGGCGCAGTCCACGCAGCCGTTGGACTTGGGAGCGTATTCTGGAGTGACTCGGTGCCACTCTCCCGCCGGTGGAAATCCTGCATCCTTGGCCTCCGGCGCCAGCACGGGTCTGTGCGCGGGGTCTCGGGTAACCGGAATCGTTACCGCGACCAGCGTTGAACTTCAGTTCGACGCAAGCCGCCTGAGTGGGGCGGTGCCACGAATCTGTGGGCTGAAGCCCACAGCGGCACGCTCATCTGAGACCCCCTTGTAGAATCAGGCGGTTGCGGGCTCCAGTTGGACGAGTGCATAGCCGCTTTGTTTGGCTCTGGCTTGCAGTGCTCGTAAATGCGCGGCTTCGTATCTGCGTT
>Ga0302325_10003287_pt1 | contig 38287 bp, 24 predicted proteins | sample Palsa_T0_2_FD_201948 | JGI IMG/M metagenome (GOLD analysis project Ga0302325, IMG submission 201948) | Peat permafrost microbial communities from Stordalen Mire near Abisko, Sweden - Palsa_T0_2 | ecosystem: Environmental > Terrestrial > Soil > Palsa > Peat permafrost | place: Sweden: Abisko...
TTGCCGCGCAACAGATCGTGGTGGAAAAGGTGCAGGGTTCGCAGGTTCACTGGGTGATCGAGGGTGCGCTCGAACTTGTTGACTGGTACATATGGGCGGTGTGCACACCGCTTGTGATCGGTCTTGCCAAACGGTTCCCGTTGATGGGGCCGAGGCTTGCACGTCACATAGCGCTCCACATAATCGGGTCGCTCATGATGGCTCCCGCGGCATCTGTCGCCCAATACTTTCTGAGCCTTGGACTTCTCCGGTTTGTTTTTCACATCACTGGCCCCGACGTGCACCGCTTTCTCTCATCGTTCGGAGTCGGTGTTCTTTTCATGAGCTTTACCGGCATACTTACGTACTGGTTAGTGGTGGGCTTGTACCAGTCGATGCACTTTTACCAGGTTGCCATGGAGCGCCAGACGATCGCGGCGCAACTGGAGACACAGCTCTCCCATGCAGAACTTGAGAATCTCAAGAGCCAACTTCATCCGCATTTTTTATTCAACAGCCTCCATGCCATCGGTGTTCTGATGCAGGAAGACGTCGATGCTGCGGGCCGTCTGCTGGTCAGCCTCGGCGACCTGCTGCGCATGGCCCTCGAACGCCGGGAGAACGAGATCACCTTGCAAAGCGAGCTCGAGTTCGTTGGCAAATATCTGGAGATCGAACAGACACGCTTTCACGATCGGCTGAAAGTTCAGATGGACATAGCACCTAACCTTCTGGGACTGTATGTACCAAGCCTGGCGCTTCAGCCGCTGGTTGAGAATGCCATCAAGCACGGCATCAGCGTGGATTCTTCAGCAGGCCGGCTAGAGATCACTGCCAAACTTCACAACGGCAGAGTCAGGCTCTGCGTCCGCGATGACGGCCCAGGCCCGGCACCGGAATCGCGCCTGCGACTCGGCGTTGGACTCACCAATGTGCAGTCACGCTTGAAACAGCTCTACGGGGACCAGGCGTCGCTAGAGCTTACCGGGGGCGACGGTCGAGGCTGTGAGGCCGTCATCACCATACCACTGAGGAGTTCCCATTGAAGGCGCGAGTCCTCATCGTCGATGACGAACCGATTGCCCGACGGGGTGTCCGTCGCTACCTTGCCGAACACGAAGGCATTGAACTTGTAGGCGAGGCGGCGAACGGAATCAACGCGGTGGAGCAGATCACCGAACTTCGACCGGACATCGTTTTTCTCGATGTGCAGATGCCTGATCTGGATGGTTTTGGAGTCATCGAGAATGTGGAAGCAGTGAACGGCCACGCTCCCATATATATCTTCGTCACGGCTCACGACGTGCATGCCATTCGTGCATTCGAAGTGCACGCAGTGGACTATCTCTTGAAACCGTATGATAAAGAGCGATTTGCCAAGGCCCTGGTTCACGCACGCCAGGTACTCGAGCAGCGCCGGGAAGCAAATCCAGGTCTCGAACCACTGCTTCAATCCCTCCGAAGTCTCCGCCCTTTGGAACGCTTTGTGGTGAAGGACAAGAAGCGGATTTTCTTTGTCCCCGTTTCCAATGTGCTGTGGATCGAAGCCATGGGAAACTACGCCTGCATACACACCGCCAGCGACCGTCACCTGTTGCGGGAAACCATGGCGCACCTGGAAGAGAAGCTCGCGCCACACCACTTCATCCGCGTGCGGAAGTCGGCCATTGTGAATGGCGCTTGCATCAGCGAGATTCGTCCGATGTTCGATGGTGTTTACGACATCGTGCTGGCTGGAGGAACGGTCGTCACGTCGAGCCGCAGATACGCTTACAAGTTACGCGCCCTGCTGGAATCCTAGTCTTTACATCAATCATGACTGTCACTGAGTGACAAATCGCTGGATCACTCATCCAGAAGGCCAGTGCGACCAAGCAACAGTCCCGAAAAGTCGGGTTTTCGGCAACTTCGGTGTTTTAGTTTCCGAAAACGCCGGCGGCCCCAAATGGTCGGTGTTTTGGGAAAGTTCATCCGCTCCAGAGCCGGATAATGACGATCTTGCTCAAAAGATGACATGGCAGGCAGTTCGACGGCCAGTATGATCACAAGCACACGGGTGAGCGAGGTCGCTTCTATGACGGTCCAGATTGTGGCTTTATTGTTGGCAGACTTCCAGAAGGAAGTTGACACGACTACGTCGAGAGCCTCAAGGGCATCTTCCGGCAGAGTGCCTGGACACGAATGGGTTCCAAAACTTGACGGAAACAAAAACAAGCTGAACTCTAATCTTACAATTGGCATTAAAACGATCCGTACAAATTATGTACCAGCGAAATATAGGCTTGTTAAGATTGCGCTCATGCGGAGACAGGATCGAGGTTCGGCTTCCTGAGACTACCCGGTGGCGAGCAAATGGCAAAGAAGAGATGACCAATGACGAAGAAAAGTAAACATCCGACTCTCAGCGAAGTAGCCAAGAAGGCTGGCGTCGGCACGACGACGGTTTCTCGTGTGATCAATGGCGTGGAGCGTGTTGAGCCCAAGACCATGGCCAGGGTACAGCAAGCCATCCAGGCGCTTGGATATATGCCGAACCAGGCCGCACGCGTTCTGAAAGGGCATCGCACGCGCACCATCGGTTTTGTCATCCCCAGCATCGCCGATCCTTTCTTCTCGAATTGCGCGGAAGTCTTGCAGGCAATTGCGCGCAGCAATGACTTCCTGGTGATCGTGCTGACGACGCAGAATGATTCAGCTACTGAACGGGATGCTGTGAATATCCTTACGCAGCATCGCGTGGATGGGTTTGTGATTGCGCCTGCCGATTCAGAAAGTGAGGCTCTGCGCAGTCTTCTCCTCCGACTTCCGGTTCCGATCGTGGCTTTGGATCGTCCTGTAGCGGGTGCACTCGTTCCCTCTGTCGTTGCGAATAACTTCGATGGCGCGCAGCATGCGACACGACACCTGATCAAACACGGATACAAGCGCATCGTGTGCTTGACCGGCGAGATAAATCTCTACACCATCCGAGAGCGGGTTCGCGGCTACTGCGACGCAATTGAATCGGCTGGGCTGGAGCCGATTCTCGAGACGTCAATCCATGATTATGAGTCGGCTGAGCATGTTATAAAAAAATTGCTCCACAGTCCGAATCCGCCGGACGCCATCTTCACGCTGAAGAATAGGACCACGATCGATACGTTCGAGGCACTACAAAAATTAGGCATTTCCATCCCAAAGACCGTCGCGCTGGTGGGGTATGACGATTTTCAACTCGCGGGCACAGTACGTCCCGCCATCACGGTAGTACAGCAGCCAATCTATGAGCTTGGACACGTTGCCGCCCAGCTTCTTTTTGAGAGGCTACTCAGTTCACCTGCATCTGGCGGATCTGGTGTCACCAGCTCCCCGCAGCAGGTTCAACTCAAGACTCGCCTCATTCGACGAAGCTCCTGCGGCTGCTCTCCGAAGGGGGCCTGATCTTTGCAGCGTCGACTCTGTTTTCGCTTCTGCTCGTGAGGTAGTTCCGGCCCTCCAGAATTGCCTGTTATGTTCCTAGCGGACATAGGAAAAAATCTCTTTCCAAAAAGTTCTTGACAGTGATTGATCGTTGGGATAAAAATCTTCGTCATTCATGGAAACGCTACCATTGGCCATGGAAACGCTACCATGAGCATCGATGCGCGGAGAATGCACGTCATGCAGAAGGCCGTAGCTATGACCGAAAGACACTTTTGGAGGGCTAGAGCATGGGCTGCATCACCAAATATTGCGTAAAAGGATTCTTCGCACTCGCGATTATTTTCGGAGTGCTTCACGGCAATGCGCAGGAGTTCCGCGCCACCCTCACCGGGCAGGTGACAGACCCGTCCGGTGCTGTGATCAAGGGCGCGAAGGTCGCAGCTGTGAACACCGATACGAAGACGACCTATACCGCGACCACTACGCCCAGAGGCGATTACTACATCCCGTACGTGCTGCCGGGAACGTATACCGTTACGATAACGGCTGGAAATTTCAAGACGGCTGTGCAGGAAAAGGTTCTGATGCTCGCCTCCCAGGTGTTCAATCAGAACTTCTCGCTGCAGGTGGGCTCGGTCACCGATCAGGTGGTGGTGAGCTCAGCTCCGCCCCAACTTGAAACCGAGGACGCCTCGGGCAACAACACGATCGGATCGCGCGAGATTGAGAATGTTCCGTTGAACGGCGGCCAAATCTACTCGCTGATTGGCACGACGCCAGGCAGTCAACCGACGTACGCGGCCAACACCCAGTTGAATGGTTACAATGCGCAGAACTCGTACACCATCGGCGGCGGGATTGTGGGCAATAACCAGTTCACACTGAATGGCTCGAACATCACGAGCCAGTACACGTACGACAACCAAGGCGCGGGTGAGTGGACGATCTCTCCGAACATGGACAGCATCCAGGAGTTAAACGTGATGACGACCACCTACGATGCGCGCTACGGCCGCACCAGCGGTGGAACGGTGAATTCAGTGAGTAAGAGCGGCACCAACCAATACCATGCGACGGCGCGGTATGCCTTTGAAGGCACGACCCTGAATGCGAATTCTTACCAGAACAACCTCAACGGGAGCCCACGAAATGGCCAGGTACAGAATCAGTACTGGATAACGGCGGGCGGTCCGATCATCAAGAATAGGCTGTTCGTTTTCTTCGGATTCGAAGGATTTCATCAGTCGCTCGCATCCTCACTGTTCGAAAATGTCGCCCCTGCCTTTTTGCGGCCTGGGTATAACGGCAATGCGGGCGTAGATTTTGGTCTGGCGCAGGCCATGGATCCCACTGACTTTCCAAACGGTCTTCCGGTATACGAGCCGGGATCGGGTGTTTGCTTAGATGGCGGTCCCGTGGAGTCCTGCAACAGCAACCGTATCGCCCAAACACTTTTTCCGAATGACACGCTTCCGGCATCAATGATCAACCCGACGGCGTTGGCCGTGTTGAAGTTCCTCCCGTTGCCGAACGTGGCGGACGCACAGAACCTTGTGAGCGGAAATAACTATTTCGCTCAGAATCCGGGCTTGCTGCACTACAACCAGCCACAGGTTCGGGTGGACTACAACTTTACCGATCGGACGAAGCTGTACAGCTACTTCATTTATTCCAACGGTGCCGACTTTCACAACAGTAACGGCCTGCCAGGGCTTGCCGAGAATGGCACCATCAATGCGGTACACCAGACTTATGTGGCGACGCAGGATGTGACGCACGTATTTTCACCGACGTTGACCGGTGACTTCAAGGTTTCCTTCACCCGCTTCTATGCGACTTCACCCGATGGCAACCTGGCTCAGCAGACGGATCCTTCGACGATTGGTCTCGACATGCCTTTGCCTGGTTCCACCAGTGCAAAGTATCTTCCAGAGTTCAACGTGGTGGATGGATGGAGCACCGGATTTACAGGTCATAATCCAAATGGCACCAACAATTTCTTTGGCAACACCTTCAATCCCAGCGTCGTGAATAACTACACGCTCAACGTGGACTTCACGAAGACACATGGGTCTCACACGATGGAGTTCGGTGGAGAGATCGATGAGTTCCAGTTTGGTGGTTTTCCTGACGGCGGCGGCAACGCAAATGGCCGCTTCGGCTTCAATTCCGGTTTCACGCAATACGATCCGCAAAACGCAAACTGCTACAGCCCCACCGGCGCGCCCAATTCAAGTTGCAACACCTTGCCAAACAACCAGAATGGATCCGCGCTCGCTTCGTTCTACCTCGGTTACCCGGACAATGGCGGCATCGACTGGATCGGATCGATCATGGAAGGGTATCCAGTGTATGCAGGTTACTTCCAAGATAACTGGCGCGTTTCACGGCGCATGACGCTGAACCTGGGCATCCGCTATGACGTGCAGCGAGGGCTGCGGGAGCGGCACAACAACCTCAACCGCGGCATCTGCCTGACCTGTATCAATCCGATCGGAAACCAGGCGGCCTACCAGGCGAATGTGGCGAATGCAGCGAATAACGCTGCATGGGTCGCAGCCGGCATCGACACATCTTCGCTCTCGACGGTCATGGGCGGAATTCAATTCCCGGGTGTGGACGGGCAGTCGCGCGATGCCTATGACACCGATTGGTCCGATGTAGGTCCACGCTTCAGCTTCGCCTATCAGATCGACGCAAAGACCGTGATCCGTGGTGGTTATGGGATTATGTACTCCTACGGTTTGGAGGGCGGCTCCAGTGTAGGTGAGACCCAAACCACGAACTATACGGCATCGCTCAACGGGGGCAACACACCAACCAACAACTTCAATAGCGGGAGCCCTTTTGCCAGTGGCCTGCTTGCCCCCACTGGAAATAGCCTGGGGCTGGAGACTGATCTTGGTAACGGCGGCGTGCAGGTAGACTTCCCACAACGCAAGATTCCCATCGAGCAGATTCTGTCTCTGGGATTCCAGCGCGAGTTGGCGCCTGGCCTGGTTCTCGATGCCAGATATGCCGGAAATTTCACAAATCGTCTGCGCACCTTTTTGTGGACGAATGGAACGGCCAGCCTAGCGCAGCAGCAGGAGGCCGTCGCCAATCCGAACTACTTCAACCAGCAGGTACCAAACCCGTTTTATGGCGTTCCGGGCATCTCGGGGCCGGGACAGTGCGGCACATCCACAACGATTCCTGCAATTGACCTGCGCACGATCCTGCCGCAGTATTGCAGTCCGGGCGGAACGGGCCTGGTGGGAGAGTACAACGCCCCGATTGGAGGCAACTTCTACAACGCTCTGGAGGTGAAGCTCAGTAAACGCGTGAGCGGAGGAGGAGGGCGTGGCCTGAGCTTCCAAATTTCTTACACGTATTCGAAGACGATCAATGAAGACGGATATCTGAACGGCTGGCCTTATCAGGACTTAGTACGCATTCACCAACTTGCCGATAATGACCGGACGCATGTCCTGGCGATAACCTCTGTCTACAATTTGCCGTTCGGGCGAGGCGGCATGGTGTGGACACATCCCTCGCAGATTGTGGATGCCCTGATCGGCGGCTGGGTTCTTGGTGGTGTATTCACCGCCGAGAGTGGAACGCCGGTTGGTGTCAATACTGGCTGGTATTACACATGCAACCATAGCTATCGACCGACAGGAGGATCGACGCTGGGGCACTGGTTCTCAACCGCGAACGATCCGAGTTCGTGCTGGCAGGGCATCCCGCCCTACGGCCTGATGAACCTTACGGGCAGAACGGAGCAGGTACGCAACCCCACAATTCCTGACCTGGATCTTTCGCTGGAAAAGACTGTGCCGATCTGGAATCGTTTGAACTTTACGTTGCGGCTGGACGCATTCAATGTAACCAACTCGGTGTTGTTTGGCGGTCCTGACACGAACCCTGGAGATGGAGCTGCGTCGTACACTGCAGCCTCTCACTGGAGCGGCTTCGGAACAGTGGGCCCCAACCAGCAGAACACGCCAAGGGTGTTGCAGATCCAAGGCAAGATAACGTTCTAATAATTGTGTCTGGACAGGCCACGTGCGCCACTGGTGCCGCGTGGTCTGACTTAATTAAGTTTTGTACTTAGAAGATGAACCTGGAGATTGAATGCAACTCTTGCGCACGCGTTTCGTTTCGGGCCTGCTGGCTTCCGTAAGTTTGATCACGCTGTCTGCGGCACAGACGCCTCAGAAGCCGGACCTCACCAAAGAACCGACTCTCTACGTCGTGGGATACGCGCATCTTGATACGGAATGGAGGTGGGAGTATCCGCAGGTCATCGATGAATACCTCCGCAGAACGATGGAGGATAACTTCAAGCTGTTCGACAAGTATCCGCACTACATATTTAACTTCAGTGGAGCGAATCGCTATCGACTGATGAAGGAGTATTACCCGGCGGACTTCGCGAGAGTGCAGCGAGAGGTCGCGGCTGGGCGCTGGTTCCCGGCGGGTTCGTCGATGGAAGAGGGCGACGTGAATGCGCCGAGCGCGGAGGCGATCATCCGGCAAATCCTCTATGGCAACGAGTGGTTTCAGAAAGAATTCGGCAAAAGTAGTGCGGAGTTTATGCTGCCGGATTGTTTTGGATTTCCGGCTTCGCTGCCAACGATCCTGGCGCACTCCGGGGTGGAGGGGTTTTCGACGCAGAAGCTGACGTGGGGCTCGTCGGCGAACGCGGGTGGACCGGAGTCTCTGGAGAGGACTCCGGAGGGGACGCCGTTCAACGTGGGGGTGTGGGTTGGGCCGGATGGAGAGAGCGTTCTGGCGGGCCTGAATCCAGGGGCCTATAGCGGTGGAATCTCAACGGATCTGAGCACTCCATTGCCGGCGCTGCCGCCGAATCCTGCATTAGACGATGTGCAGAAGAAGCTGGCCGGGGTGCAGCAGAGACTGCAGGCTTCCGAGAAGAATCATGCGCCCGATCCGAAGGATCTTCAGGAGTTCTTTGCGCTGCGCACGGAACTGGCTGGAATTGAGGCAGGACAGCAGGAGAACGCGGAACGGCGGTTTCAGGGCGACTGGGCTGCGCGCGTGTTGAACAACGGCAAGGTCACCGGAGTGTTTACGGACTACCACTACTTCGGTACAGGCGATATCGGTGGAGCGCCGGATGAAGAGTCGGTGAAGCGTCTGGAGGCGATCGTGACCAAGGGCACGGTCGATCTACCGCCGCAGAATGGGTTTTTCATGCGGGGCCACGACCATCCAGCATGGCCTGCGACGCAGGTGGGCGAGGGGCCGGTGCATGTGATCTCCGCGACTGCTGACCAGATGTTTAAGGACATCACACCGGCGGAGGAGGCTGAGCTGCCTCGGTATACCGGTGAGATGGAGCTGACGAATCATTCGACGGGCTCGCTTACGTCGCAGGCGTATCAGAAGCGTTGGATTCGGAAGGAAGAGTTGCTTGGGGATGCGGCGGAGAAGTCGTCGGTTGCGGCGGCATGGCTGGGCGGGCGGAGCTATCCGATGCCGCGGCTCAATGACGCGTGGACGTTGGCAATGGGAGCCCACTTCCATGATCTCGCTGCAGGCACGGCGACTCCTCGAGCGTATGAGTTCGCCTGGAATGATGATGTCATCGCGATGAACCAGTTCGCCGATGTGCTCAAGAGCGGGACGGAGGCTGTCTCCGCGGGAATGGACACCGAGGGTGAGGGAGTGGCGGTGGTGATCTTCAACCCGCTCAACATCGCAAGGGAAGATGTGGTGGAGGCCAAAATCGATTTCCCGGGCGGAATGCCTAAGGCTGTTCACGTTGTCGCGCCAGCTGGTCGTTCTGTGGCGGCGCAGATCTCCGATGGCAAGGTGGTGTTTGAGGCGAGCGTGCCTTCGGTTGGCTACGCGGTGTATCACGTGTTGCCAGGCGCCGCCGAGGCGAGCTCGTCGGATTTGCACGTCAGCAACAATGAGCTGGAGAACGCGTACTACAAGGTTACGTTGAACGCGGATGGTGACGTTGCAAGCATCTTCGACAAGCAGGCAAAGCGTGAGCTGCTTGCGGCGCCGGCGCGTCTCGCGCTCTCGTATGACAATCCTGCACAATGGCCGGCGTGGAACATGGATTGGGTTCAAGAGCAGGCTAAGCCGAAGGAGTACGTGTCGGGGCCTGCGAAGATTCGCATAGTGGAAGAAGGGCCGGTGCGCGTCACCATTGAGGTGACTCGCGAGACGGCGGGGTCGCGGTTTGTACAGACAGTTCGGCTGTCGGCGGGCGATGCAGGGAAGCGTGTTGAGTTTGGAAATGTCATTGATTGGAATACCCGCGAGACAAATCTGAAGGCTACTTTTCCACTCACCGTTTCGAACGAGATGGCGACGTACAACTGGGACATTGGCACCATACAACGGCCTACAGCGCAGCCGAAGAAGTTTGAGGTGCCGTCGCATCAGTGGATCGATCTGACGGATATGAGCGGGAAGTTCGGAGCGACTGTCCTGACCGATTGCAAGAACGGTTCTGACAAGCCAAACGACCATACGATCCGGCTGACGTTGATCCGCACGCCTGGCACTGCAGGAGGTTACGCGGACCAAGGCACGCAGGACATTGGGCATCATGAATTCACGTATGGGATTGCCGGCCACATTGACGGCTGGCGCAAAGCGGAGACAGACTGGCAGGCAGAACGGTTGAACGATCCTCTGATTGCCTTTGAGTCGCCCGCGCACGCAGGCCCATTGGGCAAGACGTTTTCGCTGGTGAAGGTGAGCAATCCACGTATTAGGATCATGGCGCTGAAGAAGGCGGAAGCTAGCGACGAGTATGTAGTGCGACTGGTCGAGCTGGACGGCAAGCCGCAAGCTGATGTGCGCGTCTCTTTTGCTGCGCCGGTTACAAGTGCACGCGAGGTGAAGGGGCAGGAGCAGCCTCTGCGCGATGCGAATATCGTCGACGGCGCGCTGGTGACTTCGTTTGGGGCGTACCAGCCGAGGACGTTTGCGATTAAGCTGGCAGCTCCGAGTGCGACGGTTTCGGATGTACAGTCGGCGCCGGTGACGCTGCACTATGATTTGGCGACCGCGAGCAATGACGGAGATCCCTCGAAGGTTGGTTTTGACGGCAAAGGTGATGCGCTACCGTCGGAGATGCTGCCTGAGCAGATTACGTTCAACGGGGTCGTGTTTCACCTGGCACCGGCGAAGACTGGATCGCTGAACGCAGTGGTTGCGAAGGGACAGAAGATCGAACTGCCGTCGGGTCACTATGACCGGGTGTATGTGCTGGCGGCGGCTGCCAATGGAGATCAGAAGGCGGCGTTAGAAGCGGGCGGAAAGACGACGGAGCTAAACGTCCAAGACTGGGGCGGATTCATTGGCCAGTGGGACGATCGCCAGTGGAGCGCGAGCGGCGAGAATGATAACTACGGCGAGATGGTCGCGTTGAAGCCGGGCTTCATCAAGCGGGCGGACCTGGTCTGGTATGCGTCTCATCATCATGATGCGGCGGGTAAGAATGTTGCCTACAGCTATTCGTATCTGTTTGGGTATGGGATCGATCTGCCGGAAGGAGCGAAAGCGCTGACGCTGCCGAAGAATGCGAACATTCGTGTGTTGGCTATCTCGGTTGCTGATGAAAATCCGGAGACAAAGCCGGTGCAGCCGCTCTACGATGTGCTTCCATCTCCGCACGCGGGATCGTCTGACTTCTCGATTTCGGCAGCATCGACAGCTTCGATTTCGCAAGGGATGACGAGCACGAGTCGGGTCCTGGTGATGCCGAGAGGCAGCTTCGATGGCAAGGTGAAGCTGACCGTTTCGGGACTTCCCGAGGGTGTCAGCGCGAGCTTTAATCCGGCGGTCGCAGCGGGGACCAGCACCTTGACCCTGACTGCGGCGAAGTCGGCCCCTCCCGCGACCGCGACGCTTACGGTTTCCGGAGAGGCAGGTGAGATTTCGCACAGCGTCACGCAAGCTTTGTCCATCACTCCGGTGCTGACGGGAACGGTGCCGGTGAATTTGTCGTCTGCGTACAACCTGTTTGGCATCTACAAGGACGGTTCCAAGTTTGAAACGTCGGCGGCTCTCGATGCCAGTGGTTTCGCTTTCTCCGAAGAGACGCTTGGACAGGAACAGGTGGGCGACGAGGTGGTGTTCAGGCTGGGGCCACCGAATGTGGCTGATGCAGTCACCAGTAAGGCGGTTGATCTTCCAGCGGGAAATTTCGCAAGCATCAGGATTCTTGCGACAGCGGTGGAAGGGAACCAGGACCACCAGATCTTTACGGTGAACTATAGCGACGGAACCTCAGCGTCCTTCACGCAGACGCTCAGCGACTGGTCGGGAGTGGGTCACGTCCGTGGAGAAACGTTGGCCGTACGTGTTCCGTATCGTCTGGCGGGGGATGGATCGCAGGACTCCAATCCGTTCCATCTTTTTGCCTACTCCTTTTCTCTCGATCCGACCAAACAGGTTCGCAATGTCACATTACCGGAGAACCGGAATGTGGCGGTCTTCGCCATTACGCTGGTGCCGCCAGGGAAGTAGACCGGATGCAGAAATGACGTTGAAGTTCGGCAGCCCCTGGAGTGTGTCCCTGGATGAGCAGGGACGCGCTCTGAGGGCGGTTCGCACTTCTATCGCTACGTGAACGATTGCTGCGTGACTTAGAAATGCCAAGGGGACATGCATGATTGCTACTCGGAGTTCCATTCGATGCGTAGGTCTTCTCTTCGTCTGCGGAGGCTTCATGCTTCCAACCGTGCGAGCGCAAAAGGCTGCGTCTCACGGCGAACGGCCGGTTGATTATGCTAACGGGTTGGTAGGTACTGCACCGCTTGATCAGCAGAAGCTGATCGGCAACGCACCACCGCCCGGGGAGCAGTTGTACTCGGGATTTACGTCTCCGTCCGCGATGCTGCCGCACAGCTCCACGGAACTCGGGCCGATTAATGCCAATCTGGATGTGAACTATCCGGCGGGGGTGCGAGCGCCTTACTTCTATCCCAATCGCATGATCTACGGATTTACGAGTGGCGCGGATGGGAGTCCGACGGTAATGCCGGTGGTCGGCGACTGGACGGTGCCTCCTGAACGCAGCGCTTCGGTGTATGGCAAGGCGCGCGAGAAGGCTTCTCCGGGATATTACAGCGTTTACCTGGATGACTATCAGACGCTTGCAGAGATGACCGCAACCACTTGGGCGGGGATATTCAGGTTCACGTTTCCGCAGGCAGAGAAGGCGCACATTCTTGTGGATCTGGGCCGCGGCGGCGGAGATATAGAAGTTGTCGACGATCACACGGTTCGCGGGATATCGCGTGATGGCCATAGCTATTTCGTGGCAGAGTTCTCTCGGCCGTTTACGAGCTTTGGAACGTTCAAGCAGCATCCCGCGGAGCATCCGGGATATTCGCTGCTGGGAGACGATGAGGTCGATCCGGATGCACGAACGATCTCAGGACATTTCGCAGGCGCGTATCTGCGGTTTGCGACGACATCGGGAGAGCAGGTTCTGGTGAAGGTTGCCTCCGGGGTTAGCTACGCGATGGCCGAGGAGAGGCTGAAGGCTGAGGTGCCTGGATGGAACTTCGATGCAGTCCGGCAACAGGCAGAACAGGCGTGGGCGAAAAAGCTGGACAGGATAGAGGTGCAGGGTGGCACGCGAGAGCAGAAGATGCTGTTCTATTCGTGTCTGTACCATTCCTTCTATAGTCCGCAGCTACGGGCAAGGAAGGGCGAGCAGTTCACCGATCGCAATGGGGTGGTTCAGCAGGCGGCTTATGATCGCTATGGCCCCGTTCCGCTATGGGATACGGGACGAAACCAGATTGTGTTGCTGACGTTGCTCGAGCCGGATGTGAAGGTCAATATTCTGCAGTCGGAGCTGGATGCAGCTCGCGAGTCGGGGTACATGGAGACGTCGTTTCATGGGGACAATGCCTCGTTGATGTACCTGGGGGACTGGGAGCGCGGTCTGAAGTTCGATTGGGCTGGGGTCTATGACTATCTGCGCAAGAATGCGACGGATCCCAATGGTCCCAGAGGCCATCTCGCGGAGTATATGCAGAGGGGTTGGATTCCGGATGTGGTTCCGCCGGGCAATCCGAGCCCGCCATATGCAGGCGGAAATGCCGGCGTTGCGACGACGCTGGAATATAGCTGGGACGATTACGCACTCGCGCTCTATGCGAAGAAACTGGGCAAAGAGGATGACTACAACCTATTCCTCAAGCGTGCTCATAACTTCAGGAATGTCTTTGATCCGGGTACAGGATTTATGCGAGGAAAGACGGAGGACGGGCAATGGATCTCTCCATTCGATCCTCGAGAGCCTTACTACAATTTCATGATGAAAGAAGCGTCAGGGTGGTCGACGCTGTGGCTGGTGCCACATGATGTGCAGGGACTGATCGATCTACTGGGCGGACGGGAAAAGTTTACCGCCAAGCTGGATGAGTTCTTCAGCGCGCCTTACACCGCAAAAGGAATCTGCCGCGATTGCACGGGCGTGATCGGGCAGTATGTCCAGGGCAATCAGCCTGACCAGCAGGCTGCGTATTTCTATGACTGGGGCGGGCAGCCGTGGAAGACCCAGGAGTTGACGCGCAAGATCCTTGCGCTGATGTACGGGAGTGATCGGTATGGACTCGCATTCCCGGGCATGGACGACCAGGGGTCGACATCGTCGTGGTATGTGATGAGTGCGTTGGGATTTTATCCAGTTGATCCGTCCAGTCCGGACTACATCCTCGGCAGCCCGATCTTTGATAAAGCGACAATCCACTTGGGCAACGGGCATGACTTCACGATCGTGGCGCACAACAACTCCGCGAAGAATATCTATATCCAGTCGGCAACGCTCAATGGCAAACCGTGGAATAAGCCGTGGTTCAGTCACTCCGATATGGTCGATGGCGGAACGCTGTCACTGACGATGGGGCCTTTGCCGAACAAGCAGTGGGGAAGTGCGGTAGACGCAGCTCCGCCTTCTATGACTCCAAAATGATCGAGGCTAACCTTTGACTGTATTGCCCGTTATTAGCCGCAGTAGACGGGTCTAATTCGTGACGCGATATTGTCCATTTCAGGCGCAACGTCGATCGAGACTAACGGAAGGGCTATGACTCAGACATACTCGATCGGCGTCGATCTCGGAGGGACGAATCTCCGTATCGCCTCGTACTCGGAAGCGCTTGGGTTGATGGACACGATCTCTCTTCCCACGCGGCTGGTGGAGGGACGAGAACGTGTGGTTCGTGACCTCTGCGAGGCGGTGGTCAGCCTGAAGAGGAAAGGCTATGACGGCCGGGCACTGGCAGGCGTTGGCATCGGAACGCCGGGGCCGCTGGAGCTTCCGGAAGGGATCCTGCGTAATCCGCCGAATCTGCATGGCTGGGATGGTTTCGACCTTCGCAACGCGGTGGAGACATGCCTTGCGCACTCGGTCAGCATTGAGAGCGACGGCAACGCCGCGGCTCTGGCAGAGGCTCGATTGGGTGCCGGGCGCGAGCAAAAGGTGGACTCCTTAGGCATCCTGACCTTAGGGACCGGGGTCGGCAACGGGCTTATCCTGAATGGCCAGATCTGGCATGGCTCGACCGGTATGGGCGGAGAGGCCGGGCACTCCATTGTGAAGGATCAAGATGGGGCTCCCTGCGGCTGCGGCGGTTTTGGTTGCCTTGAACAATACGCTTCTGCTATGGCCATTCAGCGGATGGCTAGAGAGCGCATGGGTTCGGAGGCGCCAGCCAGCTCGCATGCGATTTTCCTCATGGCGAGCGAAGGAGAACCGCGAGCTCTCTCGATCTTCGAGACAGTTGGTCACTCGCTGGCAATCGCTCTTACCGGGCTTGTGAACACTCTGAATCTGCCTCTTTATCTTCTGGGTGGCGGTGTTTGCGAGGCATGGGAGATGTTTGCTCCGTCCATGTTTCGTGAACTGCGTGTACGTAGCTACGTGTACCGGCTAACCGAACCGGGCGAGGGAGACCCTGCAGCTCTGGAACGGCATAAGACTTATATCTTGCGCGCACAGCTTGGCTCTGGAGCCGGTTTGTTGGGCGCTTGTCTGCTGCCGTACGAGCGTCAAGATTCGACTTCCACCAGTCAGGAGAACCTGCTTGTCCATAAATAAATATATAGTCCGCAGCACTCTAGTCGGTGCTCTGGGCGGATTGCTCTTTGGCTTCGATACAGCGGTGATCTCCGGGACCACAGCAGGGTTAACACATGCCTTCGGGTTGTCAGTGCGGCAGCTTGGAATTACCGTCTCCATTGCCTTATGGGGAACAGTCGTTGGTGCGCTCGTAGCCGGTGTTCTCGGCCAGAGATATGGCTCTCGGGAGATGCTTCGTCTTACGGCAGTTCTCTATCTGATCTCTTCGATCGGGTGCGCAATTGCGCCAAGCCTCCCACTGCTGCTCGCTGCGCGGTTTCTCGGTGGCCTGGGTATTGGAGGTTCCTCCGTGCTCGGACCTGTGTACATCGCCGAACTGGCTCCGGCACACCTGCGAGGGCGCCTCGTCGGTACGTTTCAGATCAACATTGTGATCGGTATTCTGCTGGCATACCTTTCGAATTACCTTATCAGCTCGCTCAGGCTTGGAGCGCACGAGTGGCGTTGGGAGTTCGGCGTGGCCAGTGTGCCGGCTTTTATCTTTTTCTGCCTGCTGTTTACGATTCCCCGAAGCGCACGCTGGCTTACCACCCAAAGCCGGTTTGATGATGCGCGTGAGGTGTTGGAACTCATGGGTTCCCCAAACAGTCAGGCTGAGTTGCAGGACATCCTTGAGTCACTTCATTTGGCACAAGCTCAAAAACAAGCTTCACTTTTCGAGCGGGTAGGTGGACGGCTCCGTTATGGGCACCCGATCTTTCTGGCAATCTCGATCGGAGCTTTCAACCAGCTTAGCGGGATCAATGCCATTCTGTATTATCTGAATGACATCTTTGCAGCCGCAGGCTTCAGTCGAATGTCCGGTAACCTGCAAGCCGTGACGATCGGAACGATGAACCTGCTGGCGACATTTCTCGGAATGGCGCTGATTGATCGCGTTGGACGTAAGCTGCTTCTACTGATCGGGGCTGTAGGGACAGCGGTATGCCTGGCTATGGTCGCTGCAATTTTTCTGACGAACAGGCATCAGGCCATGCTGGTCTGGGCGCTTATCTTCTATATCGGATTCTTTGCCGTGTCGCAAGGATCGGTCATCTGGGTATACATCAGTGAGGTTTTCCCGACCCGGGTACGCGGTAAGGGACAGAGTCTCGGGTCGGGAACCCATTGGGTGATGAACGCGATACTTTCGGGTTTCTTTCCCGTAATCGCGGCCCGTTCCGGGGCTTATCCGTTTCTCTTTTTCGCAGTCATGATGGTGCTGCAGTTCTTCGTAGTGCTCTTCTATTTCCCAGAGACCAAGCAGGTATCTCTAGAAGAACTGCAACGAAAACTCAAGATTGCCTGAGAGGACTCCATGAGCATTTTCACGTCACGCGTTGTACCAACGATAATGCTGCTGTTTAGCAGCGTATTAGCCGACTGCCAGGAGAGGGTACCTGCTACACCCCTCATCACGCATAATCCTTACTTCAGCATCTGGTCCAGGACGGATCATCTCAACGGGAGCGACACTACACACTGGACAGGAAGTCCGCAGCCGATCGAGGGGTTGGCATATATCGATGGCAAGCCCTACCGCTTTATGGGAGAGCATCCCGATCAGATACCTGCTATGGATCAGACGGGCAGTTCCATTACAGCCACTCATACACGATATGAGTTTCACGAGGCTGGCCTGGAGTTAGATCTTGTTTTCTTTACGCCCGCTATCATCAGCGACTTGGATGTGCTGTCCCGCCCTGTGACATACCTTACCTGGAGTTCGCATGCGACGGATGCCGGCACGCACCATGTCTCGATTCTGCTTGATGTAAATCCGGTGATTGCGGTGAACGATCGAAGCGAAAAAGTTGTCTCTTCCCGGAATGAGACAGCCTTGTTGCGGGTATTATCGGTGGGCTCCCGTGATCAGGATGTACTCAATCGCTCGGGCGATAACATCCGCATCGACTGGGGTTACTTCCATCTAGCCGTTCCTAAGAATGAGCCATCGACGATGGCGATTACGCGTCACGCGATGGATACTTTTGCCGGCTCCGGTAACCTGACATCGAACGATTCAATCGAGATGCCTGTGCCAGCTGAGCAGAGTCCTGATCTGGCGGTGAGGCTTGAGTTCGGAGCAGTGACTCAGGAAACGGTTTCGCGGCATCTTCTGGTCTCTTACACGCAGGGATACGCGATCCAGTATTTTCATCGCGATCTCCGTCCATACTGGCAACGAAACAATATGCCGGTTCAAGAGATGCTCGATACCGCGGAAACGCAATACGCGGCACTCGATGCACGAGGGAACACCTTTGATAGAGAGTTGGAAAGTGATCTGACGCAGGTGGGTGGAGAACACTATGCTGCGATTGCGATCCTGGCATACCGCCAAACGCTGGCTGCTCACGAGATGGTTGCAGACCTTGATGGCAGCCTCATGCTCTTTCCCAAGGAGAACTTTTCTAACGGCTGCATCTCTACAGTCGATGTGCTCTATCCGTCCGCTCCGTTCTTTCTTCTCTTGCAACCGAAGCTGCTCGAGGCTCAACTGCTTCCCGTGCTTGAGTATGCTGCACTCCCACGCTGGCGATTTCCTTTCGCACCTCACGACCTTGGCCAGTATCCCCTGGCTAACGGGCAGGTCTACGGTGGTGGCGAGAATAGCGAAACAGACCAGATGCCCGTCGAAGAAAGTGGCAATATGCTTATTCTGGTCGATGCACTCGCACATGCGGAAGATAGTGCACAGTTGGCAGAGCGCTACTGGCCTCAGTTGACGACCTGGGCTCAGTACCTAAAGCAGAAGGGGCTAGATCCTGAGAATCAGTTGAGCACGGACGATTTCGCTGGCCATCTTGCTCACAATACCAATCTCTCAATCAAGGCCATTGATGCTCTTGCGGCTTATGCCGATTTGGCTCACCTGCTGCATCACGACGAGATCGGAAAGGAGTACAGGGAAACCGCTGTGAGCATGGCACGGCAATGGATGAGCATGGCAGCTGAAGGAGACCACTATAAGTTAACCTTCAATAGCCCCGGTACATGGAGCCAGAAGTACAACCTCGTCTGGGATCGCATTCTTGGATACGATCTATTTCCCGACAGGGTTCGCGAGACGGAGGTGGACTACTACCTGACGAAGCTTAATCGGTATGGGCTTCCACTCGATAATAGGGCTGACTATACAAAACTTGACTGGTCTGTGTGGACTGCGACGCTCTCCTCCAAACCGGATCAGTTCAAGGCCATCATCGATCCGATCTATCAGTGGATGCGGGAAACGCCGGACCGGGTTCCACTCACAGACTGGTATGACACAAAAACCGGAAAGCAGGTCGGCTTCCAGGCTCGCAGTGTGGTGGGTGGCGTCTTCATCAAGGCTCTGGCAGACAAACAGGTCGCGAACAAATATCGCGCCGAAGCAGCAGCATCCAATAAACAAGGTCGTTAACTAGACCCAATAGGCTTGACCCTGGAACGTGAAATGTCTACATTGAGCTAAAGGCCAACGTCATCGCGACGAGTAATTACAGGAGGAGTTCGAGCAACTCCCCCAGAAGCGCGTGACCGCCCCTCCCTATTCGACGCTCTCAAATACCAGTTCGGCCTCAAGCCCACTGCCCGCAAAGAGCCCGTCCAGTACTTCGTTATCGACCACCGAACGACCTCCAGCTCGTCGCTGTCCCTTCAGTTGGAACGGGTGCCGTGCATGAAAGGCAAGCGTCTCGCGCTCATCACCCAGCGTGGTGACCGGGCTGTCATCGCTTCTTTACGTGTTGCCAGGAGGGAAGTGGTACTTGCCGAGACCATGCAAATGTCTATTCCTGCGGCTCCTAGAACGTCGCTACTAGGCGAAAGGTATATTGGCGTGCCGGTCCAATCGCATTGCCGGAGAACAGACCTCCGAAGTCGATGAGCTCGAGGGTGTTGCTCACGTTCGCGATATCGGCCTGAAATTGCAGAGTGCGATTTTCCCGCTTGTAGAGATCGACCCCACCGTAGCATTTTGCGTGAAGTAGGGATTGATGCGGTCACGAGTAAAATTGAGGTGATTAATCACTACCTGACCGTACGTGGTGGCATATTGCTCGGGAGGCCACAGAAGTGCCGCAATTATCAGCGCCCTTTTCATCATCGCCACCCACTCGATTAGCTGCAAGGCCGTTCTTATTGGATTTTACGAATAGCTTCACGAACGGCGCCAAAATCACAGAACGATCTAACCAGTCGTCGCCATGTATGGGTCGCGCATGAAATTGTGATCAGAACAAGGCATTGCACCAACACCAGCCATCCCTGACGTCCTACTCCTGCCAATAGGCTCCGAGGAATGCGCTTCTCCTACTGGGCGTGCCTCAATCATAATTTAGGTAAGTTGGCTTTTCGGAAACTTCGCGATCCCCAAACGACCAGGCGGGCCAAGTTGCCGGAAACGCCGCTTTTCAGGGCCAAGGGCCGAAGATCTCTGCCGACACGCCATCTTATCGGTACCGATTGTGTCGGCGTAGTTCTCGGCAGATAGCAAATGCCAAGCCCTGTCTTCTGCATCGTCTGATGGGGAAATTCGACCCGACCCTAGAAAGGGTCTTCTTTATTTCGCGACTACCGCAGCGTCGATCTGCTCGGCGGTCTGGCCTTGCCCAAGCCTGATGGCGCGCCGCTCTGCATCCGGTTTCAAGATATCTCCATCTTCGTAGGCTCCATTGGCCTGAATAATTCGGGCGATGCATCCAGTCCATCCAGTCTGGTGGCTCGCGCCAACACCAGCGCCGGTATCTCCGTTGAAGTACTCAAAGAAGAGGACGTTGTCGCGCCAGTGCGGATCCGTCTGGAACTTCTCTGCGCCTCCGTAGACGGGTCGTCTGCCTGAACTGTCTTTGACGAATGTTCCGATGAGCCGCTCTCCTAATACCTTGGCTACCTGGAACAAGTTCATAAGATTCCCCGAGCCGGTCGGGCACTCAATCGTGAAGGTGTCTCCGTAGTACGCGCCGAGCCGCATCAGCGCTGTATAGAGGAGGAAGTTTACCGGCATCCACACCGGCCCTCTCCAATTCGAGTTACCTCCGAACATCCCGCTGTCGGAATCGCCTGGAAGATACCCAACCGAATACTTTTGTCCCGCCAGGTCAAACTCAAATGGATGCTCTCGGTGACAAAGCGATAAGGCGCGAATTCCGTGCGGACCAAAGAATTCCTTCTCATCCAGCATCCTTGTCAGAATTCTCCGCAACTTCGCCTCGTTCACTATAGAGAGTAGTCGTCTCCCGGCCAAGCCCTGTGCGCCCGGCATATGCAGGTTCGTCGCCAGTTCTGGATGTCTGGCCATAAAGAGTCTTGCACTCTTGGCAAAGTTAGGCAGCCTGGATAGGATGTCGTCCTCAAAGATGGCGACTGCAGCCAGTGGCAGCAAGCCAACCATCGAACGCACTTTCAAGCGAAACGCATCGCCGTTCGGCATGCGCAGGACGTCGTAGAAGAAGCCATCCTCTTCATCCCACATGGTGTCCTGCGCCTTGCCCATCCGATCCATGGCGCCGGCAATCCACATCGTATGCTCGAAGAACTTGCTGACATACTCTTCGAAGACCGAATAATGCAGCGCCAGCTCCACCGCAATGCGCAGCATCTGTTGGCTAAAAAAGACCATCCACGCTGTTCCGTCTGCCTGTTCAAGGTGTCCTCCGCCTGGCAGCGGTGCGCTTCGATCGAATACACCGATATTGTCGAGGCCTAGAAATCCGCCTTCAAAAAGATTGTTTCCCGTGCGATCCTTTCGGTTCAGCCACCAGGTAAAGTTCACCAGCAGCTTGGAGAAGGCATAGGTCAGGAACTGCAGGTCGCCCTTTCCGTTATTCCTCTCCTTGTCACTCATGTAAATCTGCATGGTGGCATAGGCGTGCACCGGCGGATTGGTATCCCCGAAATTCCACTCGTAAGCCGGTACCTGTCCATTCGGATGTTGATAGTCGTTGCGAAGGATCAGCATGAGCTGTTCTTTCGCAAAATCAGGATCCACCACTTGGAATGCCAGCATATGAAACGCGAGATCCCACGCTGCGTACCAGGGGTACTCCCACTTATCCGGCATCGAGATGATGTCGTTGTTGTACATGTGGAACCACTCGCCGTTGCGTACCTTGTTTCTTAGATCAGGAGGACTTGTCGGCTCCACTTGGTGCTCTCTCAGCCAGACATTCAGGTCGTAGTAAAAATACTGTTTACTCCATAACATTCCAGCCATCGCCTGTCGCATCACCATGGCACGGTCCGGGTCGGCCCTTACCTTTGCCGGCGTAACTCCGTCGTAGAACTCATCGGCCTCTTTCAGTCGCGCCGCGAACACATCGTCGAAGTTTTGAAACGGAATTGTCTTCTGGCTGGCGGCGATTCGCCCCAGATGCAGACGCACAACCTCCGTCGTTCCCGCAGCAACATTCAACGTGTAATGAGGGGCCGCCTTTGTGCCCTCCATGGAAGGATTGACCGCCTCGTTCTTTCCCTGCACCAGGAACGTATGAAATGCATCTTTTACATAGGGAGATGCATTGTTCGTTCCAAATAGTTTTTGGTTATTACTCTCATTTTCTGTGAAAAGCAGCGGCACATCCCCTTCACAATACAAGGCGTAGTCCGCGAGTGACTCCTGAAAGAGCGGATCGGTATGATGGGCCGAGATCACTCCAAATCCAGGTTCTCTCTTTCCGTTCAGCTTGGGTTTGCTGCCTGCGTCTGACCACATCCATGTGTTTCGAAACCATAGTGTAGGCAACACATGGAGGGTCGCTGTCTCCGGTCCGCGGTTGGAGACGCTTATCTTGATTTCGATGTTCTCCGCATCAGCCTTGGCGTACTCGACGAATACATCAAAGTAGCGATCTTCGTTGAATATGCCGGTATCCAACAATTCATACTCAGGCGCAGCTCGACCGCGCTCCCGGTTGGTCTTCACAAGATCGTCATAGGGATAGGCCGCGTGCGGATATTTGTATAGGTACTTCATGTAGGAGTGAGTGGGGGTGCTGTCGAGGTAGAAGTAATACTCCTTCACATCCTCGCCGTGGTTACCCTCACTGTTGGTCAGGCCGAACAGGCGCTCCTTGAGGATCGGGTCCTTCCCGTTCCATAAGGCAACGGAAAAGCACAAGATCTGGTGCTCATCGCTGATACCCGCCAGTCCATCCTCACCCCACCGATAGGCCCGCGATCTCGCCTGATCATGCGTGAAATAATCCCAGGCATCGCCATTTGCGCTGTAGTCCTCACGCACCGTTCCCCACTGCCGTTCGCTCAGGTAGGGCCCCCACTTCTTCCAAGGGGCGATCTGTTCTCTGGCTTCTGTGAGTCTGCGTTGTTCTTCCGCCTGTGCCATTGATTCCTCCAAGGCTCTCGCCAAACCACGAAATGAGCATCGCGCCGGCAATCAAAAACATCCTAATCTCACGCCTGGACCTGAGGCTACGTGTTGTTGGGCAGTCCACGGAGCTAGTCGTTGGCGATGATCTCGCGGGCTTGCGCGATGTGCTTTTTGATGGTCTCGATCTTGTCGGGCCAGTTGCCCCCGGCTTTGTCCGGGTAGGGAACGCCGGCGGCATATTGGCGTTCGGCCTCGGCCAAATGATCGAGGAGGATGTCGAGGTGCTGCTGGGGAGTGAGGCCGGGCATAGCGTGAGCGTATGACATAGATTAGAGGGTGGCCGACGGAGGGGAGGTTTCCTCGAGTTCCTGCTGGTGTTTCAGGCAATAGACGGCCAGGGTATTTGTTTGAGGCGCTTTTCTTCGATGGATCTGCCGTCCACCCGGCATTTGCCGTAGTTGCCGTTTTCGATGCGTTGCAAGGCAGCCCGAACCTGCTGTAATAGCGCGGTGTCCTGATCTGCCTCCTTCAGAGACAGGCCTGAATCTTCGTCCGCGACGCTTTCATCGCTCCAATCACGGACGCGTTCGCCAGCCTCGCTCCGGGCGTCGTGTTCGGCGAGGGTCTGTTGCGCGAGCAGCTCCTGCTGTTTGGCCAAAAGCAGGACTTTGTATTCTTCGTAAGCCATAACGCCTCCGCAGTTCCTGCAGTCTACGCCAACGCGACTACTGCTCGAAGGTCAGGGTGACGAGGCGGCCCTGAATGTAGGTTTTGTTGTTGGTGCCGAGCATGACGGTGAAGGACTTGACGGGAGCGTTCGAGTCGGGACGCGGGTCCAGAGGAAGCGCTTCGAGCCAGTCGGCTGCATACTCGTCGATCTCCGGCGAGAGGCCTTCCTCGCGGTTGGACAGGATGCTTTCGACAACGGCGTCGTGCGATAGGGCTCCTTCCTCGTCGAGAAAGGAGAATGAGAATCGGTCACCTGGCTTCGGCTGCGACATGGGCACTCCTTACAGGCATTCTAGTCGTGATGCGGGAGGTTTTGTGGCCACCGCCAGAAGCGATCGATCGGTTTGGGTGGGTAAACGGCTCAACTATCGACTTCATGCCAAAGCACTCATTGACCTACGATTGAGGGACGCCCCGCGGATCGGCCCTGAGAAACGCCGTTCTCACAACTAATCAACGGCTACCTGCTGAACTTCCGGTGAAGCCGTATTTTCGGCAAGTTCGGAGTTCCGGGTGCCGGCGGATCGGCCAAGTTTCTCATAACGCCGTATCTCTGGAACTGCAATTCTGTGGCAATCGGCATGGGCCGGTTTTCGGCTTCGATGTGATGGGAAGCACAGATAAACTGTGCCCCTGCGAATAGCATCGCACGCATCGAAAGGCGGCCTGTGAATGAGGGACGAATGTATTGGTAAAGGCTCCGCAGCAGACGGCTTCATTCCCCGCACTCCCCGGTCCAGTCTAAGAATTCCTGTAACCTTTGACTTGGATGGCGGCATAGCGAAGGGACATTCCATCGACATTAGCGAATCCGGAGTGCTGGCCGTCTTTAACCAGCATCTCGACGTTTGGGTAATCGGCCAACTATCGCTATTGGTCGGGGAGCGGCCTATTACCATCGAAGCCCGTGTCGCTCGCGTCAACGGGCTTACGGCTGCGTTGTCCTTTCGCAGTATGAACGTGACGGATCGCACGATAGTACAGAACCTAATCAAAGATGCGAGCGAAGAGCCATCCTGATTCTGCTTAATCAACATACAAAACGGGATTCCCGGAAGATCGTGTACACGGAAACGTGTTTTTGGGAATGAACGGAATCGCGTCCGATAAGCCGACTTTCTATGAGTAGGTCATAGCTGTCAACATCAAATCAGTTACGGACGCTGACTCACCTGGGCATAGATATAGTGCTTCACCTCGACAGGTTTGACGGCATAGCTGAGCACCTGCTTCTCGATCTCGCCATCGGCTACGGTGAAGCGGTCATGTTGTCTTTCGTGTTCAGCCCAAGAATCAACCTTGAAGGTCTCCAGATAGGTGTCTGGAGTTTCGGTATCGGAGAACACTCCCCAACTCGTTGCGCCGTCGCGGCGACGGACTCGCTCATACTTGTGGATTTGATCGAGGAACTCCTGGGCCTTAGCTGGATCGATGACATAGATCAGGATGACGAGAACCGGTCCCTGGTCTGGCGCGGGCTCCTGAATCATGGCCGGCTGAGCCCAGTGATTCCAACTGCTGAGATCCAAATTCGTATTTGGCAGCTTGAACAAAGGCGCGAGTAACAGACACGCGCCAGTCCCGATGCCGGCATAGATCAGAGTGAGATGGACATTCGAGTGCAACGCCACGTATCCCCAGAGCGTGCTGCTGGCGGCAACGCTACCCTGAAATACGAAAAGATAGACGGCAAGCACTCGCGCGCGCACCCAATCGGGTGCGAGTTCCTGCACCATGATGTTGAAGAGGGACATGATTGCGGTCCAGGAGGCGCCTCCAATCAGCATCAGCGAACACAGGATTGCAGGTGAGCGCAGTAGCGCCAGGCTGAAGATAACCGCGGAAAATGTTGCCGTGGCGACAGACAACAGAGTCTCCGCGGAGAGCCTGGACCGGGTCCGCTGCAGCACGAGGGCGCCGAGCACGGCTCCCAAGCCGAAAAACCCGAGCAGGAATCCATAGGTGATCGGACTCTTGCTGATCGCTTTGGCTGCTACTGGCAGGAGTGCCCAGAAGGAGCTCGTGAAGAAGATGAGAACCGCCGATCGAAGCAACAATCTGCGAATGCCAGGGGAATAGCGCACGTAGCGGATGGCGGCGGAGGTTGCTCCCCGAAAGGTCTCGGTCGGCAGTGAGCTGGTTCGCGCAGGTCTCTTCCATTTCGCGATGACGGCAATCACTCCCAGGAAACTGACGGCGTTGAAGGCAAATGCTGCGCCGACGCCGACAGCCGCGACAACTAAGCCGCCGAGGCCAGGTCCGATGGCCCGAGCCAGGTTGAATTCGATCCCGTTCAGAGTGAGGGCAGCAGGCAACTCCTGCTTATCAACCAATTCAGGGAAAATCGCGCTCCACGTGGGCGATTCGACCGCGTCCCCTATGGATAGCCCGAGCGTAAGCAAGAGCAGGAGCCAGGGCGTCATCGCTCCGGCGAATGTGACCACGGTGAGCACAACCGCGATTCCAAACATCCAGGTCTCTGTGCCGAGAATCAACTTGCGGCGATCGAAGATATCTCCGATTGAGCCCGCTGGCAGCGCGAGCAGGAAAAACGGCAAAGCGGTAGCAGTCTGAATCAAGGCAATGTAGAGAGGATTGCTGGTGAGCGAGGTCATCAACCACGCGGCGCCGACGGCCTGCATGAAGGTCCCAATATCAGAGATCAGGTTGGAGACGAGCAGGTTTCGGAATATCGAATTGCGAAGCGGCCGCCAGGGGCCTGGCGGGTGTGGCGCTTCTGAATGGGCAACCTGAGCCATCGTTTTGTGACTTTACATGATCTGCAGGTCTAAAGAGAATTCCTGAGTTGTCGGGCTGTCAAGACCTTTCCATGTCCGCGCGCAAATCGGCCTCGGATGAAACTTGGTATTTCGTGCACATCGACTTAAGTCCCAGGACTCTACCCGGGTCAAGAGTCGAGTATTCTCTGCAATGGCACCCAATTAGTTGAGGTTGCAGTTAGCGGGCTGGTTGACCGGGTTGCAGCGGGCGGGAACATCGTCGGGCAGCTTGACGACAAAGTGGCCGTCCCAGCGAGCGGGTTCGTTGATGGGGTAGTCGGTGCTTAGGATCTGTGCGCCGCTGGAGATCATAGCATCGCGTACGACGGTGTTGTTCGTACGAGCTTCCTTGGTGTCGGAATCCGTGCGAGCGCGGATGAGGTAGCCCTGCTTGACGAGAGCGGCAATCTCCGCTGCGGGACCGCTGTTGCGCTCGATGAACGCTGCATCCGGCTCGCCTGGAGTGGAGTTAGTGAACAGCACGCGGCCTCGCAGGGAAGGGTGTCCTTCGAGATAGACAGGCGTAACCGGGCGCTGGTCGAGCAAGAAGACGACCTTACCGCGAGAGCTGGAGAGCGTGGGCCAGTTGCCTGCAAGCACGGCTTCGTTCAGCGTCTTATAGTGGCCGCGCACGTCGTCGGGTGTGATGAGCTCATCCGGAGGAAAGACAGACCGGATTTCCGCGTCGAGGGCATCGAATACTGTGGGTGTGAATGGCTCGGTCTCGGTCAACTTGAGCTTACCGGCCGGACCCTGCTTGGTCTCCACGAGAATGAAGATGGGAACGTGGTTCGGATGTGCATGCGACCAGGTACGGACCTCCTGCAGACAGGCGACGAAGGGCTGGCAGGAGCTGCGGTAGTCGACGTCCTGCACGTGCATGACCTTGAATCCTGGCTTCTGCATGAGGCCGTTGGGATCGAAGGGTGGATCGACAGGCAGGCCGGCTGCGGCGACACGTTTGGGGCCGGCAGGATCGGCGTAGCGGCCACCCTTGGTGTCGGCATAGATGTCGAGCTCGATCTGGCGGACACCGCTGTCAAACTGTTGCGTTAGCGGCTGGTGCTGGTAATCGAGCCCCTTGTAGGCCTCGGCGTATTGCGGGTCCGCTTGCCAGAGTTTCACTTCGTTCGGAGCTATGCCTACGTGGTAGCTGTTGTGCGTGCCGATGACCTGGATCTGATTCAACTTCAGCGCGGCATCGTTTGCCTGGGCATGCGCGTGCGCTAAGAGGACGACGAGAGGGAGTATTGCAGCGATGCGATTCATAAGGGAGTCCTGAAGGTCTTAGGCGGAGGTATAGGGTTTGCTGTAGTGCGTTGACCACTCGACAAGGCTTTCGTTCATGAACCGCCAAGTCGCGTGCCTGGTGTCGACTTCCATCAGCATGTAGGCGTTGGGATCGTAGCGTGTCGCAGCCATGACGATGTGCCTGGGGCCATAGGTGGTAGCGTTGTCGATCCACCGATGTTTATGGCCGGAGACAACCAGCTGGATCGTCTCCTTGTACTTCATAAGCAGCGGATATAGACCGTAGTCGGCGAATTCCGTCGGCTCGTCGAGATCGAGCGGATAGTGGATGAAGACGAAGCTCGGTTTGTGCTGTTGTAACTGCGCTTCAAACCAATGCAGCTGCTCTTCGCCGAGCGAACCGCGACCGGGATGGAAGTTGGCGGCATCGCGGTCCTGGGTGCTGCCGAGGAAGTTGTTCAGGTGGATGAATTTGTAACCCTTGTAGTCGAGCACGGAATAAGGCTTTGCCTGGAACTTGGCTTCAAAGAGGCGATGGCTCATCTCGCGGGAGACGCGGTGCACGTCATAGTCATGGTTGCCGAAGCCTAGATGGACGGGCATCGTGAAGCCGTCGGTGATGGCCTTGGCGTTATCCAACCGAGTCTTGTTCTGGAAGTAGAAGTCGTAATCGAGGGACGGATAGTTGTGGAAGTAATCGCCGATGAGAAAGGTCTGCTCGATGGCGGGGCTGAGGCTGTTGATGAGGTCGCGCGCGGAGATCAGACGTGGCGTGGTGACCAGGATGCTTTCGTTGTCTTCGACGCCGTTCTCGCTGCCTTTGACGTAGAAGTCGTCGATGATGTGGCTGTCGGCAACCAGTGCGAAGTAGAACGTGTGAGGGGAGGCCGTGGTGCGAGCCTGCTCAGCCCATAGTTGACGGGTGAGCAGGCTGCCCAGTGACACTCCTGCAAGCGAGTTGAACTGTCTTCTGTTGAGCATGCGTTGGTTCTCCTGCGGGGTGGACGGTGGGTTACGCTGCGTTGTTAGAAGATGATCTTGCCGGCGAATTGCAGAACGCGCGCCGGGAAGGTTGAGGCTGCAGCGACCACACCGAAGCCCGTGGAGTTCGGGCTGTAGGAGCTGGAGGGGAACGCATAGTTTGTATTGTTCAGGAGATTGAAGGCCTCCACGCGGAAGTCGAACGTGGTGCCGCGGGGGCGGAGCGCAAAGCTCTTATGCAGGCCCATGTCCAGCTGGTAGAACGGGTCGAAGCGAATGGAGTTGCGACCAGCGTTGCCATACTCCTGGTTGACGGTAGGGAGGCTGAAGGGACTGGGAATATTGGGTGTGAGGGCTGACCCTTTGAGCACCTCGATGTCTTGGTTGCCATTGAACTTTACGCGTTGCGACTTGGGCAGCACCACGTTGCCGGGGAGCTGGTTGGGACGCTGAACGAGCAGTGGGCTGCCTTGCTGAAAGGCGTTCGGCGAGTAGCTGAGATTGACCGGCGCACCGCTGCTGGTGCTATTGATCGCGGTGACCTGCCAACCGCCGAGCACCTGCTGCAGGACAGAGGGAGCGGTCGAGCCGAACTTTCGGCCCTTGCCGTAGGGCAGATCGTAGACGACGGTAAGGACTTCGTTGAGTGGCTGGTTATAGGCTGACGGCCCAATTTCGCCGAGTGGGTTCTCGAGGTTGATGCGCGAGTTGTCGTTGTCCGGTGTGTCGAGATGGCCAGCGGCGTTGTCTTCCGCGCGCGAGTACGTAAAGGAGTTCAGCAGGTAAAGTCCATGCGCCGTGCGGTGCTCCAGTTTCGTCTGCAGGGCATTGTAGTAAAGTAGCCCGGCGGGCAGCGTCTCTTCGATGGTCGTGAAGGTGGGGATGGGACGGCGAGCCTGTAGGGAAAGGCAGCCGGCGGTGGTGATCGTGTTGCAGGTTGCGGTGACGGCGTTGGGCACGGCCTGGTTCAAGTCGGCCAGGGTCTCCAGCTTCACGCCGTGTTCGCCGACGTACGACACCTCAAAGGTGGTATTGGCTCCAAACGAACGCTGCACAGTCAGGTGCCAGCTCTCCACGTATCCTGTTGGCAGATTCTTTGGGATGTAGCGCGCCTGGGTCGAGAGATTGCTGGCGGCGGTTACGTTGGCCGGATCCGCGAAATTCAACGGGTATCCCTGTGAGGTGGTGAGGAAGCAGGGCATGGGGTTCGCGGGGTTGAAGGGTGCGGCCGCCTGCGCGGCGGTGCAAGGTGTTAGCCCGGGGTTCGAACCGCGAATGCCGGGGTTCGCGTTGTTCGGCACCTGGGTCACTGAGCTGTTGACGATGGCGGGAAGATTATAGACGAGCAGATTCTCGCCACCTTCACGGTTGAACTGCGCATAGTTGATGCCAAACCCGGCGCGGATAACCGTCTTGGGATCCGCCTGGAACGCGAGGCCGATCCGCGGTGCGAAGTCCAGTTTCGGCATGTTGACGAGCGCGCGTTGGTAGAGTGAGCCATTGGTTGCCTGAATCAGCGATTGGGTCGTGGGATCATAGTTGGCGAGCAGGTTGTGGGACTCCCACTGGGGCGTCACCAACTCGTAGCGGAGACCAGCATTCACCGTGAGCCGCGAGTTCACGCGGATGTCATCCTGCACATACATGAAGTTGCTGCGCTGATTCAGGTGGACGACCACGAAGTTGTTGAGTTGGTAGGTATCGCGAGCGCCGAAGAGAAAGTCTGCGAGAGCGACGGCTTCGCGCGTGCCGGTGTCGGAGCCGCTGAGGGTGCTGGCACTGCCACCGGTAAAGCTGTAGCCGCCGTTGTAAGTGTCCTGACCGTAGACCGGGTTGAAGTCGTCGATGGCCGTGTAGACCGCCTGGAACTCATAGCCGAACTTCAGTTGGTTGCGGCCGCGCAGAAGCGTGTAGTTGACCTTCGGGTTGTACACCGTCGGGTTCTGGAATTGGGGATTGGATCCCTGGTTGCCGAACTGCGAGAACGTATTCACGCTCTGCACATTCAGGCTGCGGACGACCGCGGGATCGGTTGGAAGCCCGGGGATGCCGGCCTCCAGGCTGGGAAGGTTTGCGCCGTAGGGAGTCTTTCCGCCATCAGTAAGCGTGAAGGCGAACCGCGCATCGAGAATTGAATTCTGCGAGAAAGCCTGCGTGATGCCACCGGCTGCCTGCTGGTTGAAGATATTCACCGTACCGTTGGAGTTGCCACCTGCCGGCCCCTGGATGTTTGGCGGCGAGTTGATGATGCCCTGGTGTTCGCTGTAACGGAAGAACACGGTGGTCTTCGGACTCATCGTGTAGTCCAGGCGAATGTCGCCCTTATCGTCATTGATGGTGTCGGGTGGCAGCGAGGCATAGTTGTTGCTGAATGGGTCCCCGGAAACGTTGGGCGCGGGCAGCGCGCCGAGCACACCTTTCGCGAAGGAAGAGACCGATGGATCCGTAAAGGGAATCACGCCGTTGGGATAGAGCTGGCCGGTCAGCGGATTGACCAACGGAACAGGCGCGCCATTGCTTTCGCTGCTCTTGCCTGAGAGGAAGGTATAGCCTCCGTTGCCGATCGCCAGTGCGCTGGTGCCGTTCTGGTCCGCCGTGGGAACGGTTGCACTGTTGATCGCGTGCACCACCTGACGCGTGCCTTCGTAGTCGGCGAAGAAGAAGAGCTTACCCTTGAAGATCGGACCGCCGAATGTGCCGCCGAACTGATTGCGAATGAGGACGGGCTTCTGTGCTGCGCCGGTCAGCGGATTGGAAGGGGGCGTGAAGGGGCCGATGGCGTTGAAGACGGTGTTGCGCAAATAATCGTAGGCCTTGCCATGGAAGTTATTGGTACCGCTGCGGATGCTGACGTTGATGACGGCTCCGGCGGAGCGTCCATATTCGGCGCTGTAGTTGTCGGTTTCGACGCGAAACTCGTTAATGGCGTCCGGGGACGGCGGGATCGCCTGATTCGAGAAGCCTTGATTCGAGGTGCCATAGGCGTTGTTATCGAGACCGTCCAGAAGGAAGTTATTGAATTCGCTGCGCTGGCCATTTACGTTGAAGCTGGCGTCGCGGCTGGAGTCGGTGGAGTTCTCAAGGATGTTACGGCGTACGCCCGGGACCAGTGCGGCCAAGTCAGCATAGGCGCGGCCGTTGAGCGGCAGGTTTTCGACCTCTCGGGTGTTGATGACCTGGCCGCGCTCGCTGGAGTCGGTCTCAAGCAGCGCCGCCGCAGCATTTACTTGGACGGTTTCGGTTGCAGAGCCTACCTTGAGGACAACGTCCACACGTTGATGTGCGTTAACCTGCACGGTAAAGTCTTCGGTCTTCGTAACATCGAAGCCATTCATCGAGGCGGTCACCTGATAGTGGCCGAGCTTTACATCCGGAAACTCGTAAGCTCCCTGCCTGTTGGCCACGACCGTCACCTGGGTTTTGGTGTCCACGTCGATCAGGGTCACGGATGCACCGGGCAGGGCGGCGCCTGAGGCGTCACGAACGTAGCCGAGGACGGAGGCAGTCTCAAACTGTGCGAATCCAGTGAGAGAAGAGAGAAGGAGAAGAAGGACAATCGACACGAACAGATTAAGACGTTTCACTAATGTCACTCCATAATGCAATCGTGCCGAATGGTTCCGTGGAGCCGGTCAGAGCCGGTATACCCACTGCATCCACTGCTGGCAGCCCTTTGATCATGCGGATTAAGTGGGTTCACCGAAAGGGTGCGGTTGCGTGAAAAACAGGCTTGCCCCGTGGTCACACCCCTGCTCACCCCTCTATAAATCAAGGCCAATTCGGTCTATCGCTTCGGCGTGGTTTATCGAATTTTCATTTGCGGAGCCTAGTCTGTATCCATGTCAGCAACGAAAGAGTTGTTCTCCAAGACCACCGGGGGCGGCTCGAGTCTGGGTTATCACAGGATGTCAAGAGGAGCTGTCGGGATGGTGGAGACGGTGCCGTCGGTCGATGCGGACCGCCTCTCGGACATGGAAGAATGGCACTTGGCCTGTCGCATAGCAGCGAGCAAGCTGCTGTGCAGGTCGGACCTGCTACCCAGGTTCCTGCTTCATATCTGCGAGCAGACCCTGATGGGGAACTCTCACAACATCTCCGAGCAGCGTATTGGAATCCACATCTTCAATCGGCCGACCGACTATAACCCGGGCGAAGACAATATCGTCCGCAGCTATGCGCGCACGCTGCGCAAGCGGATGGATGAATACTTTGAGTCTGAGGGCAGCCACGAGCCGCTGAGGATTGTGATTCCGCGCGGAGGGTATGTGCCCATCTTTGTGACCAACACGGACAGCGGCCATCAGGATCCGGGCGAATCCCATCGTGTTCCAGCGCAAAGGATCGCGCCAATAACTGGCGCGGTCGAGTCGGGGACGCTGCCCTTAGCAAAATTGGGAGTGCAACGAATGGAGCGCGGTCGGTCGCAGTGGGCAGCTTGGTTGAAAGGCCTGATCTGTTTGCTGATGGGATGCGTCCTGGGCGCATTTGCCTGGTCGGCGACCCACCGCGCAGACGATGGTAAAACCCCTGACCTCGCTCATCCGATTTGGGCGGAGTTGTTTCAGAAGGACCGCAATACTCTGATCGTTCCAGCGGATAGCGGCCTTGGCATTCTGCAGAATCTGACCGGAAAGCAGATTTCGCTGGAGACCTACGCGAATGGTTCCTACTTCTCCGGCGAGACGTCGCTACCTGGCATTGATTCGGGGAACCTCGCAGATCTACGCCAGCAGCGGTACACAAGTGTGGTCGATTTGAACATCGCGGCGAAGCTCATGCAGTTGCGTGAGCTTTCTGCGGGGCGAGTGGACATCCGCTATGCGCGTAGCATCACCGCAGAGGACCTTAAGAGCTCGAATGTGATTCTTTTGGGTTCGAGCCACACGAATCCCTGGGCCTCCCTCTTTGAAGGTCGCATGAACTTCAGACTGCAATATTCTTCGACGGTGGATCAATCGCTGGTGCTGAACGAACATCCGAACGGGAAAGAGCAGAAGCAATATCTAAACGGCACAGGCCAGATGGCGAACCGCACCTATGGGGTAATCGATTACCTGCCAAATCTCGATGGCGGCGGCCATGTACTCATCATCCAGGGACTGAATATGGCGGCAACGCAGGCGGCGGCCGATGTTCTGTTTTACTCCCCGGACATGCGTCCGATTCTGGAGCGGGCACGCCTGCCGAACGGATCGCTCCGCTCCTTCGAACTGCTGATTCAAACCAGTAGCATTGGCGCCACCGATCCCGGCGCCCAGATTATCGCGACACGATTCTACAATTAGCCGCGGGGGGCAGCTATTCTGCCACACATTCGATGGCGTCTCACCCCATTACCTTGGGCGATCCACCCGTATCCTTTCGCCAAGCCGTTATGAATCTTGCTTACATTTTGTCACGATTGCGGGGTTGGCCAATCGTCCTAAAAACATCAGAATCCATCTGGTGCAAGTTCGCTTTTATCTGCTACGTTTCAATTCATCTGGAAATTTCTGCGGCGGTGTTGTTCTCGGCCGTGCCGGTAAGTGTGGCGCATGACGTAAAGGGGAAACGATGATCGCATATGTCGTCGAGAGTGCAGGCGGACCATTCCGCGCGGTAGAAATCCCTACACCGCAACCCGCGAATGATCAGGTACTGGTGAAGATTCGCGCAAGCGGAGTGAATCCACTCGACACCAAGATTCGCGCGGGAGAAGGCGGACACGCGAAGCAGCCACTCCCGGCTGTGCTGGGGCTGGACATGGCGGGCGTGGTGGTGACGGTAGGCGCCGGCGTAACGGGATTTCGGCCAGGCGACGAGGTGTTTGGAATGGTTGGCGGGGTCGGCGGGTTGCAGGGAACGCTGGCGGAGTTCGTCGTTGCGGATGCAGCGCTGCTTGCACGTAAGCCGAAGACACTCACCATGCGGCAGTCTGCTGCGTTGCCGCTGGTCACGATTACGGCGTGGGAGGGTCTAGTGGATCGCGCGGGTGTGCATGCCGGGCAGACAGTGTTGGTGCATGCTGGTGCAGGTGGTGTTGGGTATGCCACGGTGCAGATTGCCGTTGCACACGGCGCGACGGTATTTGCCACGGTATCAGACGACAAGCGATCGATTGTTGAGGCAGTGGGCGCGATCGCGATCGACAGGCATGCGGCAGTCGACGAGTATGTTGCTGAGCACACCGGCGGTGAAGGCTTCGATATCGTTTACGACACCCTTGGCGGCGCGGTAACCGATGCCTCGTTCGCAGCCGTCAAACGTTACACGGGTCATGTCGTCAGTTGTCTGGGCTGGGACTCACATTCGCTCGCGCCTCTGTCTTTTCGTGCGGCCACCTACTCCGGGGTGTTCACGCTGTTGCCGCTGTTGACAGGAATCGGGCGTTCCAATCACGGGCAGATTCTTCAAAGGGCAGCCGAGCTCGCGGAGCAGCATCAACTGAAGCCGCTGCTGGCTGAAGAGCGGTTCGGGAAAAACGATATTGCCCGCGCCTACGATGCCGTAGCCAAAGGCAGCAAAGGTAAGGTTGTTCTTGAGCTTTGATTGCCGCAGTTTCCTGGTGCCTCCACTGTGGGCCTCGACGCTTTTCGTCGCAAGTTCGCTTTCAACCAGCAAACCACCATTTCAAGGAAGGAGTCTATGACTGACGTTGCTAATATTCCGCCGACATCTCACGATCGTATGGAAGCAGACGCTCTCTTCTGGGACTGTGGGGGCAATCTAGAAACTGTTCTCAAGGTCAACAATCGTATGAGAACAAAACTGTCTTAGGAGCAGCGAAAGGCACGATCTCGTTATGAAAAAAATAGGCTTCCTTTCATTCGGCCACTGGACACCTTCGCCCCAGTCGCAAACTAAAACTGCAGCGGACGCGCTGTTGCAGTCCATTGATCTGGCTATGGAAGCCGAGCGGTTAGGGGTGGACGGAGCTTATTTTCGCGTTCACCACTTCGCCAGGCAACTGGCGTCGCCGTTTCCACTACTCGCAGCGGTTGGAGCTAAAACCAAGAAGATTGAGATTGGCACCGCCGTGATCGACATGCGGTATGAGAACCCTCATTACATGGCGGAGGACGCCGGCGCCGCGGACCTGATTGCCGGCGGACGCCTGCAGCTGGGAATCAGTCGTGGCTCTCCTGAGCAGGTGATCGACGGATGGCGACATTTTGGCTACCAGCCTGCGGAAGGCGAAACAGACGCAGACATGGGTCGGCGACATGCTGAGAAATTTCTCGAACTGCTCGGCGGCAAGGGCTTCGCTGAGCCTAACCCTCGCCCGATGTTTTCGAATCCGCCAGGCCTGCTCCCCCTTGAGCCATACTCTGAAGGCCTGCGAGGCCGTATCTGGTGGGGCGCGGGGTCCGACGCGACGGCTGTCTGGGCCGCCAAGCTCGGGATGAATCTTCAGTCATCCACTCTTAAATTCGACGAGACGGGTGAATCTTTTCACATACAGCAGGCCGCCCAGATCCGTGCCTTTCGTGCAGCCTGGAAGAAGGCTGGTCACACTCGGACTCCGCGTGTTTCTGTCAGCCGCAGTATCTTCGCGCTCGTAGACGACCGGGATCGTGCCTATTTCGGTCGGGAAGATGAAGAGGTGGATCAGTTCGGTTATATTGATGGGCCCACAAGAGCGGTCTTTGGCCGGGGTTATGCGGCAGAACCGGATGTGCTGGTCGAGCAACTCAAGAATGACGAGGCGATTGCGGAGGCAGACACGCTGTTGCTGATGGTCCCGAACCAACTAGGGGTTGCCTACAATGCGCATGTATTAGAGGCAATTCTCACGACGATCGCCCCAGCTTTGGGTTGGCGTTAACGAACTGCGATCCGTCTGGATGATGTTCGGTGGAACGGCAGTCTCCTCGAAAGGAAACTGCCGTTCCGATCAATGTTTACGCGAATGTCTCGCCGACCATTTCTTCGCTCTTCCTCCAGAGGGCCTTTGCCGTGTCGGGATCGAGGGCATAACCGCGCACGCCCCGGCTGATGGCGCTCACTGGCGAATCAGCAGGAAGCAGCTCGGCTACCTGGCAGTCCTCACAATACTTGCCGCCGACTTCATCGGCAGATGCAACTACTCCCGCCCAGACCGACGTCGCCGCACCCTCGGGGACCGACTTGAATTCGAAAGGCGGCTCGCCTGCTGCGGCACGTTGTTCCTGGATCTGTTGGACCCATGCCTCGATGGCACCATCCGGCATATGCCGCGCGAGCTCCGTCGCAATGCCGCCAGGATGCACAGCCGTAGCGCGCACGCCGCGATCACGATGCCGGCGGTCGAACTCAACTGCGAAAAGAATGTTCGCAGTCTTCGAGCGTCCGTAGGCCACAAACGGCTCGTAGGACGTCGTCACAAAGGTTGGATCGTCCAGGTTGACATCGCTGAAACGGTGTCCTGAGGAGGCAAGGTTCACCAGCCGTCCGCCATCCTTAATCAGGTTGGCGATGCTGTTCACAAAGACAAAGTGACCCAAATGATTCGTGCCGAATTGCGTTTCGAATCCGTCCTCTGTCTTGCCGAACGGAGTTGCCATTACTCCTGCATTGGCGATGACCACATCGAACAAACGACCGTCGGATACCAGTTTGTCCGCAGCAGCGCGCACGCTCTTCAGGCTGGCGAGGTCGAGCTCAATCACCTCGAAGCTAGATCCACTCTCGGCCGCGGCCTTGCTCACTTCGGAGGTAGTCCGCTTCGCTTTGTCCAGATCGCGCGCAGTGCCCACAACGTTCGCGCCATGGGACGCGAGCGCACGCGCTGTCTCTACACCAAGGCCAGCTGAAACACCCGTCACCAGAATCCTTTTGCCCTTTAGGTCAAGACCTGTAAGGACGTCTTCTGTCGTCGATTTCGCTCCATATTTCGTTGCCATACTTCACTCTCCTGTAGAACTCTTTGACAAGGGCCTGAGCCCCGCATTAAAACGGAGGTAGTCTCCGTTACGGAGTATATGATTACCTCCGGTTTCAGAAAAGTTTCCATGAAAAAATCAGTCGCCCCCAAAACCGTTCGCAAGCCCCGTTCCGACGCACAGCGTAACCGCGAGCGTATCCTCGAGGTTGCCCGGCAGGTTTTTACCCGCCGCGGCGCCGGCGCCAGCATGGACGAAATTGCGAAGCGCGCAAAGATCGGCCCAGGCACACTCTATCGCCATTTCCTTACGCGCGATGAGTTGCTGGCTACGGTCTACATCACTGAAGTGGGGAAACTGGCGGCAGCACAGAAGAAATTGTCCGCCGAACTCCCTCCCATGGAGGCCCTGCGAGCGTGGCTATTGGTCTTCATCGACTACATCGCCACGAAAAAAATTATTGCCCCCGCATTGAATGCAATGGCTGGCGGCCCTTCGCGAGTGTTTCAGCAGAGCGGGCAGGTGATGGAAGACGCTGCCAATTCTCTGGCCAGCCGCGCCGTCGCCAGCGGCGACCTTCGTCCGGACGTCGATCCGATGGACTTACTGCGCGCCATCTACGGCCTCTCCACTGCCGGCAGCGGAGAAGACTGGCCCGTAAAAGCGCGGATGTTCGTCGACATACTCCTTCAAGGTTCCCGCCCCTGACAGGCTCTTCTCGTCTCTTGATCACTGACGATAAGCCGGCTTGTGCTAACTAGACGCACGGGCATTCCCTCAAGGTCGTCTTCTCGCACACGTACACGCCGTCCGAAAGGGAAGCGTAACCGCGTGCTGAATGGTACCGCCCAAGAAAAATATCGCTCGCACGGCGGCCCGGAAAACCCGGCCCGCGGTGATCATG
>Ga0302325_10003289_pt1 | contig 38270 bp, 41 predicted proteins | sample Palsa_T0_2_FD_201948 | JGI IMG/M metagenome (GOLD analysis project Ga0302325, IMG submission 201948) | Peat permafrost microbial communities from Stordalen Mire near Abisko, Sweden - Palsa_T0_2 | ecosystem: Environmental > Terrestrial > Soil > Palsa > Peat permafrost | place: Sweden: Abisko...
CTGTTCGATCATCGCCTGAGCCTGGGCCCGGTCGCGCGGCTTTCCAAGCGCAATTCCGTCGCAATCGACCACTGTATCTGCTGCAACGATCAAGCGTTCCGATCGCGCCGCTCCGGCGGCCTTGCCGCGGGCATGCGCGAGGGCGAGCTCGGCGGGGGTAACGCCCGGCAATGGCGGCTCGGTATACGAACTGACGACAATCTCGACGCGCAAACCAAGCGACACAAGTAATTCGTGTCGCCGGGGAGAGACGCTGGCTAGTGCGACGGCGTCGAGCTGCTGCAGTGAGAGTTCGATAAAACGATTCTATTGCGCTTGTGCGTATCACGCAAGCAAAGCGGCGAAAAATATTGCGCCGTTTGCGATTTCAGCCCAGATCGTTGCGTAAAACGTCGTCCGCCCGCTCGCCGCGAATGACGCGGCGATGCGATCCATCGCGCACGAAAACGACCGGCGGCCGGCCAAAGCGATTGTAATTGCTTGCCATGCTGTAGGTGTACGCGCCGGTCGTATGCAGTGCAACGAGATCGCCGGCGCGCAGATCGGCGGGCACCCGAATCTCTCCGAGCATATCGTTTTCACACGACCGGCCGCATAACGTTGCCGCTTCAATGGGTTCGTTTGCCGCCGAACCGACGACTTCGAGATGGTGCGCGGCACCGTAGAGTGCAGGCCGCGGGTTGTCGGCCATGCCTCCGTCGATGATGATGAAGCGCCGGCTGCCTTGCCGCTTGACGGCCATGACGCGGTAGAGCGCCGTGCCGGCCCGGGCGATCAAAGCGCGCCCGGGCTCGATTGCAAGGCGGTAGGGTGTCGGGGCTACGGCTAGTGCGAGCGTCTTGGCCAAAGCGTCAAGATCGAGCGGCCGGTCCCGACCCGGCAGCGGTTCGACGGCCATGCCGCCACCGGTAATCAGCTCGGCGACCGGGTGACCGGCCGCTCGGGCGCGGTCGCCGAGAGCAGTCAAGACCGCGACGTTTGCGGCGTACGGCGCGGGATCAGTAATGCTCGATCCGAGGTGCGCGTGCAATCCGATCAAGCGGAGTTGCGGCAGTTCGCGCAAGCGCGCAAACACCGCGTCAACGGTGTCGAGCGAAATACCAAACTTCGTATTTTCGCCGCCGGTGCGCAGATATTCGTGCGTATGGACTTCGATGCCGGGATTGACGCGCAGCATCACATCGATCGCGTCGTGTCCATGCGCCAGGCGCGCGAGCCGTTCGAGTTCTTCGCTGTTGTCGATAACGTCAAAGGCGACGCGGCGCGAAATGATTGCGCCAAGTTCTTCATCGGTCTTTCCGCAGCCGTGAAAATATAGACGTTCGGCGGGCATCCCGCCACGTTCGGCGGTCAGCAGTTCACCCAGCGAACACACGTCGATGCGCAGGGTGGTCGCTGCGATCAGTTCGGCAAGCGCGATGCAGAAGAACGCTTTGGCCGCATAGCCGACGACTGCGCCGCGCGCCTCGAACGCCCGCCGGAACCGGTCGACTTCCAGCTCGAACTCGTCGACATCGATGACGTGCAGCGGTGTGCCGTACGTGCGTGCCAGTTCGTCCACCGGGGCTCCGCCGATTGCGGCCGTCGTCATCGGTACAGTTTCCATTCTTCGATGTATCGGTAAACGGGCTCGGGAACTAAGTAGCGCACGCTGCGGCCGTCGAGCAGCCGCGTACGAATCACGGTCGCAGATTCACTCACGATCGGTAAGTCGACGATCCGGACTTTTGTGCGCAAGTCGGGCGAAAGGTCGGCAAGCGCTGCGTCGATGGCCTCGGGCGTCACCGTTCCGCGCGGTGCAACGACGAACGCCGCGAGCTGCTCGAGGATGATATCGAGTTGATGCCAGCGCGAGCGAACCAGCGAATCGCCGCCGACGATGAACGTCAGCTCATCATCCGGATAGCGCGCGCGTAGTTTCGGCAACAAATCAACGGTAAAACCGGTCGCGTCCGGGGCAAGATCGCTTTCGTCAAAAGCGAAAGCGGGATTGGCGGCAATCGCTAGGCGCACCATCGTTGCGCGCTGCTCCGTCGTTGCAACAGGTTGCGTGCGATGCCGCCCGTCACGCGTCGGCACAAACACCACCCGATCGAGCCCAATATCATCGCGCACCGCTTCAGCAACGAACAAATGCCCGTTATGTATAGGATCAAACCCGCCACCGAAAATGCCGATTTTCACGTTAATAATCGCATAAAACGGTGATGGAGCGAGCACAGCAGTAACCATCCGCGTCCCGTAACACAGAAGCGAGCTCGGACCCGGGGGCCCCACGTAGTGGGGGGCGCGCAGCAGAGCGAAGCGCCATTAACTATACAAAAATTCGGTGCCGGCGATGCGGACGGTGTCGCCGTCGGCGACGCCGAGTTCGCGTAGGCGTTTCTCGACGCCGAGTTTGGCGAGTACTTGTTCGAAGCGCGCGAGCGCTTCGTCGGACTCGAAATCCGTCATCTGTGCGAGGCGCTCGATGCGCTCGCCGCTGACGACGAAGACGCCGTCCTCGACGCGGATCTCGAACGGTTCGTTCGGCGCGAGCGTAATCATCGCGGGCTCCGGCGATGCAACCGAAGGTGCGGGTGTGGCTTGAATTGCCTGCCACGCCGCGTACAAGAGCTCGCGCACACCTTCACCCGTCGCGGCGGAAATGCCGCGCAAGTTCGGGATGTCCGCGCGCATCTCATCGAATCGTTCGCGCGCTTCGGGCAAGTCGAGTTTGGTAACGGCGACGATCCGCGGCTTTTTATCGAGCGCGGCATTCCAGGCGTGCAATTCGATTTCGATCGTAGCTTTGTCGGCCAGGAATTCGTCGTGCGAGCGCGCGCCGTCGATGAGATGCACGAGCACGCGCGTGCGTTCAACATGGCGCAAGAAACGGTCGCCGAGTCCCGCGCCATCCGATGCGCCTTCGATTAACCCGGGCACGTCGACCATCACGAACGATTCATCTTCGGCCAGACGCACGACGCCGAGTTGCGGTTCGAGTGTCGTGAACGGATAGTCTGCGATTTTCGGACGTGCCGCCGACACGACCGATAGCAGCGTCGACTTGCCGGCGTTGGGTAATCCGACGATCCCGGCGTCGGCAAGCAATTTGAGTTCGAGCCGCAGATTGCAGCGCTCGCCGGGCTGGCCTTTTTCCGCGAAGGTTGGCGCCTGACGAGCACTCGTCGCGAAATGCTGATTGCCTAAGCCGCCGCGCCCACCTTTGGCGACGAGCGCCTGTTCGCCCGGCGAACTGAGATCCGCATACAGCCGTTCGGCGCCGGCGTTGCCTTCGGCGTCGATCTCGGCACGATAGACGAGCGTCCCGACCGGCACGGGAATGACCAAATCTTCGCCGCTGCGCCCCGACCGGTTCGAGACCGAACCGCCCTTGCCTGATTCGGCTGCGATATTCTTTTTGAAACGGAAATCGACTAGCGTGCTGAGGTTGGGCGTTGCTTCGAGAACAACGTCGCCGCCGCGACCGCCATCGCCGCCGGCCGGACCACCGTTGGGCACGTACTTCTCACGCCGCCACGCGACCATACCGTCGCCGCCGTGGCCGGCGGCAATCCCAATCGCTGCTTCGTCAATGAATTGCATCTGTTAGCCCGGCGACAAATCAAAAAGAGCCCGTCAGGCTCTTTTTCGGCAGCATTACGCGGAGGCGTTCCGTTCGTCGATCAAGCTCCCGCCGGCACGACATTGACGTGCTTGCGGTTGCGAGCGGTCGTAAAGGACACATGGCCCTCGACCAGAGCGAACAGAGTGTGATCTTTGCCCATGCCGACCCCGATGCCGGGATAAAACTGGGTCCCGCGCTGGCGGACAAGGACGTTGCCCGCGATCACGAGCTGGCCGCCGAACCGCTTCACTCCCAGGCGCTGGGCGTTGGAGTCGCGACCGTTACGGGTCGAACCGGCACCCTTCTTGGACGCAAAGAGCTGGAGGTCAAATGAGAACATAGCCACGGGAGTATACACTACCCCCCGCCCCGCCCGCAAGCAGCTAGGCCGAAGTCGGGCGCGAGTGTTTGGTTACCCAGGCCACAAAATCCGGATCCGATAGTTCGCCCGCCGCTAGGCCAAGGATCGCTTCCACACATTGAGCGTCGTTGGCGTTAAGTTGGAAGCCGTTTAAGTCCAGAAAGAGTTGAAGCGCGACAAGGCCGGCGCGCTTATTGCCGTCGATGAACGGATGATTTTGCACGATCGCGATGCCGTATGCCGCGGCTAGTTCCGGCAGAGAAATGGCGCTCGTATAGGCGTGCAGGTTTTGTGGTCGTGCGAGCGCCGATTCAAGCAGTCCCAAATTCCGCAGCCCGGCTCCTCCGCCGTGCTCGGCAGTAAGAGATTCATGGGCTGCGAGAATCACGTCAAGGCGCAGCCACCTGGGGCTACTTGGCGAGCTCACGCAATGCTGCGCGCCGCTGCTTCATGATCCGCTCGGCCGCGCTAAACTGAAGGGCGAATTCCGGATCGTACGGTGTCAACCGGAACCCGTCCGGCGCTTCGGTGAGATAGACCGTATCGCCGACGTCGACATGAAGTCTCGCAAGCGCGTCCTTTGGGAGGACCATGCCGACAGAATTTCCGACCCGGGTTAGCTTTAGGGTGATCATAGCAATTCAGTTATTACAGATGTAATAACTTATCCTGCCAGAGGCCTCGGGGCTTCAACAATGCGAGGAGCGCTTCTGTGCCGGCGTTCGGTGCGCACGCGGATCGCGGTTCGAGGACGCAAGGTGACGAGGGGCTGGATGGCCGGGACGTCTGCCGTGAGGTAGAAGCGCCAGTTTTGCGCGATTGTTGCCAGGACGAGGACGCCTTCCATCCAGGCGAACGACTCGCCGATGCAGCGGCGGTTGCCGCCGCCGAAGGGGAAGTAGGCAAAGCGCGGGAGCGCCGCGGCTTCGGTGCGCCAGCGCTCCGGGCGGAAGGCGTCGGGCTCGCTCCAGTATCGCGGGCTGCGGTGAGTGACGAGTTCACTTGCGAGCACGATCGAGCCGGCCGGGACGTCCCACGGACCCAGCGTGGTATCGACGACCGCGCGGCGGCCGAGCGCCCAGGCCGGCGGATAGAGCCGCATCGCTTCGGCGAACACGTCGCGAGTGTATGCGAGGTTGGGGAGATCGTCGGCCGTGGGCTCGCGGTCGCCCAAGACCGCGGAAACTTCGGCGGCAAGGCGCACTTCGATGTCGGGATGTTGCGCGAGCAGGCACCACATCCAGGCGAGCGCGTTCGCGGTCGTTTCGTGACCGGCGAGAAAAATCGTCATCGCTTCGTCGCGGACTTGGACGTCGTCCATACCGCCGTCGGCATCGTCGCGCGCGGCGAGCAGCATGTCGAGCAGATCGTCGTATGCATTGTCCGATGCGCGGCGTTCTTCGATAATGCCGTACACCACGGCGTCGAGTTTCGCTCGCGCAGCCCGCGAGCGGCGCGTCACCGGCAAAAATGCAAAGTGATCGAGCAGCTCACCGTACATCGACATCGATGCAGGGAACGCTTCGATCACATCGCGCAGCGCGTCACGCACGGTCGATGCTTGCGCATCGACATTTGCAGAAAACAGTGTTTCTGCCGCAATTCCGAGCGTTAAACGCGTCATTTCGGCATCGATCGCAAATTCTGCGCCGTCGTGCCAACGTGCAGTATGCGCTTGCGTCAGCGCAACCATCCGCGCGCCGTAACCGGCGATGCGATCTTTGTGAAACGCGGGCTGCATCATGCGCCGCTGGCGCAAATGCAACGGCTGTTCGCTCGTTAATAGACCGTTGCCGAGTAGCGGCTTGAGGCGTTGAATGCCGCGACCCTTCATGTAGTCGCGGGCTTTCGTGACGAGCGCATCTTCAATCAACGCGGCGTCGTCGAGGAAGAAGAAATGCCGCCGGCCCATGCGCCAATGTGCGACGGGTCCATACCGCGCGCTCAAGGACGCAAGATAACGCGGCACGGCCGAAAGGTCGCCGCCGCCGGTCAGGCTGCGCAGATTGCGCATGGCGGCAAACATGGAGGGGCCGGGCGGAAAGCGCTGGGCGGGCATATCCGCTATACTCCGTCCGGTCCACGCGGGATTCATGCCATCCGAGCGGCCCGGGCCGCGCCGGGGGCAGCCTCGGCCGAAGGGTGCCGATGGCCCGGCGCGTATGTCGTGAAGGTTTTGGAAAAACGACGCGTCGTCGTCACGGGCCTGGGCGCCGTGACCCCCCTGGGAAATACGTTCGAGGCCTTCTGGTCGAGCTTGATCGCCGGCCGCTCCGGGGTCGGGCCGATCACGGCATTCGACCCGGTGAAGCTCCGCGCGAAGATCGCCGCTGAAGTCAAAGACTTCGATACCGACAAGCTGATCGGGCGCAAAGAAGCGCGCAAGATGGATCGTTATGCCCAGTTTGCGTTCGTCGCGGCCGACGAAGCGATTGCCGACGCGAAGTTTCCCGACGATCCCGACGTACGTCGAGAAACCGGTTTGATCATCGCGACGGGTATCGGCGGAATCATCACGGTCGAAGACACGGTCACGGCGACTTCTCCGAACAAAGCCTTCGATCGGATCTCGCCGTTTTTTATTCCGATGCTCATGGCGAACGCCGCGTCGGGCAACGTCGCGATGAAACATGGTTTCAAGGGCCCGACATTTTCGGTTGCAAGCGCGTGCGCAAGCTCGAACGATGCACTCGCCGTTGCGTATATGAAGATTGCATACGGTGACGCGATCGCGATGATTACCGGCGGCGCGGAAGCGACGATCATCGGCACCGCGATGGGCGGTTTCGACTCGATGAAAGCGCTGTCGACGCGCAATGACGAACCCGAAAGAGCGTCGCGACCGTTCGATCGAGAGCGCGACGGTTTTGTGCTGGGCGAAGGCGCCGGCATGATGGTGCTCGAGGAACGTGCGTTTGCAATCGCGCGCGGTGCGCACATCTATGCCGAAGTTCTGGGGTACGGCGAATCGGGCGACGCCTATCACATCGCGCAGCCGGATCCCGAATCCAAAGGCGTTATTCTTGCGTTCCAACGCGCACTCAAGAGTGCGGGAATTGAGAAAGAGCGGGTGGGTTACGTGAATGCGCACGCAACGTCGACGCCACTGGGTGATACCGCCGAATCTCAGGCGATTGAACGCACGTTCGGCGATCACGCGCGCAAACTTGCGGTCAGTTCGACGAAATCGATGCACGGCCATTTGCTCGGCGCAGCCGGTGCGATCGAAGGAATCGCGACGATCCTCGCGATCGAACGCAGCATCATTCCGCCCACGATCAATTACGAGTTTCCCGATCCCGAATGCACGCTCGATTACGTCCCGAACGTGGCGCGCAAAGCGGAACTCGATGTCGCGATGTCAAGCGGTTTCGGTTTCGGCGGTCATAACGCGGTTGTCGTGTTCGGTAAGCACCGCTAGTGCCGATGGTATTCACGTATGCCCGGTGAGGCCCGCCGGCGGCGCCTGCGGGCGTTGCTCAAACTCAGCGGCGCACCCGATGTCGACGTTGCCACGATTGAACCGGCGTTCGTGCATGAAAGCGCGGCGCGCGAGAGTGCCGGCAGCTCGAACGAACGGCTCGAATTCTTCGGCGATGCCATCCTCGGATTCGTCACGGCGCGCTTTCTCTATACGCGCTATCCCGAGGCGACCGAGGGCGAGTTGACACGCCGTAAAGCGGCGCTCGTCAGCGGCGATGCGTGCGCGATGACGGCGCGGCGCCTGGCGCTGGGCGAACTGATGCTGCTCGGCCACGGCATGCGCAACGACGGCGGCGCCGACAATACCTCGATCCTGGCCGATGCATTCGAGGCGTATATCGCCGCGCTTTGCGGTGCCACGAACCTCGAGACGGCGGCGGCATTTATCGAAGCCGAGCATCTGGGGCTGCTCGATCGGGCCGAACTCGTTGCCTCGGATGCCAAGACTGCGCTCCAGGAATTCACCCAAGGGCGCCTGGGCCAGACCCCGACCTATTTCGAGCGGGCCGAGGGTCCGGCGCACGACCGGCGCTTTACCTCGCAAGTCCGGGTCGGCGACGAAGTCTGGGGTGAAGGTATCGGCGCGTCCAAGAAGATGGCGCAACAGAGCGCGGCCGGTATGGCGCTCGCGTCCCTGCAAGCGCGGACTCCTCCTGAGGCGCCGGCCGCCCCGGTGTCGAACGACAGCGATGGCCGCGTGATCGACTTCCGGTCCCGCCGCAAAGCCAAACCCAAGCCGAAAGCGCCCGTTTAACTCGTGATGATGTTTCGTATTGCCGCCCCGGGCCGGCCAGCACGCCGATGCGCCTAAAATCCCTCAAAGTCTTCGGCTTCAAGACATTTGCCGAAGCAACGACGCTCGATTTTATTCCCGGCATCACGGCGGTCGTCGGACCCAACGGTTCGGGCAAATCGAATCTCGTCGACGCGATCCGCTGGGTGCTCGGCGAGCAGAAGTCGCACAGCTTGCGCTCGCAAAAGATGGAAGACGTCATCTTCGCCGGCAATACGACGCGTAAGCCGCTCGGTATGGCCGAAGTCACGCTGACGTTCGATAACGCCGACCGTTCGCTGCCGCTGGATTTCGCCGAAGTGCAAATCACGCGCCGTGCGTATCGGGCGGGCGAGTCCGAGTACTTCATCAACCGCAATCACGTCCGGCTGCGCGACGTCGTCGAACTGCTGATGGGTACGGGCCTTGGCCCCGGTTCGTATGCGATCGTCTCGCAGGGCCAGATCGACGCGATTCTCTCCTCGAAGCCGACCGAACGCCGGGCACTCTTCGAGGAGACCGCGGGTATCGCGAAGTTTCTCGCGCGCAAGGCCGAAGCACTGCGCCGGCTCGACGGCACCGAACAAAACGCCATTCGCGTCAACGACCTGATCGCCGAACTCGAACGGCGCGGACCCGAACTCGATACGCAAGTCCGGCGTGCCAAGCGCTATCGCAAGGTGACCGCCCGCGTGCGGGATCTCGAGATTCTGTCGTATTTGCGCGCCGGCACGTCGCGGCGCGAAGAACGCGTACGCGTTGCCGCCGAACTCGACGTGCTCGATCAAAAGCGTTCCCAAGCCGCCGCGCGGGCGGGCACCCTTGGGGCCGAACTTTCGGCGTTACGCAATACGCTCTACACGCTTGAACTCGAACTCGACGAACGTCGCGGCGCCGCGCAAACGGCGCGCAGCGAACAAGCGCGGATCGAAGCGGAACTCGCCGCGGCCGCGGGCCGTCGCGATGCGCTCGAGGCACAATCTTCGGCGTCGGGCGCCGATCGCGAACGGGTCGAAGCCGAACGCACGCAGTTGCAATCGACGATCGCACAGCTCGACGAGCGCCTGGCACCGTTGCAGGCGCAAACCGACGGCATGCGCGATCGGGAGCTCGGCGCGTCAACGGCCGTGGCCCAGGCGCGCCACGGCTTGGATGCGATCTATACCGAGCTGCGGGCCGTCGAAGCACTCGCCGCCGAACGCGCGGCAAGCGAAGCCGAACGCCGCGCGCAAATCACGAGCGCGCGCAGTGAGATCGAGCGGCTGGGTTCCGAACTCGCACTGTTGACCGAAGAGCGCAAGAAACTCAGCGCGCACGCCGAGTCGTCGCGCACCGGATTCTCCGAACGCGAGTTGCTCGTCGCTCGGTACGAAGCCGAAGTTGCGGCGCAGCGCGCGGTGACGGACGCCGCGCAAGCACGCGGCGATACGGCTGCCACGCGCGTCGCCGAACTGCAAGCGCGCTACCGCACGATCGCAAACGAATTGGCGTCGTCCGAGTCGCGGCTGCACACGATCGAAGAACTCGAAGCGACGCTCGAAGGTCACGTGCCCGGAACGCGGGCAGTGGTTGAGGCATCCTCGCGCGGTGAACTGCGCGGTCTGCATGGTGTCGTTTCAAACCTGATCGAAGTCGACGAACAGTACGCGCGTGCGCTCGACGTCGCATTCGGTGCAGGTTTATCGAACATCGTCACCGCGTCGTCGGAAGATGCCGAGCGGGCCGTGCAGTACCTGCGCGAACGCGAACTTGGCCGCGCGACCTTCTTGCCGCTCGATACGCTGGCGTCGCGCGAAGGTCACGAACTGCGCGATCTGGCCGGCCGGCCGGGTGTCGTCGGCTATGCGCATACGCTGGTTCGCGCGGAAGCGCAGTATCGCGGTATCGTCGCGTTTCTCGTCGGACGTATTTTGATCGTGGATACCTTGCCGACCGGCATTCATCTGGTGCGCGCGGAGGGCTTCCGGGATTCGATCGTGACGCTTGACGGCGAGCAAATTTTGGGCGGCGGCGCAATCACCGGAGGCCGCTATCGGCGCGAACGCTCGATTCTCGCGCGCCGCGCGCAGGCGCAGTCGCTGCGCGAACGTATCCCCGAACTCCGCACCGATCTCGAAACGATCGAACGCGATGGAACCGCGGCGAAAACTGCGGCTGATGCGGCGGCGCTCGAGCGCGACGCGGCGATCAAAGCGGCAAACGACGCCGAGATCGCACTGCGCGATGTGCGCACGCAACTTGAATCGCTGGCCGGCGAAATCGAACGGCTCGATGGCGAGGTCGCGCGCGCGGACGAGCGGCACGCAACGCTGCGAGCGCAGTATGACGACGCCACAGCGCGCCGCCACGCACTCGAACAGGTTGCCGACGACAACGTTGATTTGAGCCAGCAACGCCACACCTTGGAAGCAGCGCTCGCGGCGGCGCGCGAGCGTATTGCCGAAGTCGAGGCCGCGCAAACCACGGTCGCCCGGGCGGGAAGCGCCTTGCGCGAGCAAATCGCGGCACTCGGCGCCGAGCGCGAAGGCAGTCTGACGCGGTTGGATTTGCTCGATGCGAACGTGGAGCGTGCGAGCGCTGCGCGCGAGACGATGATGGGCGAACTCGCAGCGCTACGCGGCCGAATCGCTGCGTTGCAGTCGCAGCTGGGCCTAGCGAATACGTCGGTTACGCAAGCCGATGCCGCCGTCGAAGAATCGCGGCGCAAGCGCGAATCCACCGCCGACGGTGCGGCGCAAAAAGAAGCCGATGAACGGATCGCGCAGCACGACGATCGCGAAGCTTCCGGGGCGGGCGAAAACGGTCGCCGGCGCCTAGCGGAAATCGATGCCGAGCTCGGCATGCTGCAAACGAGCTTCGCGCAAAACCCGGCTTCGGACGAGGAGCAACGCGACGTCGTCGAGCGCTACGCGTCGGAATCGGACGGCGTGGTCGACGATCTGCCACGGTTGCGCGAAGAGCTCGCGCGCCTGGTAAACGTCAATCTCAATGCCGAAGCTGACCGTGACGAGCTGACCGAGCGCGAGCGCTTCCTGCGCGAGCAGCTCGACGATCTCGCGAAGGCGCGCGAAACGCTGCTCGCGACGATCAAAGAAATTGAAGCGACCTCGCAGGTCCAGTTCAACGAAGTATTCGAGGCCGTGCGGACGCGCTTCGAGGAAGTCTTCGCGCGCTTATTCCCGGGCGGCGTTGCAAAGATGTGGCAGACGGATCCCGACAATCTGTCCGAAACCGGCATCGAGATTGCCGTGCAACCGCCCGGCAAGAAGATGACGGCGCTTGCGGCGCTCTCCGGCGGCGAACGCGCGATGACCGCGTCGGCGCTGATCTTTGCGCTGATCAAAGTCAAACCGTCACCGTTCTACCTGCTCGACGAAGTCGACGCCGCGCTCGATGACGCCAACGTCGACCGGCTCTCGAATATGGTTCGCGAGGTTGCGACGGATGCGCAAATGCTGCTTGTCACCCATAACAAGAAAACGATGGAACTGGCGTCGCGCATGTACGGCGTAACCATGGGCGAGCCGGGCGTGAGTTCGATCATTTCCGCCACGCTTGATGCCCTACCGGGCGCAGCGCATCCCGACATCGAGGAGACCCGGGAGCCGGCGCTTGTCTCCTGACAACGCGCTGATCTCGGTTTATGACCGGACCGGCGTCGTTGAACTCGGGCGTGCACTCGTTGCGCAAGGCGTTTCCATTTACGCAACCGGGGGCACCCGGCAGCACTTAGCCGACGCCGGGATCGACGCGCGCGATGTTGGCGAACTGACCGGTTTTCCGCCGCTCTTCGATGGGCGCGTGAAGACGTTGCATCCGAATATTTTCGGCGGCATCCTGGCCGACCGCGGCAATCCGGCGCACGTTGCGGAAGCCGCGATGCACAAGATTCCGTCGATCGGTACCGTCGTCGTGAATCTCTATCCCTTCGAGCGAACCGTTGCGCGCGAAGGCGCAACGCTCGACGAGGCGATCGAACAAATTGATATTGGGGGCGTATCGCTCTTGCGCGCCGCGGCGAAGAACTACACGAACGTGTCGGTATTGAGCGATCCCGCGCAATATATGGCGTTTGTCGCAGCCCTCCCAAACGGCATCGATCCCGCGCATCGACGACAGCTCGCAACACTCGCGTTCGAACGCACGGCCGAATATGACAGTGCGATCGCGCGCTACCTTGAAGCCGGGATGATCGCCAACGACCTGCCCGGCTCTCTTGCACTCACGATTCCGATCGAACAGCCGTTGCGCTATGGCGAGAATCCGCAAGATCGCGCGGCTTTCTATTTAGCCCGTGAAGCAAAATTGCCTGACCAGCTTTGGGGCAAGGCGCTTTCATATAATAATTTGCTCGATTTGGACGCGACGTTGCGGCTGCTCGTGCGCGCGCCGCATGGTGTCGAACTTCCGGCGCGCGACGCGATGTATCGTGCGGCGATCGTCAAACACACCGTGCCCTGCGGTGTTTGTGAACGCACGAATGTCCGTGACGCCGTGCGCGAGGCGCTCGATACCGATCCGGTTTCGGCATATGGCGGCATCATCGCCGTCGATGGCACCATCGATCGTGAAACAGCCGACGCGCTGGGCGAATTTTTTCTCGAAATCGTTGCGGCGCCGGCGTTTACCGACGATGCGCTCGCACATCTCAAACGCAAGAAAAATCTGCGAATCATGCGCTACGGGAAAAACCTGCCCGAACGTATCGCCAAGGAAATACGCGTTCGCAGCGCGCTGGGCGGCGTGCTCGCCGAAGACGACGATCCGCAGGCGCCACCCGAACGCTGGAACGTCGCCGGCCGCCGCGCACCAACGCCGGACGAATGGAGCGACCTAGCGTTTGCCTGGGACATTGTCAGGCACGTAAAATCGAACGGCGTGACGATCGTCCGGGATGGCGTGACGCGTGGGATTTGCGCGGGGCAAACCAATCGCGTAAACGCCGTGCGAATCGCGGGTGAACGTGCAGCGGGTGGTGCCGCCGGCGCTGCTTGTGCTAGCGACGGGTTCTTTCCCTTTGCCGACGGTTTGCTTGCCGCAGCGGATGCAGGATGCACGGCGGTGATTGCACCAAGCGGTTCCATCCGCGACGCCGAAGTTATTGCCGCGGCAAACGAGCGCAATATCGCGCTCGTGTTTTCCAACTATCGCTACTTTCTGCACTAACGAGACATTATATGGGCGCGATCATCGCTTTTATTATCCGGCTTGTCGGCTACGGTCTTTTGGTTGGTGCCCCGGCACGCATCGCGCAATATTTTTGGGAGCGCGCAGGCCTCGATCAGGTCGAGGTCTTGCACGCACCGCACGATCAAGGGGTTCTCATTTTGTTCGGAGCGACCGTCGCAATCGCGCTCTTCGGGTACGGCCGCTTTCGCCAACCGGCGATCTTTATCGCGTTCTATTTAGCGGGCGCTGCGCTTACCGCGCCGTTCGCATTTGCTCGCCTGGCGCCGGTCGGATAACGGGGCCACGCCGGGAGCATACCGCCGTCGCGTCCGGGAGCCGTTCGGAGCGAAAGAAGGCGGATAAACCGCGCCAATCGCGTAGCCGAGCCGTATGCCGCGATATTTACACACGTCGATTTTTGTCAACGATATGACCGAATCGATCGCCTTCTACACCGACAAACTCGGGCTCAAGCTCTTGGGCGGCCCGCACCACTATCCGGGAAATGCGGACATGGCGTTTGTCGGCGAGGACTGGAATTCATACATCGAACTCGTCTACGATCTCGAAGACCACGAGCCGTACGCGATCGGTAGTCGCTACGAGCACTTGGCCATCGAAATCGACGACGCAGATCTTGCGGGGTACATCGAAAAGATACGCGCCAAAGGCGTGAAGATTACGCGCGAACCCAAGAAGTCGCCCGGTGGCACACGCGCGATCGCGTTTATCGAAGACCCCAATGGCATTCCGGTGGAGTTGCTCGAGCCGGTCCAGCGTTAGTGTCCCGCTCGTGAATCAGATCGCCGCGCCGCGCGGGACCAACGACATTTATCCGCCCGAATCTGCGGCGTGGAATGAGCTCGAAGCAAACGTGCGCGATATCGCGCACCGCTTCGGCTACGGTGAAATTCGTACACCGATGTTCGAGGCGACCGAGCTGTTCGTGCGCGGCGTCGGCGACACGACGGATATTGTCGAAAAAGAAATGTACACGTTTCTCGATAAGGGCGGCCGCAGCATGACGCTGCGCCCGGAGTGGACGGCACCCGTCGTGCGCGCGGTACTGCAGCACAATCTGCTGGCACAAGGACCGCAACGGTTGTACTACGTCGGACCGTTCTTTCGCTATGAACGCCCCCAAGCGGGACGCTACCGGCAAGCGAATCAATTCGGTGTCGAATGTTTTGGCTTTGCCGGCGCTGAGGCCGACGTCGAAGTGATGCAGATGGCCTACGCGCTTGTCGCACGTTACGGCATTGCCGATGCGAAGCTGCACATCAATACGATCGGCGATGACGTGTGCCGCCCCGCGTATCGCGAGGCGTTGCTCGCTCACTTTCGCCCACACGCAAGCGAACTCTCCGAAGATTCGCAGCGGCGCTTGGAACGTAATCCGCTGCGCATCCTCGATTCGAAGTCGCCGGCCGACGCGCCGTTTGTTGCAAGCGCGCCGGCGTTCCTCGACACGCTGTGCGCGGATTGCGCGGCGCATTTCGCGTCGGTGCGCGCGTATCTCGATACGATGGGGGTGCCGTACGAAGTGAATCCGCGTCTGGTGCGCGGATTCGACTATTACACGCGGACGGTCTTCGAGATCACGTCGAGTGCGTTGGGAGCACAGAGTGCGGTCTGCGGCGGCGGCCGCTACGACGATCTGGTCGAATCGCTCGGCGGACCGCCGACACCGGGCGTCGGCTTTGGCCTGGGCCTCGAGCGGTTTCTGATGGTCGTCAAAGCGACCGCGGGCGATGTGACGCCGGTGCGCCGCGGCTTTCAGGCGATTGCCCTTGGAACGGCGGCGCGCGAGCGCCTGTTCCCGGTGGCAGCGGCGCTGCGTATCGACGGTCCGGTCCCCGTCTTTATGGATTTTGCCGACCGCAAACTGACGGCGCATTTCAAAGCGGCCGACCGCAACGGCGCGCGATTCGCGCTCATTCTCGGCGACGACGAGCTGGGGAGCGGCCAAATCGTCCTGCGCGACTTGCTGACCCGCGAGGATCGCAAGATCGGCATGGCTGCGACGCCGGAAGCAACGGCGCGCGTCCTAGTCGAAGCCACGGCCTAATGGAAGACAACGAAGCCTCGCGGCTGCGCGTCCTGGGCGAGGTCTTGCGCGAGTTCGATCTCGACGCGATCCGCGTAAAAATCGGCGAGGCGGAGTACGAGCTCGTGCGGCGTGAAGCGCAAGCCGCCGCGCCGGTTTCGTATGTCCCGGCTGCGGCTTCCAACGGCGCATCGGCGCCCGCCGTCGCCGAGGCCGCGCCGGCGGCGTCGAAAACCGTTGCACCGGCGAACGCGAAGAAGATCACGGCGCCGGTTGTCGGCGTGTTTTACGCCGCACCCGCGCCCGGCGCCGATCCGTTCGTCGCTGTCGGTGATCGCGTCGCCGCCGGCCAGACCGTCTGCATCCTTGAAGCAATGAAGCTCATGAACGAGATTACGTCTGACTATGCGGGGGTAGTGACGCGCATACTGCCGGCCAGCGGCGAACTCGTTGCGCTTAATGACGAGCTGTTTTGGATCGAACCGTAAGCGTGACCGATTTTAAAGCGAAGCGCGGATTCGAGGAATTGCTTGCCGATCGCAAAGGGCAACTCGAACGGCCGCACTATCCCGCGCAAGTCGCAGCGATCGTTCGCGCGATCGTGCAAGCGTTTCGAGCGGGGCATAAAGTGCTGTGGTTCGGCAATGGCGGCAGTGCCGCCGACGCGCAGCATCTCGCCGCCGAATTCAGCGGTCGCTTTTTGCGCGATCGCGGCGGGCTACCGTCCGAAGCACTATCGGTAAACACGTCGGCACTGACCGCAATCGGCAATGATTTCGGGTACGACAAAGTCTTTTCACGCCAGGTCGAAGCGTTCGCACAAAAAGGCGACGTCGTCGTCGGCATTACAACGAGCGGCACCTCGAAGAACGTGGTTCTGGGACTGGAAGAAGCGAAAAAACGAGGTGCGGTAACGGTTGCATTCACCGGCAACGGCGGCGGTAAAGTGTCGGAAATTGCCGATTTGTCGTTGGTAGGGCCGAACGGTTACTCTGCAATCATTCAAGAAGTCCACATTGCGATGGGCCACATCATCTGCGACCTCGTCGAGCAAGAGCTCATCTTCAACCCGTGAATGCGGTGCCGGCGGTTTTTTTGGATCGAGATGGAACGATTATCGAGGACAAGGGTTTTCTCGGGGATCCCGCCGGCGTCGAAATCTTGCCGACCGTGCCGGAGGCGTTGAAATTGCTGGCCGATAGCGGCTATGCAACCGTTGTCGTCTCGAACCAATCGGGCATTGCGCGCGGCTATTTCGATCATGCGACGGTCGAACGCGTGAATGCTGAGATCGTGCGACGCCTTGCCGATGAAGGCGTCGCGATCGACGCCTGGTATTGGTGTGCGCACTACGACGACGGCTGCGACTGCCGCAAGCCGGAACCGGGACTCGTGCGGCGTGCGATGAGCGAACGCCCGATCGATCTTGCGCGTAGCGCAATGATCGGCGATCGCGGTAGCGACGTCGAACTGGGCCAGCGCTTGGGAATGCCGGGAATCCTCGTTTCGGGACCGCTCGAATACTTAGGCCCCGAGCCCGATCTCCGCGCGCGCACGCTGCTCGAAGCGGCGCAATGGATCGTACGCCGTGGGCATTGAGGCAATCGCCGCACCGACGGCGAGCGAATTGCTCGGTCGCATGGCAGGCCGGCGTGTCGTCGTTATCGGCGACATCATGATCGACGAATGGATTTGGGGTGCCGTCTCGCGCATTTCGCCTGAAGCGCCGGTGCCGGTCGTCGCCGTTCGCGATCACTCGTTCACGCTCGGTGGTGCGGGAAACGTTGCGAACAATTTGCGCGCATTGGGTGCCGTCGTTGCGTTCGTCGGCGGTGTCGGAGCGGACCCCGAGGGCGAGCGCGTCCGCGAGTTGTTCGGTGACATTGCGATCGACACGCGCGGTATCGTAACGCTGACCGATCGCCCGACGACGCGCAAAACGCGCGTTGTTGCCCACAACCAGCAAGTCGTGCGTGCCGACTGGGAATCTACTGCAGTGCTGACTGACACCGATCGCGCTACTGCAGTCGCGTGTGTCATCGCAGCGATCCGCGACGCGGACGCCGTGGTCCTTAGCGATTACGCCAAAGGCTTCTTGTCGCGCGAGATCGTTGAGGCGGCCCTAGCATGCCCGCTCGTAATCGCCGATCCGAAGCCCGAGAATTTGGCGATGTTTGCCGGTGTCAACTGCATCGCACCGAACGTTGCCGAAGCATCATCGGCAACCGGCATCGCCATCGTCGACACGACGTCGCTCGAGCGAGCCGGAGCGGCCTTACTCGAACGGGTCAACTGCCGCTTCGTCATCATTACGCGGGGCGAGCACGGCATGTCGTTATTCGGACGTGACGGCGAGCGGGCCGACATTCCGTCGGTCGCGCGCACCGTCTACGATGTCAGCGGCGCCGGCGACACGGTCGTCGCGGTTCTCACGCTCGCACTTGCGGCGCGAATACCGATCGAGACCGCCGTTCAACTTGCGAACTTTGCCGCCGGTGCGGTTGTTGCAAAACTTGGAACGGCGACGGCGGCGCCCGACGAGATCGTCGCTCTGATGGAGCACGATGGCGCAAGCTAACGGCTTCGCCGGCCGCGTGCTCGATGCGGCCGGCGCGTTGGAATGGCGCGAACAAGAGCGACGTGCGGGCCGGGCCGTCGTGTTCACCAACGGCTGTTTTGATATCGTCCACGCCGGACACGTGCATTACCTCGCATGGGCGCGCGCGCAAGGCGACGCGCTCATCGTCGGTCTTAATAGCGACGCGTCGGTGCGGGCACTCAAAGGTGCCGAGCGTCCGTACATGCCGCTGGCGGATCGCGCGGCGATTCTCGTTGCCCTGCGTAGCGTCGACGTCGTCGTCGCATTTTCCGAACGGACGCCCGAAGTGCTCCTCGAACGGATCCGGCCCGACGTACACGTCAAGAGCGCGCAGTATCGCATCGATGAGTTACCCGAACGGTATGTCGTCGAGTCGCACGGCGGTCGCATCGTGCTCGCGCCGCATGAGGCGGGCAAGAGCACGACGGATATCGTCGCGTTGATTCGCAGTACCGTCTGAGCTCATGATCCTCGCGCTTACGGCGAACGGCCCGGGCGAGTTCTCCGGCTGGGTTCGACCGCTCTTAGCAGCGCTCTATGCGCGCGACCCTGAGCTCGATGTCCGGCTCTTCTTCGTGCCGGACGACTACGCGACCGGACGCGAAGCCGAAGTTGCGCGTGCCCTGTTTCCGGCGGCACACGTATACGGGCCGCGAGAATATCTGCAGTTTGCGATCGGCCGTCGTCCGGCGGGCTTGCCGATGCGCGCCGATCGCGTTCAGTATCTCGGCGGCGACTTGATGCATGCCGCCCGGCTGCAAAAGCGCCTGGGTGGCATTGCAACGTCGTATAAATTTTCGCGCAAGTCCTATCGCCGGCTGTTTGCGCGCGTGTTTGCCGTCGACGAGGCGAATCGCACGCAGCTCATTGAGTGGGGAGTACCACCCGAGCGCATTGCGGTGATCGGAAATCTTGCGATCGATGCTGCGCTTGCCGAAGCGTTGGGGGCGTTCGGCGATCCGCCCAGCGATGCTGCGCGCGACGGCATCATCATCATGCCGGGGTCGCGCAAAAACGAAGTGGCGAATATTTATGCGATGTTCGTGGCGGTTGCCGTGGAGTTGCGCCGGCGCCTGGGCAATGTACCGATCGCGTTCGGGCGTTCACCGTTTACGACCGATGGCGAACTTGCGTCGGCCCTCGCCTCGGGCGGGGATCCGCGTGTATACGGTGTGCGCGCGGAGCTTGTCGACGGCGCAACGGCGATTCGTTGCGGCAGTGACGTCTTTCCGGTCGTGGCCGCCGCAATGCGCGCGGCGGCGAGTGCACGCCTGGCGATTTCCATTCCCGGAACCAAACTAACCGAGCTCGCGGCGCTCGGCGTTCCGGCGATTGTGTGCATTCCGTTCAATGCCCCCGAGCTTGCCGTGATCAACGGCCCGCTCCAATACGTTGGACGGCTGCCGCTGATCGGGACGCCGCTCAAGCGCGCCGCCGTTCTAGCCGTCGCGGCGCGTTTCACCCATTATGCGCAGCCGAACATGGACATGGAGCGCCGGGTGTTGCCTGAACTGAGCGGCACACTCTTTCCGGCTCGGATCGCCGCGGTTGCCGCCGAACATTACATCGACGGCGCGTGGTGTCGGCAGACAGGTGCCGAACTGCGCGCCTTCTATGCGCCGCATGCCGGCGCCGCGCAGCGGATGAGCGGAGCGCTTCTCGAAGCGTCGTCTTCGTGAAATTCTCGGTCATCATCGCGACCAAGGACCGTGCGGCGCTGCTCGACGGCGCGCTCGCCTCGCTTGCCGCTCAGAACAGTGCCCCGCCGATGGAAGTCATTGTCGTTGACAACGGTTCTACTGATGGAACCAGGAGTGTCGCGCAAAAGCACGCCGCGGTCTACGTGTACGAAGCGATGCCCAATCGCGGTGCGGCGCGCAATCGCGGAATCGCCGCGGCCACCGGCGAGATCGTGCTCTTTATCGACGATGATGTCGTGTTGCCGGCCGGCTTCATCGCCGGGCACGCGCGCGCACATGAATCGGCGCTCGTACCCCGCGCGGTGTCCGGACCGATCGTCAACGTACCGTCCGCGCAGACGCGCACAAGAGCGAGCTTCCGCAACTATTCCAATGCTTTTTTTTGCACGTGCAACGTCAGCGTTCCAACCGCGGCGCTGACTGCGGTCGGCGGTTTCGACGAGCGGTTCGAATTGTACGGGTGGGAAGATACGGAATTGGGTTTGCGCTTGCGCGGTAACGGCGTTGGCCGTGCATTCGCCTGGGATGCATACGTGTGGCACATCAAGCCGCCCGAGAATGATACGCTCGAGGCGGCACTGGCGAAGACGATCGAAAAGGCGCGGATGGCGGCGCGGTTTGTGGCAAAAGCGCCTACGCCGCGAGCGAAGCTGGCGACCGGTGCATACGCATTTAACTTACTGCGCGCACGCGCGCTTGCGCCGCGGGCCGCGCAACCGCTTTTTGCTGGACTTGCGTCAGGCGCGGGAGTCCCCGGGCCGATTGCGCGATTTGCGCGCGACCGTTTGCTCGACAGCGTGTACGTCGACGAATTGCGTGCGGCACTGGCACGCGATCGGGCCACGTCTTGAACCGTCATCGCTAGGATCCTGATCGTTCGGCTGGACGGTATCGGCGATGCGCTCGTATGCACGCCGCTGATCGCTGCGCTGCGCGCCGCGGGGCACGAGATCGGAATCGCGCTGTCTGACCGCAATGCCGGTATCTTCGCGCCGGGCATCTTTATCGCGCAGCACGTACTCGCGCGAATTCCCTGGCCGCAGCATGGCTCAACGCCGGTATCGATCGAACGCGCGCGCATGGAGATCCTGTCCGTCGGGTACGACGTCGCCTTGATTGCCTCCGAAGAGCCCGAGGCCTACGATCTCGCGCGACCAATTCGGCGGCGCATCGGTTTTGCAACCGGCTGGAGCAAACCGTTCAAATCACTCTGGGTGATGCAGCGCGTAACGAACGCGATCCAGCGTGCGGCAACCGTTCGCGGCGAGCGCGCACACGAAGTTGAAATCGTCTTTCGGCTCGGCGCGGGTCTCCACTCCGAAACCGAACCGTCGCGCGACCCCGTGCGTTTGCGCCCGCTTGTCATGGGTGACGCATCGTTCCCCGAGCGGCGCGGAATCGTTGTTCAGCTCGGTGCAAAATGGCAGACGATCGGTTTGGAGCGAGCGACCATCGGGGCCGTTATCGCAATGCTCGCGCAAGCACGCGCACAGCTCATCGGTAGCCCGGCAGATCGCGATGCCGTGCGCGACCTTGCCGGTTCCGCAGTATATGAAATTCTGCCGGACATAGCGAGCTGGAAACGGACGATCGACAGCGCGCGCATCGTGGTCACACCCGATACCGGGACGGCGCACCTTGCCGGGATGCTGGGCGTGCCGGCGATCGATCTTTTTCCCGACCGCGACGCGGCTGCGCACATCGCGCGTTGGCATCCGTGGGCGGCGCCGTACACGGCGTTGACCGCTTGCGAATTGCGTGGCGGTGAGGGTCTCGCGCGTATCGAACGCGTTCTCGATGCGTACTGAGCGCGCGCTCCTGATCGCGGCCGGCGGCGGCATCGGCGACACGCTCCTGGCGACGGTCGTTGCACGCGCGCTGCGAACGCGTTACGCGCACGTGGATGCGCTGGTCTTGCCGGCGCATGTTACCGTGGCAGAACACGTGCCCGACATCGAGCGCGTGTTTGCATTGCGGGGCTCGGCGTTTGCCGCCGGCGGCCGCCTAGCCGGCGAGCATTTCGATGCGGCAGTCGTTACGTGGGCGACGCTCAAGACCGCGCTCGTTCCACTCGTCGCGCGCATTCCGGTGCGCGTCGGGCAGGCGCGCCGGTTGTACTCCTTGGCGTTCACCAAGCGTGTGGCCGTACGCAGCGAAGACGGCGATCGTACCACGCACTGGACGCAGATCCTGCTCGACTACGCACGTGCTATCGCATGCGATACGGCCGACGCGCGTCCACGGTTTGTTCCGACCGATGTGGATCGCGGCGATGCCGCGGCCCTGTTGCGCGTTCATGATGTCAAGGGCGCGTATGGCGTGATTCATCCGACGCGCGGGCTCGCCGCACAGCGCGTACGCTGGCCGGTAGGCGGGTTCGTCGATCTCTCGCGCGCACTCGAAGCACGCAACGGTTTGCCGCTCTTCGTCACCGGCTCGACGCAGGACGCCGGTATCGCGCACGCGATCGCCGATGCCGCCGGACGCCGGACGTTCAGCGTTGCCGGCGCGACGTCGATCGGCGCCTTCGCGGCGCTCGCCGAACGCGCGTCCTACGTCGTCGCAATGGATAGCGGTCCGATGCACATCGCCGCAGCGACGGGCGCACCGACTGTCGGCATTTTCGCGTTGCAATCCGACGAACCGGATCGGTGGGCGCCGCTCGGTGCGCGCACGGCAATCGTGCGGCCCACGTATCCCTGTCCGCCCGATCATCGTAAAGAGACATGTCCCGACTTTGCGTGTGTTCGCGCACTCGATGTCGATGCAATTATCGGCGCTATCGACGGAGTACGTACAACGGCTGCCGAACCATAAGTGTCGTGCCGATTACATACGAGCCGCTAGCCGGCGCGCGATTGTACTGATGCGCCTGACGATTCAATTCTGCACCTATAAGCGGCCGCGGCTCTTGGCGCGTGTGCTCGAGGCCTGCTTCGGGCAGAACATGCCGGCCGATCAATACGAAGTCGTCCTCGTAAATGACGGCTCGCCGGACGAGACGCCGGGCGTCATCGAACGCATGCGGTCACTTGCGACCTGCCGGTTCGAGGTCATTCATCAACCCAACGGGGGCCTGGCGAAAGCGCGTAATGCCGGCATCGCGCGCTCGACGGGTGAGCGTATCGTCTTTATCGACGACGATGTCCTACCGACGCCGGTCTTTGCGGCCGAGCATCTGCGTTCCGACGAAACGGCGGGCGACGTCATCGTCCGCGGCGGCGTTATTAATACTGCTAGTTTTGATAAACTTCCTCCGCCGCACTGGACGTTGGCAAACTATAGCGGCAACTTCTTTTGGACGACCAATGTGTCGGTCCGCCTTGCGCGGCTCGAGCGCGCCGGACGCTTCGATGAGGCATTTTCTGAATACGGGTGGGAAGATATCGAGCTCGGAATGCGACTGCGCAAGATCGGCACGAAGGCCGTGTTCAATAAGAACGCGCTGGCATTTCACTATAAACCGCCGCCGGCCGGCACGGATGTTGCCGGCATCTTGCGCCAAGTTCGTGCGCAAGCGCGCACGGCCGTGCAGCTTCACGCGCGTCATCCGCACTGGCGCGTTGCGCTGGCGATCGGCGATACGCTGCCGCAGCGTATGCTCGGTGAGGCATTTCAGAAAAGCGGCTTGGCGAAACGCATTGCTCCCCTAGCCGGACCGGCCGAGGCCGGCCACCGGCTGAGTCCGCTGCAGCGCGCGGCAGCGCAGTTGTTGGCGACGGACGCATACTATGATGAACTTGCGCGAGCGCGGCGTGCCGCGCGAGGATAGCGCGCGCATCGTTCTTTCGCGAACGGATCGCGTCGGCGATCTGATTCTCTCCACTCCGGCGATCGCAACTATGCGTCGCTCGTTTCCCGCGGCGCACATCACGATGGTATGCAGCCGGTATAATTCTGTCGTTGTATCGGGTTCGAGCAACATCGATGCGATCGTCACCATGCCGTCTGAAGTGACGCCCGAGAGTTTCGGCCGGAATTTCGGGAGGGTGGATCTCGCGATCGCGCTTGCGCCGCGCGCGCTCGACATGCGCATCGTTGCGGCGACGCGCGCGCCGCGGCGCATCGGCTACACCTACGCGCGGCGCTATCTCACGCGGGCCGTTGCGCACCGGTGGCTCACCGATCTGCTTGTTTCCGAGGCGGACCCCGCTCGTTCCGACCGCGATCCGAGCCTCATTGTCCGCCACGAGGTCGATCAAGTGCTTGCGCTCGCGCAAGCTGCCGGCGCACGCGATATTGTCCATGACCTTGCTGTCCCGGTGACCGACGGCGACCGGGCGCAGGTCGTCGACTTGCCCGAGTGGCCGATTATCGTGCACATCGGCAAGCGCTGGGGCGAGGCCGGCAGCACGCCCGCGAGTTTCGTCGAGCTTTTTCGCGACTTGCGCCTACTCGGGCGACCGCTTGTTGCAACCTACGGCGACGACGGCGCCGAACTCGCCGAGCGCGTGCAGCGGGCCGGGGTCGCGGACCGCGTTATCGGTGGATTACCATTTGCGGTGTGGGCTGCGGTGTTCGAGCGGGCGGCGTGCGTCGTCACGATCGACACCGGTGCGACACATGTCGCTTCGGCAATGCGGCGCCCAACGGTGGTTCTGTTCGAGCACCGCTACTTTCGTCTGAGTTCACAAGAATGGTCGCCGTACCGCGTGCCGAACGCGGTTCTGCGCAAGCCTCGTAGCGAGACCGACGCCGCTCTACGTGTATCGCGCGCTCAAATCGTCGAGGCCGTGTCAACGCTTTTATGAATAACGCACTGCGTATCTCCGTCGTTATCCCGACGTACAACCGGCTCGATACACTGCAGCACGTCGTCCCGTCGCTGCTCGCGCAAGATCTGCGCCCTGACGAATATGAAATTATCGTCGCGGATTCCCAATCCGACGACGGCACGCGCGAATATCTCGCGCATCTCACGGAATCAGTGCCGCACTTGCGCCATGCGCCCGGACCATACACCGGTCGCGCTTCCGCCCGCAACGCCGGAATTGCGGCGGCGCTTGCGCCGATCGTGCTTTTTACCGATGCCGACATTATTGCATCGCCCGATTTGCTTTCGCGTCACCTCGCGCGGCACGATCGGCCGGGTGGTTCGCGTGCAATCGTCGGACTCGAAGTGCAAGTCGACTCGTACGACGACTATCTGCGTAAGAGCGCAACACCGGCTCTGCGGCGCGAACTTCACCCGCGCGGCCGCAAAGAACTCGACTGGCTATATTTCCTGACCGGTAACGCGTCCGTGCCACGCGCCGAACTCGATCGCGTGGGTCGATTTGACGAAGACTTCACGGGTTACGGCCATGAAGATCTGGAGCTGGGCTACCGGCTTAAGCACGCCGGCGTCACGATCGAGTACGAGCCATGTGCTGTTAATTATCACTGGCATCCGGTACCGTTCGATCAGCAGCAGGGCCGGATGGAGCTTGCCGGCCGGTCGACGGTACGTTTTTATCGCAAGCACCCGACGCTCGGTGTACAAGCGAAACTCGGCATGACCCCGCTGTCGCTCGTGCTGCACGATGTCGTCGATCGTACGCCCGTCATTAAGTCGTGGATCGAAGCGCACGCAGCGAAACCCGGTCTCGCGCGGTCGCTCTCCTACCAATATCACTACCTCACCGGAGTCAAGGCAGCCCTACGTGGAAACGACTAAGCCCCTACGCGCAACCTGCGGGTCGCTCACTGCAGTACAGGCCGGAACGGACGTCGATCTCCGCGGCTGGGTGCATCGCCGTCGCGATCACGGCGGCTTGATCTTCATCGATCTGCGCGATCGCGACGGCTTGACGCAACTCGTCTTCGATCCCGCGGACGCCGAGGCGTTTGCAATCGCCGAAACGTTGCGCAGTGAAGACGTTGTCGGCGTGACGGGACGCGTGCGCCTACGCCCGGCGGGTACCGGAAACGCGAAATTAGCGACCGGCGACATCGAAGTCGGCGCGACCGGCCTGACGATTTTTAATCGTTCCGAGACGCCGCCGTTCGTTATTGCAAGCGACGACGAAGTCGACGAAAACATTCGCTTGCGCTACCGGTACCTCGACTTGCGGCGCGCGCGCATGCAGCGCAACCTGACCGTGCGTCACAAGCTCGTCAAGGCGATGCGCGACTTCTTCGATCGGCACGACTTTCTCGAAATCGAAACGCCGAACTTGATCAAGTCGACGCCCGAGGGAGCACGCGACTATCTCGTTCCGTCACGCGTGCACCAAGGCACGTTCTACGCATTGCCGCAATCACCGCAGATTCTCAAGCAGATATTGATGATCGGGGGCCTGGGGCGCTACATGCAAATCGCGCGCTGCTACCGTGACGAGGACCCGCGTGCCGACCGGCAGCCGGAGTTTTCGCAGCTCGACGTTGAGATGACGTTCGTCGAAGAAAACGACGTCATGAAGATGATGGAAGACTGCATCCGTTACGTGTGGCAAGAGGTGCTCGGTGTCACCATTCCGCCGCATCTGGACCGGTTGACGTACGCCGATGCGATTCGGCGCTACGGTTCGGATAAGCCCGATCGGCGATTCGACCTCGAACTCGTCGACGTGATGGAGTTATTCGCCGGCAGCGAGTTCACAACGTTTCGTGAGCTAGCGCAAAGTGACGGCAATCGTATCGCCGCCCTGCGCTACCCCGGCGGCGCAGCACTATCACGGCGCGACTTCGACGCATTGACCGAAACGGCAAAGCAGTTCGGCGCAAAAGGCCTTGCGTACGTGATGCTCGGGCCGGACGGCCCCAAAGGCGGTATCGCGAAGTTTCTCGATGCGTCGCTCGTCGCGAGCGTCCGCGAGAGAACCGGCGCCGTCGACGGCGACGCGGTCCTATTCGTTGCGGACCGGTATGCGTTAGCCAGCGATGTCGCCGGACGCATGCGCCTTGAACTAGGCGACCGATTGGAACAGCGCGATCCGGGGGCGTTTTCGTTCTGTTGGGTGTACGGCTTTCCGCTGTTTGAAAAGGACGCAGACACCGGTGAGATCACGTTCTCGCATCATCCGTTTACCGCGCCTGCGCCCGGTGAAGAAGACCGTTTCGACAGCGATCCGCTATCGGTACGCGCGCAGCACTACGATCTCGTGCTCAACGGTTTCGAGTTGGGCAGCGGCTCGATCCGCAACCACCAAGAAGCATTTCAACGCAAGGTCTTTCACCGGCTCGGCCTCGATGACGCGACGATCGAGGACCGCTTCGGCTTCTTCATGGAGGCGCTACGCTACGGCGCGCCGCCGCATGGCGGCATGGCACTGGGAATCGATCGCATCGCGATGCTCGCCTGCGGCGAGCCCAACATCCGCGAGGTCATCGCCTTTCCGAAGAATCAAACCGCGCGCGACGTCATGATGGACGCACCCGCCGGCGTACCCCCAAACGCTCTACGTGATCTCGGCCTAACATTAAGCGTAAAGGCGAAAACATAGGGAAGACCTTCTCTACAGGTTCGAGTGGCGAGTCTCGCGGAACAGCATCTTCTTATTGAGTTCGCGTAACGCGCCGATCGACTTGTGGTGCTCTTCGGAGCGTGCGTAGCGACTCGCTGCGCGTAACGACGCGTCGAGGCTACGCTCGCGGGCGGCGTAGATGAGGAAGGCGGCGAGGTCGCGGTCGTCGATGCGATAGTTCATCGTGCAAGCGTTAGTACCCACGCGCCGCAAAGCTACGCAAGCAGTTCGCGCGCGCGCGTAAAGATCGCGTCGAGCATCGGCTCGGTGAGCACGCCGGTGTTCGTATTTTGCCGGCTTGGATGATAAGAAGCGAGCGCCGTCACACCCGGCGAGCCGGGCAGCGCGATGAGTGTCTCGGCCCCGTGGGCAAAGGGTTTTCGTGGCGACCGGTAGCTTCCGCTCGCGCGGACCAGCGCGTGAAATGTGTCGTCGGCGATCTTTCCCATCGTGACCACGGCGCGCACATCGCGCAGCGCCGCGAACTCGTCGGCCAGATACGGAAAGCACCGCGCCTTTTGCTCGGGCGTCGGCTTATTTTGTGGCGGTGCGCAGCGGATGGCAGCGGTAATCAAGCAATCGTGTAGTCGCAGGCCGTCATGTGGATCGACGGCGATCGGCGAACTCGCAAAACCCGCGCGATGCAGGGCGCGGTAGAGCCATTCGCCCGAGGCGTCGCCGGTGAACATGCGTCCGGTGCGATTGCTGCCGTGCGCGCCGGGTGCAAGTCCGACCAGCACCAGCCGCGCGTGCGGATCACCGAACGCCGGAACGGGTTTCCCCCAATACGTTTCGTCGCGGTACGCACGCCGTTTCTCTCGCGCCACCTCGCCGATATACGCGATGAGTTCGGGACACTTGCGGCACGCGACGACGCGCCGTTCGATGAGATCGATCGTGCTCATGCGAGTGACTCTGTTCGGGATCGCCGCCGCGAACCGCCTTTCGACGCCCGGTCGACAAAAGTTACAGAATGACCGGGCTCGATGTGGGACCATAGCGGCAATGGGCATGGACAAACGCGGGATGGCGCTGCTTGCATTTGGGCACCTCACCGACGATATCAACCAGAGCTTCATCGCTGCCGTGCTGCCATTCCTGATTATCTCGTTGCACTTGAGCTACACAGCCGCTGCGACATTGGTGCTGGGTCAAGCCATCAGTTCGTCGGTCATTCAGCCGGCCATCGGCCACCTCGCCGACAAACGCGCCTTACCGTGGCTCATTCCGGTGGGTTTGTTGCTGGCCGGCGGCGGCATCGCGTTTATGGGGATCGCGCCATCGTTCGGCTGGGCGTTTTTGGCAGCCCTCGTCAGTGGAATCGGCGTCGCGTGCTTCCATCCCGAAGCCGCGCGTTTTGCAAATTATCTTGCGGGTGAGAAGAAGGCGACGGGCATGCGCTGGTTCGCCGCCGGGGGCAACGTCGGCTTTGCGATCGGTCCGCTCTTCGCAACGGCTGCGATTGCAACGTGGGGATTGCGCGGCACGCTGGCCGCCATCGTTCCGGTTTCCATTTTGGCGTTATTGATTTTCATCGACATCCCGCGGTTGAAAACGTTTTTGCCCGCGCGCCGCAAAGCCGGCACGTTGCCCGAATTCGGGGATGACTGGACGTCATTCGTCAAGCTAAGCTTGTTTGTGACCGTGCGCTCGATGACATATCTCGGTATGGTGACGTTCATTCCACTCTATGCGATCGGTGTGCTGCACTATGCGCCGGCGATCGGCGCGACGCTGCTGACGACATTCTTACTCAGCGGCGTGCTCGGCACGATCGCGGGCGGTCCGCTGGCAGACCGGTTCGGACGCCGTGTCATTTTGCTCGGATCGATGGCCGGATCGTGTTTGCTCGTTGCCGGATTCGTTGCGCTCACGCATAACGGGACGACACCCATTGCGGTCGTCTTTGCGCTCGCTGCCGTGACGGGATTCGCGCTTGTTGCATCGCAAACGGCGTTCATCGTGCTCGGCCAAGAATATTTGCCCAACCGCTTGGGCGTCGCATCGGGCGTGACGCTCGGCTTGGGTGTTTCACTCGGCGGGATGTTCACGCCGGTCTTAGGTGCCATCGCCGATGCCCACGGCTTGAGCGCATCGCTTTTGACGATCGCGGCACTGTGTTTGATCGCACTCGGTTTTGCGTTCACGCTGCCGCTGCACGCGCGCAAGCTGCCTTACGTTAAATCGGGAAATCCCAAGATCGCGAGCGCCTCGTAAGCAACGATGCCGACGGCCGTCGAGAGGTTGATGCTGCGCACGGCTCCGGCGCGCATTGGGATGCGCAGTGCCCGTTCGGGATATGCGCGCAACACGTCGTCCGGTAAGCCGGCCGTTTCTTTGCCGAATACGAGCATGTCACCGCGTGCAAACGAGGCGTCGTGGTAACTGTGCGTCGCCCGCGTAGAGATGAGCCAGCACCGGCCGGGCTCGTACACTTCGAAAAACGCGTTGAGTGACGGGTGTATGACGATATCGAGGCTGTGCCAGTAGTCGAGTCCCGCGCGTTTGAGGGCGCGGTCATCGATCGAAAAACCGAGCGGCTCGACCAGATGCAGCGCGCAACCGGTCGCGGCGCACAAGCGCGCGACATTACCCGTATTCGGCGGTATTTGCGGTTCGACCAAGACAAGATGCAACGGCGCGTCGCGCACGGCTTCGATTGCGCCGAGGCGCTCTGCCGGTTGCGTGCTCATGCGTTTGCGAGCGCGAGCAACTCATCGGTGCGTTCCGGCGGAACCATCGCATAGGCGATACCGCCGTGCGCGCGCCAGACCGCATCGAATTTCTCGCTTGAGTACGTCGTCACGACGCCCGTCTGCGCGGGATCGTTGAAGCGGACGAGTTGCGCTGACGGAAATCCACGGAGAACGGCGAGGTGGCCTTGCGAGGCGCCGAGCGGCGCGCCGGGCAGTTCGCCGTTCTTCCACGCAAACGACAGCGCAAGGGGAATGCCGGCGCGGATGAAGGCCGCAGCAGCGTTGAGCCCGCTCAGGTGGACGACCACCGCTCGCAGCCCGAGCGTTCCCGCGTAGGCGACGTTGAACGCCCAATTTCCCGTGCCCTGATACGAATCATCGAATACGCCACGCGCAACGTCAGCGACGTCAGCAGGCCGGCCCCAATAGTCGAGCAGCATCGCAAGCGATGCCGCTGAACACCAGTTCGTGGCGGGCGCGTGCTCGGGCAAGTATTGCGAGAGCGCGCGCACGTCCAGCGGTGCCTGCGGGTGGATCGGCGTACGTGGCGCCGTTTCGACGGGCGTGCTCACCGCAATCATGTTCAGCGGAACGCTGCTGCGCACTTCGATCGCGGTGATCGGCGCATCGGCGCGCACGATGTCCGTATCGATGCGCGCGACCTCATCCCCGCCGCTGCACGAACGCCGCCCCGACTGGCCGAACGCCACATACTCAAGCCAACCGGATAGCGCACCGTCCGCACGGTAGACCGCAAGATCGATCTGCCCGGCGGGCTCGGTTGTGTTCCATGAGACGACGGCACTCGTGGACGGTGCCGTGCGTACGATCGTTCGCAATCCGTCCGGATAGGCGATGCGCAGCACCTAGATCTCCCACTCGTACGAGTTCCATAAATCAGCCATGTCGTATTCGGCCGGCCGGTAGTTTTTCAGATCGCTGTTGACGGCGGCCGTATCGATGGACCAGTAGAGAAAAATCGCCGGCACGAGTTCGTGGATACGCTCTTCCTCGCGCTGGTACAGCGCTTTCCGCTGCTTGCGATCGAACGTCAAAAGCGCTTGCGCCGTTGTTTGCGTTAGTACGGGATCGTTGAGGAAGGACGTGTTCGCGCCGTGCGGCGGGACGAAATCGCCGCTCCAACTGCCTTGGTTGTCGGGCTCGGGCCCGTTCGTATCGACGCTCCACGACATGTCATAGCGGCCGCTATACAGCGGGCCATTTTGCGCAAAGAGCAGGCTTACCGCATAGTTCTTGATCTGCAAATCGATGCCGGCCGCGCGCAGTTGCTGCTGCATCTGCACTTCGGCTTCAATGTTGGCGGGCTTATTGGTGCCGGTGGAAATCGTGATCGCCAGCGGCAGGCCGTTCTTGACGCGAATGCCGTCCGGTCCCGGCGTCCAGCCGGCTGCGGTCAGCAATTCCTTTGCGCCGGCAAGATCGAAGCGCCATTGTGGAATCGTGGGCGCGGCCCAAGAATCAGGCACGATGTCGCTGGTTGCACGCACGTTGACGCCGTGGTAGATCGTCGCGTTCATCCGGTCCCAGTCAACGGCCTGGGCGATCGCCCGACGCACGCGCACGTCCGACAAGTTGGGCTTGCGCGTATTGATCTCCAGATGTCGCCAATTCGATTTGAGTCGTTTGACGAGCCGGATACCGGCTAGCTTTTGCACTTGCGGAACCTGGTTTTCCGGCACCGGGTCGTAAATATCGATGTCGTGCGTCTGGAACTCTTGGAACAGCGTGTCCGTGTTGGGGATAACTTTCCAACTCAGTGCCGCAAGCTTGGGTGGACCGCGCCAATATTTTTCGTTCGGCACGAACTCCAGCGATGACCCGTGATTCCAGGTCCGCAGAATCCACGGCCCACTCGAGAGCGGCGCGCTGTTGAACGACGCGCGATTGATGTCGGGCAGCTTGCCCAGCAGATGCTCGGGTAACGGCGGATATGCGGCACCACCGTTGCTGAAAATACCGTACAAGATTGCGCTGTCGGGGCGCTTGAGATGCACGACGAGCGTCGTGTTATCCGGCAGGTCCATCGCCGCAATGTCGTCCCAGTAGATGCGCGATTTGGTCAAATTCCGATCGTTCATGACCGCGCGCCAGGTAAAGCGAATGTCGCGCGCATCGAGCGGCGCGCCATCCGCCCACAACATGCCCGGACGTATGTGGAGGCGAATCGTTTTGTTGTCTTTGCTGATTCCGCCGTTCGCGTATGTCGGAATTTCCGTGGCGATTTCCGGCATGAGCTCGCCCTTGGGATCGAGGCGAAAAACGTAGGCGTACAGTAACGTGCCGACTTGATCGGCCGCCGCGGTGTTGGCGAAGAGCGGGTTGAGTGAATCCGGTTCGTCCGGCGCGCCGATGCGCACGTGGCCGGGCTGCGTCCACGGATGGCGTCCGCTCGCAACCGGCTGATCGACGCGCGTACATGCCGTCAGGATGCAGCACAGCCCCAGCCCGGCCGCGACGAAGCGCTTAAGCATGCCGAACGGCTGATTTTTGCGTCTGCGGCGCAATCGCATCGTACAGGGCATGCGGTCCGAAGCGAACCACGTCGTCGCACGGCAAACCTGTTTCTTGCCGTGCATCTTCAATTGCAGCGCGTGCCGCGGCCTCGTCGAGATCTTTTGTGTTGAGCGCGATGCCGGCAACCTTTGCGGGCTTGACGCCCGCACACAAGTTTTCGTAGGTCCCAATGAGTTCGCGATACCCGAGCAGCGGAATATCATAGCCATCGATGGTCGTGCGCGACGGAACGTGAACCAGCACGAGCGCGTCGGGCGCGGTGCCGTACAAGAGCGCGAGAGTCACCGGCGCATAGGCCGGGTGATTGATGCCGCCTTGCCCTTCGACGACGAGCAAGTCACGCGCGCGGCGTTCACCCTCGAGCACGAGTTGTTCGGCAGCACCCGGCGCAAAGTCGGCGATCACGCGATCGATCGCCGTGCCCCAGCCGGCGATGGCGATTCCGGTTTGACCCGTCGGTACGAACGTTGCGTCGACGGCGCGATCGCGCGCGGCGCGCGTGAGTTCGAGCGCCGCGGTCATCTTACCAACCGCGCAGTCGCTACCGACCGTCAATAGGATGCGCGCTTCAATATCGTATGCGGCGCCGGAAAAAAGCGGCGCAGCCGGCGGAAGCCGCAAGTCCCAAATGCGCGAGTCATGTGTGCGTGCGAGTTCGGCAAGTTCAGGATCGTCGCCGATGATCGTGTGCAAGCCACTGACGATTTCGAGCCCGGCGCGCATTGCCACCCGAATTTCGGCGCGAAATTCCGGTGGTAAGCCGCCGCCTTGCGGCGCGATGCCGATGAGCAGTGACGTCGGCTTGTGAACCAGGCCGGCCGCGACATCGGCTACGATCGGGGCGTCCGAATCCAAATAGGGAAGGACGTCGCGCACGCATTTTCCGGCATTTTCGGGATCGACGACGGCGACGGTGACGTCACGCGAGTACGCGATAACGCCGTGCGCGGTTTTCGCCGCACGCGTGGCAAATGTGTGCGGGGCTAGGATAAGGTAACGGCGTTCCATGCGTCGAGCAGTTCCGATTCTTTCTGCGGTGTAAGTCCTGCTTTGAGTTCGATTCGTCCGGTGGCGGCATACCAATCGCGAATGTCTCGAACCGTTTCGCGCAACGGCCGGTATTTCAGCCCGGCGGTCAGCGCGCGCGATACATCGGCATTGAGGATTCCGGGGTACGGCGAGTCGGGCGGAATCCAAAGCGGCACATCGCCCCACCCCTCGCAGCCGTGCTCTGCGAGAAAGTCGCCGTCGATCCAAGTGGCCGCCGGCAGCACGTCGATGCCGTCGCGACACGCATCGACGATGTCGCGCATCGTAATGGCACCGCGCGGGCTTGTCACATTGTATGCGCCGCTCGTGCCTTCTTCGATCGCGTGCACCGTGAAGTCCGCGACATCGCGAGCATCGACGAACTGCACGCCGCGCTCCTGCGGACCGGGGACGATGATATTGCCGCCGCGCGCGAAACGGACCGGCCAGTACGTGAAACGATCGGTCGGATCGTACGGCCCAGCCAGCAGGCCGGGGCGCACGAGCGTCACGCGGCTATCGCCGAAAAGAGCGCTGACGCGACGCTCGCTCGTCGCCTTGCGCCAACCGTACGCTTCGGGCGTCATCGCGAGCGGGTCACCTTCGACGGTTTCAAAAAGTGGCGACTCTTCATCGATCGCGGGCCGGTTCAAATGATAGACCGAGATCGATGAGATGTAGACATATCGGCCGGCAGCGCGCAGATGCCGCGCGCTTGCTTCAACGACGTCGGGAATGTCCGAACTCGGATCGACAACCGCATCCCAGCCGCTCGTCGGAATGTGTGCGAGATCTATCGCATCGGTCCGGTCACCACGCAAGCGTGTGACCGGCAGCTCGCCGTCAACATCGTGATTGCCGCGATTGAAAGTCGTTACCGCATGTCCGCGTGCGACGAGCGCGCGCACAAGATGGCGGCCAAAGAAGACCGTTCCGCCGAGAACGAGAACGTTCACACGGCTGCTTTCGCGCGCACGCCCAAACCTGGACCAGCCGGTAAAATAATTTTACCGTTCACGTACGTGATGCCGTCGAATGGATCGCGCGCCGTGAGGAACGGCCCATCGAGATCGGCCCAGTCAACCAGCGGCGACAGATGTGCCGCCGCGGTCGTGAGAATCTGCGATTCCACCATGCAGCCGAGCATGATCTTGAAGCCGAGCGCACGCGCCGTATGGATCATGGTAAGCGCCGGTCGAATGCCGCCGCATTTCACGAGCTTCACGTTGACGCCGTCGACGCAGCCGATGAGCGCTGCGAGATCGCGTGCGTCGAGTGAATCTTCGTCCGTGACGATCGGGATATGCGATCGCTCGCGAATCCAGCGCAAGCGCTCCGGCGCTCCGGCGGGGATCGGCTGCTCGCAGAACTCGATATCGTAACGTGCCAGTTCGCCGAGCAGTGTAACGCTTTGCTCGGGCGTCCAGCCTTCGTTCGCGTCGACGCGAATCGTGCCGGTGTAGATGTCGCGAATTGCGGCGATCGTTTCGATCTCAGCACCTTTGCCGAGTTTGATTTTGATGATTGGGTGCGTTCCAACTTCGCGAACTTTAGCGAGCATCTCCGGAATCGGTGCAATGCCGATCGTAAACGACGTCGCCGGAGTTTTTGTGGGATCGAGTCCGAGAAGCCGGTACAGCGGCTGCCCGCAATCTTTTCCGATCAGATCGTGGAGCGCGATATCCAAGCCGCATAAGGCCGCCGGCGGCAACCCTTGCAGCAGCGATTCGAGCGCGTAAGGATCGTCACCAAGTGGATGTTTTGCGATTGCGGCGCGTACGCTCGCAACCGATTCATCATAGCGCGCCGACGGTGCCGTTTCTCCGAGTCCGTCAATCCCTTTCCAGCGTGCGTGTACGACGGTTGTATGCGCAACCGTCTCGGTGCTGCGTGCGATCGTAAAAGCATGGACGAGCGGCAAGTCGAGCGGCTCGGTTGATACGTCGATGCGAGACATCCTCGGATCGCTTCGGCGAAACTCACGCTCGTCATGCCGCGCAAATCGGCAGAGATACTTCTTCGTGTCGCTGCGCGGATCATGCGCACCGGTTCAAAGATTGTAACTCTTTTCACTGCTCTACGGCGGCGCCGCGAAGGTGCTGAATCTTTACGTTGTGGTCCCACGTTCGGTGACCCGTTCCTCACAAAACCGTCGCGCAAATTTGCAATCTGTCAAGACTTGACGACAGTGTGATACTAAGGGGGCGACGATGACTGCGGTGTTCGCGCACGTGCTATGGTGTTGGACCAACGTGAAAACCTAGGGAGCACAAGCTCCGGATACGATTGGCTGTTCAGGATCAATCCCGAACACTAAGCGCCCGGGCCGCACCCACCTGCGAGATGCAGGTTCTCACCCGGCATGCAGACGGCAAAATGGTCGGAATCGTATCAAGAGACGTTCGCAACAGCGAGCGTCTTTTTTGCGGCTGCGGCTCGCAGGGAGGCGACGTGGGCGCGATCGGCCGCTCCCTCGAGCGCTAACCACGGGCGTGCACCCTCGTCGATCGCGGCGACCGAGAAAACATCCGCGTCCGGCACAAAGACGACAAGCGCCCGTTCGCGCGTTCCGAGGCTGTCGGGTTCGGCGCCGGCCCGCAAGGCAAAGCGGAGCCACGCACTGTCGACGTCTTTGACAAAGTGGCGAAGCTCGGCGAGGTTCGTTGCGATCGTGCCTGCCGCGGGCACTGCCAGGATCGTGATGTTCTCACGCTTGGCTTCCCGGACAGCGGATTTCGCTGCTGAAACGCCCGCGACAAAGGTTGCGGGCGGCACGTCGCCCGGCGCAGGCAGGCGCGCTAGTACAAAGAGGACGCCGAGGCCTGTTGCGAGCTTGAAAATGTCGCCGATCGCCGCGTCGGGCTCGAACAAGCGCCCGGCGTCAAGCGCCACGGGCACAAGGCCCAGGTCGACGGCGACCTTTTTAAGCTGCGCGACGTACTCCGCATCGGTCCGCGGAAAATGCTCGCGATCGAAGATGACCCCATCTGCGGCAAGGTCGCAAGCGCAGCGCTCGAGCCACTCCAACTGGGTGAGTTCGCCCGAGGCAAGCGGTTCGGCGAACGACGAACTCGAAACGGCTACCTTCATCGTCGTGCGTTTCTCGTGGGGCGCGGGACGACCATGCACATGTGCTTGACGAAGTTCACCATGCGAAAAATGCGCTGATTCCAGTAGACGATCCGGCCGTCGCACAAAAGCCCTACGCGCGACTGCGTGGCAAAATTTGCGGGCGTGGCCTTAGCCGTTGCGGTCCCGTGGCCATCACCGGCCCCGTATTTGCTATATGGTCCGCTCGGGTCACGCTTTAGGACAAACTGAACGGCGGACTTCGCTGCGGCGCGGCGAGCCGAAGCAGAATTACTAGAGTTAAGTAAAATCGAAACGTCATTGTAAAGGTCGTGGCAGTCCCGAGCCAAGTCAACGAACAGAAATGGGCGCCGGGCCAACGAAAACGGCGACCTATTCGGGTTCGGGCGGAAGCGTGCAGAGTGCGGAGGTCACGTTTACTCTGTCGGATATCCCGGGCAGCCAGATCGTTCGATTCGAAACGGACGCGATCGCAAGTCCTCCGTATCCAGTACAGCCACCACCTTCAGAAAATACGGTAGCCCTTAATGGACAATTAAGCATCTATCCGCCAGTTCTTGGATACCTTGGCTTATTTCTAGTCCCGTTTCCCGCAGATACGTTCACGCAAACCCCCGCCCAGGACGCTCCGGGCACTGTTTTTCAGAATTGCTTTAACCTCGCTGGGCTTCTTCCGGGATGTGTATCTCGTCTTGGTTCTGGTGTTTTTCCGGGTTTGGTGATCGCTCGGTATCAGGCGAATGGTTTCCCAATTCCGGCCTCGCCTGAATGCCATCATATTCATCCACTCGGGTTTGGGGGGAGTAACGACGTAAGAAACGGCGTGCCGCTGTCGCACACGAGTCACGGCTACTTTAATGCGTGGTGGCGAAACGTAAATCGCTTTGGTTTTGTCGACCCCGCAGTTACCGACACAGACTGCTCTTAGCTTACGTTCTGAATTCTCCGGAAATCTATGATTTCTGAACTAGCTCTACTTAAGGCGCAGGATGCTCTTCGCAAACGCAAGGTCGAACTGCGCTGGAAAATCAGTGCGCCCGCCGAAGAACGAGATATCTTGGATTGCGAGCGGATCCTTGGGGTGACCTTCCCGCACGATGTGCGCAAAGCGCTTCTCCAAGCCGACGGGATTTTCATAGAGGAGCGCCTTCCTACTGAAATCCCGCCTTACGGAGGCTATGGCCTAAGTCTTACATTGCTCGGGCTGGAAGCGATCAGTGAAATGACGCAAGAGCTACGATCTATCGGATCAGAATTAGACCTTCGTTGTGCCCCGTATCTTGTTGCGTTGGTCGATTTTCAGAATGGCGATTATGTCACTTTGGACGCCACGCCAGGAAGGCACCGCATCTTTGCGGCTTATTCTGACGAGAGCGTGTGTTGGGACGACTGTGCGTCAATCGCCTCCTCGTACAACGACCTCCTGAACAAAGTCGTTGACTCCATGAATCGTGGTAACCCTGCGGTGTATTGGCAAGGAGACGTAGAGGCTGTATTTCGAGATTTTTGACGCAACTAGTCGTCAGTGTGTACATTTTATCGCCACTAACTGATCGTCAAAAGGAAGTACATATTGAATCGCCGCGCATTTGTAGCATTCAGCGCGATCGCCTCGTTTGCAGGCTCCGTATCTGCTACGGAATTTGTCCCTGGTGGATCAGCTTTTATCCAGGACCGAGAGCACTTTGACGAATTAGCCTTTGCCGCAAAACTCGGACGTACGGCGACAATCCG
>Ga0302325_10003291_pt1 | contig 38249 bp, 28 predicted proteins | sample Palsa_T0_2_FD_201948 | JGI IMG/M metagenome (GOLD analysis project Ga0302325, IMG submission 201948) | Peat permafrost microbial communities from Stordalen Mire near Abisko, Sweden - Palsa_T0_2 | ecosystem: Environmental > Terrestrial > Soil > Palsa > Peat permafrost | place: Sweden: Abisko...
CATCGAAGTGGAGGTCGAGGGTGGCGGTGTCGTTAACGGTGGACTTGACGTGAATGGCGCTGTTGGCGGTCAGGGTGAAGGGGATGGTATCGTGGGTTTCAGGGCCGGCGGGCGGCTTGGGAGCGGTCGAGACGACTTCGGTAAAACAAGAGTCGGTGTTGTTGTAGAGGATAATGAAGTCAACCTTGGCGCCCGGTTTTAGTTTTATTTTGATACTGTCGATATCCGTGTAGAAGCTGACATATTTTGTTTTTCTTGACCGGTCGGCTGTATAGATGTCGGGTCTGGCTTTTGGAGAGAGGTTCCAGGTGTCTTTGTCGAAGTAGTCGCCGTCTCTTATCGATACTGTTTTGGAGGTCGCATGGATGAGGGGCAGCGGAGATTGGGCCCTGAGGGTGTGGATGGCGAATGCGGCGAGTAGAAGAAGGAATATTTTCATGCGTTTTTTTTATTCGGGTCTCAGGCTTTTAACCGGGTTTGCGAGGGCGGCGCGGACGGCCTGGATGCAGACGGTGATCAGGGCCAGTAGGAGGACGGCGCCGCCGGTGGCCAGGAAGATCCAGGCGTTTAGATGTGTCCGGTAGGTATAATTTTGCAACCATTGGTTCATTGACCACCAGGCGAGGGGTGTGGCGATCAGCAGCGAGATGCCTACGAGCAGGATGAACTCGCGGGCGAGGAGGCTGGTGACCTGGGTGACGGTAGCGCCGAGTACACGGCGGATGCCTATTTCCTTTGTTTTTATTTGGGCAGTGTAGGTGGCCAGGCCGAAGAGGCCGAGGCAGGAGATGATGATGGCGACGATGGCGAAGACCTGGAAGAGGATGCCGGTGCGTTGGTCGGCAACGTACATCTTTGCGAAGTCCTCGTCGAGGAAGCTGTATTGGAAGGGATAATTGCGGATGTATTTATTCCATTGCTGTTCCGCGGCGGCTATGGCAAGGGGTGCCTCTTTTGCGCTGGTTTTTATATACACCTGATAGTTGCTTGATTTGTCGTACATGAAGGCGGTGGGCTCTACGGCTTGTTTTAGGGAGGCGTAATTAAAGTCTTTTACTACGCCGATGATGGTGCCGGTAGTTTGCCAGACCTTGAATTTCTTTCCGATGGGGTCTTTGATGCCGGCCTGGGCGATGGCGGTCTCGTTGAGGATAAAGTGGGCGGAGTCGGCTTTGGAACCTGTGAAGTTGGCGCCGGCGACGAGTTTCATTTTCAGGAGGGGAATGAACTTCTCGTCGATGCCGTTGGGGTGGATGAGGAACATGCGGGATTCGTCTTTGCCATCCCACCAGGTGTCGCCGGTGGTGGCGTTGGTGCCTGCCAGGCCGTTCCATGCCGTTGTTATTCCATAGACGCCTTGTTTCTGGGAGAGCTCGTTAAGGACGGCGTCCAGGTGGTCATGCATTTCGTCACGGATGGAGAAGGTGAATACCTGTTCTTTGTCGAAGCCCAGGTCCATTTCGCGGATAAATTTCAATTGTTTACTGATGACGAGGGTGGCGGCTATGAGGCCGACCGAGCAAGTGAATTGGGTTATCACTAATATTTTACGGAAGATGGTATTGCTGACGCCGAAGGAAAACTTTCCTTTTAACACCTCCATCGGGCGGAAGGCCGACAAGAGGACTGCCGGGTAGATACTGGCGGCGGCGAGGGTGCCGATGATCGTGCAGGCGATGAGGAGCCAGACGGTGCCGTTGCGGAGATCCAGGATGAGGTGTTTACCGGCCAGGGTATTGTAGAGGGGCAACAGGGCGTAGATGAAACCGAAGGCGAGGATAGCGGCGATGCCGAAGATGAGGGCCGATTCCAGGATGAACTGGATAAAGAGTTGGGGGCGGCCTGCGCCGATGATCTTGCGGACGCCGACCTCTTTTGAGCGGATCATGGAGCGGGCGGTGGAGAGGTTGACGTAGTTGATGCCGGCGATAAAGAGGATGAGGATGGCGATACCGAGGAAGATGTGGACGGTCTTTAGGGCGCCGGTGTCGCCGCTGGCTGTTATGAGGTGGAGGGTAGTCAGGGACTGGAGGGTAAAGGATGGCCCATTGGGCTCATTTTTTTGCTCGCGGTAAATACTGGTGATAGCTTTCTCTACGGTGGTAGTGCTGGTAGTTGGGTTCAGTTGGAGAAAGGTCTCGTAGGGAAAGTTGCCGAGGTCGGTGTCGATGGTTTTCCATGGGCCGTTGCCGCCGAAATCGTGGGCGTAGCGGCTCATGGGGAAGAGGATATCGTATTGGATGGAGGAGTTGGCGGGGAAATCGGCTACGACGCCGGTGACGGTAAGGTTAACGGCCGAATCGAAGGTAAGGGTTTGGTTGATGGGGTCTTTGTCGCCGAAGTATTTTTTTGCCATCGTGGTGGTCAGGATGATGGAGTTGTTGTCGTTGAAGGGTTTGTCGCGGCGGCCCTGGAGGAGGACGAAGCTAAAGACCTTGAAGAAGGTGGAGTCGACGAAAGCGCTGTTCTTCTCGATGAACTTTTTGTCTTTGTAGGCGACGACGAAATTGTTGTACCGTTTCAAGATGCGGACTGCGTTGGCGACGCCGGGGACGGACTCGCGGGAGTAGTGGTATAGCGGGCCGGGGCAGCCGCCCCATACCTGGGCGGAGGTGCCTGTGCCGATATGGCTATTGATCTTGTAGATGTTGGCGGCGTGTTGGTGGAAGCCGTCGTAGCTGGACTCGTCCTGTACCCAGAGGAGGATGAGCATACCGACGGCGAGACCGATGGCGAGGCCGCTGATGTTGATGACGGAGTAAAAGGGGTTGCGGCGAAGGTTGCGCCAGGCGGTGAGGAAATAGTTTTTTAACATATGCAGGAGGTTTATTCGGTTCTGAGACTTTTTGCCGGGTTCATGAGGGCGGCTTTTATGGACTGGTAGCTGACGGTGGCGAGGGTCAGCAGCAAGATGGCGCCGCCGGAGGCGGCGAAGAGCCACCAGGGCATGGGCGTGTGGACCTGGTAGTTCTGGAGCCACTTGTGCATGGCCATGCCGATCAGGGGCATGGAGATGGCCATTGAGAGTACGACTAGTTTTACAAAGTCTTTTGAGAGGAGGCTCCAGAGGTTGATGATGTTGGCGCCGAGGACTTTTCGGACGCCAATTTCCTTTGTGCGTTTTTCGGCTACGAAGGAGGCGAGGCCGAAGAGGCCGAGGCAGGAGATGAGGATGGCCAGGCCCGAGAAGATGGCGGACAGGGAACCGATGCGGGTCTCGGACGCGAATTTCTGCGCGTATTCTTCATCGTTGAATTCGTAGTTGAACGGGCTGGCGGGGTTGAAACGACGGAAGAGCGGCTCGATCGCCGCCAGCGCGGTGCGTACGGGGGCACCGGGTTTCAGGCGAATGGTGATGAAGTTAGTGTATCCGTCGCCGAGAAAGATGCCGGGCTGCATGGGCTCATAAGGCGAATTGGTGAGCATATTGCGTGCTACGCCGATGACGGTATATGGTTTGTCGAAAAGGGTGACGCGCATCCCGATCGGCTTTTTGAGGCCGGCCTGTCTGACGGCGGCTTCGTTGAGGATTGCGGCGTTGCTGTCGGTGGGGAAATCGCGGGAAAAATCGCGGCCCTGGAGGATGGTCCAGCCGATGGTGGCGCCAAATTCCGGTGTCACGTTGACGTTAAGGTAGTTGATTTGTTTTTGCTCGGGGGTTTGCCCGTCCCAGCTCAGGTCATTGCCGTTATCGAACTCGGTCGTGGCCTGTGAACTGCGGGCTATGTTGGCGATGGCGCCGGTGTTGAGCAACGCGGTGCGTAGCGCCTCATAGTGATCGGCGAGGTCCGGGGTGTTGATGTGTACGGTGAGGAGGCCGTCGCGGTTGTAGCCGACGGGTTGGTCCTTTGCATACTGTACCTGTTTATACACAACGACCGTGGCGATGATCAGGGACATGGAGATGGAGAATTGGGTGACGACGAGTATTTTTCTTAACAGGCTGGTCTGGCGGATGAAGCCGCGGACCGGGCTGAAGGACGAGAGATAGAAGGCGGGGTAGCTGCCCGCGATCAGGCCGGTGAGCAAGGTGAAGCCGATGGCGCTTGTCCAGAAGCCGATCCTGGCCCAGGGGAAAACCATCTCCTTTGCCGCGAGTTGATTGAAGAAGGGCAGGCTGAGCGAGGCGATGATGATTGCGGCGGTAAAGGCGATGGCTGCGGTGAGGATGGACTCGCCGAGGAACTGCGCGACGAGCTGGTAGCGCCGGGAGCCGATGGTCTTGCGGATGGCGACCTCTTTTGCGCGTTGTTCGCTGTGGGCCGTGGAGAGGTTCATGAAATTGATGCAGGCGAGCAGGAGGACGAAGATGCCGATGATGGTGAAGAGCCAGACGTACTGGATGCGGCCGCCAGCGGCGATGCCGTCTTTGAAATCGCCGTGGAGGTGGAGGCGATCGAGCGGATAGGCGAGGACCTGTTGGCGCGGATGGCCGGCAGGGGTGACGGGAATATCTTTTATGCGACGAGTCGCCTGGGCTGCCGTGGTGGTGCCGGCGAGTTCGACGTAGCAGCGGGCGCTATGATCTTCCCAGTCGGTGTTTTCGCGGAGGTAGCTGTTCTGCTGGTTGTTCCAGGGCAAAAGAACCTTGATGTCGTGCCAGGTGGAGTTGAATGGTTGGTCGGCGTAAACGCCGCCGACCCGAAAGGGGAGGCGGCCGTCGAGTGTTATGGTTTTGCCGATGGGGTCGTCATTGCCGAAGAGGGCTTTTGCGGTGCTTTGGGCGAGCAGGAGCGTGGAGGGGTCTTTGAGCGACCGGCTTTCACCGTGGGTCATTTGAAAAGTGAAGATGTCCGCGATCGACTGTTGGGCCCACATGCCCTGAATGGAGAGGTGTTTGTCGCCATTGCCCAGGAGGTACCAAAAGGGGGTGGACGTGAGGGCGGTGTTTGTTATGACGTCTTTGAAGTTGTTGTCGAGTGCCTTGCCTGCCATGGTGGAGACGATGGGTCGGATATCGATCTCGTTATCGTGTTGGGGAAACACCTGTCGGCGAAGGATCTGGGCGATGCGGGCGTGTTTGGCATGGTAGTGGTCGAAGCTGAGTTCGTCGCTGACCCAGAGTCCGATGAGGAGGGTGATGGCGAGGCCTGCGGCGAGGCCGAGGATGTTGATGAAGGCGTAGCCGCGGTTCTTGCGGAGGTTGCGCCAGGCGAATACCAGGTAAGATCTGAGCATGGTGTTTGGTTTTGGCTTTCTGCGGCGGAGCCGCAGACGGCTGTATTTATTCGGTTCTAAGGCTTTTTACGGTGTTCATACGGGCTGCCTTGATGGTCTGGTAGCTGACGGTGGCCAGGGTAATCAGGAGGGTGCCGGCGCCGGCGGCGGCGAAGATCCACCAGGACAAGCTAGTGTGAATTTCGTAGTTCTGCAACCATTTTTCCATTCCCAGGCCGATGAGGGGCATGGAGATGGCCATGGACAGGAAGACGAGGCTGATGAAGTCTTTTGACAAGAGGGTCCAGAGGCTGACGATGTTGGCGCCGAGGACCTTGCGGACGCCTATTTCTTTTGTACGTTGTTCGGCGACGAAGGATGCGAGGCCGAAGAGGCCGAGGCAGGAGATAAAGATCGCCAGGGAGGAAAAGACGATGGAGATGTCGCCGATCTGGTTCTCGGCGGCGAATTTCTCCGCGAATTCCTGGTCGTTGAAATCATAGAGGAAAGGGCTGGTGGGGTTATAGCGTTTAAAGATTGGCCCGAGACCGGCGAGGGCTGTATGCACAGGCGTGTTGGGGTTGAGGCGCATGGTGATGGTGTTGCGCAAGCCGCGTTCGACAAAGACGGCGGCTTCTACTCTTCGATAGGGGGAATTGGTGAGCATGTCCTTTACGACACCGATGATATGGTAGTCATGATCGTCGAGGCTGACCTGCCGCCCGATGGGGTTTTTGAAGCCGGTGGCTTTGGCGGCAGTTTCATTGAGGATCATGGCGTCGCTGTCGGTAGCGAATTCGCGCGAGAAGTCGCGGCCCTGTGTAACGATCCAGCTGACGGTCTTGCCGAAATCGGGGTCCATCCTGACGTTGCGGTAGAGGGTGCCCTGCTGCTCTTCGGTGATGCCTGGCCAGGTCATCCTGGTGTTCTGGTCAAATTGTGTCGTAGACTGAGATGATTCTGCGACGGCGTTTACGAGACCCGAGCGGAGGAGATCGTTGCGCAGGGCGGGATATTGGCTTCGCAGGGTGTCGGTGTTCTCGTAGACGGTAAGGAGGCCGGCACGGTTGTAGCCCAGGGGTCGATCTTTTGCGAATTGGATCTGGCGAAAGACGATGATCGTGCCTATGATGAGTGACAGTGAAACGGAGAATTGAGTGACGACGAGTATTTTTCTGGCCAGTCCGGTTTGGCGGGTGAAGCCGTGGATCGGGCTGAAGGACGATAGATAGAAAGCGGGGTAGCTGCCCGCCAGGAGACCGGTAAATATGGTGAAGGTTATCGTGCTTGCCCAAAAGGCCGTGCTGGTCCAGGGGAGCTGGATCTGTTTGGCTGTGAGTTGATTGAAGGCCGGGAGGCTGGTAAATGCGAGGAAGAGCGCGATGACCAGGGCGAGGAGCGCGGTGAGGTTGGATTCGCCAAGGAACTGTATGATCAGTTGGGCTTTTGATGAACCGATGGTTTTGCGGATGCCGACTTCACGGGCGCGTTTTTGGCTGCGGGCCGTAGAAAGGTTCATGAAGTTGATGCAGGCGAGGAGAAGGACGAAGGCGCCGATGGCGCCGAAGAGCCAGACGAATCGGATACCGCCGCCGATGGGTGCGCCGGATTCCTGGTCGAACTCGCCGTGGAGATGGAGGCGATCGAGGGGATAGGCGAGGAGTTCTTCGGTGTGGTCGGTAAAATGTGGTGTAGGGATGCTTTTTATGCGGGCGGTAGCTTGCCCAAAGCTGGTATTACCGGCGAGCAGGGCCAGGAGACGGGGGCCATGGTTGTTCCATTCAGTGTTGGTGCGGAGCCCGGCAAGGTTTCCATTTTCCCAGGGCAGGAGCATTTGGATATCGTGGAAGGTAGTATTGAGCGGGAGGTCGGCATAGACGCCACCGACGCGAAAGTTTTGGTCGTTGTCAAGGCGTACGGTCTTGCCGATCGGATCGGTGTTGCCGAAAAGGGCCTTGGCAGTGCTGGCGGCAAGGAGCAGGGTTTGTGGGTCTTTGAGGGATGCGGCGGTACCGGCGTCCATATGGTAGGTCAGGATCTCGGGGAAGGCGGCTTCAGCCCAGATGGCTTTGCGGGAGAGGCTTCTGTCGCCCGCTGCAATGAGGTGGTTGTCGGGCCACGTGTACCAGGCCGTCTTTTGGAAAACGTCGGCATAGCCGTTGGCGAGTGCCGGGCCGGTGACGGGTGCCAGGGCTTCGCCGATGCCCGTGATGGGGTGTTCTTTGCTGGCATGGGCGCCCCACATAGGATGGTCTGCAGTTTGTCTGTGCATCACTTCGGCGATGCGGCTATGGTTGCTGTGGTAGTGGTCGAAGCTGATCTCGTCGGTGATCCAGAGGCCGATGAGGAGGGCAGTAGCCATACCGATGGCGAGGCCGACGATATTGATGAAGCTGTAGATGCGGTTTTTGGCCAGGAGGCGCAAGGCGATGCGCAGGTATGATTTGAGCATTGTGCTGGTTTTTTTATTCTGAGCGGAGGCTTTTTACGGGATTCATGAGGGCGGCTTTCAGGGACTGGAAGCTGACTGTGATGAGGGTAATCAGGAGGAGGCCGGCGCAGGCGGCGGCGAAGATCCACCAGGAGAGCGGGGCCTGGTAGTGGTAGCTGTTCAGCCATTTGCTCATGCCGTACCAGGACAGGGGTATGGAGATGAGGATGGCGATGGCCGTTAGTTTGAGGAAGTCCTTTGACAGCAGGCCCCAGAGGGTGACTAAGTTGGCACCGAGGACTTTGCGGACGCCGATCTCTTTTGTGCGTTGTTCGGCTACGAAGGCGGCGAGGCCGAAGAGGCCGAGACAGGAGATGAAGATGGCCAGGGCGGTGAAGACGGCGGCAAGCTGGCCGGTGCGTTCTTCTTCGGCGAATTTTGCGGCGTAGTCGTCGCTGACGAAGCGATACATGAAGGGGCTGGCGGGGTTATACTGTTTGAAGACGGGCTCCATGGCGGCGAGGGCGGTATGGGTGGACAGGCCTGGTTTTATGCGGATGATGATGTTGTTAATGTAGCGGCCGCCCATGAAGAGGGCGGGCTCGATGGAGTCATAGGGCGAGTTGGCGAGTATGTTCTTTACAACGCCGACGCAGACGTAGTGCATGCCGTAGAAGTTCATGGGCAAGCCGATGGGGTCTTTGACGCCGATGAATTTTGCGGCGGCTTCGTTGATGACGAGGGCGCCGGAGTCGGTGGGGAAATCGCGGGAGAGGTCGCGGCCTTTGAGGACGGTCCAGCGGATGGTGCGGCCGTAATCGGGGGTGATGTTCACGTTGCGGAACATCTGGGATTGCTGGTCCTGGCGTTTGCCGGGCCAGTCGATGGAGTTGCCGTTTCCAAAACCGGTGGTAGTCATATCGGAGGCGGCGACGTTCTCGGCGAGGCCTTTTTGGATCAGGTCGGTGCGGAGGGCTTCATAGTGTTTTTGCAACTCGGGGGTACTGATGCCGACGTTGATGAGTCCTTCGCGGGTATAGCCGACGGGCCGGTCTTTTATGACCATGATCTGGCGGAAGACGACGATGGTCCCGATGACGAGGGTGAGGGAGACGGTGAACTGCAGGACGACCAGGATTTGCCGGGGTAGGGAGGCGTAGCGGCCGGCTTTGAACGAGCCTTTGAGCACCTGTACCGGTCTGAAACTGGAGAGGTAGAAGGCGGGGTAGCTGCCGGCGAGGAGGCCGGTGATCGTTGCGAAGCCGAGGGTGATGAGCCAGAAGAAGGGGTTGGCGAGGGGTATGCGCATGTCCTTGGCCGAGAGGTCGTTAAAATAGGGTAGGGTGAGGGCCACGATCAGGAGTGCGAAGAAGAGGGCGATAAAGGTGACCAAGATGGATTCGCTGAGGAATTGGGCAATGAGTTGTTGTCTGACGGAGCCGATGGTCTTGCGGATGCCAACCTCTTTTGCGCGTTTTTCGCTACGGGCGGTGGAGAGGTTCATGAAGTTGATGCAGGCGAGGAGGAGGACGAAGGCGCCGATGATACCGAAGAGCCAGACGAAGCGGATGCGGCCGGTGTGGTCGGGATAGCCCTCGGATGAATCGTAATACAGGTGTTCGCGGTCGAGGGGGTAGACGAGGGCTGTCTCGCGGCATTCCTTGATATGGGGGGTAGGAAGGAGGTTGATGCGGGCGGTGGCCTGTGCCGCGGTGACACCCGGCGCCAGTTCGACGTAGAGATATTCGCTATGGTCGTCCCAGTCGGTGCTGCTGTTGTGGTATTGATTTGCTTTATTATACCAGGGCATGACGAGCTGGGTGTTGTAGAAGCTGGTGTTGCGGGGCAGGTCGGCGTAGACGGCGCTGATCCGGCAGACGACGTCGTTATAGACCTTGATGCTTTTTCCGATGGGGTCGGTGTTGCCGAAGAGGCTGGTGGCCAGGGACTGGGCGATGATGGCGGTCGAGGGGTCTTTTTCGTCGGGGAGGGTACCGCGGAGGAGTTGGAAGCCAAACATGGCGGGGAGTGTCGACTGTGCCCAGATGGCGTTGCCGGTGACGGTCTTGTCGCCGGTGTTGATCAGGATGCTGGTACCCGCGTCGGCGTATTGGGCGGTTCGGGTGAAGAGGTCTTTGTATTGGGAGCGGAGGGTTGTGCCCATGATATTGGTGACCACGTCGCTCATATAGGAGCGCGACTGGGGGGAGGCCTGGATGACCATGCCGCAGGCGATGCGGCTGTGGTTGGGGGAGTAGTGGTCGAAGCTGCATTCGTCCTGGATCCAGAGCCCGATGAGGAGGGCGATGGCCATGCCGGTGGCGAGGCCGGCGATATTGATAAAGCTATAACCCTTGTTTTTGAGGAGTTGGCGCCAGGCGAGGAGGAAATAGTTTTTTATCATAGGGGCGGTGATACCAAGATAATGCCGTTTGTGTAAAATTTTGATTGACAGATATTTGGGTTATGCTGCCCGTTAGCATACGTTCGGATTCGATACAGGTGGTGTCCGCTGGTAAATTTTAGGGTTTGTATACGCAAGAAAGGGCGTATATTTTGCTTGATGATTACACAAATGTCTAATCTGCACGTGGTTCGGCGAACCATTTTTTTTGTACTATTTATTTTTTTGGTGTCCTGCGGGAGGAATGGGGGGAGTGGAAGCAGAGGTAGGGCGGAGGAGCCGGCGGCGGTTGATGCGCCGGGTGCTTCGGACACGCCGGTGGCGCCTGAGGCAGCGGGGCCGGTGGCCTATGACGTGTATTTTGACAATTCGGCCAGTATGGACGGGTATCTGGCGGGCCCGGGTACCGATCTCAAGAATGACGTGCATGCCCTTTTGAAAGACTTGCAGACGCATGGCATTGCGGATACGATCGATCTGGGGTATGTGAATGATCGGGTGTGCAAATACCGGGACAATGCGAGTCCGTTGGATGTCAATGGGTTTATAAAGACTTTGAATCATGACAGCCTGGTTCGGAATGGCTGCGGGCGCAAGGATACTTATATCGATGCGATGTTGCAGCAGGTGATCGGGGCGAATCCGGATCATGTGCATGTGTTGATCTCGGATTTTGTGTTCTCGGTTGGCCGGGGTGCGTCGGCCGCTCTGCTACGGCAGCAGGGGGACAATGTGGAGACGGTATTGGCGACGGCGTTGCGGAAGCGGGATCTTAGTACGATCATTTTGAAGTTCAGCTCGGGATTTGACGGGGTGTACTATGTGGAATCGAGGGGTGGGGGCAATGGGAGTGCTGTGACGGTCCAGGGTATCCGCCGGCCATATTATGTGATGATCTTTGGTAATATGGGGAAGATCCGCCGCCTGGTGGATTTCATGAAGGGGTCGCCGTTTGCGGGCTACAGTGGGTTTAAGGAAGCGTGTTATTTATTTCAGCCGGGTGGAGTGCGGCCTTTGGCCAAGCTGGTCCGGAAGCATCGGATCGGGGATTTTGTGATAGCGGAGCCGGCTACGAGGCTGGTGCTCAACAAGGCTGTTGCGGATAGTGTGGCGTTCCAATTTGCCATGGCTGTCAACCTGGATGGAATGAAGCAGGACCGGCGTTATCTGGAGGATGTTTCGAACTATGCCTTGCCGAGGAATTATGAATTGGCGCGGATATTGAAAAATGACGATCCCACGGATCAGGCGATGCAAGGGTTTACGCATATTTTTTTGGTTAAGACGGAGGATTTGAAGCCGCAGCAGGATGTTTCGATCCGGTTGAAGCAGCAAATTCCGGACTGGGTGAGTAAGAGCTCGACGATGGATGATTCGCATCCGACGGATACGCTCGAGCAGCAACAAACTTTTGGATTTAGCGACCTTGTAGCGGGGATGTCGAGGGCGTATGCGGACAGGTATAAGAGCATGGATCAGTTCGCGCTGAATGTGCAAGTGAATGAGATGGGTGAAGAAGGCGGCAGCGCGCAGGGGAGAGGTGGGGTTCCGTGGGCGTTGGTGGTCGCGGTGGTGGTCATTGTGGGGGTGATCGTGGTCATTAAAAACAAACGATAACGTATATGGGTTCATTTTCGGATCTTCTCATCACGCTTTTCGAGAGCTTTGGGCTTTACAGCAGTCAGAATGGCTTAGGTGAGCATCTGCGGGGGCTTGACCCGCATACCTGTAATGATTATTCGGGGCAATCGACTTACAATTTGGTGTTCATTTATTTGTTTGTGATCAATAGCCTGATCGTCATCAACTATTACTATGGGTTGTTCAACCGGGTTCCGTTCAATGTGTGGTGGAAGTGGTTGTTCAATGTTTTGATCGGAGCGGTGATCGTGGGGGTGATAGCCTTTATGTATCCCAACAATGACCTGTCGACGGGTAACTATTGTAAAGACCTGCACATGCATGAATCGGACTGTTTTGGTTTTGCGATGACGGCGTTTATTTATTCTTTTATCTGGAGTTGTATCCTTTCGCTTTTGATCAAGTGGAAGAGCAGCGTTAATCGTAAAGTACCTTTTTAATTATGGATTATGGCAAAACTATTTTTATTCGCGATCGGCGGCACGGGGTCGAGGGTAGTGAAGGCCCTGACCATGTTGCTGGCTTCCGGGGTCGAGCTTCGGAATGTGGACAGGGTGGTGCCCATCATCATTGATCCTGATACCAGCAATGGAGACCTTACCCGGACGGTAGATATTCTGAAGACCTATAAGGAGATCCGTGAGAAGACCCACTCGGAGGAGTCGGGTTTCTTTAAGACGAAGATCAGTTCGTTGGATGAATTGGGAGATGGCGGTTTCGTGAGTGATAATTTCCGGTTCGATATCGACGGCGTCAAGGAGCAGCTTTTTAAGGAGTTTATTGGGTATAGCGAGTTGGAGCGGAATAGCCGGGCTTTTATTTCCCTGTTGTTTAGCAAGCCCAATCTGGATGCGGATATGGATATGGGTTTTCTGGGCAATCCGAATATTGGGAGTGTGGTGTTGAATAAGTTCAAGGGGTCGGACTCTTTTTTGAAGTTTGCCGGCAATTTCGAGCAGGAGGATCGCGTGTTTATTATCTCTTCCATCTTTGGTGGTACGGGGGCGGCGGGTTTTCCGTTGATCCTGAAGAATATCCGGGATGCGAAGCATCCGACACCACATCATAGCTTTTTGCGGGATGCAAAGATCGGGGCGGTGACGGTGTTGCCCTATTTTGCGATCCGGCAGAATGACGAAACGACGATCGACAGCAACCGGTTTATCAGCAAGACCAAGGCGGCGTTGTCGTATTACTCCCGGAATGTGAGTGGGAATGGGGCCATTAATGCGCTTTATTATATTGGGGATCAGGTGACCAATGAGCAAGAAGGGGCGGATGGCAGCAACAAACAGCGGAACAGGGCGCATTTTATAGAATTGGGTGCGGCCTTGTCGATCGTTGACTTTATGGGCCTGGATGATGCGGAACTACATGTCGAGGCTGGGCGTGCTACCGATCCGAAGTTTTTTGAGTTCGGTTTGCAACATGAATCGTCGGCGATCCATTTTGGCGATCTGGCTAAGGAGACCTATGATGTTATTGCGAGGCCGTTGACGCGTTATACGTTATTTCAGAGTCTGATGGAGAATCATTATGAAGAGCTTTGCCGGAACAAGAATGAGGCCTGGCTTTATCATGGGAATAACAAGTTGTCAGAGGAAGCGCTGGATGGCAGGTTGAGGCGGAGTCTGGGCGTGTTCAATAAACATTTCAGGGAATGGCTGGAGGAGATGGCGAACTCCAATGTTGCTTTCCGGGCTTTGGATGCCTCGCTTGCGGGCAAGGATATCTATAATCCGGTCATGGGCAGGCCGGCGAAGAAAGATTTCTTCAAGCGGCTGTCGGATGGGGCGCATCTGCATCACTACAGGAGTGTGCTTTCGAAGCTGGCCACGGATTTTGATCATTTGAACCCGGCGAAGAAGTTGGTTGCCCTGTTCTCTCATGCCACAAAAGATATCACTGAGAAAGAGATAAAATTATGAGTAAAATATTTCGTTTGCATCAAAAAGGGGGGAGTGAGAATATAGAGGGCTGGCAGGCGATCTCGGGTCATCTGACCAAGGACCATATCAACTCCATTGCCGATCCAGCGGGGTCGACGGCGCATACGCAGATCACTTCGATCCCGTCGCCTTTTGCGCGGATGGACCTGGTAAGGACTGCTTTTGAGTTTGTGAACAGTTCCAAGAATTTGGATGCCGCGACGATCTATCACAAGTTGGTGTCGGATTGTCTGGACGTGGCGGAGATCTTTTTTAATATCGAGGCCTTGCAGGATAAGATAGAGATCTTGCAATGGAGTACGGGGATCAGGGTCACTGCGGGGGAATTGGATATCGATCCGGTGAGTGATCTGGGGAAGTTGATGAATGGGTCGGTGTCGGCCAAGCATAGATTGCTGGGGGAGACGTTGAAGATGTATTTATTTCAAGACAAGAGCGCGTTCAATTTTGCCGATTTCAAAAATTGTTACCTGTTGAATTATAAGCAGGGGCCGGAGATGATCAATATCATCGGGGGGACTTCGCCGGCGACGCTTTTCTTTTCTTCGGCCAATGATCTAAGTTATGTGGATATTAGATTCGGGAATGACAAGGTGTTTGACGATCATTTTTTGCCTTTGTATAAAAGGGGGAAAGAGTTCGTGAAGTTCCTGTTTGCTTTCAGGCGTAATTTTCCTGATTTCTCCGTGAAGTTCCCCGATCTGAATGTGTACCTGGATGAGACCTATGCGTTGCTGGATGCGGGGTTGAAGGATGCGATCCGGGCGATGGAGCATGATGCCAATGCGTACAAGCATGGGTATGATCTTTTGCCGGTTGTCGCCGAGGGGAATAACGCTGAGATCCTTGGGGTTCAGTTGAGGGTAAAGAACTATGGCGTTGATCCGTCTACCGAAGAGAATGATTTTGTGATCAAATTGGATGTGGGGAAGAGCGTAGAGGGTTTTTTGCCTTTGGTGCTGCCGAAGGATGCTTTTAGTGAGCCGTTGAAATATGCGGGTGGGGTATGGCAGAGCAGCTATGGGGAGCATGTGCCCTGGTTGGATGAGCGGGCGTTGGCGGATAGGACGCTGCCCAACCAACAACATATAAAATACCCTTATCTGACTGTGAGCGATTTTTTGCAGCCGTATCTGATCCGGCTGCCCTATGCGATCGATGGGGCGCATTTTTTTGACGGGAACTATGAAGTCAGGCAGGGAGATAAGGATCATAGCTATGTGTTGCCGTTGAAGAAGAAGTATTTTGAGTATTTTTCTGCGGCGGGGTTGCGGGGCCGGGTCAGTGATGGGAAGAAGCGGATCGAATTGGTGCAGATGCCGGGGGGAGTAAAGGTGGTATTGAGGATACCGATAAAGGGGGACAAGTATATCCAGTTTTCAAGGCTTTATCATCTCAACCAGATGCAGGATGGTATTCAGCCGGCCAATGAGAAAGAGAATATCGGGATCGTGATCGACAATCAGTTTACGCTGGCGATCTATCCTTTTATCCGGGTGAACAACCCTGATTTCAATCCGCATTACAGGGTGTTGTTAGTTGACCGGGATGTGGCTGTAGCTACGAAGCAGAATAATTATACCGTCAATTATTTTTCGGAGAAGCGGCCGATGGATTCGATCAAGCCGTTGGCGGTGAAGCCGAGGAGCAGCAAATATCAGAATCCGGGGGTGTCGACGGTCTACTATGTGCTGGAGGAGAACTTTGACCTGATCGAAGTGGTGCACAACTCGGCATCGGGGATGTTGATCCCGCTTTTTGAGCCATTGCCTATGCCGTCGCGGGTGTTTCGGTTTGCCATTGACTTTGGGACTTCGAATACGCATATTGAGTATAAGGATAGTCGTGAGGATATTACGCGGCCGTTTGAGATCGGGGAGAAGGATATGCAGATCGCGACCCTGCATGTGCCTGATGAGTCGACGGAATCGCATCTGAAGAACCCGAAGCTGGGATTTGGCGCGGCCAAGCTGGTAGAGATCATCAGGGAGGAGTTCATGCCGCTGCAGATCAACAGGAACATACAGTATAAGTTTCCCCAGCGTACGGTGATCAATGACAATGGCGGGTTCAATCCTGATGACAGCAATTTTGCGTTGGCGGATTTTAATATCCCGTTTTGGTACTTGAAGGAAGAGGGCAGGCTCAGCAGTGAGGTTACGCCGAATTTGAAGTGGAGTGATTTCCGGAACGACAAGCGGTTGGAGCGGCGGACCAAGGCCTTTTTGAAGCAGTTGCTGATGATGATCCGGAATAAGGTTTTGTTGGAGGGTGGGGATCTGGCGTCGACGGAGATCGTCTGGTTCTATCCGTCGAGTATGCCGGTGTTCAGGCGGAAGTTCTTTCAGAATTCATGGAGTGTATATTATGAGCGATATTTCCCGGGGGGTACCAAGCTGTATAAGATGTCGGAGTCGTTCGCGCCTTTTTATCATTACTATCATAAGGAGAATGTGCGGCCGCATGACCGGCCGGCGGTGAATATCGATATTGGGGGTGGGACCACGGATATTGTGATCTATCAGAGTGAGGATCCGATCGTGCTGACCTCGTTCCGGTTTGCGGCGAATTCGATCTTTGGGGATGGTTATGGGGGAACGTCGGCGGCGAATGGGTTTGTGCAGCATTTTCAGGATAAGATCCGGGAGTCGCTGGCCAATACCAAGGCGGGGTCGTTGACGGGGATCTATGATGCGATCAAGCAGAAGAATAGCAAGAGTGTGGAACTGATAGAATTCTTCTTTTCGTTGGAGGAGAATAAGACGATCAAGGATAACCGGATACCGCTTTCGTTCTCGAAGCTGCTTGCTGAGGGTACGGAATTCAAGCTGGTATTTATTTTCTTTTATGCTGCGATCGTCTATCATATTGCGCGGCTGATGAAGGCGAAGGGGTTGGCTATACCCGAGTTTATTACGTTTAGCGGGAATGGGAGCAAGGTGATCCGGCTGGCGGGTGGCGGCAATGATCTGAGCACGTTGCTGGGATATACAAAGGTGATCTTTGGGGAGGTGTATGGGGTTTCGGAGGTCCCTTCGATGGAGTTTAGGCTCACGGCGAATCCGAAGGAGATCACCTGTAAGGGCGGGTTGGAATGTGCGGACCCTTCGCGGTTCGATGTGATGGAGGATCGGATATTGACGACGCTGACGGGCGTGGATGGGTCTTCAACCGTTCCGCCGGCCAGTTTGAAGTATACTGATCTTAGCAAGGAGGAAGTGGTTACTGCTGTGGTGGGAGAGGTGAATTCGTTTATCGATCTCTTCTTTGGGTTGAATGTGCGGTTCAATTATTATCAGCATTTTGGCATTGACGGGAAGGGGTTTGGGGAATATAAGGACGCGTTGAAGAGCAGGGTGAAGAGTGATCTGATCGATGGGATCCGGCAGAAGATGGCGGAGGTGGAGGGGAATGCGGATGTGAATATTACGGAGACGTTGTTTTTTTATCCGTTGATCGGGGCGATCAACAGGCTTGCTTTTTCTATTCAGAAAAATAATCAATAATGTAATGGTTAGGTATATATTTTTTATTTTATTCTTGAGCTTGCCGGGTTTGTGTGGCGCGCAGAAGAAGCCGGCCACGGTGGTCGTGAAGCCTGCGGCGGACACGGCGAAGAAGGTGCAGGCGCCGGTGGTGGCGAAGCCGGTGGTCGCGCTTGGTGGCCAGCCCAATGGGCAGGTTGTTGAGCGGCGGGGATTTGACTTTTGGATGTTCTTGCCTGTGGTGTTGGTGATCGGTTTCAGTATGGTTGTGTGGCGGAGATTGAATGCGATGAAGGAGGAATTGAAGTCGAGGAAGCGGGAATTGAGATCTTTTACGGACAATTATGGAAAGGGGGGCGGTGCTGCTTTGAGACCGGCGGGTGTCGATCGGCGGGAAGTGGAGAAGATATTGGTTGATAGTAAGGTATTGATGGAGTTGAAGACGGCTATTGGTAAGTTGCAGCAACAGGTTGCGCAATTGGAGGGAAGGAAGGTGAAGGCTGTTGAGCCGGTGAGGGGCAAGCCTGTGATGGCGGCTGCTATTTCGGCGGCTTCGTCTGCACCGGCGCTGGCGGATGTTTTTTATATGGCGGGGCCGGTGAACAACTATTTCCCTAATTCGGCCAAATCGCTGTCGAAAGACAACACGGTGTATCGGTTTAAACTCAGTGCCAACCGGCAGGAAGCGGAATATGAATTGCATACCCAGGGGGCGCCGATCATGGAGATCGTGCAATTGGCGGAGAGTTATATAAAGGCGGCTTGTGATGAGGAGAATCTGCCGGGCAATCCGGTGAAGAATATATTGACGAAGAGGTCCGGCCAGGCCATTTTGGAAGGAGACAAATGGGTGATCAAACGTAAAGCACTGATCCGCTATGAATAATTTTGAATTGATAGAGGCGATTGGCGTTGGGATCATCGTTTGTTTGCAGGCGTATAATTTCTTTATGACAAACAGGCGGATAGCGGTGCTGAGGAATATCTTTCCGGCGGCGGATCAATTTGAGATCCGGGTGGACGCCTCGGGGGGAGAGCCGGTGGAGCTGATCTGGCAGAAGGGGGGCGGAAATGCGGTGACCCGGAAGATCGTTTATTCGTTGAATACCTATCTGCTGCGGAATAAGGGTGTGGCTTCGGATTTTCACCTGATCAAGGATGTGGTAGAGCGCAACTGCGACAGTGTGGAAGAGGATATCCATCAAACCATATCGTTGCCGCTATATCTGGGTCTGTTGGGAACGTTTTTGGGGATCATCGTGGGGCTGGTGAAGATCTCGGGTATCGACTTTGGGGGTGAGAACAACGGGATGGATATGGCGATCTCGGCGTTGTTGAAAGGTGTGATGATCGCGATGGTGGCGAGTTTTTTCGGGTTGGCGCTGACGGTTTTGAATAATGGTTTCTTTTTTAAGATCGCGAAGGCGCGACTGGAGGAAGGGCGAAACAATTTTTACACTTTTATACAAACGGAATTGTTGCCGGTACTGAATCAGAACATCAATTCCACCTTTGCGTCGCTGCAGCAGAATCTGTATCAGTTCAATGGGGAGTTCAAGGAGAACCTTGCCATGTTGAAGGAGGTGATGGGCAATAACTATCATGCGCTTGTCTCGCAGGAGAGAATACTCAATTCGCTGGAGAATATGGACATTACGGCTTTTGGGAAGGCGAATGTAATCATCCTGCAGCAACTGAATATCAGCACGGAGCGGCTGGCGCAGTTCAATGCCTATCTGGGGCAGTTGAATGAGCTGATGCATACCACGCGGGGTGTTTCGGGGCGGCTGGATTCGGCGTTGGAACGGAGTGAGCATTTTGACGAGCTGGGGCGGAAGTTGGTGGCGATGTTTGAAGAGAACCAGCAGTTGACGTCGTTTTTGAAGAGTCATTATCAAACGCTGGACGACAGTCGTCAATTGATCGTGCGGGCGGTGAATGGCGTAGGTAATACGCTCGATGAGAGTCTGGAGAAGTTGAAGTTGTTTACACAGGAGCGGATCAATGAAGTGCAGAAGATAACGTTGCGGGAGATGGACCTCTTGCAGAACCAATATCCGGAGAAGTGGAAGAACCTGGACAGTCTGGCTTATCTGGAGACGATGAACCGGCATCTGAGCGAGCTCAAGCAGGGTACGGTGCAGCAAGGGGATCGGATGGACAGGGAGTTTCGCGAGCTGAATAGCAGTTTTGACAAGGCGGTTCTCGAACTGGGCAGGATCAACACGTATAATGAGCATCGTTTTGGGAGCCGGGTGTCGATGTTTTTTCAGGCGATCGGGCGGAAAAAAAATAAAAAATGAAGCCAGCGAGAACGGATTCTTTTTGGCCGAGTTATACTGATCTGATGACGAGTCTTTTTTTCGTTATGCTGGTGTTGTTCATATTGGTGTTTGCAAGGCAGCATCAGACGATACAGGACCTGAAGCGGAAGCTGGCGATCATCCATGCGGTGGAGGGGACGTTGCAGCCGTTGAAGAGTGATTCGGCGCTTTTCCGGTATGAGGAGCAATACAAGCGGTTCAAACTGGCGTTCGAAGTGCGGTTTATGAATGACAGCTTTGAGATCCGCAGCCCGGGACTTGAGCAATATGAGGTGACCGTTGGGCAATTGGATCAGGCGGGGCTGCGGTTAAAGGGGGTGATCGATGCGTTGAAGAAGCGGAAAGAGGGGGCTGACTCGACGGTGTTGAAGGATGTCTCCTATATACTGGTCATCGCGGGCTATGCTTCCCGCAGTGGAACGGAGCGGCATAATTATGAATTGAGTTACCGGCGGGCTTTGAGTTTGCGTAATTACTGGCGGGATGTTGACAACATCGATTTTGAGGGGCGGAGTTACAAGGGGTTGATCGATCTGCAGATCTCGGGCAAGGGATGGGGGGGAGTGGGCCGGCTGCGGGACGAGCGCGACAATCAGCGGTTTTTAATTCAGATCTTTCCTAAAATCGGGGACATAAAATGAAAGTTTCAATTTGGTATGTCGCGGCGCTTTGCTGTATTTTCTCGGCCTGTTCGGGTTGCAGCAAGAGCGGGCGTATTCGCCGGCGCCTGGTAGATGCCGGTCGTACGGAGGACACGGTGTCGAGGGTTGGGGCGCGTGATAGCTCGGTACGGGTGGGGCCGGCCGTTGGGCCGACGGTACCGACGCGGGATGATGTGGGGAAGACATCGGTGAAGATGGAGAAGAAGAATGGGGTGTATCAGATACCGGTGACGATCAATGGGTCTGAGATGTATTTTATTTTTGATACGGGAGCGGGGATGATCAGCATTTCGTCTGTGGAGGCCACTTTTTTGTATAAGCAGGGGCGACTGAAGGATGAGGATTTTGTTGGCAAGGCGGATTTTTTGGATGCGAATGGGAATATATCGGAAGATGCGATCATTATATTAAAGGAGGTGACGCTTGGGAACCGGACGATCCGGAATATCCAGGCGTCGGTGGTGGGGAATGCGAAGGCGCCGTTGCTTTTTGGGCAGAGTGCTTTGGAGAAATTCGGGAAGATATCTATTGATTATGGAAAGGGGGAGATCAGCTTTGAATGAGATGCGTTGTCCGGCGGAGTTGGCGAGCGAGGCTTGGCTGCCCTGGAGCAGGGGGCGGGGGGTGGATGTATGGGCTATGCTGATGGCGGCGGCGGAGGGGGATCTGTCTGCGGTTCAGGAGTTGGCCGCGCGGGATGAGGGTTTATTGAATTGTGAATTCCAGTATTTTACGCCGCTGCATTTTGCGTTGCGGGAGAATAGGCTTTCGGTGGTAGAGTATTTGTTGGAGCGAACGATCGATCCGCTTTATGGGTATGGGGATTCGCCGGTTCAGCTAGTGCGGGACCGGGGGTACACGGAGCTGGGTGATTTTTTGGAGGCTTGGTTTAAGGACCGTTATCACATGGTGCCTGAGGGGGAGGAGATTGCGGAGGCGATCAAGGGTTTTGATGAGGGGCGGGTGCGGGGGTTGATCGATTCGCGGCCGGAGCTGGTTTTTGCTGCGGATAGACGGGGTAATTTGCCGATCCATTGGGCGGCGTTGACGCGGCAGCTTTGGCTGATCGATCTTTTGTTGGAGCGGGGTGCGGATATTGAGGCGAGGCGGCCTGATGGGGGGCGGCCGATCAATCTTGGGGGCGGCGATTATAACTATAGGAACTGGTACAGGGACTTGCCTGTTTCGGGGCTTCGGTCGGCTGAGGTCGTAACGGGTTATTTGCTGGCGCGTGGCGCTTATTGTGATATTTCCGTTGCGGCTAAGATCGGGTATTACCAGCGGGTTGTGGCATTGCTTGATGAGGATGAGGGGTTGGTTAATCGACTGCCTGAGTATGTGGGTTTTTACAATGGGTTGCCGCTGCGGAATGCGGCGGGAGCCGGGCATATCGAAGTCGTCAAGCTTTTGTTGGATCGTGGTGCCCGTGTGAATGAGCCGGAGCCGCGGGTCGCGCCTTTTGGGGGTGCGTTGCATGCGGCGGTCGGGGGCAGGCATTATGCCATCGCCCGGCTGTTGTTGGAGCGAGGCGCGGATGCCAACGCTATGGTGGAGTCTTCTGGTGATGTGTTGCATATGGCGAAGGTGGTGGGTGCTCCGGCGGAGATCGTGGAATTGATAGCCGCGCGTGTGGAGCGGCGTGATCCGGATATTGTGGCGTATGAGGAGGATGAGGCGGCTTCTGAGGAGACGCGTCGGGCGGATCCGACCGCTTATGTAGCTCATTGGCAGCATCGACTGTTGTCGGCGGCCTGGTGGGACGGAAGTACTTTTGCGTCCCCGGAGCAAGCGCGCTGGTTGTTGGAGCGGGGGCTTGATCCCAGGTTGCGCAATTGGCTTGGGATAACGGCTTTGCATCGCTGTGCGGCGAAGGGACGTATTGACATTGCCGAGGTGTTGTTGGAATTCGGTGCGGATATCAATGCCGTCGAAGCGGAGTGGGCGCAGACGCCGAGGGGTTGGGCGGTGCGCAAGGGGCAGGGAGAGATGGCTGAGTGGTTGGGGACTAAAGGGGCAGTGTAGAAGTTATATAATTTTCTTATATCTCACGAGATTACGGCCTACAATATAACAATAAAGACTGGATGGCTGGAATTTGAAAGTTAATCCTTCAATCACCTCGGTTTTTGTAACGTCATAGGTGGTTATTGATGGATCTTTGATCTTATGTTGAGTACAAAACAGGATGATATTTTTTAATTCTCTTTTATCTTCGGCTAATTTGTTAGTCCACTTTATTTCTACTGTCCATTGTGGTTTTTGAAAAGAGTCAAGAGAAACGACATCTATTTCTCCTTTATCCCACCTGGCATAGTGCAGAATCTCGTTGTCATGATACCACTGAGAGAAGATTGCGGTTTCAACTAGATTTCCTGCGAAGGGATCGGATTCTTTTATCGGCGAAAATAGCGCGCATCTCAATGAAGGGTTTGTGAGGTATATCTTGAAAAAATTTGCTCTCTGAAATACTTTGCCATTGTTGTCAATCCGATGAATTCTTTTTATCAAGAATGCGGCCTCCAAATAGGATATATATTTTTTGATCGTATTTTTTGCAACTCCCGATGATTTAGAGATGGAGTCTAATGACATTTCACCGCCGCTGTGATAAGCGATATAAGTAAATAGAGAATTCAACTCCTGAATATCTTCTATGCCATATAACATGGGTAAATCTCTAAGGAGGACTTTGTCAATGATGTCATTTCTTATGTAGCGACCCGGATCTTCCTGAATTGATTTTGAAAGAGAAACCTCCGGATAGCCTCCGAAATTTATGTAGTCTATAAAGTGTTCATTCAATTTATTGATATCGGGCGTCGTATAGTTGTAAGCTTTATACGGAGCGGCGGCTGTTTCTTTGATAACATCCTGTTCGTGGACTAAGTTGTCAATATTTTTTAACGAGAGATATTCGTGAAAAGTTAAAGGCGGAAGAGCGAATTCAGTGAACCTGCCGGCCCCGGATTCTTGGCTTTTCAGTTTCAGTGCCGCCGCCGCCGAGCCCGAGGCGATGAATTTAATATTGTGATAAGAGTCTACCAGGCTTTTTAAATGGACCTCCCAATTCTTGAGGTATTGTATTTCGTCGAAAAAAATGTAAAAGACGGATTTTTTTTTATCATCAGCGATTTCAAAGAATAATTTTATGAGTTCTTCCAAAGCCATTCCATTGTAAATTGGTGTTTCTACGGAAAAATAACAGATACTCGAAGGAGATACGCCATCAGTGATCAGTTTTTGTATGGTGTGATATAGTAAAACGGTTTTTCCCACTCTTCTTGGTCCCATTAGGACCACTGCTCTTCTAATTTTTTTTTCTGAGACCAAGGGGAAGAAGAGGTTAAAGTATTCGCGGTGCTTCATGGCGGAATAATAGCCATCAATTTTTTGGGAGTTCCACCACGGGTTCTCAAATTTTATCCTTTCAATAATTTGGTCTTTCGAAAACGGTATCTTCATTGCTTGGCGATAAGATATCACAAATTTAAGAATAAGATCAGTATCGTGATCTTATTCTTAATTATGGATTTAAAATGATGGAAATCAATTGATTGCCGCAGCGAAATAAGGGGCTATACGCTATATAAAGGCTCATTTATGGAGTGGGAGGCTTAATCCACCAGGAGGTGGTACAAGTCTCCTCCTTCTCGTTTTATATTCATCTGTTTATTGTAGGCGGCCCGGTCGAAGCCGGTGCGTTTGTATTCGGCGGCGAGGGCTTCCTGGGCGTTGTCGATCGCGGCTTTGTCCTGCCAGGTGGTGGCGGTGAGGAAGACGCTGTTGCCGTCGGTGTCGGTGCGTTCATAGGTTGTCTGGGCGATAAAGTCGGGGAGGGCGTGCAAGAATTGCTGGGTTGATTGCATGCGTGTCAGGAAATCCGTTTTTACGGATGTGGGGACAATGATCTTGTCGATAAAGGTGATGTTGTTATTCATACGGACAAAATTAGCTCGCATGGCTGGGCGGGGATTGTAAAAAATCATTGATCTCACCAATAGTTGGCGGTGGCGAAGAACTGGCGGGGAGATTGGCCGGTGAAGCGTTGGAAGTCGTGGGTGAAGTGGGCCTGATCGAAATAGCCGGCGGAGTGGGCGAGGTGGGTGAGGGTGTGGGCCTTTTCGGGCGTATAGGTATCGATGATATGGCGCAGGCGGACGACCGAAGCGAAGTGTTTGGCGGTCATGCCGACGTTTTTTCGGAATCGTTTTTCGAAGGCGTCCTGGCTGATATAGAGTTGTTTTGCGAGGTTGCCGATGCTGATGGCGCCTTTTGCCTGTTGGATCGACGCAATAGCCGAGTGGAGGAGGCGGTCGGGGGGCGTTCTTATTTTGGTGCGGAGGAATTGCTGGATCGACTGTGCCCGTTCGGTGTTGGTCGTCGTTTCCGCGAGTTGTGCGGCGATGGATGGCATGTTCGAATAGCCTTTTAGGTCGATGGCTGGGACGCTTTCCTGAAAGAACTCCTGTAATGGTTCGGTAAAGAATGCGGCGGCGCCGCCGGGTTCGAATCGGATGAGGAGGTTGGCGGAGTTGGTGGAATAATTGATGTGGCGAGGTGAATTTCGGAGGCCGGAGAGGGTGGCGAGGTCTAGTGACTGGTCAAGGTTGTCGATCGTTTGAGAAACGCGGCCTTTATAGCGGATGGCGAGGACGAGGGAGGTGTCGGGGAGGATGAGGTTGTGGGTTGCTGCTTCCGTTTCAACAAAGAGGATATCCTTTAGGAAGGGTTTTAAATCGGGTGATGGAAGGTGCCGCTGGAAATCCATAGGGCAAAGTTACGATTTCCATTTTCTTAATTGTTGGAGGAGTGCGCGCATGTCTTTTGGCATTTCAGCTTCCAGTGTGTGGAGGGTGCCGGCGGCGTCGGTGAAGCGAAGGGATTGGGAGTGGAGGCCGAGGCGGGCGAGGATGGGGCGTTCCTGTTCTTCGGAACGGGACAGTTTGAAATTCCGCTTGATCGAAGATAGGAGGACGGGGCGGCCGTCGCCGTAGAGGTCATCGCAGGCGATGGGGTGGCCGAGGAACTGCATGTGGACGCGGATCTGGTGGGTGCGGCCGGTGTGGATCTGGAATTTGACCAGTGAGTAGGGGCCGAGTTCTTCTTCTACTTTGTAGTCGGTGAGTGAGGCTTTGCCGTTTCGGTTGACGACCATGATACCGGGTTTTGCGGGATGTTCCATGAGCGGCTGGTCGATGCTGCCTTGTGATTGGGGGAGGGTGCCCTGGACTATGCCCTGATAGAGCTTTTCCACTTGACGATCTTCGAAGATGCCGGACAAGAATTTATGTGAGGCTTCGTCTTTGGCGAAAACGATGACGCCGCTTGTTTCGCGGTCGAGGCGGTGGACGGTGTAGATATTGCCATAGCGTTCGCGGAGCCAGGATTTGAGTGAGGGTTCCTTGCCTATGCGATCGGGTATGCTGAGGGTGCCGGCGGGTTTATTGATGGCGATAAAGGCCTCGTTCTCGAAAAGGATCTCGGGATGTGACATGGATGGGGTCTCAGATTTTTGGTTTTTTTGAGCGCGGGGTGGAGCGGGGGCTCGGTTTTTGGCGGGGGCGCGGGGTTTTGGCGCCTTTGGGGTGCGCGGCCTTTGGATGCTGGGGTTTTGGATGAGCGGCCTTTGGATGAGCGGGTTTTTTTGCTGCGGGTGCGGCGGTTTTTTCAGGCGCCGGCGGTGTAGCGGCCCAATCTTTGGCGCGGGCGGCGGAGCCCTTGATCGACGAGTTGAGGTATTTTAGAACCCGGACCTCTTTTTCTAAGAGAAAACGCCATTTTCCGCGTTGGACATCTTTTTTGGTGAGTCCGGCATAGGTTACGCGGTCGAGACCACGAACATCATAGCCCAGGTGTTCGAAGATACGGCGAACAATACGGTTACGACCGCTGTGGATTTCGATACCGATCTGTGTCTTGTCTTTTGTATCGGCATAGGCCAATACGTCGACATGGGCTACGCCATCTTCCAGTGCGACTTCGCCGTTGATGATTTTTTCAAAATCGGCTTTAGTTAAAGGCTTATCCAGCGAAACGTGATAAATCTTTTTGATCTCATGACTTGGGTGAGCCAGCTTTTGTGCCAGATCGCCATCGTTGGTCAGGAGGAGCACACCTGAAGTATTGCGGTCCAGACGACCGACAGGATAGACACGTTCGGGAGTTGCCTGGCGGATCAGATCCAGGACGGTCTTACGGCCCTGCGGGTCGTCAGTCGTTGTGATATAATCTTTTGGTTTATTTAGAAGTATATACACGAAGTTGCGGGAGATAGTCAGTTTTTTCCCGTCGAATTTAATCGTATCAGTAGCGACCACTTTTGTCCCCGGTTCTGTTACCACCTTCCCGTTGACCGTTACTTTCCCTTTACGGATCAGGTCTGCCGCATCACGGCGGGAGCAGACACCGGAATGTGCGACGTATTTGTTTAGAGGAAGTTGTTCACCTGTAGTGACAACAGAGGCAGTAGCGGATCCTCTGTATGTGGGGGCCCCTTTTGCGTCCTTGTCGTCGAAGCGGAATTTGCCTGCGGGCGAAGTGTTTTTGCCGGTTGGGACTGCATCCCTGGAACCTTGGCGGGCTGCTGTGTTGGGCGCCTGATTTTCCAGACGGGTTTCGCGGGTTTTTCGTTTTTCTTCGAAGTGCCGTTCGATGCCTTGTTTGCGTTCTTTTTTTGCTGCTTTCTTTTCCTGGCGGAATTCTTCCTTGATCGCGCTGTTGCGCTTTTTGTTATAGAACTTGTTGAAATTGTCCGTTTTACGCTTCATGTCGATCGATTTGCTGTTTTACAACAGTAATGAGATAATCGCCAAAGGTAGTTCTTTTTTGGCGTTATTGAGTCAGAGAGCGAATGAAGGTGGTTTCCGTGGGGTCGAACGCGCTGCCGTCCGGTCGGAAAATATCATGGAACCAGACTGTTGGCTCGTCTCCTTTGGGCATGGGTGTATCCCAGGCATATTTGGTGTTTGTTTTTCCAGTCACCAGTCCCCAATTGATCGCTGCGACATTATTTTGTTTGAGCATAGGCATTACATTGAAGAAGGTGCTCCATCTTAGTCGGGCCATGTATTCGGTGCAGATGAGCGGGCGGCCGTATTGGCGGAGGGTGTCGATGGCCTTTTGATGGGCGGCGGGGAGCTCATAGTTGTGGTAGGTGATGACGTCGGAATGCGAGAGCTGGAAGGCGTTCAACGTCGTCTGTTGATCGCTCCATATCCCGGCCGACAGGGGTTGGTCGGGGTCGGCCTCGCGTCCCCAGGTAAAGGCTTTTTCGAGAAGAACCAGGCTTTTATTGTTATAGTCGGAATTGCCTGGTTCGTTGTAGAGGTCCCAAAGGAGAATGCGTTTGTCGTGGCGGAAGGTGGTCAGGATGTCGGTTACGTATTGCCTTAGCGTGTCGACCAGTAAGGGTTCGTCGTAATACAGTTTTCCCGGGTCGCGGAGCCAGCCGGAGTTATGAATTCCTGTCTTTGGCGCGGGCTGGGTACCGGCGTGGTAGCTTTCGTTCCAGCAGTCATCGAAGAATACAAAGAGGGTGACAATATGATGTTTGTCTGCAATGTCGAGGTATTGTGCGACGCGTTGTTTGAAACCTGCGGGGTCTTGTTGCCAGGCCAGGTGGTGCAGGAATACGCGCATGCAATTGAGGCCGATGGATTGTGCGTAGCCCAGTTCTTTATCGATGGTGGTCGGGTCGAACGTGGGTTGCTGCCACATCTCCAGTTGGTTGATGGCGGTGGAGGGGATGAAGTCGGAGCCGCGGAGCCATCCTTTTGCGGCATACCATGCGTTTGCCTTTTCTTTGGTCCAGATGGGTCGGGGAGGGATGGTAGCGGATGAAACAAGCAGGGTGGCAATGCAGGCCGTCAGGAGGATGATGCGCATGTGGAGTTTTTTGAATTGGAAAGGTATACAAAAATGAAAAAAGCCAGCTTGGAGGCTGGCTTTTTTTGATGTTATATTGTTATGCGAAGCGTCGCCCGCCGGGGCCGCCGCCGCCAGGGCCTCTGCCGTGATGGTGCATTTTTTCGAATTGGGTATATTGGTCAGGGGTAAGCACAGATTTATACGTATCGTTGCGTTTGGCCAAAAGGGCCTTCATCTGTAATCTTTTTTCCTGCGGCAGCAGGTTGTCGTTCTCATGGATGGCTTTTACCTGGCTGCGGAGGTTTTCCTGACCTGCTTTGAGTTTTGCGACCTGGTCATCGGTGAGGTTGAGGTGGAGCCGGAGTCTTTCGAGACGGGCTACTTCCATGACCTGGGCATTTTCGGTCATCCGTTTGCGGTGCTCGGCGATTTCATTCTTCTGCTGGGGTGTGAGCAAGGCTGCCAGTTTTGCTTTCTTGTCCTTTTGCAGGGCTATGAGGCCGGCTTTGTATTGTTTCAGGGTGATGTTGTCCTGTGCGAACAGGGCTTCAGATTTTTGTTTGAAGTCCTTGTTGATAGCCATTAGCTGCTGGCGTTGTTCTGGAGAGTAGCGGATCCTTTCGCGTCCGAAGCCGCGTTGTCCGAAGCGGCCGTGGTGATGACCGCCGCGGGATGCCCAGCCGTCCTGGCGGTGGCCCCAGCCGCGTCCGTTTTCGCCGCGACCCCAGTCTTGTCCGCCGCGTCCGTCACGGAAGCCGTCGTGGCCTCCCGGGCCTTTGTGGAATCCGTCGCGTTTGGCGAGGCTGTCGCCGCCGGGTCTATGGCCCCAGCCGCGGTGCATGCCATAGTGGTGGTGAGTGGTGTCGGATTGGTTGCCGGTCTGGTTCTGGGATGGGCTTTGTGCGTGCGTGCGTGCTGCCAACCCCAGGAAGAACGCCCCCAAAAGGATACAAACCTTTATGAGTAGGGAGGAGATTGTTCGTTTCATGGTTTTACCTGTTTTATTGGGTTTAAGATAGGATATCCATTGAAACGTTTAAAGCGGGGTGGGGTGTAAATACCTTGAAATTTTTGGGTTTTACCGAATATTGCTGCGAGTCGGTGGTTTACGACAATCTTTCTTCCAACTTAACTGCCACGATATCCCCTTCGTCTTTTCCGATCTTTTTGCGCAAGTCGGCTTTGACCGGGAGTTTGTGGGTGCCATCTCCTAAGGCCATGAAGGAACTCTGAAATGGTTCTCCGTCAATCGTACCCCTGACTTTGACCAGTCCCCTGGTGGCGAAGAACTTTGCCGAATCAGGCCATACTACATATGTCCATCCGCCTTTTGCGGAACTCTTTTGAAGTTTTGCCTTGAAATTTTTATTTAGCGAGGTCATGAAAGATGCATGATGTACTGTAAAGTTAAGTGAAAAAGCCCGCTTGGGGAGCGGGCTTTCTCTTGCTTGGGGAGCGGGCTTTCATTTAGTTGTCGCGGCCATATTGTTCGACGATGTCGTTGGAACCGTCGGGGTCGATGCGGACGGTGGTCCAGTATTTGTCGCTTTGCAGCTTGACGAAGTAGGTGACGTCATTGGTTGTGGTGATCTCGGTGACGCCATAGATCAGCTGGCCGGGGTATTTCTTTTTTAGTTTATTGGTGATGTAGAAGGGGAGGATCTGCTCGGAGTAGTTGCGGAGGGAGCCGGTGAACTTTCCCTTTCTATCGTAGGTGATGCGGGTCAGGATCGATTTGACGGTGAAGACGACGTTGTAACCCTCCTTGCTTTCACCCCAGTGGATGTTCTCGGCATTGGGGAAGTCTTTTTGAAAAGACTGTTGAAGGCTTTCTTTTACTTCGGGGCCGTTGGACGCCGCGGTGGCGGTGAGCAGAAAGAAGACGGCGAGTGCGGCGATTGTGATCTTTTTCATGGCTTTGTGTTTTTGATGACATAAAGTTAGATCACTTGCGGACTATTAGGGTGGCCAGTTTCTATATATCGAGTAGTCCAGTCAGCGTTTCACTAGGGATTCCAGGATGTCGAGAGCCTTTGCCGATTCGTCGATGGTCATCCAGCCGAAGCCCATACGGGTGGCGTTGAGGCTGGCGGCTCCCGAATTGTGGATCAACCCGTTAGAAAGGATGACGTTTTCGGCTTTCATCTGTTCCGAGAGTTTTGGCAGGGGGATGGCGGGGTCGAATTTGGCCCAGATGGCGAGGCCGCCATCGGGTGGCCGGAAATTGATGATGCCGGCAAAGCGGTTGGCGAGTTGGGTGCAGACGAAATCCCTGCGCTGGTGGTATTCGTGGAGTGATTTTTTGAGGTGTCGTTTTATGGTGCCGTCTTCGAAGAGGTCGCAGAGTGCCAGTTCGAGGATGGGGTCGCCCTGGCCGTCTATGATCTGCCGGATCCGGGCGAGTTCCCGGATGAGGTTGACGGGTGCGATGACATAACCCGTACGCATAGCCGGAGAGAGCGTTTTGCTGAGCGTTCCAATGTAGATGACCATGCCTTTTGTATCGGAGCTTACGAGGGGCAGGATGGGGCTGCTGCAATAATGAAAGTCGTAGTCATAGTCGTCTTCGATGATAATGAAGCCAAATTGTGCCGCGAGGTCAAGGAGGCGGATACGGCGGGCCGCGCAGAGGGTGACGGTTGTCGGGTAGTGATGGTGAGAGGTGATGTAGATCGCTTTTATCTTCTTTTTGCGGCATACCTTTTCTATTGCGTCTACGTCGATGCCCGAGTCGTCGACGGGGACATGGACCAGGTCCATGCCTGCATTAAGGAAGGTGCGGTCGGCGTAGTAGTAGTTGGGGTCAGCGACGATGACCGTATCTCCTTTGGTGAAGAGGACGGTGGTCAGCAGGTAGAGGCCCATGGTGCTGCCGCGGGAGATGAGGATATTTTCGAAGTTGGTTTGCAGCCCCCTGGAATCGTTCAGGTAGTTGGACAGGATGGTCCGGAAGCGGGTGACGCCGGCTGTCTCTACATAGGAGGTGTATTTGGCGTTTACCTTTTTTACCATGACGGAGCGGAATGCCTTGGCGATATCATTGACGGGTATGAGGCGTGGGTCGGGGCCGTCGTGGAAGCCAACGATGTGCCGGTTGGGGGAGGCGGGGGTCTTTATCCATTTGTTGACAGGCACATCGTAGCCGGTGGTGGGGGCGAAGGCGCTGGCTCTTTTCTGGTCTTTGGTGAGCAGGCGGGGTTTGCTTTCAGGCAGGTCGCGGCTGGTGAAGGAGCCCTGGGCGGGACGCATTTCGATCCAGCCTTGCGCATCCAGTTCTTCGTAGGCGCGGACGACGGTGATGCGATGGACGTCGAGCAGGTCGGACAGTTGGCGGGTGCCGGGCAGTTTGACGCCGGGGCCGAGGTGGCCTTTTTTTATCTCGAGGCTGATCGCGTTGGCGATCTGCAGGTAGACGGGGCATTCGCCCTCTTTCTGCAGTAGTATGATGCTTTTCCAGGGGAGCATGGTGGACTACCCGACAGGTTTAATTCGGGATGCTAAGATAGTCCATTCTTTTGTGATCTTCAAGAAGCCGTTGTTTCCATTTTTCTTCTTCCTGCGATCAATGATGGGGCCCCAGCATTTATCACCTTAAATCTTTTAACATGCAAACGAGAAAAATGTGTTTAAGCATTTGCGTACTAGCGGGTATTCTATTCCTGATCAGCTGCGATAAACAAGGGCCGGCGGGCCCACAGGGACCTGCGGGTCCCGCGGGTGCTGCTGGTTCGGCAGGGGCGGCAGGACCGAAGGGGGATACCGGAACGGCCAATGTGATCTATTCCCAATGGGTCACCAAGCAGGAATCGGATTGGGATTGGCAGGGGCAGATATATCCGCACACCGATATCGCTGCGCCGGCCGTGACGCAGAATATCCTGGACAGCGGTGTGATCTTAGTGTATATGGAATGCCCTGAATATCCTGACAACACGCCGGTGCAACTGCCTTTTCAACACGATGCGGACAGCCTGCATTTTGATTTCTATGATTTCGTGGGCGATATTTCCATCCGTTGTTGGATGCCTACTACCAGTGTGGTGACTTTTATACCAACCACTTTGTACCGGTACATACTGATACCTGCGAGTGTGCTGGCGGCGACGGGGACCCTGCCGAAGGATTATAACTCCGTGGCGGCCCGATTCCATATTCCGGCGGGGCAATGAGTGTTTATGAGCGAGTGTTGCGAAAGCTTTTTACACAGAAAAGAAGGATGACCAGGAGGAGGACGGCGAGGTCGGCGGGCCACCACCAGGAAAAGGGGCGGGAGTGTAAGAGGACGAGCGGTTGTGGATTACCCAAGAGGATCATGTTGGCCCAGAAATAGGGAAGCGAGTGGGCATGGTCGTTGGTGCGAATGAATTCGAGCTTGCTTTCCCGCAGGGCCTGGTCTTTGTCAAAACCCTGAGCCAGGCGGCGGTGAAGGCCGGTAGTGATGGCATAGGTGCTTTGTTCATCGGCCTGCCAGAGAGTGGCTGCTACGGCGGGGACGCCGGCTGCAGCGAAGCCGCGGGCGAGACTATAGATGCCCTCGCCTGCGGCATTTTTTCCGGTGTTGGTATAGCATGCGCTGAGGACGGTGAGTTGTGTGGCGGGGTGTTGGAGCAGGGGCAGTTCGGAGAGGCGGATGACGGAGTCCGACAGGTAGAGCACTGGTTCTTTTTCCGAGGTGTCTGATCGGGCATGGGCATAGACGCTGACGACCGAGTAGTGACTGGCTTTTTGCAGGAAATTTTGCCGGCTGGCTGTTTTTCCCGTCAGCAGGTCGGCTACGGGATAGCAAGCAGCAGCCTGGCGGCAGGCGTCTGTGGACTGCGGGAGGTCGGGGATGTTGAGGCTGGCAGCAAAGCGGGCTGGGGCCACGCCGAGAAAATTGGCGTCTCCTTTGGTGTTGTGGATAGGCTGGAGGAGGGTGCGGGCGGAGTAGACATAGTCGAAGGCAAAGTCGTAGAGCAGGAAGTGGTGGCCGGCGCTATCGGTGGTCAGGGTCTCAAAGGGGATGAAGAAGTCATCGGGGCTGACGAGGATGCGGCCTTTTTTCCATCCCAGTGGTTCCAGCAGCAGCTGGTAGAGGTGATGGGAGCGGCTGGCAAAATCGGGGTAGTCGATGTTCTGGGCCTGGTGATCGGCGCAGAGGGTGAGGTAGCCGGCGATCTCCTGGCCGAAGTTCCTGTAGGGTATACGGAGCAGACGGGCATCCCGTGCGGATATTCCTAACAGGTAGATCAGCGAATCGTTGATAAAATAATGAACAAAATGGCGGTTGTCTTGCATTAGCATTTTTTGCAAGGTGCTGAGTTGGGGGACCGAGTCGGCATATTTGTATTGATAATAGGCGGGCGCTTTTTGTTCCAGGGAGCGGGTATAGCGTTCGAGGCTGTCTTTGGCCTGTAGGAATTCGAGTTGTCGATGCCGGTAACCCGGCGCGGAGTCAGGCAGGTCCGCGAGTTGTTGTTCTTGTTCGATCAACTTTAATTGCAGTTGCTGTTGCCTTGCGGCTTCGCCGGGTGGCAGGAGGGCGGATGCGCCGAGTTCATTGAGCCGGTCGTTGAGGAGGACGGCCCGGCTTTTCTCCATGAAGAAGAAGGCTGTATTTTCGTCGTGCGCCAGCCAGCAGGCTTCGAGGGCGTTGGAATAAAATTCACGGGTCTTGGTGCGCCAGACGAGTTTGGACGGGTCGTCGGTCTGTTCATGGCGTAGGGCGGTGATCAGGGAGTCGGTGAGCTGAGCCGTCTGCACGCAGGCGATGAGGACTTCCTGGCGGCGTGTTTGGCGGTAGAATTGCAGGAGGTCGTCGGTTTTATTAGCGAACGCGATGACCGACAACTGTTTGTCCTGGAGGGCGGCCAAGGCGGAGAAGGGGGGATTTCTGAGCGGGTTCTTGTTGGGGGTGACGTTTAGCTGTTGCAGGGCCTGGTGGGAATAACTGATGGCCTGTGGGTAGTTCCGGCGATTATGATTGAGTACGTTGAGGTCGATGCAGGCGGCCGCTGCACCGATAGGGTCATGCACCTGCAAGGCCAATTGAAAGCCTTTGTGGTAGCGCTGCTCCGCTTCCTGAAGGCGGCCCATCTTTTCCATGAGCAGGTTGCCCAGGTCGAGATAATACTGGGCCAGGATGGCGGAGTGGCCTGCCAGGATCTCGAGACGGATGGCCTGGTTATATTCGTCAAAGGCTTCGTCGGCGTGGCCGGTGGAGGCATCGATGAGTGCTTTGATGTCCAGGCTGCCAGCCAGCGCAACTGTGTCCTTTGTGAGGAGTGCAAGCTGTTGATCCAGGATGATGTCGCTGATAGCAGCGGTATAGAGACCAGATTTCGATTCTGCGAAGGCCCGCTGTTTGAGCAGTCTGAGGCGGTAGGCAGTATCGCGGGTGTCCTCACCGAGGTGGATGCCCAAGGTGGCTTCTTCGATGCATTTCTCAAAATCTCCTTTTAGCGCAAAGATATAGCTGCGTTCCTGGCGGCAGGATTTGACTGTTGCTTCCTGGTTGAGGAAGCGGTTGGCCAGGCGGATAGAGCTGTCGAAATAATGGAGCGCCCAGTCATAGATAAGCAATCCCTCGTAATAGAATCCCATATTCTTGTAGCTGGTGACGGCGAACGAGAGGCAGGCCCCCTTTTTCCCCGAGGTATTGATATGGATAGAATGGAGGGTGTTTTCCACACAAAGGCCGTATTCGCGGGTGGTATAGTACTGGTAGACGGCGATGCGATGGAGGAGGCGGGCGTAGACGGAATCTTCCGGGAAGCTACCTTGTTCGAATTCCTGGCGCAGGGAAAGCACGAAGGCCAGCTTTTGCTGCTGGCTCATTCGTGCTGCGGGGACTTGCTCGATGTGGAGGAGGCTGTCCCAGATGGTTGCCGGGGAGGGTGTAGGGGAGGGGCCGCTGCGGGTGAGCAGACAGGCCAGGAGGAGGGCAGCCAGGGGGGAAAGGCGTTTGGGCATAGGACTAATTTAGGGGGCTATTTCTCCATTAAGGATGAATTGAGTAAAACTTCCAATCTTCAGGGCGGGGGGTGTGCCTGCAGGCACCCGTATCCGGTTTAGTTGCCCGATGATCGATTGTTTGTTTGTCTTTGAACTAAGGTGGCTGTAGAACGCGGCGATCCTGCCGGTGACGATGGGTGTGGCGAAGGAGGAGCCGGTGATGGTCTTTGTTCTATACAGGCCCCTCCTGGTTGTGTAAACTTGTAAAGGATCGAAGAAATCATAGCCTTGGTAGATGGTATCACAATTCACCCCGACGTCAACGCTCTTCGGTGAGAAATTCTCCAGTGGGCAGCGGCTTGGTGAATGGGTTTGCGGGGAGACCGTAGTGACAGAGATGATATTGGTATCGGTCAAAGCAAAATAGGCAGGGTAGAACCTGTTGGTGTCGAGCTCTCTGAGCGTCGTATCGCTGGTCCAGCCGGTGACCTTGGCGAAGGTCGTATCTTCCTCTAAGTTGTCATTACCGGCAGCCGCGACGAGGAGCATACTATTTTTGGCCAGGTAATGGGATAGATAGGCATGCATCAGATTCTCTTGCTGGAAGGCGCCCGAAGTATCAGCATCGGCGTAATGGTAAAACCCGAAGCTGGCGTTGATGATCTTTGCGCCGGCGTTGGCGGCATAGGCTACGGCGCAAAGGATGCCGTAGAGGCTTCCTTTTCCCGTGCTGTCAAAGATCTTGACGGGCAGGATGTTGATATTATCTCCTCTGTATCGTCTTATCTGGTCGATGATCAACTTTGTAACTCTTGTGCCATGAAGATCCTGGATATCGTCCCGGGTATTTGAATTGTTGTAGACGAAATTCCAACCGTTTTGGCTGCTGGCGTCACCTGTGAGGAGACAGGTTTGGCCCAGGTTGGTGATTTCAGAGCCAGGTATGGAATCCAGCCCCGAATCGAATACTGCGATGGTCAGACCGGCGCCGGTGCCGGGGACCAGCCAGGACGTGTCGACAACGGTGGAGGTCGTCACCGGATCAGGGCTCAACTCACGGAGGTTGAGATTGAGATTGCTACAGAACAGGACGGGGCCGTTGCCACCGGATGGGCCGCCGGGATTGGGGCTATTGCCATTGCTGCCGACTGTTTGTGACTGGAGGTAAGAGGGCAGGCTGCTCGGGCTTTGATCCGGGTCGTACAACAGCAACATGTCCGCGTCGCAATTGGCACAGACCGCGAGCGCCCGGACGTTGGGTCTCTCCCTTTTTAATGAAATAAGCCAGCCTTGAAAGGCATCTTCGGTGCTATCCGGATTTTTCCAGACGACGACCTGATTGTTTATCGGGTATGCACTGTCATTCGGCGAATGGTAACCCCATCCATCAGGGATCCAGGAATTATGGGGATGTTTTGGCTGACAGGAGATGGAAAGCAGGATGATCAGGAGGCCCGGCAGGACCATCTTTGGCCACGCAAAGCCTGCGGCGGCAGAATACTTCATAGATAAATGTTTATAATGGTTTAGGCAATTCAGAACTTTTGCAGCCAGGTGGCGGCTTCCGGGCTGCCGTCGAGCTGGCGGGTCACGACTTCCTGCAGGAGGCGGCGGGCGGTCTCACGGTCGCCGGTCTTGTCGCGTTGCAGGAGGGTGACGGCTTTCAGGAAGGGGCCGGGATTTGAATAGAGTGCCGGGGCGCCGGAGAGGGTGTCGAATTGTTGTAGTGCTTGGTCGTAATTCTTTTGGCGGAGGTAAACAAGACCGGTGAAAAGAAGTGCATCGGCGTTGCCGGGGTGGGTGCGGGTGAACGCGGTGAAGCGTTCGAGAGCGAGCGGGAACGATCCGTTGTTGTAGGCGGTTATCCCGAGTTGCAGGGTGTCACTGGCGCCGCTCATGGTCTGACTGAGGTGGTCGTAGTGGGAGTGGAGATATTGATTGGCCAGTTGTGCGGGTCCGGATGGTTTTATCAGGAGGTAGAGGGAGAAAAGGAGCAGGACTGCCGCTGCCGCGGTCGCAGTCGCTTTCGCGATATAAAGGGTGCGGAGTTTCGGAAGCGGGCGGTTTTGGGTGGCGCCCTGCCATTCCGCTCTTTTTTTGTTCAGCAGTTCTTCCCGAAGGACCTGGCGGGACTGGACGTAGAAGGCCACTTCCTCTGCAAAGCCCTGGTCGACAGTACAGCGTTCTTCGAACCGTAGTTTTTCCGCGCTGGTACAGCGGCCCTCGAAATAATCTTCAATATGATCAAAGTCGGCCATTTGGATATCCTTTTGTAGAGACGGTGTCAGATGGTCTTGATGGTTTCCTTCATGAGCTCGCGTAATTTTTCGATGCAGCGTAGCCGGGTGGTCTTGACGACGGCGGCGCTGTTGTAGTCCATTTTCCCGGCTATGTCGCGGTCGGAGAGTCCCTCTTCGAAGAGCAGGAGGAGCTCGCGGCATTTTTCGCCCAGTTTCTGCAGGTATTCCCTGAGCGTATCTATTTTATTCCGGTGGATCAGTTGTTCTACTGCCGACCTGGCTTTGTCGGGCAGTTGTTCCAAGAGTTCCGGAATTTGCACAGAGTGATGGACTGTTGCCTTATTTATCGAATTTTTCCGGATGAGGTCAATGCATTTGTTAGCAAATATCCGGAAAAGGTAGGTTTTCAGGGAGGAGGAGCCATCGAATCTGGCGGCGGTGATATTGTGTATGGCTGACAGGAGGGCATCGCTGTAGGCGCTAAAGCTATCTTCTGTGGAGAGGCGAAATTTGCGGCAGCCCTGGGTGATAAAATATTCGAAACGTTGATAGAATTGCAATTCCCAGGATGCCCTTTCTTTATGGCTTCCTTGCAGGCCCGCTAAAATTTCCTTGTCTTTTTCCATCGCAGAGCGCTCGGCTTTGACCAATATACGTAAACTTTTTGGCGGCTGAAAAAGATATTTTGCGCTGTTTGTTTGCCTTGCCGAAGTATATGCGATAAAGTTTTCGGGGTCCCTGCCCGTTTTTATCCGTGGACGAAAAAAAATCCTGAATCAATAAATCTTTTATTATGAAAGTGATGATCTCGATTCGAATTGACGGTCATTAGCCTGACGAAGGCGGGAGTAAGCAGCGGCCTTATTATCGGCAAGATAAGATCAAGCAGCTGTCGCTTCGATTGTTCGGCGCAGGGCCTGATCGCCTTGAAAAATGGGGGTGTTGATGAGACGGTTATCGGATTGCTGCCAATTATGCCAATTCTACTATAGCCGGCGGGATATTGTCGTCGGTTTCCCTGAACGGGCTATTCCAGGGGTCCAAGAATAAATGTTATCTCGATGGGAAGGAGGCCAATATCGAGTCCGGGGACGCCAGCCCGATCTTCTATTTGCATGTAGGGGAGCCTGGTACCACGGAAGGAGCAGGGACTTCGG